>MDSW01025940.1_pt1 | contig 47687 bp, 43 predicted proteins | sample 811171 | NCBI WGS metagenome assembly MDSW01 (sample SAMN05326641, study PRJNA326480) | marine metagenome | isolation source: seawater | place: Atlantic Ocean: North West | collected 2012
CCGCCAGTATGGCCTGCGCCAAACCCCTGGCTCCTGAACCAGACCTGACCGGCAGAATGGGTCAACCTATTCACAATTCACCACACTAGAGTCAAATAATTAACCAGTCTTCTTGTTGACTCTGAAATTCGAATAGCCTGCTACAAATATGATACGAATTTCAGAGTCAGAAGACTTAGAGTGAATTGTGAATAGGGTGGCTCAATTTACTCTAACGGGTCAGCTTTTTATATTGCAGACGATGGGGCCGATCGGCTTCCGCCCCGAGACGCCGGCGACGGTCCGCTTCATACTCCTGATAATTACCTTCAAACCACACCACCTGGGAATTGCCTTCATAGGCCAGGATATGGGTGGCAATCCGGTCCAGGAAGAAACGATCGTGGGAGATGATCACGGCGCAGCCCGCAAAATCCTCCAGCGCAGCTTCCAGGGCGGACAGGGTTTCCACATCCAAATCGTTGGTTGGCTCGTCCAGCAGCAGCACATTGGCCGGTTTGCGCAACATCTTGGCCATATGGACCCGGTTGCGTTCCCCGCCGGAAAGCTGTCCGACCTTTTTCTGTTGATCCGACCCCTTGAAGTTGAAATTGCTCACATAAGCCCGGGTGGAGACTTCCCGGCCGTTGAAATCAAACACATCCAGGCCTTCAGAAATTTCTTCCCATACGGTCTTGTTATCATCCAGCGCGTCGCGGCTTTGGTCCACATAACCAAGCTGTACCGTCTCGCCCAAACGCAGGGCCCCGGAATCCGGCTGTTCCTGACCGGTAATCATACGAAACAGTGTGGTTTTCCCGGCGCCGTTAGGCCCGATTACGCCGACGATCCCGCCCGGCGGTAGTTTGAAATTCAGTCCCTCAAACAACAGCTTGTCGCCATACGCTTTGGTCAGATTTTCGGCCTCAATCACCACTTGGCCAAGTCGGGGTCCCACAGGAATCATGATCTGGGCGCTGTCGGGGCGGCGCTCTTTTGATTGCGCCAAAAGCTCGTCATAAGCCTTAATCCGCGCCTTGCTTTTGGCCTGACGTGCCTTCGGACTCTGGCGAATCCATTCGAGTTCGCGTTTCAGGGTGCGCTGACGGGCCTGTTCGCTCCTGGCTTCCTGCTGCAGGCGTTTTTCCTTCATTTCCAGCCAGGCGGAATAGTTGCCCTCAAACGGGTAGGCATGGCCCCGGTCCAGTTCCAGCACCCAGCCCACCACATTGTCCAGGAAATAACGGTCGTGGGTCACCAGAATGACGGTACCGGCATAATCCTGGAGATGGCGTTCCAGCCAAGCCACGCTTTCCGCATCCAAATGGTTGGTCGGCTCGTCCAGAAGAAGAATATCCGGCTTTTCCAGCAACAGCCGGCACAATGCCACCCGGCGGCGCTCTCCGCCGCTCAGCTTGCTGACCTCCGCCTCCCCCGGCGGGCAGCGCAGGGCATCCATCGCCAGTTCCACCTTGCTGTCCAGGTCCCAGGCATCGGCCGCATCAATTTTTTCCTGCAATTCGCCCTGCTCAGCGATCAGCGCGTTCATTTCTTCATCATCCAGCGGCTCGGCAAATTTCAGACTGATTTCCTCGAACCGGTCCACAAGCCGTTTCAGTTCGCCCATGCCTTCCATGACATTCTCGAACACATTCTTGCTCGGGTCCAGCTGCGGTTCCTGCGGCAGATACCCCACTTTTACGCCGTCCGCAGCCCAGGCCTCGCCGGTAAATTCCTTATCAATGCCGGCCATGATCTTCATGAGCGTGGATTTACCAGCCCCATTGACCCCGATCACGGCAATCTTGGCACCGGGCAGGAAAGACAACGTCACGTCTTTCAGCACCTGTTTGCCACCGGGATAGGTCTTGCTGAGACCTTTCATCACAAAACTGTATTGATAAGATGCCATGTTGCGAAGTTCCTCATATAAAAAATAGCTTGCCCTCTCATACCCAATGAGAGGGCAAGGAACAAGACCTTACGGCAGCTTTGCGGTCAATTCAGCGTGTTTTTATACACAACGCCATCTTTCATCACAAACCCGACCTGCTCAAACAGAGAAAGATCCTTGAGCGGGGTGCCGCGGATCGCGATGATGTCCGCCAGATACCCTTTTTTCAGCAGGCCAAGCTCATGGTCCAACCCGAACAGAGTAGCGGTATGGTGGGTGGCGGTTTGCACGGCCTGCATTGGCGTCATGCCCCATTCCACCATCTTCGCCATCTGTTTAGCGTTGCCCCCATGGGGATAGACACCGGCATCGGTCCCATAGGACATTTTCACCCCGGCCTTGACCGCGCGTTCGAAACTCTGGCGCTGGCGCAGGCCCAGCGCTCGTTCCTTGGCGAGGGATTCTTCGGTCATGCCGTGCTTGGCGCCTTCCTGTAAAATGAAGTCATCATTATAGATGTCCATGGAAAACCAGGTCCCGTGCTTGAGCGCCAGTTTGATGCCTTCCTCATCCAGATAACTGACATGTTCGATGCTGTCGGCCCCGGCCCGGATGGCGGACTTAATGCCTTCGGTCCCATGGGCATGGACCGCCACCTTGCGGCCGGCCATATGGGCCTCTTCGACCATGGCTTTCATTTCCTCCAGGGTGAATTGCTGGGCCCCCACCCTGGTGCCCTTGGAAAACACCCCGCCGGTGCCGCAGAATTTGATCACATCAGCGCCGTATTTGATATTGCGGCGGACTTTCTGACGCACGGCCCAGGGGCCATCGGCCACCCCTTCGGCCACATCGTTATAATCATAGGGCAGCATGTTGTTGTCACAATGCCCGCCTGTGATGCTAAGCGAGGGACCGGACACCAGAAGGCGCGGCCCCGGCACGTCCCCTGCGTTAATGGCATCCCTGAGCGCCACATCCGCAAACCCCGGCGCGCCCAGATTGCGCACCGTGGTAAAGCCGGCCATCAGCGTTTTTCTGGCATTGGCGACACCATACACCGTCTGGCGCGCCACGGAATGCTGTAACTGATCATATCCCCAGATGGGCGAGCCGATCAGATGCACATGACTGTCCATCAGCCCCGGCATCAACGTGGCCTCGGGCCCGAGATCAATGATTTTGGCCTCCTCAGGAAGCGCCATTTTGGCCTTTTGACTGACCACATGTTTGATCCTGTTACCGTCCACCACAATCATCATGTCCTCAAGAACCCGGCCCTTTTCCACATCAATCAGATGCCCGGCCTTAATGACAATCAGACGCGCAGGCGTTGCGGCCTGTGGTTCTTCTGCCAAGGCACAGACAGAAAACGCGTGTGTAAAGGACAGGGCCGCAATCAGCCCAAAAAGCATTTTTTTCATCATGAAGTATCCCCTGGAAATATCATGTTGCAGAGCATGCCGCGTAAAAACGGATCTGTCAAAACCTGGAAGAACTAAACCTTGTCAGGTTCAGAGCAGAGCACCAGGGTTTTTCCGGTCGCGAAAGATATAGACAATCCCGTATATGAGCAGGCGCGCGATATAGGGTACAAACAGATACAGGGTCCAGCCGATAAAATTCACGGCCCCCATCAGGCCCTGCCGTTCAAGCAGAGCGCCGACGACCAGCCCTAACGGCACCATCATTGCCAGCAACGCCGTCCTGGCCAGCACCTTTTTCTGTACACGGTTGTTGTCAATGAAAGAAAAACTGCGGATCAGAATCAGCAGAAAATAAAGGATGACCAGGGTGAGAAGAATCAGCGCCATGCCATTTCCATTCATTCATTTCCATTCATTTCCCGAAGGCCTCGCAGACCAGATATTCCAGCTTTTCCCGGTCCACCGCGTCAAACGCTGCAAATTCTGTACTGTCCACATCAAAAACCGCAACCAGTTCGCCCCTGCCATCCCTCACCGGCACAACAATTTCCGAATTGGAGCGGCTGTCACAGGCAATATGACCGGGAAAGGCATGCACATCTTCGACAAGCTGGGTCTCCCCCGTTGCCGCCGCAACGCCACAGACCCCTTTGCCAAAAGGGATTCGCAGACATCCCAGCGTGCCCTGATACGGGCCAATCACCAGTTCCCCCTCTTTTTCGGCATCCACCAGATAAAAGCCGGTCCAGTAATAACTGTCAAACGCCTGCGCCAGAAGACAGCTTATGGTGGCCATTTTCGCAATGAGATTATTTTCCCCTTCGATCACCGCAAGGATTTCCCGGATCACGGAGTCGTATTTTTCTGATTTTGTCACGGCATCCTCACCTGAATCGACCTGAAATTGCTATTTCATTCAGGCTATAACACACCACCACCAAAAACAATATCATTTTAAAGTGTTGATAATAAAGGAATAATAAAAAATGCCCAAATGTTGTTTGACAAACAATGATTTAGTGTTATATATAACTACAACACTTAAACACCACAACAGTAAAACAGTTGTTACCACACTGAACCCGAACAGGATTGGAATAGGCCCGTGGCAGAACAGTGGAAAAATGATCAACCCATTTACCTTCAGCTGAAGGAGCAGGTGCGCACCATGATCATGGAAGGCACCCTTGGCGAGGGAGAAGCCCTCCCCTCCGTCCGCAAGGTGGCCGTAGAATATCAAATCAACCCGATCACCGCCTCCAAAGCCTATAGCGAATTGGTGGATGAAGGACTGGTCGAAAAAAGAAGAGGTCTTGGCATGTTTGTCATTGAAGGCGCAAGAAACAAATTACTACAGGCAGAACAGGAAAAGTTCCTGACCACCGAATGGCCGGAAATTCTACAACGCATTCGCCGCCTGGGGCTTGATCTAGACCGCCTGGTCGCGGAAAGCGCCATTACTGACAAAGACACCTCACAAGAATAAACAGGGACCGAACCATGACAACGCTGATAACCGCCCGCAATCTGAAAAAATCCTACGGCTCTTTTGAGGCCCTGAAGGGCATTGACCTCGACATTCACAAGGGTCAAATCACCGGAATCATTGGGGCGAACGGGGCCGGGAAAACCACCCTGATCAACACCATTCTGGGACTGACGGATTATGACGGCGACTTAAACGTCCTGGGCTTTGATCCGTACCGCGAACGCAATGCGCTGATGAAACAGGTCTGTTTCATTTCCGATGTGGCAACCCTGCCGAAATGGATGAAGGTGTATGAGACGATAGACTTTGTCGAAGGCGTACATCCGGGGTTCAATCGCGACAAGGCGCTGGATTTTCTCAACGGCACGGCGGTTTCCCTGGAGAAAAAAATCCGTCAGCTGTCCAAAGGCATGATCGTTCAAGTCCATCTGGCGCTGGTGATGGCCATTGACGCCCAACTCCTGGTTCTGGATGAGCCAACCCTCGGGCTGGATATCCTGAACCGCAAGAAATTCTATCACCAGTTGCTGGAAGATTATTATGACGAGGAAAGAACCATTCTGATTACCACCCATCAGGTGGATGAAATCGAAAATCTTCTGACCGATGTCATTTTCATCCGCGAGGGCCGCATCTTGCAGGCCGCAACCATGGAACAGATTGCCGAAAGCTGGCTGGTTCTGCATCCAAGGCGCGAAAATCTGGACGCTGCCCGGGCCTTGGAGCCAGTGAGCGAACGCACAACCCTGGGGCGCACCAGTATGATTTTTCACGGCCGCCCGCGGCAAGAACTTGAAGATCTTGGTGACATTTCCCGTCTGTCCCTTTCAGACCTGTTTGTCACCCTGATGAATGAAACGCAGTCCCCCGTTTAAACACACTGAAAGCGAGAAGAGCCATGACAACCCTTTTTACCGACAATATCGACCCTCAGAGCTTTTTGGGCCTGACGGCTCGCATGACAGGAAAAACCCGCCAGCGGCCCCTGCCCAAACGTGCAAAACGGCGCACTCTGGCGAATTTACAGCGACACAGCCGTGAGGTGCTGACCACCGTCGCGCTCAGCAGCTTGCTGATCGTGGCGACCATCGCCGGCGCCTCCAGTCTGCAAAGTAAATATGAAACCCAAAGAGACATAACGTCTTCCCGGACCCTGCAGTCCTAAGGCGCAGACCGGGAACCGTCAGCGAGGAGATCTACCGTGATCCGTATCTTTACCACTCAAACCGACCCTGGCACCTTTCTGGGACTGGTCCAGACACCGGCGGTTCATCGTCGCCCGCTCCGCCCGGCCCCCAAAACGCCACGATATGGACTGCGGCGGGACTCCCCTGTCAACCATGCCCTGGTCAATACCGCGCTTGCGGCCCTGCTGCTCCTAATTGGCATTATGGGTCTTTTGACCCTGAATGCCGCCCGGCAGGACACCTCCCGGGCGGGGCTGACCCCCCAACAGGCCAATGACCGCGTGGTGTTTTGCCATCTGGACAGTTGCGATCTGGCCTGAAGACCATGACCGAGACAACCATTAAAACAAGGATTCGGAGAAAAACCATGACCCCCGCGCTGCTGAAAATCACCGGATACAGCCCATTCAAGACCTTGCTGATCCGGGAGTATTGGGAAAACCGCCGCAGCATGTTCTACTGGCCGATGGTGGGCGCCGGCCTATCCGTTGCGCTGGCGCTGTTTGCCCTGTTCTATAGTAACATTCATATTAGCGACGGCGAGATCAGCATCTCCAATGAAGGGTTGGCAGTCTCCAGCTTCCTGCTTGAGGAACTGTCCGGGCTTTCCATGGAACGGCGTGGTGAAGCCATGTCCAAACTGGTTATCTCCATGGGCTTCATCATTGGCCTTGGCACATGGATCGTGATGATTTCCAACAGCCTCAGCAGCCTGTATGACGAACGTCAGGACAACAGCATTCTTTTCTGGAAGTCCATGCCCGTCTCCGATCACCAGACGGTCCTGTCCAAAATCGTCAGCAATGTTTTTGTTACCCCGCTGGTCGCCCTGCTTTTTATCTTTTTGACACAGCTGGTCATCCTTGTGCTGCTCAGTCTTTTCACCCTGGGCACTCCCTATAGCGCATGGGAACTGTTCTGGGAGCCACTCAACCTGCCGACCCTGTTTCTGAATGAACTGGTGATTGTACTGATGTACAGCCTGTGGGCCCTGCCGGTATTTGCCTACCTCATTCTGGCCTCGGCCTATGCCAAACGCACCCCGTTTCTCACCGCGGTGCTGCCGGTTGTCGTCATCACGATCATTGAAGCCATCTTTTACGACCATTCCTATCTGATGGAATGGCTGGACAACCACCTTGGCGGTGAGCTTCTGTTCCGTTACGTCACACTCGGCGATGTGGAATATTTCACCATCCTGAACAGTTTGGAAATACTTAAGACTGCAACCCTCCCGTCTTTCTGGATCGGCCTTGGCCTAGCAGGTCTCATGATCTTTGCCAGCATTCACCTGCGCCGCCGAAACAACCAGTAACGCTGTTCCTATATTGGGAGCTTAACTCCTGATATCTTCCACTGCCCCGGTCTCACCCGCCGGGGCTTTTTTTTTGAGCCAACATTTCAGACCCTTTCGGGGTGGTCCCCTAAAAGAGCCCCCGTTTCAACTTTTCCTGTTTCGGCCCCGCACGCTTGTCATAAAAGCTCCACACAGCTTTCATTGCACTGCAACATATATATCTAAAAGTCACACCCCGACATCCAGTCACATTATTTACCGACGTTATTAACTATCTGACAGAGGGGAAGAAAATGTCTTTCTTCAAACAGCGTTCTTCATTTTTCAGGTCATCTACAGCCTTGTCCCTGGCCCTGCTTTCTGCGGCCACACTGAGCCTTGAAGCCCAGGCCGTGGAAACCACGTCCCGCCTGCAGGGCACCGTACTCACTCCCGCCCAATCGGCCATTGCCGACGCCACCGTCACCATCACCCATCTCCCCTCCGGCACCAGAAAGGTGTTGACCACAGACAGCAACGGCCATTTCAGCGCCGCCGGGCTAAGGGTGGGCGGTCCGTACAGCGTGCTTGTGGAAGCTCCGTCCGGCAATGGCCGGGAAGACAATGTCTTCCTGACACTGGGCGAAGCATCCACCGTGACAATTACTGTAGAAGCCACCCCCCTGGAGGAAATCATCGTAACCGCTGCCGCCCAGAGCCAGCAGATCAAAATGGGCATGGCGACAATGATCGATGAAGACCGCCGTAAAGGCATTCCGGCCACCAGCCGTGATCTGCACGATTATGTGCGCATTGACCCTCTTGTCACCGTCGATCCCACCAACAGCAACGCCATCAGCATCGCCGGCAGCAATAACCGCTTCAACAGCCTGACCATTGACGGCGTGAAACAAAATGACGATTTCGGCCTAAACAATGGCGGTTATCCGACCCAGCGCAGCCCCATTATCCTCGACGTAATCGACCAGTTATCCGTCAATGCCGCCCCCTTTGATGTGGAATATGGCGGTTTCCAGGGCGGCAACATCAATGTGGTGACCAAATCCGGCACTAATGATTATCATGGATCCGCCTGGTTCTATTACCGCGATGACAGCCTCACCGGCAGTGAGCTGGACGGCGAAGACCAAATGCTGACCTTCGAGGAAAAAGTATACGGCGCCACCTTTGGCGGCCCGATCATTGAAGACAAGCTGTTTTTTATGCTGGGCTATGAAAAGCTGGAAGCCACGGAACCGTTTGACAGTGGACCGGAGGGGGCCGGATTCGCCAACAGCATCAATAATGTATCAAAGGCCGATGTGGATGAGATCATCTCGATTGCCCAAGAGGTCTATGACTACGATCCCGGGTCTTATGAAAATGCCCGCAGCCTTGACGAAACGGATGAAAAAATCTTCGGCAAAATTGACTGGAACCTGAATGATGATCACCGCCTGGCCTTCACCTATCAGCGCGCTGAAGGCAACAACATCAACCCGCAGAACACCTCGGCCTCGCGCGGCCGCTACGGCCTGTTGTCCAACTGGTACAATAAGACCGAAACAATGAACTCCTATGCATTACAGGTTTTTTCCGACTGGTCCGAGAATTTCTCTACGGAGGTCCGGGTCTCCTACAAGGACGTTGAAACCCTGCAGGAAAGCATGACCGGCAATGATTTTGCGCTGATGCAGATCAGCACGCCTGAGGGCGGCGATGTCTATCTCGGACCGGACTTTTACCGCCATGCCAACGATCTGGAAAATGACACCTGGCAGATCAAGCTGGCCGGCACCTATTATCTGGACGCCCATGAAATTTCCGGCGGTTATGAGCGGGAGATGCTGGATATTTTCAACCTGTTCGTGCCCGGTAGCAAAGGATCCTATGTTTTTGACAGCATTGAAGATTTCAGGAACCGAAACGCTGCCTCACTAAGCTACAACAACGCCTTCAGCAATGACGCCAATGACGGCGCCGCCGCGTTCGGCTATGCCATTGACACCATTTATCTTCAGGATCGCTGGGACCTGAACGAACGGCTGACCATGATGTTTGGATTGCGCTATGAACGCTATAGCACCAGCGACACCCCGCGCCTCAATCAGGACTTTGTGGACCTGCATGGTTTTGCCAATAATGAAACCATTGACGGGCTGGATATTCTCATGCCCCGTTTCGGCTTCAACTATATGGCCACGGAACGGCTTACCTTGCGCGGGGGCGCGGGCCTGTTCAGCGGCGGCAATCCCAATGTGTGGATTTCCAACAGCTATTCCAACGATGGCGTCACCATTGTCAGCTACCGGGACAGTGACGGGGTGAGCAATGTGGACGGGTTTACTTTGCCGCAAGAGGCACTGGACGCCATCAGCAGCGGCGACGCCTCTGGCGATGTCAATTATATTGATCCCGGCTTTGAGGTGCCCCGGGCCTGGAAATTTAATCTGGCCGCGGAGTATACCCTTGATCTCGGGGCTCTGGGCGATGGTTATCATCTCACCGCAGAGGCCCTGTTAAGCCGTACGGATAAAGGCACCAAATGGGTAGATATCTGTATTGAAAAAAGCGATACGGCACCCGACGGCCGGCCGATCTATTCCAGCATCTGCAACGGCGGCGACCAGCATATCGGACTGACCAATTCCGAAGACGGGGAGAGCACGGTATTTGTCGTGTCACTGCAAAAGGAATATGACAACGGCCTCGACTTCTTCTTTTCCTATACCAATACCGATGCCAAGGATGTCAATCCGGGCACCAGTTCCACCGCATCCTCCAACTATGCCAAACTGGCCTTCAGCGACCCGAATTTCCCGGCGCTCGCCACCTCCAACTACGAAATTAAACACAAGTTCATTTTTAACATCAATTACCGTACCGAACTTGTGAAAGACCTGGAAAGCCGCTTTGGTCTGCTGTTCACCAGCCAGTCCGGCCGGCCGTTCAGTTACACGTTTGACGGCAATTCCACCTTTGGCAACCCGGATAATTACCGTGACAGCCAGCTGTTTTACGTACCGGTTGATGAAAATGATGTCCTTCTGGACGGCATTAGCTGGGAAGAACTGAACGTCTTTATCCAGGAAAGCGGTCTGGACAAATACCGCGGCAGGATTGCGCCGCGCAACGCCTTCAACGATCCCTGGGTGACCACGGTTGACTTCAGATTCAGTCAGGAACTGCCCGGTTTCGCAGAAGGACACCGCGGGGTGTTCACCTTTGACATCCAGAATCTGACCAACCTGCTGAACAATGACTGGGGCCGATATGACTATACCCCATTCCATTATGTCCAGCCAGTGGTCAGTACCGTGATTGATCCGGCAACCGGCAAATATGTCTACAGCAACCTGAACAGTTCAGCAGGGGAAAAGACCACCGACACGCTGGCGTCCCTGTGGAAGATCCGTCTGGGTCTGCGCTACGAATTCTAAGACACAACATCTCAACCGGAAGGCGGCTGTGGCCGCCTTCCTTTTTCATGTTTATGGAAAAGGATTAAGACAAATGGCCCTCAAACTCTCCCGACGCCACTTCACGCTTGGCGCTTCCGCGCTGTTTTTATCCGGCGCGATGCCCACCGCCCCCCTGTCTGCCCCGGCTTTGGCCGCGCCCCCCTCACTTTCAGACCATAACATTTCCTCACGGCGACTGGACATGATTGCTTTCGGCTCCTGCGCCAGACAGGATATGGACCAGCCGGTCTGGGACAGCATTGCGGCGCTGGAGCCGGACCTGTTCGTCTTCCTGGGGGATACGGTCTATGCGGATACGGAAAACATGGACAAAATGGCCGCGGATTACGAGCTTCTGGGTAAAAAGCCGGGCTTTCAGGCCCTAAGGCGCGGGACCCCGGTGATCGGCATCTGGGACGATCACGACTATGGGGTCAATGACGGAGATAAACACTATGTCATGAAACAAGACGCCCGGAACATCTTTCTTGATTTTTTTGAAGAACCGGCCAACTCGCCAAGACGCACCCGCAAGGGCGGCATTTACACCTCCTACCTGTTTGGGCCAGCAGGACAGCGGGTGCATATTATCCTGCCTGATTTGCGCTATGAACGGGACCGGTTGCCCTATGGATACACCAAGGAAGAATTTCACAAGCGGGTAAAAATGGGTTATGGCCCCTATCGCCCGCTCTCGGATCCTTCCACCCGCCTTATGAGCGAGACACAATGGCAATGGCTGGAACAGGAACTGCGCCGGCCCGCTGAAATCAAAATCATCGGCAGCAGCATCCAGTTCGTCGCGGCCACCTCCGGCTGGGAAGGCTGGGCCCAGTTCCCCCATGAACGGGCCCGCCTGATCCGTCTGATCAACACGACCGGCGCCCAGAGTGTGTTTTTTATCAGCGGCGACATCCATCGGGGTGAATTTTCCCTGCTGCCGGCTACAAAAACGGGGAACATTCCGACGCCAGCCTATCCGCTCTGGGATTTTACCTCCAGCGGGCTCAAGGCATCCGTCTATCCCGGCATTAATCCCAATCACCGGCGGTTTAACAACCTGTATTACGACCGGGAAAATTTTGGCCTGATTTACATTGATTGGGGTCTAGAAGACCCGCAGATCACCGCCGAAATCCGCAATGAAGACGGACAGATGGTGCTGCAACATTCCTTCCGACTCAACTTATTACAGCATACATCTTCAAAAACAAAAGGTTGAGGTTGCATTTCCAGTTTGACATGATAACCTCTTAAAAACGTTCGTTTTAGTACATGGAACAGAAAAAGACTATGGCATCCTGCCATGGTCTTTTCGCGCCTCAGGCACCAGAAATGGCCTCTAAAAACTTCGGATAAAAAAATCAGGACGGCACTAACGATAAAATAAGAATTAGGGCGTAGAATCCGTTAAAATTTTGGGAGAAATACTGTGAACTACACCATAGGAACAACCATGTCCCTGACCACGCTTGGCGCTATTCTGGCAACGGCCTTACCCGCCAGTGCACAAAACGCCGCCGTGCCGGGAACGCCCCCTGCATCAGCCTTTGAGGAAATTGTGGTCACGGCCCAGAAACGGGCCCAGAAAATTTCCGAAGTCCCCATTGCCATTTCCGCCTTCAGCCAGGAGAATATCGAACAGACCGGCATTACCCAACTGCGGGAAGTGGCCGACTTCATTCCCAATTTGCAAATCTCCCGGGGAACAGACTTTACCTCAAGCATCACCATCCGCGGGGTCGGCGCCAACAGCCGCAACATCGGCTTTGATACCCGCGTGGGGGTCTATCTGGATGGGGTCTATCTGGGCCAATCCCCGGCCATCAATCAGGAACTGGTGGATCTGGAGCGTATGGAGGTGCTGCGTGGTCCTCAGGGCACCTTGTTCGGCAAAAACACCGTCGCCGGGGCCATCAGCCTGGTTTCACGCAAACCGACCGATGAACTGGAAGGCCGGTTCAGCGCCGCCCTCGGCAATCTCGACGACCGGGAATTTCAGGGCCATCTTAATGTGCCACTTGGCGAGACAGTGGCCGCGAAAATTTCGTTGAGCAAACAGGACCGGGATGGTTATATCAGGAACCTTCATACCGGCAACAAGCTCAATGCCCGGGATTCCTTTGCCTGGCGCGCCCAGCTTCGGGCCGGGCTGAGCGACAGTCTGGAATTGAATCTGGCCATGGACGGTCTTCATTCAGATCGCCTGTCCTTTCTCGGCGAACCATCCACCGATACCTTTGTCGTTACCCTGTCTGATACGCCCGATCCCTATGTGACAAACACCGGCACGGATACTTCTGAAGACCGGGACATTTATGGCGGCAATATCAATCTGGATTACCAGTTTGATAATGGCTACAGCCTCAAATCCATTACCGCCTATCGCAAAACCGAGATTTTCTATATCAATGATTCCGATTATGCCGTAGCAGACTGGATCACCATTGAATATGACGACAATTACAAACAGTTTTCCCAGGAATTTCAGCTGCTTTCCCCGGGCGAAGGGCCGCTGAATTATGTCCTGGGCCTGTATTATTTTTACCAAAGCGGCGACACCCGGCGCGACGCCCGGGTTGGTGAGGACATTTTCCCGTTTGAACCAGGGCTGATTGCTGCAGGACTGGGGTTCCTGGTTCCAGTGCATGGCAGCACCATTTTTAATCAGGGCACGGTAAAAACCAACAGCTACGCCGCCTATCTTAACGGCGGATATGACATTACGGAACGGCTCCAGCTCGGCTTCGGACTGCGGTATACTTATGAAGAAAAAGATGTGGATTGGCTGCTTGATGGCCGCACCTCGGGCCTGTTCCGCATCGCCTCCACCGACGGCACTCTGCGGGACGAGCGTAGCGATGAACATCTGTCCCATACCCTCAGTCTAGGGTATGAATTTACCGAAAACTTCAACAGTTATGTCAAATATTCCACGGGGTTCAAAAGCGGTGGTTTCAATCTGGACTATGTCACCGCCGATACCCTGGCCGAAGGGATTGATTTTGACAAGGAAACCGTGGACAGTTTTGAGCTGGGGCTGAAAGCCAATTTCCTGGACAACCGGGTGATCCTGAATCTGGCGGCTTTTCTGTCCAAATTCGATGATTACCAGGTCAATCAGTTCATTGAACTGGGGGACGGCTCTTCCATCACCATCAAAAATGCCGCCGAGGTGGAAACCAAGGGGGTGGAAGCCGAACTGATTTACCGCCCCCTGGACAGCCTCGAAATTCAGGCTTCCGCCGGGTATCTGGACGCCACCTTTAATGATTTTCCCGATGCGCTGGGTCGCGGCGGCAATGCGGCGGGCAATGACCTGATCAATGCGCCGGAGTGGAATTATGCCGTGAGCATACAATATGTTGACGACATTCCCGATTTTGACGCACAGCTTCTTCTGCGCGGCGACCTCACTCATTCCAGCGGTTATTTCACAACGGTGGAAAATATAAAAACCATCACCACAGCGATGGGGAACAGCGTCGATTTCGGATATATCGAACCGATTACTCTGGTCAATGGTCGTATCGGGCTGGCCTCGCTCAATGAAACCTGGGAAATATATTTGTGGGCACGCAACCTGTTCGACAAAAAACAGCCCATAGACAATATTCGTGATTTCTTTAATACGATCGTCGAAAACTATTCCGAACCCCGGACCTATGGCGTTGAGCTGATTTGGAATTTCTAACCACCTTTGAGGGGAGATTCGTCCCCCTCTTCAGTCAAGGGGAAAGCTCTTGTTGGGACACCTTCTTCAACGTTTTATGTTTCTCGTCGCAATAAGTCTTGCGGGATACGCAACAACAATCGCCGCAGAAAGCACCATCAAACCGTTGCTGCCGCCCCTGCCGGCCTATCCCGCCCCACAGAAAAATCCAAACCCAGCAGATCAGGGGGAACTGTATTTTTCCTCCACAACCCCCGGGGAATATAAATGGCTTCTTTATCCTGATGACAGCGTCGTTCCCACCACGGTCAAGGGAACCCTGTTCCTGCCCAAACAAGCGTCCCTCCAAAATCCCGTTCCCGCAATGGTGATCCTGCATGGCAGCGGCGGTGTTCAGGACAGCCGCGAAATGGCCTATGGCCGGGAACTGGCGGCTCAAGGCATTGCTGGTTTTGTCGTTCATTCCTATGAAGCCCGGGGGGTGACCGAAGTAACGTCTTACGGGGAACGGGTTACCCTTGTGACCGATGCGGATGAAGTCGCCGATGCCTATGCGGCATTAAAATTTCTCAACCGCCACCCGGCTATCCGTGCCGATCGCATTGGCGTGATGGGGTTTTCCTATGGCGGCATGGCCACCCGCGCCGCCCTGGACCAGCGTATTTATGATACCCAGGCCGAAGGCGTAGCGCCCTTTGCCCTGCATCTGGATTATTATGGTCCCTGCCATTTTGACCTGCAAACCACCGGAACCACCGGCGCGCCGCTCTACAGCCTACGCGGAGCGGAAGACGGCTCCAACGATCTGGTGGCCTGCGCCCTGCTGGAACAAAAACTGCGTCAAGCGGGCTCCCCTGTCGGCAGCCACATCTTCCCCAGCGCCGGCCATGCCTGGGAGATGGAACGCACCCGCGCCTTTGTCTCCACCCTGAACCCGGCCCCCTGCCATCAGATTCTCACGGCGGACGGCAACTGGATCATCAACAGCACATTTCTGGACCTCAGTGACGCCCGGACCCGGGAAGATAAATATCACCTGCGCCAGCGGGTGCTGAAACATATGAAGGATCAGTGCATGTCCGACGGCTATATCATAGGACAGGACAAACAAGTCCATAAACTGTCCAACGATCTGCTGAAAATCCTGATCAACCGACATTTGCTGGCAGAATAAATTCCACTGTGGGAGAGCGAAATGAAAAAGGGGATTTATGTTGTAACAGGCGGACTGGCGCTTTTGGCGGCCTATCTTGTGTTGCCGGTCATCTTTCTCGCGCCGCCGGAAGTGCCGTCGTCTGAAACCGCCCCGCCCTCCCCGGTGGCAGCGCTGGACCGGGACGCAGCACTGACCCGTTTATCCCGGGCCATTTCCTTCAGGACCGTCTCCCCCCAAAACCCGGAAGATTTTGATCCGGTGCCGTTTCGGGAACTGCATAGCTTTCTGGAACACTCTTTTCCGCTGGTCCACCGAAATCTGCGCAAACAGGTCTTTAACGAACACAGTCTGCTTTATACCTGGGTGGGCCGCAACCCCGATCTGAAGCCGGCATTGTTGATGAATCATCTGGATGTGGTGCCGGTGCTTTATCCTGATCGCTGGACCCATCCCCCCTTTTCTGGCGTCATGGCCGAGGGGTATATCTGGGGCCGGGGAACGCTGGACGACAAGGGCGGCGTGATGGCCATACTGGAGGCCGCGGAACATCTGCTGCAGCAGGGGTTTCAACCGGAACGCACCATCTATTTCCTGTTCGGCCATGACGAAGAAGTCGGCAGTCCCGAGGGCGGCGCCGCCACCATCGGCCGTCATCTGCAGGAACAGGGCATCAGGCTGGATTTCGTGTTGGATGAAGGCATGGTCATCTCGGACGGCCTGTTACCGGATCTGTCCTTGCCCGTGGCGCTCATTGGCATTGCGGAAAAAGGATACCTGGACCTGAAACTCACCGCCCACGGACCCGGCGGTCATTCCAGCATGCCTAAACACAACACCAGTATCGAACGCTTAAGCCGGGCGCTCACCCGGCTTTACGACACCCCCCTGCCCCAACACATGGACTATATCGAAAAACTGGCCGACAATCTGAAATATTATATGCCGTTCGGCAGGAAACTGGCCTTTCATCACTTTGATCTTCTGGAAGGCATACTGAAAGTGGCGCTCAGCAACAATGAAACCCTGTCGCCCTTCATGCGCACCACCACCGCGCCCACCATCCTGCGCGCCGGGGAAAAATCCAACGTCATTCCCGCACAGGCCAGCGCCATCATCAATTTCCGCATCATTCCGGGGGAAACCAGCGATGATGTGGTCGAAAGGGTACGCAACATCATTGACGATCCCCAGATCACAATTGAAAAACAGGGCTTTATTGACCCGTCCCCGGTATCCGATACCAACAGCGCCGCGTTCCATGCCATCCGCGACAGCATCCTCGAAACGGCAGGATCGGAACAAATGGCGACCACTCCGCAACTGGTCACCGCCGCCACTGATTCCCGGTTTCTCACCCAAGTGGCCGACAACATCTATCGCTTTCAATATGTGCATATGACGCCGGAACTGCTCAGCGGCTATCATGGCATCAATGAGCGCCTGCCGGTTCGGGATTATTTCAGCATGATCGAGTTTTACGCCCGGCTGATGCAAAAAGCGGGGCGTTAGAGGGAATCCTGATAAGATAAACTCGTCACGGGCGACAGTGAGGCTGTCCTTGCCGACGTCGCAGCCGTACACGGGGCCATGATGCCCAGGGCCATGATGCCCAGGGCCATGATGCCCAGGGCCATGAGGAACGTGAGGGGCAGAAACGGAAGGGGCGGAAACGAGATCGGGACGCGGGGGAAGACTGGCGGTTTGGGTCATGGTCTGGTATCCTTTTCTGGCTTGGGATTGTCTGCGGGCGTCTACAGCCCTCTCAACACATCAAGCGGGATGAAAAGCGGACCAGTGGCCTTGATGACGACGGGCGTGAAAGCCCTATTGCGAGACGGCGCACTGGCCCACATCGGGGGGCAGGAGGCCTCCTGCCTCCCCGACATCCGCAGTATGGCGGATCCCATACATATAGCAAAATTTAAACAGACAATCGCGAGCTCCGAATCCCTCTTCCGTCGCTCCCGCGCAGGCGGGAGCCCAGAGTCCGCTAAAAACTCCCCAAAACCAGCGAGACGTTTTATTTATGAGCTGGATTGCCGCCTTCGCGGCAATGACACAGGAAGGGGCAATGACGCAGGAAGGGGAGGCAAGAACGATGAAGGGAAAACGTCATCGTGAACCCGCGCCATATATCTTGGGAAAGGGGGGCGGCGATCCAGAGGGGGCGAATGACCCCCTTCTGATATAGAGTGAATTGTGCATAGGTTGACCCATTTTGGCGGTCAGGTCTGGTTCAGGAGTTGGTCACCAGTTTAAGCCCCAGAATGCCGGACACGATCAACGCGACACAGAGCAGCCGCGCCGCGGTCATGGCCTCACCGAACAGCAGGATGCCCAGCACCACGGCACCCACCGCGCCAATGCCGGTCCAGACCGCATAGGCGGTGCCCATGGGCAGGGTCTTCATAGCGGCGGACAACAGATAAAAACTGAAAAACATGGCCAGACCGGTGGCGAGGGAAATAACCGGGCGGGTGAACCCTTCGGAATATTTCATGCCCACGACCCAGCCCACTTCCAGAAGCCCCGCCACAAACAGATAAACCCAGCTCATCTTTTACCCTTTCATATAATTTACCCGCCGTTTCCGGCCATTCAGGACATGACACTCCCTTGCCGGCCCATATCCTTCTTGCAGCCGGATATAAGATGCCCCCCGGTTTCTGTCAATGATCCCTAGCGGGGGGCGCGGCGGCTGCCTCGCTGAGATCAGCGGGCGTTTTCCTTGACTTATATCAAACCGGCAGCCCACATTCCGTCCTATACACGTCACCAGATCCCAAATCAGAACGGTGATAGTGATGCCTCCACACAAATCTCGCCTTTTTTCCCCCGTGCTCCTGGCCGGAATAGTATTGCGCCCGTTGCCCCGGTGGCCGCTGGAGCGGTTGTTGCACAAGATCGTTGACCGGCTGCAAAAGAATCATCCCGGCGCACTGGAACGGCTCGCTCCTATCCAAGGCACGCGTTTTCTGATCCGCCCGCTCGACCTGCCTTATGTAATCCGGCTGGTGGTGAGCCAGGAACGGCTCGATGTCTCTCTCGGCAATGATCCCGAGGAAGACGGCGACGTGCGGGTTTCGGGGGCGCTCATGGCGCTTTTGGACATGCTGGACGGGCATGTGGACGGTGATGCACTGTTTTTTTCCCGTGACATTACGGTCGAGGGGGATACGGAAGCGCTGCTGACGCTGCGCAATGCTCTGGACAGCGAAGACATCAACCTGGAGCAGGAAATGATTGCCGCGCTCGGGCCTTTCGGGTACCCGGCGGGCCGGGCCCTGCAGGCGGGCAAGAGGCTGTATCGGGTGCTGACCCATGACATGGCCGCTGTTGAGAGAGCCGTAACCGCGCCGTTGGAGGCGCGCCTGGAACAGGCCAGTGCCGAGCATCGGCATCTCGCGGATAAAATCGCCAACCTGGAAAAGGCGCTCACGCGCACCCGGAGCCATCTGGACCGACTGAACAAAAAGGTGGCCTCATGACACAACTGGAACTGGTCTGCCCCGCCGGTACCCCGGCTGCCCTTCAAACCGCCGTCGATGCCGGCGCCGACGCGGTCTATCTGGGATTTCGCGATGAAACCAACGCCCGCAACTTTCCGGGACTGAATTTTTCCCGCGAGGAACTGGCGGAAGGGCTGGAGTATGCCCATAAACGGGGCGTAAAAGTCTTTCTCGCTGTCAACACCTATGCCACGGCGGGCCGCCATGAGCCCTGGATCCGGGCCGTGGATGATGCCGCACGGCTGAAGGTGGATGCGCTGATCCTCGCCGATATCGGACTTCTGGACTATGCCCGGCGAACTCATCCGAAACTGCGCCTGCATCTGTCGGTGCAGGCGTCGGCTTCCACCGCCTCCGCGATCACTTATTATGCCCGCGAATTCGGGGTACGCCGGGTCGTGCTGCCCCGGGTGCTGAGCGTCCCGCAGATTCGTGATCTGAACCAGAAAATCGACGTGGAAACGGAAGTCTTCGCCTTTGGCGGCATGTGCCCGATGGCGGAGGGACGTTGTTCGCTGTCCTCCTATATCACTGGCAAATCCCCCAATATGAACGGTGTCTGTTCGCCCGCCAGCCACGTGTCCTATGTCCAGACCCCAGACGGCCTCACCTCGACCCTGGCCGGCTTCACCATCAATAAATTCGCTGATCATGAACAGGCCGGCTATCCGACCCTGTGCAAGGGGCGGTTTTCGGCCGGCAGCACAGCCGGTTACCTGTTCGAGGAACCGGTCAGCCTGGATACCACCCGGATCCTGCCCGACCTCATGGAAGCCGGCGTCAGCGCCCTCAAGATCGAAGGCCGCCAGCGCAGCAAGGCCTATGTGCGCGACGTGGTCACCAATTTCCGCCGGGCCGTCGACGCCTGTGCCCGGGGAGAGAGACCAATAGCCGAGGCAGACAGCGGCATGGGCAATCTCTCGGAAGGCGGCCGCAACACCACAGGAGCCTATAGTAAAAAATGGATGTGACGGAAACAAAACTGAGCCTTGGCCCGCTGCTGTTCAACTGGGACAAGGACAAAGCCCGGGATTTTTATTTCGCCATTGCCGACGAGGCGCCGGTAGACATCGTGCATGTGGGCGAAGTGGTCTGTTCCAAACGCATGCCCTTTCAGGACTGGCTAGCGGACGTGATCGACCGGCTGGAACGGGGCGGCAAAAAGGTGATCCTGTCGACCCTGATCCTGATCATGAACGACCGGGAGGAGCGGGCCATGAAAGACATCGCGGCGGATGCGGACCATCTTGTGGAAGCCAATGACCTTGCCGCCATAAGCGCACTTCGGGGCCGGCCCCACGCCATCGGCCCGTTTATTAATATCTATAACGAGGCCAGCCTGAAATATTTTGAAGACGGCGGCGCGGAACGGATCACCCTGCCCTTTGAACTGCCAAAGCCTTCGCTTGAGATGCTGGCGCGAGCCGCCCGGGCCGAGCTGGAAGTACAGGTGTTCGGGCGACTGCCACTGGCCATCTCCGCACGCTGTTATCATGCCCGCAGCCATAACCTGCACAAGGACAACTGCCAATATGTTTGCGGTAAGGATGCGGACGGGCGCGCCGTCGACACCCTGGACGGGCAGCATTTCCTCGCCATTAACGGGCTTCAGACCCTGTCCCACAGCTATGTCAACCTGATCCGCGAACTGGACGAGATGGCCCATATGGGCATCGGCAGCTTCCGGCTTTCCCCCCATGATACAGACATGCTGAAAGTCTGCCGGATTTTCCGCGACCGGATGGATGGCGCGCTGGACGGCGATGCGGCCGTGGCGGCGCTGGAAGACACCATAATTACGGCCGATTTTTCCAACGGCTATTACCATCAGAAGGCCGGTCTGAAACAGGTTAACCCCTGACTCTCATCAGTCTTTACCATAGGGAAAGGCGCAATGGCGTTGTTTTTGTCATTGTCATTACAAAACGCACCAGCGATGACATTTTTCCCCATGTCGTGACGAGGAACACTTCACGGCGATAGATCATCAAACACTTTTTGCCTGGCCGCCCCGAATTAACGCTTGCCCCCCTTCCGCCTGATCTGCTATTGAGCATGATCGTTAGACTGTTCTTTCGTGGGGGCCTGTAGCTCAGTTGGTTAGAGCGGACCGCTCATAACGGTTTGGTCGCGGGTTCAAGTCCTGCCAGGCCCACCATTCCATTTTTAGAGTGAATTGTGAATAGGTTGCCCCGTTCTGGTTTAGGGCCGCAGCGCCTCTCAGGCGCCAGCATGGATTGCGTCGCTTCCGCTCGAAACGACGCCCCTATTCAAACCTGATTATTTTAGGCCTGATTATTTCAGTTTGTCGATTTCCTGAGACAGGTTATGGCTTTTATCCGTGACGATGCGCTCCAGCACCCGGACCCGTTCTTCCAGCTTCTCGATCCGGTCCAGATAGGGCTGGAGTTTCTTTTTGTCGTAATAGCCATCATCCAGCCCCAGATCATGAGCCAGTTCGTCAAGATCGAACCGGGCGCCGCTTTCCCTGGCCTTGATCCATTTGCCAATAATACCGCCAATGACGCTGATCAGCACGATCAGCACCACCATTTCAAAAACCCCCATCCGCGCCTCCTTGTGAGGTTAAAAAGATCATGATCAGGTATCCAGGAAGCTCCGCAGCTTGCGCGAGCGGCTCGGATGCTTCAGTTTCCTGAGCGCCTTGGCCTCGATCTGGCGGATCCGTTCGCGGGTGACGGAAAACTGCTGCCCCACTTCTTCCAACGTATGGTCCGTGTTCATGCCAATACCGAACCGCATTCTGAGCACCCGTTCCTCGCGCGGGGTGAGCGAGGCCAGAACGCGGGTCGTGGTGTCGCGCAGATTGGCCTGAATAGCGCTATCCACCGGCAGGATGGCGTTTTTATCCTCGATGAAATCGCCGAGATGGCTGTCTTCCTCATCCCCGATCGGGGTTTCAAGCGAGATCGGCTCCTTGGCGATTTTCATCACCTTGCGCACTTTTTCCAGCGGCATGCTGAGCCGTTCGGCCAGTTCCTCCGGCGTCGCCTCACGGCCGATCTCATGCATCATCTGCCGACCGGTACGCACCAGCTTGTTGATGGTTTCGATCATATGCACCGGAATGCGGATGGTGCGGGCCTGATCGGCGATGGAGCGGGTGATGGCCTGGCGGATCCACCAGGTGGCATAGGTGGAGAATTTATACCCCCGGCGATATTCAAACTTATCCACCGCCTTCATCAGGCCGATATTGCCTTCCTGAATAAGATCCAGGAACTGCAAACCGCGGTTGGTGTATTTCTTGGCAATGGAGATCACCAGCCGCAGATTGGCCTCCACCATCTCTTTCTTGGCGATGCGGGCTTCCTTTTCGCCCTTCTGTACCATGCTGACAATTTTGCGGAATTCACCGATGGTGAGCCCGGATTCCTGGGCAATGTCTACGACCTGCTCACGCATATTGGTGAGAATTTCCCGCTCGCGACTGGCGAATTCCGCCCAGCCTTTGCCGGGAAGTTTCGCCACTTCGTCCAGCCAGCCGGGTTCGAGCTCTCGGCCCATATAATTGTCAATAAAAGACTGGCGGCTGATCTTGTAACGTTCGGCCAACCGCAGCATCTTACCCTCCAGCCCCATCAGGCGTTTGTTCAGGGAATAAAGCTGTTCCAGAAGGGCATCAATGCGGGCATTGTTCAGACGCAACCGCTTGATCAGCTCAATCATTTCATTGGACAGCTTGCGGAACCGGTTTTCCTGAACCGTGGACAGGCTTTCATTTTTCAGGCTTGCGTCATGGCGGGCCGCCTGCAATTTAACCAGCTTCTTGTAGTTCTGCTGAATCTTGTTAAAGATTTCCATGACTTCGGGACGCAGGGCCTCTTCCATGGCGGCAAGAGACATGTTGTTTTCGGCATCATCGTCCATGCCATCATCGTCATCATCCTCGCCATCTTCCCCCTCGCCGTCATAATCCTCGCCAGTGGCCTTTTTCTTCTCGGCCGGCTGGGGCCCTTGTTCCTTGGCTTCTTCTTCCTTGGCCGCCGCCCCGGAAGAGGTCGGCAGACGGTCGGCGGACTCTTCCTGCGAGGGATCCAGCCCATACATGGCATCAAGGTCGATCACATCCCGCAGCAAAATTTCGCCTTCGTCCAGTAGCTGAGCCCAATTGACCAGAGCACGGAACGTAAGCGGACTTTCACACAGGCCGGCAATCATGGTTTCCCGACCGGCTTCAATGCGTTTGGCGATAGCGATTTCCCCTTCGCGAGACAGCAGTTCTACACTGCCCATTTCGCGCAGATACATACGTACGGGATCATCGGTGCGGTCTGTAGTCGTTGTCTTTTCCTTGGCGAAAAGCTCTTCCTCGCCACTGTCTTCGTCTTCGTCATCGGGCGCATCGGCTTTTTTGCCAGACTTTTTCACTCCGGGAGAAGACGTCCCCTGGTCGTCATCGGCATATTCTTCGGCTTCATCGCCGTCTATCACATTAATTCCCATTTCCGATAACATGGTCATCACGTCTTCGATCTGTTCCGAAGACATTTCATCCTGCGGCAGGCTTGCATTCAGCTCGTCATAGGTGATGTACCCCCGCTCCTTGGCGGTGGCGATCATCTTTTTTACGGTCTCCTGGGTCGGGTCGCCAATCGGCCCATCAGCTGCATCTTCGTTTTTCTCGACGGTCGCTTCTGTCGTCTGTGATGCCTTATCCACCATATTAACCTCAATATCCCTTAGGCCAACTGTTATTTTTGCGCTTCGGGGCCTCCCGCTGAAAGTCCGAAATCCTTATCCTCATCTCTCGAACCCCGCGTCGTTGACGGCCCGTGTCTTCTTCACTTCAGTTTCTTTCGGGCTGCCCAATCACCGGTTCACAGTTCACAGGGACAGACCCGATAACACATTTCCGTCTCAGGAAGGTTTGCGTCTTCCCGAGGCCAATCCATATCCCTCCATGCTGGCTTCCATGGCCTTGACTGCTTCGATTTCCGCCTTAATGGCCTGCAGGCGGGTGAAGTTTTCTTCCGTCATATTTTCAGCCAGTTGCTGTTGCGCCAACATTTTCTCTTTTTCAAGAATAAACAGCCGCTGACGATTGACCACATGCATCCAGCCCTGCACCACGTCTTCCGGGGCAGCGTCCGGCCACGCAAACCAATCGCCCTTGAGCACACCTTGTTCAAATATGACTTCTAATGCCCTGCCGTATCCCGATTTTTCCAGGTGGCGATGCAGGCTCTCTCTGTCAAGGTCCGAGTCGCGAATGGATATTCCTATGATTTCATTACGGAGTTTGTCAAGCTCCTCTGATTCGAAATCAAAAACCGCGAACTCCTCATGATGGTCTTTCAAGAGCCACGGATGGTTCAAAACCGTAAGGATTATGAGCCTTTCGCGCATCAAGGACGGAGAAATATGTCCCTGAGCCAGCGATGTTTTTGTCAGGCTGATTGTCTGTTCCTGTTCCTCCCATGGACGTTTTTTCCGGCTTCGGACCGCAAGAGGACGAGAATACGCTCCCCGATTCTCCCACGCCCCCCCCTGTTCTTCCTTCGCCACATCACTCTCTGCAGGCAAATGATCTTGCCCCAGATGTGCCTTAAGACGCTGGCGGAAATCATTTTCATAATAGCCGCGAATGGTATCGTGACGGATTTCCGACAACATGCGATGAATATTATGTTGCAATCCGGCTCGCTGTTCCGGGGTTTCCACCGGCGCCTTCCTGGTCAACAGTCCCCACAGCACATTGGCCAACGGTTCACTGCCTTCGAGAAGGTCCCGAAAAGCCCGGGCCCCATGCCCTTGGATATAGCTGTCCGGGTCCTCGCCCTCGGGCAGATAAAGAAACCGCAGGGAATAACCGGGTTTCAAGAGCGGCAAGGCCCGCTCCACCACCCGATGCGCGGCCCGAAAGCCCGCCTGGTCCCCGTCAAAACACATCACGGGTTCGGCCGCCATCCGCCATAATTCGGTAATCTGGTCTTCGGTAACGGCAGTGCCCAGAGGGGCTACGGCATACTCAAACCCTGCCTGCGCCAGAGCGATGACATCCATATATCCTTCCGCCACCAGCAGTCGGCCTTGTTCATGGGCACTTTTGCGCGCGCTCGCCATATTATAAAGAAGCCGGCCCTTGTGAAACAGGGGCGTTTCCGGCGAGTTCAGATATTTTGCCCGAGCCTCCCGGTGTAATGCCCGCCCCCCAAAAGCCACCACCCGGCCCTGTCGGTCGGTAATCGGAAACATGATCCGGTGCCGGAAACGATCATAGGTTTCACGATTGTCCCCCGCCTCAGGCCGGATCAGCAGACCGCCCTCCACCAGAAGATCCTCGCTGATGCCGTCTCGCGCCAGCAGCGCTTCCTTAAGCGCCGTTCGGCTGTCCGGCGCATATCCCAGCCGAAACCGCTGCACTGTTTCCGGCGTCAATCCCCGCCGCCGCAGATACTCCCGGCCTTCCCGGCCGATCTGCGCCTTGAGCTGACTTTCATACCACTGCGCTGCGCTTTCCATTACGTCATAGAGCGTCTTGCGCCGAACCGACTTCTCACGGTCCTCCGAGCGGTATTCCGGCACCGCCAGTCCGGCCTGTGCCGCCAAGCGCTCTACCGCCTCGGGGAAGCTCAAACCTTCGGTCTCGGTGACAAAACGAATGACATCTCCATGGGCCCCGCAGCCAAAACAATGGTAAAAGGCCTTGTCATCATTCACAGTAAAGGAAGGGGTTTTTTCGTTATGGAACGGACACAAGCCGGAATATTCCCGCCCTTTGCGGATCAATTTGACCCGTTTGCCCACCACATCACTGATCGGCAAACGGGATCTGAGTTCTTCAAGAAAGTCCGGCGTGAAGCCCATGACCACCCCGTAAAATCATCATGCCGGTCCTTCATGTAGGACAATTCCAGCAAAATTCAAGATGCGGCCGCTTAGGACAGGGCAGATTTGGCGGCGGCGCTGGCTTTGGCAAAATCCATCTGGCCGGTATATTTTTTCTTCAGAAACGCCATGATCTTGCCAATATCTTTCAGTCCCGATGCCTGGGTTTCCGTAATGGCCTCCGCCACAGCGGCCTGGATTTCATCCTCGCCCATTTGCCGCGGCAGGAATTCCTGGATGATTTCCATTTCCTCGCGTTCCTGTTCGGCCAGTTCCAGACGCCCCCCCTCCTCATACGCCTTGATGCTTTCCTGACGCTGCTTAACCATCTTGGACAGGATTTCGATGATTTCATCGTCACTGACCCCGCTCGCGCCAGCTTCCGTGCGTTTACTAATATCCCGGTCCTTGATTGCCGCCAGAATGAGTCGGACTGTCGCCAGTCGGCGTTTGTCCTTTTCCTTCATCGCCAGTTTCATGGCGTCATTGAGTTTATCCCGCAACATCTTGTTTTATATGTCCTTTTTCACAAAAAGGCCGACAGAGCCAGAAAGGCGATTGTCGGCTTTTTATTGGGAAAGATAGACTCTAACGCAAATCACCCCGGAATGCAACCTCAAATATTATTGTAACTTATTGATTTTAAAGGATTATTTTTATAAATCTTTTTCTTGACCTTGCAAACCTCTTCCCTTACCTTCCCGTCAATTTGCGTTGCGGCTGGCACAGAAACATCGTCCTTCTGCGCTGTGACCCTGAAAGTTCCGGCCAGACCACGGATCAAGTTTCTGGCCATAATTTCCAGCCGGGGTTTCTTGCCGCCGAACGTCAAGTTGGATTAGACTTCACATTGTAACGGACACTGACAGACAGAAATTGACACCTCATGACCCAAATTAAATCGGCGCCTCTAGACAATACGGATTACAGCCCCCCCCACAAGGACATCACTGCCGTACTGGTTCTGGAAGATGGCCAGGTCTTCTGGGGATATGGAATTGGCAAAGCCGGTGACGTCGTCGGCGAAGTGTGCTTCAACACCGCCATGACCGGGTATCAGGAAATTCTGACGGACCCTTCCTACACCGGACAGATCATCACCTTTACCTTTCCTCATATCGGCAATGTCGGCACCAACCCAGAAGATATTGAAACCACCGGCCCTGCGGCCCTTGGTATGGTGATCCGCGAAGACATCACAAGCCCGTCCAATTTCCGCAACAACCAGCCCCTCAACGACTGGTGCCGCGAACGGGGCCTGGTTGGCATTTCTGGGGTCGATACCCGACGGCTGACCCGCTTCATCCGCATCAATGGCGCTCCCAACGGGGTGATCTGTCACAACCCTGAGGGCCGTTTCGACATCCCTGCGCTGCTGGAAAAGGCCCGGGCCTGGCCGGGGCTGAAAGGTATGGACCTGGCCCTCGACGTCACCTGCAAGGAACCTTATAGCTGGGAGGAAAGCCGCTGGAGCCTCGGCACAGGTTATGGCAAGCTCGAACAGCCCCGCGCCCACGTGGTGGCCGTGGATTACGGTATCAAGCGCAACATCCTGCGGTGCCTGGCCTCCGCCGGGGCAAGAGTTACGGTCGTGCCGGCCCAGACCAGTGCTGAGGATATTCTGGCCCTGAAACCGGATGGGATCTTTTTATCCAATGGTCCGGGTGATCCGGCAGCCACAGGCGTCTATGCCATCCCGGTGATCCGGACACTTCTGGACAGCGGCATCCCGATGTTTGGCATCTGCTTGGGGCATCAGCTTCTGGCCCTGGCAATGGGCGGCAAAACCGAAAAAATGCATCAGGGCCACCGCGGCGCCAACCACCCGGTGATGGATTATAATACCAATAAAGTGGAAATTACCTCCATGAACCACGGCTTTGTGGTGGACAAGGAGAGCCTGCCCGAAAATGCCCGTATCAGCCATATTTCCCTGTTTGATCAGACGCTGTGCGGCCTTGAGCTGACGGATCGCCCGGCCTTTTCCGTCCAACACCACCCGGAGGCCAGCCCCGGCCCGAAAGACAGCCATTATCTGTTTGACCGTTTTATGGAGATGATTGAGAAACATGCCTAAACGTACCGACATTAACTCCATTCTCATCATCGGCGCCGGCCCCATCATTATTGGCCAGGCCTGCGAGTTCGACTATTCCGGTTCCCAGGCCTGCAAGGCCCTGCGCGAAGAAGGCTACCGGATCATTCTGGTCAATTCCAACCCGGCCACCATCATGACCGACCCGGAAATCGCCGATGCCACCTATGTGGAACCCATCACCCCGGAAATAGTGGAAAAAATCATTGAAAAAGAGCGCCCCGACGCCATTCTGCCCACCATGGGCGGACAAACCGGCCTGAATACCGCGCTCAAATTGTCGCAGAGCGGCGTCCTGGAAAAATACGGGGTGAAGCTGATTGGCGCCAATGAAGAAGCCATCGAAAAAGCCGAAGACCGGGAAAAATTCCGCGCGGCCATGGAAGCCATTGGCCTGGAAAACCCCCGCTCGGCCATTGCCTCTTCACCACCCATCCGTGACGAAAATGGTCGGATTATCGGCTATGACCGAGCCGCTGGCGTGGCCCGGGCCATGGAAGAGCTGGAGAATGTGGGTCTGCCGGCCATCATCCGGCCCGCCTTTACCCTTGGGGGCACTGGCGGTGGAGTTGCCTATAACCGGGAAGAATACGAGGAATATGTCCGCAGCGGCATTGACGCCTCACCGGTTGGCCAGGTACTGATTGATGAAAGCCTTCTGGGCTGGAAAGAATATGAGATGGAGGTGGTCCGGGACAAGGCGGACAACTGCATCATCGTCTGTTCCATCGAGAATATTGACCCCATGGGCATCCATACCGGGGACAGCATCACCGTGGCCCCGGCGCTGACGCTGACGGACAAGGAATATCAGATCATGCGCGATGCCTCCATTGCCGTGCTTCGGGAGATTGGCGTGGAGACCGGCGGATCCAATGTGCAGTTTGCTGTCAATCCGGAAGACGGCCGCCTGGTGGTGATCGAAATGAACCCGCGGGTAAGCCGTTCCTCGGCGCTGGCTTCCAAGGCCACCGGGTTCCCCATTGCCAAGGTCGCCGCGAAACTTGCGGTCGGGTATACGCTGGATGAATTGCAGAATGATATTACCGGGGTCACGCCGGCCTCTTTCGAACCGACCATTGATTATGTGGTCACCAAGATTCCACGCTTTACTTTCGAAAAATTCCCCGCCACCAAGGCGACGCTCACCACCGCGATGAAATCGGTCGGGGAAGCCATGGCCATCGGCCGCTCCTTCCCCGAATCCCTGCAGAAGGCCTTGCGGTCTCTGGAGATTGGGCTGACCGGTCTCAACGAAGTGAAGATCCCCGGCTATGATCCGGAAAGCCATGATCTCAACCCGATCCGCGCCGCGCTGGCCACGCCCACGCCGGACCGGCTTCAGGTTATGGCCCAGGCCCTGCGCGAGGGTATGTCCGTGGAAGAGGTTCACGCCATCGCTAAATACGATCCCTGGTTTATTGAGCAGATCAAGAAAATTGTGGATGCGGAAAATGAAGTACGCCACAACGGCCTGCCCCATGACAAGTTTGAGCTCGGCCGTCTCAAGGCGCTTGGTTTTTCCGATGCCCGCCTGGCGGAACTGATCGGCCAGAGCGAAGCCCGGGTGACGGCCCGGCGGCATAATCTGGGCCTGCATCCGGTATTTAAACGCATTGACACCTGTGCCGCGGAATTCGAAGCCCGAACCCCCTATATGTATTCCACCTATGAACGCGACGCCACAGGCAACGCCGAATGCGAATCCCAGCCCACAGACAAGAAAAAGATCATCATTCTGGGTGGGGGGCCTAACCGTATCGGCCAGGGCATCGAATTTGACTATTGTTGCTGTCATGCGGCTTTCGCTCTCAGCGATCAGGGGTATGAGACCATTATGGTCAACTGCAACCCGGAAACCGTGTCCACCGACTATGACACATCAGACCGGCTGTATTTTGAACCCCTGACCGCGGAAGATGTGATCGAACTGATCCATTGTGAACAACAGAATGGCGAAGTGCTCGGCGTGATTGTCCAGTTTGGCGGACAGACCCCGCTGAAACTGGCCAATGCGCTGGAAGATGCCGGTATCCCCATCCTTGGCACCTCACCTGACGCTATTGATCTGGCAGAAGACCGGGAGCGATTCCAGGACCTGATTGCGCGCCTTGGCCTGCGTCAGCCGGAAAACGGCCTAGCGACCAGCGAGGACCAGGCCATCGCCGTGGCGGAAAAAATCGGTTATCCGGTGCTGATCCGCCCCTCCTATGTGCTGGGCGGCCGCGCCATGGAAATTGTTTATGACACCGCCAGCCTGAAACGCTACATCAAGGACGCCGTCAGTGTCTCTGGCGACAGCCCGGTGCTGATCGACCGGTACCTGAATGACGCCACGGAAGTTGATGTGGATGCGCTGTGTGATGGCACCAGGGTTCATGTAGCCGGCATTATGCAGCATATTGAAGAAGCGGGCGTTCATTCCGGTGACAGCGCTTGCACGCTGCCGCCTTATTCCCTGAAGGACAGCGTCATTGAAGAAATCTGTGAACAGACGGAAAAGCTGGCCTTGGCGCTTAACGTCAAGGGCCTGATGAATATCCAGTTTGCCGTCAAGGATGACGTGGTCTATATCATTGAGGTCAATCCGCGTGCCAGCCGGACCGTGCCCTTTGTCGCCAAGGCCATCGGCGCGCCGGTTGCCAAGGTTGCGGCCCGGTTGATGGCCGGGGAAACCCTTGATGATTTTGACCTGCCCGATTTCAGGACACCTCATGTCGCCGTCAAAGAGGCGGTGATGCCCTTTACCCGCTTTCCCGGAGTGGACATCCTGCTGGGCCCGGAAATGCGCTCCACGGGTGAAGTTATCGGCCTAGATATGGATTTTGCCCGCGCCTTCCTGAAATCACAGATCGCCGCCGGGACTCATCTGCCGATGGAAGGCACGGTGTTTATTTCCGTTAAGGACCGGGACAAACCCAAAATGGTAGATCCCGCCAAACAACTGATTGAAATGGGCTATAAGGTGATCGCCACCGGCGGCACCGCTCGGTATCTTCAGGAAAGAGGCGTTGATGTCAAGCGCATCAACAAGGTTCTGGAAGGCCGCCCCCATATTGTGGACGCCATGAAAAATGGCGAAGTTGACCTGGTTTTCAACACCACGGAAGGTGCCCAGTCCATCAGGGACAGTTATGAGTTGCGTCGCACGGCGTTGACGCATAATATTCCTTATTACACCACGACAAGGGGTGCGCTTTGTTCAATGGAGGCCATAAAAGTCTTGAAATCCAGAGAACTTGACGTTAAACCCCTTCAGTCCTATGCGCGTTAGGCGAGCAATCGCCTGACCACTTATTTGATGATCCAATCGCATATCCCGAAAAGAACGGATATGCGGCAGTTTTTTTGTATGCTTTTAAAGAAAGCTTTTAAAGAATAGAGCCATGGTAGAGAAAGTTCCTATGACCGCCGCGGGGCACGCCAAACTGGAAGCGGAATTAAAACATCTGAAACACGAAGCCCGCCCAGCCGTGATCAAAGCCATCGAAGAAGCCCGGGCACATGGTGATCTGTCCGAAAATGCCGAATATCATGCCGCCAAGGAACAGCAGGCGATGATCGAGGGTCGGATTCAGGAAATTGAAGACAAGATCAGCCGGGCCGAAGTCATTGATCCCGCAGATCAAAAAGGCGACAAGGTGGTTTTTGCCGCCACAGTCACCGTCCTGGACGAAGACGACAAGGAAGCCACCTATCAGATTGTCGGTGTAGACGAGGTTGATGTGGCCAATGGCAAAATTTCTTTAAGCTCTCCTCTGGGGCATGCCCTCATTGGACGCAAGGTCGGTGATGAAGTCGAAGTAAAAACACCGCAAGGTGAAAAATATTACGAGATCAGCAAGATCGAGTTTATCTGATTTCACTCGGTGATTTTATTTGGCTGGAAACGAACCAAAATAGACCGCAAACCCTGCCGCCCTCCCCGGGCGGCATTTATTTTTCAAGCAGGGAAAATGGGGCTAGGAGAAATTGGGGGTTATGAGAAATTGGGGACAGTATACTATTTATAATCCTATTCATTCTGTTCTCCTTCTCGATTAAATAGTATACTGTCCCCGTTTTCGCCTTATGCGTCATAAAGGAATTGATGTGTCTGTTACGTGCTCAGTATTTATCGCAACGAGCCTAGACGGCTTCATCGCAAGAAGGAACGGCGATCTTGATTGGTTGCCGGGAAGCGATGGTGAGACTGAGGGTGAAAACTATGGTTTCAATGAATTCTTTGCCTCCATAGACACTCTCGTTATGGGGCGCAAGACTTACGAGTTGGCGCTGACATTCAAGGAATGGCCATATCGAGGCAAGAACGTCATCGTGTTGAGTAGCGGATTTCCGAAGGAACCCAAGAGTCTCAGTGAAGGCGTGAAGGGCACTTCATCGTCCCTCACAGAGCTGATTCAAATATTGGCTTTGTCCGGTTCTGAGCACGTATACGTTGATGGTGGAAAAACGATCCAGGGCTTCCTGCAAGCAGGTTTGATTCGGGACATGACCATCACCAGAATCCCCGTGCTAATTGGCGAAGGTATACCTCTTTTCGGTCCTTCGGCGCATGATATCAAGCTACAGCATGTATCGACAAGAAGCTATGAAAACGGGTTTGTGCAAAGCAAGTACAAGGTTGCAAATGCCGCATAACGCGGCGCTCAAAAATGGGCAAAAATAGAAAAACGAAAAACGGGGAAAAAATGGGGACAGTATACCTATTTTTCATTCCTCCGGCCCTTTTTCGGCCGGCCGACGGGTTTTGCTCTTAAGCTTCGGCCCGTTTGCTTTTCCAGGCCACGCACCCAGTCATCATCCCCCAGAGGTCGGCCCGTTCTCGTGTGCAGATGCAGCCGCTCCAACTCGGCCTCCCGCACGCCGCCCTCAAGAAACGTCGCCCAGTCCGAAATGCGGCTCCGCATCGGCTCAACGGTTACCACTTCGTCATTTTTGCCACAGAGATGCGCGCGGGCGCTCGACCAGGTCCAATCCTCAGGACGCTTGACCAGGCCGGCGCGCACGGGATTAAGCTCGACATAGCGCACGCAAGCCGTCAAATAGGTCTCGTCCATGGGAAAAGAGTGAAACCGCTCCTGCCACAGATGGCCCCGGCAGCCTTCGCGAAAATTGATCCTGCGGGTATATTGCCGATGCGCCTCGCCAAGGGCGGCACGCAGACCGTCCTCATCGGCGGGAACCATGATCAGATGCACATGGTTCGGCATCAGGCAATAAGCCCACACCTCCGTGCCGGCTTTTTTGCAACTCTGTGAAATCAAGGCGAGATAGGCGGCATAATCGCCATCCTTCCTGAAAACCTCCATGCGGCGCACACCGCGCTGGGTCACATGATGGGGGCGCCCGGGCACCACAAGTCTCGCTATCCTAGCCATAAGAAGTAAGTGTAAAAGACGCCTGGTGACAAGTCAAGGAAACGGGGACAGTATACTATTTTTAAAATAGGGACAGTATACTATTTTGTCGACACCTGAAGTGGGTGTTTCCCATCAAAATAGTATACTGTCCCTATTTTCCCTCGTATACTGTCCCTATTTTCAAAATAGTATACTGTCCCCATTTTCCTAACGAATCACTCCAGGTCCACGGGAACGCCGTGCAGTTTTTTGCCACAGCGGATGCTGAGCGACGTCTTGACACTTGCCACATTGGGCGCCGGGGTCAATTGCGAGGTGAGGAAGGTCTGGAACTGGGCCAGGTCGCGGGCCACAATTTTCAGAATAAAATCTATCTCCCCGTTCAACATATAGGCTTCCCGCACCAGCGGCCACTCATTTACCAAGGCCTCAAAGGCCCGCAAATCGCTTTCTGCCTGGCTATGCAATCCAACCATGGCAAATACCGTCAGGCCATATCCGAGGGCCTCGGCATTCAATTCGGCATGATACCCCTGTATATATCCGGCATCCTCTAACGCCCGCACCCGCCTGAGGCAAGGCGGCGCGGTAATGCCAACTTTTTCCGCCAGCTCAACATTGGTCATCCGGCCGTCATTCTGAAGGTTTTCCAAAATGCGGCGATCAATATCGTCAAGCTTGATGTGATGCATAAATCATCCTTGAAGTGCTATTTTAAACAGAACACATTTTATACAGGAATTGACCCGCATCAGCAAGAAAATGTCTCCCATGTGATAGAAAATGACGCCATTAATCTTTTCCATGAAATTATTCAACGGCTTGGCTTCCGCCCCGCCCTGAAGCCCGCTCATCACAAGGATATACAATGATTTATTTGATGCTTTTAACTGGCACTATCTTTCAGAAATGGCTATAATTTGAAGAACAAAAAAACAGGGATCGGCGGTCTTCTAATCAGATAATTTTAATAATACCTCCCCCTGGACATGAACACTTGGGTCAGACTTGGCTTGATCGGACAGCGGTGTTGGCAGCACCGTTTTTTTTGACGAAATTTTTTAAAGGGAATTCGGTGCATCATCGCGCGCAATATGACGATAAAATCCGGAATCTTCTAGAGCTTGCCAGAGACGATTCTCCGCAGGCTCGCACTCTGTTGTTTTCACATATTTGTGATCTGTTTGTGCAACATCGCCCGATGCAGTCGGAAAAACAGATTCGCATGCTGCTGGATATTCTGAGGGAGTTGCTGCCTTCGGTGGAGCTGAAAGCCCGTAAGGACATTGTCTCTGTGCTGATCAATATGGACGACCCGCCGGTTGATCTAATCAAAATCTTTTCGGAAGATGTAGCCGAAGTTTCCGGCCCCCTTCTGGAACAGGCGATTATTCCTGATGATCATCTTATTCATCTGGTGCGTTACGGTAATGATCAACATCGCTATTTCATTTCACGACGGTTTGGCCTGTCCCCGCTGGTCCGGCACGAATTGGACCGCCATCACCACGGGCAGACTGCCCCGCGCCTGAAATTCAGCCTCAGCGAACTGGCAGAGCGGGACTCCCTGAACCGGCCAAGCCTTGATGAAGAAGCAACGGCCAGCCTGTTCAACCTGATCAAGTCCCAACGGCATCACAAAAAACGGCATTATCCTGCTTCCCATAACAAAACAGACAGGAACAACAGGGAACACAGGGAAGATAGAGGGAACGCATTTGAGGCCTCATTGCCCTCTTCCTCCGGAAAGGCTAGCCAGGCGACGCCCCTGCCCTCAGAAACACCGTCCTCTGTCGAGACACAGGCATCGCGGAAAAAGCTCAGCATGGCCGAGCTGTCCCGGGCAATTTTCGATCTTGAGGAAGAACAACGCCTTGCCGCCGCCTATGGGAACGCCCAGTCCACAGCCGCCCAGTCCACAGCCGCCCGACCCGCCCCCCCGTCACAAGACAGTGACGAGCCGGTCCTGCACATTACTGATCCGTCAGAGGGGAGGCAAAATCGTGATGAACCGTTTGAAAAACCGGTGGCCCCCTCCGAAGCAGAAACAGACGATTTCCCACAGACCGGCTCTCAGGCCGGCTCTCAGGCCGGCTCTCAGGCCGCACCATCGCCTCCTCTGCCGGACACCGAAGAAATCAGCCCCTCAGACCGGAATTTTGTCAGAGCCAGTGCGGACTGGTTCTGGGAAATCGACCGCAACGGCGCCTTGAGATTTCTTTCTGACGAAGCGTTTACGGCTTTTGGTCGGCCGGCCCGGGACATGATTGGTGAAGACTTTATCGGCATGTGCCACATCCCGCCGGGACATGACAACAGTCTAAGTTTTGAAGCACTGTTCGAGAGACGCAGCCCTTTCCGCAACGAGGCATTCACCATTACCTCCAGCAAAGGAGACCAGTCCATCTGGCTGTTGAGCGGTGTCGCCGTCTTCGATATCCAGACAGGTCGCTTTAAAGGATTTCGTGGCAGCGCCCGCAGCCTTGAGGCGGGACAGATCCCAGCCCCCCCCCAACCCACACCGGAGGAGCACGTCACACAACACAGATCAGAGACAGCCCCGGATCATCCGCCAGAAGATGCCGCTGACGCCTCTGAGCACCACAGGGTTATGCCCGTAAGGCAGGAAATGCGCGGGCGCAAGGTTGCCAATGGGGATGAAACAGAAGACATCTATGATACTGGTTCCGAAAAACAGGACCAGATTGCTTCTGAATTGTTGCAAAATCTGTCCCACGAATTCCGGACCCCGCTTAATGCCATCATTGGTTTTTCGGAAATGATCGACATGGAAGCCTGGGGCCCGGTAAACCCGAAATATCGTGAACACACCCAAAATATTCTTGAGGCTGCCAACAGGCTGAAAGAGGCCGTGAATGACGTTCTGGATTCGGCCAAACTGGATTCCGGTCTGATCGAAGTCAGCCCAGAATCCTTTTCTCTTAAATCCGTTATTAGAAGCTGTGAGGAAAAGGTTGCTTCACTGCTCAAACGCAAGAATGTCCGGATTATCAATGGCGACAGGAACATAGACGTCATTCTCTATAATGATCGGCAATGTCTGGAAATGTGTCTGTGCAAAATGATCTCCAGCGCCGTCAGGGAGGCCCGGGAAGGCGAGCAACTGACCCTGTCGGTTCTGATCAGCAGCAATGCCCAGGTCCGAATCGAAGTTCCTTTACTGGGACAGAAAATCCCGGAAGCAGAGAGCGAAACCCTGTTTAATAAAATTACCAAGGACCCCGCGGGGCAATCTGGCGGAGACTTTGCGACACAAAACCATGAACCCAGAAATCATGAACCCAGATTGGCGCCAGGCTACGGTTTATCTATTGCCAGGGATCTGGCGCGCCTGATTGGCGGCGATTTGAAAAGCCACTGTGACAGGGGGTATGTAAGCCATTTGGTCCTGACTGTCGGCAATTACCCACAGCAGAGTTAACTTCTTCATATTAAAGTTTTTTTGAGACACCGTGCCCAAAATAAAATACTTGGCGGGAGGGATTCGTCCTGACTTTTTTAGAGGATCACATCTGCCTTCCTTTCGGTGCCGGATCTTAAAAAATGATTAAAATTATATCAAGATTTTATGCGTAAGTCTTTGTAATAAAAAAGGAAAAAAAGAAACTCATTAACTTTTTATTCATAACTTCTGTGCATAGTGGTCTTCACAAACTTGGCAATGGAAGCTGATTTTAATTTTGGCACGCTAATTTAAATTTAGGCACATGGAGTAAGACTGATGAAAAAGTTTCTTGCAAAACTGAAGAAAAGTGAAGCTGGCGCCACCGCCATCGAATATGGCCTGATCGCCGCCCTGGTCGCGGTTGCCGCCATCGGCGGCCTGAAAGCTGTGAGCTCCTCACTGAATGCGACCTTTAATTCCGTTTCTTCAGAGATGGACGGCGCCAGCAACTAAGGCATAGTGCCTGGCGAACCATTCAGCGGCTTTGGCCCCGCAAGGCCAAAGCCGCTTTTTCATTGAGGAGGACCCTACTCATGTATGTTCTGTTGAAAAAACTGTCCAAGAACATTCACGGCGCCACCGCCATTGAATACGGGTTACTGGCGGCTATCCTGGTCGTGGCCGTAATGACCGCTTTCATGGCATTCGGCGATTCCTTCAAGTCCATGAGCTCCCGCACGACGACGGCCATTTCCGACGCCGTCAATAATTGACCCCCCTTCTTTATGGTTAACCGCACCGCTAAAGTTAATGATTAAGAGCGGCTGCGCGTTAACCATTAAATCACCTTTTTCCTTTATTCCTGGAACCATAAGACAAATTCACAAAATCAGGTACAGGGGAAAAAGTTGTTTACCATACTGATCGTGTCAGGGTTTGCCGCATTAATGATCCGGGGGGCCATCTCGGACATTCGGCATTATATCCTGTCCAACCGGTTGTGCCTCATGGTTGCCGGACTTTACCCTCTTTATCTGATCGGCCTGGAATGGGAATATGGAGGAGTGGAAGGGGCCCAGATACTCTGGTCCATAGTGCTGGCCGCCGTTCTTTTTGGTATTGGGGCAGGTTTGTTTGCCATGAACGTAATGGGCGGGGGCGACGTCAAACTTATCCCGGCTGTGGTATTATGGGCCGGTCCCTCCCTGATCCTGGATTTTCTGGTGATCATGTCCGTGACCGGCGGCATCATTGCGGCAGTTCTGCTCGCGAAAAAACACCTGAACAGATCAAAATTTTTCAAATCTTCAGAGAATGTAAACGTTCCTGTGGCACAACTGGAACAAGTGAACATGCCCTATGGAGTGGGAATCGCCCTCGGCGGGCTGTATGTGGCCGCACAATTGATCGCAAAACTGAACGGGGCTTTTCTATAAGGATTACAGGTTATGACTATCAACATGCGCAGCATCATATTCATTGTCATCGCCCTGGTGATCGCCGGGATTACGGCCTTCATGGCCCGCAGTCTGATTCAACCGGCTGCAAAACCGGTCACCACGGGAACAACGGTCCAAAAAGCCGCGCCATCAGGGGTTCAGGTTCTGGTTGCCAGCCGGCACCTGGCGACCGGTCATCTTCTGAAAGCAGAAGATCTGACATGGCAATCCTGGCCGGATGCCAAGCTGCACGAAAGTTATATCCGTAAATCCAAAGACGTGCGTCCAGAGGATTTTGCCGGCGCCGTTGTACGCAGCATGATGATCGCCGGGGAGCCGGTGACCAAAGAACGGGTCATCAAACCCGGGAATCACGGATTCATGGCGGCAGTTCTGGCCCCGGGCAAACGGGCCGTCTCTATCCGGGTCAACATCACCTCCAGCATTTCCGGGTTTATTTTTCCGGGGGATTATGTGGATATCATCCTGACTCATAAATCCGGCGGGGCCCAGGTCAGCGAAACGGTGATGAAAAATGTCCGGGTAATCGCCACAGACCAGCGCACGGCAAGCCCGACCCAAACCCCGTCCGCCAAGGTTAAAACCGTGACGTTCGAAGTCACTCCCGAGGAGGCAGAAAAAATTACCCTGCTTGAAAAAATGGGCAGCCTTTCCATGAGCTTGCGTAGCCTTGCCCAAGGAGGCGACGGGGCCTCTTCCGAGGTCTCGGAAAACGACATGCATGATGACGTGACCTGGGACAGCGAAGTGAGCAAATTGCTGTATCGCGGTGCAGGTAGCGGCGCAAGCAAAAACGGCACCCATTTCAGCCTCAAGGTGGTCAGAGGAAATAAAGTTCAGAATATGGGCTTTGTAAAACAAGGAAAATAACCATGTCTGCTCATACCATAAATCGCGTCCGGTGGGGGACCACTTTGAAAAAAATATTGCTGACCCATATCACGGCAGCGGGTCTGGCCTTTGTCAGCGGCTGGTTTTCTTCCGCCTTGGCGTTGCAAGAAGAAAACATCCAAATTGAGGTGAGCAAAGGCACACTGTTGCGCCTTCAGCAGCCGGCCAATAACATATTCATCGCCGACCCAGCCATCGCCGATATCCAGGTCAAATCCCCCACACTGGTTTATATTTTCGGCAAAAGCCAGGGGGAAACCTCGATTTATGCGGTCTCGGATAATGACGAAGTCCTGTTGCAGGGGGAGATCTCCGTCAGTCATAATCTGGGGAATCTGGAAGCCGCCCTCAAAAGCGTCATGCCTGACGCCCATATCAATGTACGTTCATACGAAGGACTTCTGGTGCTGACCGGGCATGTGAAAAACCCGGATCAGGCCGAAGAGGCCCGACGCATGGCTGAAGATTTCATTGGCAAGGACAGCACCATCATCAACCGACTGGAAATCGCCACGCCGGTACAGGTCAACCTTCGGGTTCGAATTGCCGAGGTGGGCCGGAACACCATGAAACAGCTGGGATTCAATTTTGAGAACATGTTCAGCAGCGGTTCCACCGTACTGGGCATGGCCCAAGGGTCAGATGTCTTTAATCTGGTGGAAAATCCTTTCGCTTCCATTATTGATCCGGTCAGCGGACTTCCAATCAAACCGGAAGTGCCCATCCCCATGAAAGAATTTCTCACCCAGGGCCGCGGCATCAACAGCCTGGCCGGCGGGTTCACGTCCGGTAATTTTGACATCAATTTCATTATTGATGCCATGGAAAGCGAAGGCATTCTGTCGGTTCTGGCGGAACCGAATCTGACAACCAAATCCGGGGAAAGCGCCAATTTCCTCGCCGGCGGAGAATTCCCCATTCCGATTATCGGCGATGACAACCAGCTAAATGTGGAATACAAGGAATTTGGGGTTTCTCTTGCCTTTAAGCCAACGGTCCTCGAAGACGGCAGAATCAATATGTATATCAAACCCGAAGTCAGCCAGCTGTCTTCCGCAGGCGCTGTCACCCTCAGCGGCTTTAGCATCCCAGCGCTCACCACCCGACGGGCGGAGACCACGGTTGAGGTAGGATCCGGTCAGAGTTTTGCCATTGCCGGACTGTTACAGAATAACGTGCAAAATGACATTTCCAAATTTCCCTGGCTTGGCGACCTGCCTATTCTGGGAAGCCTGTTCCGGTCCACGAAATTTCAACGCGAGGAAACTGAACTGGTGATCATTGTCACCCCCTATATCGTACGACCGCATAACGGCAGTAGCATGCCCCTGCCGACAGACGGTTTCCGGGCGCCCAATGATGTGGACCTGTTCCTGAAAGGCAATGCCTTTGATACCAGAATTGCCGACACCCCCCCCGCCCTGCAAGGTAAAGAAGCGGAAAAAACGAATAATGCCGCCGGATTCATGCTGGACTAAAGGAGAGCAATAATGTGGAGTAAGATAAAATACGGACTGATCCTGTCTCTGCTTTTGGTCACGGCAGGCTGCAGCAGTATGCAGAGCAGCAGCAGCATCGACATGAACAAGCGCAACGAAGTGCAATTGGTCCGCATTCCCCATGAGATCAGATTTGCACCTAATAGTGCCAAGCTCTCTGCTGAGGAAACCCGACAGCTTATGAGCTTTCTTGACAAAATGAAAGTGGGCTACGGGGATGAACTGAGTATGGATTTCCCGCTGGAGGATAAGGGCAGCCTTTCCGCACTCGATCAAAAACGTTTCGCATATGTGGCGGAATTTCTGAAACGGCACGGCCTTCATCTGGCCAGTGAGATTACACCTTACGGGGTGGAACCCGAAGAGGGGGCAGCCCGCCTTCTCCTCTCCCGTTATGTGGTTACACCGCCCCAATGCGGAGACTGGTCCGAACCCTCCTCACCCAATTACAACAACACGCCATTGCGCAATTTCGGCTGCAGCACCCAGGCCAATCTGGGCCTTATGGTTGCCAACCCAAGGGATCTGATCACCGGCAATGCCCAGACAAAACCGAACACGGAAACTGCTGCAAAAGCCGTCAACGCTTATAACAGCGGCGGCAAGAAATAGGGGCATAACCATGAGTCTAGCGAGCTTGTTAAAGAAAGATTCTGCCAATACGGAAAACCTTTTCGGCGCCTTTATCTGCGACGATGAAACCACACGCGCGCTGGTTCCTGTGGTTACGGAAAAGGGCTGGAACCCGGCCGACATCAAAACAGGCGGTATAGAAAGCGCTATTCGGACGCTTTCGACCATGAATTCGCCGCAATTTCTGATCGTCGACCTGTCAAAGTCCGCAGACCCTCTGGACGACCTGAACTCATTGGCAGAGGTGGTCGAACCGGGCACCATCGTCATCACCCTGGGCAATGTCAATGATATCCAGCTTTACCGCGAACTTCTGGCTTATGGGGTTCATGATTATCTGATCAAACCGGTCTCCACGGAACAGCTGCGCGATACCCTGCTGGCGGCAGAACAGGCCCTGCGCATCCCCGAAGATACCGCGGCTAAAAGCAACCAGAACGAAACCGAGAAACTGGTGGCGGTTGTTGGTGTACGCGGCGGTGTCGGCACCAGCACAGTGGCCACCAGTCTGGCCTGGCTTCTGGCCCATGAAATAAAACGGCAAACCGCGCTTCTGGACATGGATATTTATTTCGGCACCGGGGCGCTTGCCTTTGATCTGGAACCGGGGCGCGGCCTCTGTGACGCCTTGGAAAATCCGAGCCGCGTTGATGGTCTGTTCATCGAAAGGGCCATGATCAAGGAAAGCGAACGGCTGTCCATTCTGGCTGCCGAGGCCCCGCTGAATGATCCGACCTATACCGATCCAGCCGCGCTCAATCATCTGTTGCTGGAACTTAAAAACAATTTCCATTATGTCATTCTGGATCTTCCCAAGAATATGGTGGCCGATTATCCGTTGTTGCTGTCCGAGGCCCAGGAAATCATCCTTGTTTCCGATCTTTCCCTGTCCGCCACAAGGGACACCATTCGTTTTCTGGGGTTCTGCAAGTCTGTAGCGCCCGATGCCGCCATCAGGGTCTTGCTGAACAAGGTGGCATCCCCGGGCCTTGTGGAAGTGGATAAAAAGGACTTTGAAGCCTCCATTGAACGGGCGGTGGACTGGGAAATTCCCCTGGATAATAAGCTGATGATCCAGGTGGCCCGGTCCGGCAAGAACCTGCCGCAAGCGGCAAAACACAGCAAACCCGTCAAGATCCTGAAAGAGATTGCCAACACAATTGTCGGGCAGGAAGAGGACGCCAAAACCGTTCCCTTCTGGAAAAAGCTGCCTTTGCCGAAAAAGAATGAACAGAAAAAGAAATAACCGGTCATGGCCATGAAACCAGCGTTTGGACGTAAAATATCTCCGGGTTCCAAGGCAGCCTTCCCTGCCAACCGGGCTGCACATCTGGGCGGCTTTGGCAAAAGTGCGGATATTGCCCAAAAGAAAAACCATGTCCCAACGGTGGAAAACAAGGTCGTTTCCGATGCCAGCATCGTAGATAAAGCTTTTGATCTTCTCCAGGATGCTGTGCAGGAACGCCTTGACCCCGCTGCGGCCCGGCAAATGGAACGCAACGAGGTGACCGGGATTATTGAAGGCCTGATCGAAGAACTTCTGTCCCGTCACAAATTGCAGCTTAATGACCTGGAACGGCGGGATCTGCTGACAGTTCTGCTGAATGATCTTCTGACCTCCGAAAGCAAAACCGAAAAAGAGAAAAAGGAGGAAGAAGAGAATGTCGTTCGCAAACAAAAAGAAATAAAGGTCCAAAGCAACGAGCAAAAACAACAGGCCAGTCATGACAGCATCATGGCCGCCAAGGATCGTCTGCAGCCGTTGTTGCTCGAATATATCGACGCGTCCGCCGCCAATGAAATGGACCGGGCAGAGCTGGCAGAACAGGTCAGTGAGGCCGTCAATGAGCTTATGGCGCAGGAAAAAATCAACCTGAACCTGCGCGAACAGCGCGAACTGGTGAACATGCTGCTCCATGACATGCTGGGGCTCGGACCGCTGGAGCCGCTGCTTGAGGATGAAACCATCACCGAAATCATGGTCAACGGGCCAAAGCAGGTCTATATCGAAAAAAAAGGCAAGCTGACCCTGTCGGATGTGACCTTCCGGGACGAAGCGCATCTGATGAACATTTGTACCCGCATCGTGACGGCGGTGGGCCGGCGGGGGGACGAAACCACACCCATCTGTGACGCGCGTCTGGCCGACGGCAGCCGTGTGAACATCATCATTCCGCCGCTGGCCATTGATGGCGCCTCCATTTCCATCCGGAAATTCGCCAAACAGAAAATTACCCTGGACAAAATGATTGATTTCGGTTCCCTGTCCCATCAGATGGGAACGGTGCTGAAAATCGCCTCTGCCTGCCGTCTGAATATTTTGATCTCAGGGGGAACGGGGTCGGGGAAAACCACCATGCTTAATGCCCTCTCTCGTATGATTGATGAAGGCGAACGGGTGGTCACCATTGAAGATACCGCGGAACTGCAGTTGCAGCAGCCCCACGTGGTGCGCCTTGAGACCCGCCCGCCCAACCTGGAAGGCAAGGGGGAAATCAGCATGCGCGATCTGGTCAAGAACGCCCTCAGGATGCGTCCGGACCGCATTATTCTGGGAGAGGTGCGCGGTGCCGAAGCCTTTGACGTGTTACAGGCCATGAACACCGGCCATGACGGCTCCATGTGTACACTACACGCCAACAACCCGCGGGAAGCGTTGACCCGTATGGAAAACATGATCGGCATGGCCGATTTGAAACTGCCCCCAAAAGCCGTACGTGAACAGATTGCCTCGGCGGTGGACCTGATTGTTCAGGTTTCCCGCATGCGCGACGGCGGCAGACGGACCTGTGCCATCACCGAAGTGGTGGGCATGGAAGGGGATGTGATCACCACCCAGGATCTGTTTGTTTACGAGTTTACCGGAGAGGATGCGGACGGGAAGCTGCTGGGACGGTTCCGTTCTACGGGCGTCCGTCCGCATTTCACGGAAAAAGCCGAATATTATGGCCTGCACCGGGCTTTGTTGGAGGCCATATAACGGCGGCGAATGAAACGACCGACGACAAAGGTCAAAGTTAGGAACGATATATTATGGCTGTTGCGAACCCGACTATTGTCATGATCGGAATTTTTTTCGGGGTCTTTCTGGTCCTGGCTTCCATCGCGCTTGCCGTAGGACTTCTGGGTAATCAGAAAAAGGTTCTCAGCGCCAGACTTTCAAAAGTCAAGGCCCGACACCTTAAGGGGGCTGGTGGTCCTCAACCCGAAAAAAAATCCCTGTTCATCAAACAGGAAAAATCTTTTTTTGACCAGTTTGTTCCCCGCCCCCAAGAGCTGCGCAGACGCCTGAAAAAAACGGGGTACAATATTGACTTTACAAAATATCTGGGCGCCAGTTTCATACTGATGGTGGTGTTTGCCCTGATCGCCCATTTCCCGGGGGGACTGAGTCTGGTGCCGTCTCTCATGCTGGGCTTACTGGGGGGGCTGGCGTTGCCGCATATGGTGGTCTCCGCCCTGATTAAAAAACGCCTGGAGAAGTTTACAACCCAGTTTCCCGAGGCCATTGACCTGATTGTGCGCGGCCTCAAGGCCGGCCTGCCGGTCACCGAGTCCATCGGCGCCGTCAGCCGGGAAATGCAGGACCCGATTGCCGTAGAGTTTCGCCGGATTATTGATGATGTCCGTTTGGGAAAAACCCTGGATGAAGCCCTGTGGAAAGCCGCGGAACGTCTGGACACGCCGGAGTTTAAATTCTTTGTCATCAGCCTGGCCGTGCAGCAGGAAACCGGGGGCAACCTGACCGAAACCCTGGGCAATCTGTCGGGTATTCTGCGCAGCCGCAGTCAACTTAAATTGAAAGTCAAGGCCATGTCATCCGAAGGTAAGGCCAGCGCCTATATCATTGGCTCCCTGCCCTTTATCATGTGTGGTGTGTTGCTGATGCTGAATTATGACTATATGTCGATCCTGTTTACGGACCCGCGCGGGCAGGTCGCAGCGCTGGGTGGGCTTGTGTGGATGGGTATTGGCCTGTTTATCATTTCAAAACTGATTAACTTTGAGGTCTAGGGATGGAACAGTTTCTTCCAGAAGGCATATCCATAGAAGATATTGTCACAGTTCTGTCAGGCATGTCCGCCTTTCTGGTGGTGCTCGCGATCTGGAGTTCCGGCCTCGTCAAGGATCCCATGCATGGCCGCATCAAGGCCCTTCAGGCCCGGCGTCAGGACCTCAAACGCGGATATGTCGCCCCGGTCAAACGACGGGCAACCGTGAAGTCTGCCAAACATGTGAACCTGATGACACAGGTGGTATCCAGCCTGAATCTGCTGAAGAACGAACAGGCCGACAAATATCAGAAAAAGCTCATTAATGCCGGCTTCCGCTCCAAGGATGCTCTGGTCATTTTCATGTTTTTCAAATTGATTCTGCCGCTGCTGGTGGGGGCTATTGCAGTGGTCATGATTTTCGGCTTCGGGATGTTCGATCTGTCGTCCAATATGAAATTCATCGCCTGCATCGGCGCCGTTCTGGTGGCATCCTATTTGCCGGAAATCTATCTCAAGAATACAACCGACAAACGCAACGCTTCCATGCAAAAGGCGTTGCCCGATTTCCTGGATCTTCTGGTGATCTGCGCCGAAGCGGGTCTGACGCTGGATGCCGCCTTACAACGGGTTGTGCGCGAACTGGGACATTCCAGCCCGGAACTGGCCGACGAACTGGGTCTTACTGCCATCGAGCTGGGTTTCCTGCCGGACCGTAAGCAGGCTCTGACTAATCTCGCTGAACGGGTCACCCTGCCGTCGGTGCGGGCCGTAACCGCCACACTTATTCAGTCTGAACGTTACGGTACGCCATTATCTCAGTCGCTGAAGGTTCTGTCCGGAGAATTCCGCAATGAACGGATCATGAAAGCCGAGGAAAAAGCCGCCCGGTTGCCGGCCACAATGACCGTGCCGCTGATCCTGTTCATTCTGCCCACTCTGTTTATTGTATTGATGGGACCGGCAAGCTGCAAACTTGCCGACAACCTGGTGTAAATAAACCATGCAAGGAGAGCTTGGCACATCGACCAATGAAACCAATGGTCAAATTTTGAGGAGCTCTTGACAATGAAGGGACACAAAACAGTAATAAGAAGCTGGTTTCGGCGACCAATCCGCCGCTCCCTATGGCGTCATGAACGGGGATCAGCGCTAATCGAGGCCGCCTTTGTTTTACCGATTGTGACCGTGCTGACCATCGGAACCTTTGAAATCGGCGCCGTCATGTTAAGCAACACCCTGATCGAAGGCGCTATTGCGGACGCCGCCCGCATGGGTATGACCGGTTATACCAGTTCCGGCATGACCCGCGAGGAATACATCACTCAGTTACTGAAAGATCAGACCTTCGGCATGATTGATCTGGACAACCTGACCATCACCAACAAGGTCTATGACAGCTTCAGCGACATCGCGGAACCCGAACCTTATACGGATGTGGACCAGGATGGGTCCTATACCAACGGCGTGGACAGCTATACGGATCTCAATTGCAATAACACATGGGATGCGGATGTGGGGGAAGACGGCGTTGGGGGACCAGGCGCAGTCGTGGTCTATACCGCAACCTATGACGCAAGCTTTATCACGGGCTTTTTCGCCAAGACGCTGGCGGACAAGGACGGCAAGATCCGCCTGGTGAGCAGCACGGCGGTCAAAAACGAACCCTACGGGACGGCCAGTTCGAGCTGCACTCCGGAAATCAAGGTGTAAGGGAGAACGGCATGAAAATCGTCACGACCCTTGCACGCCTGCTGACACGGCTTTTCCGGCGTGAAGACGGCGTCATTCTGATTGAGTTTGCCTATACAGTGCCCATCATCCTGATGTTGCTGATTGGCGGCTTTGAAACCTTTCGAATCCTGATGATGGAACGAAAAACCAATCAGACCATCAATTCTGTCGCCAACCTGATCGCTCAGAACCAGTTGTTGAGCAGCGCGATGATCACCGACACATTCAACGCGGTTGATAATATCATGGCACCGTTTCAGGTCGAAAATAACGGGCGGGTTATTGTCTCCAAAATTCGGGGCACCGCCGATAAGCCGATCATCGCCAACCAGTGCCTCTCCAACACCGGCACCACCTTCAGCAGCAAACTTGGCAGCGAAGGCAATGACGCGGATGTTTCTGCCCTGCCCGGGAATTTTACCCTGGACGAAGGGGACATCATCGTGGTGGCGGAAATATTCTTTACCTATACCCCGTTTTTTCTGGACACCAGTTTCCTGTTTGACGGAGGGGTCTTCACACAACGCAATATTTATCATGTGGCGGTTCACAGTCCCCGTTTCAGCGACGTCACTTTCACAGAAGGCTGTCCCTAGTCTTCTGACTCTGAAATTCGTATCATATTTGTAGCAGGCTATTCGAATTTCAGAGTCAACAAGAAGACTAGTTAATTATTTGACTCTAGTGTGGTTTCTGAATTTGAAGTTCCTA
>MDSW01016240.1_pt1 | contig 47652 bp, 42 predicted proteins | sample 811171 | NCBI WGS metagenome assembly MDSW01 (sample SAMN05326641, study PRJNA326480) | marine metagenome | isolation source: seawater | place: Atlantic Ocean: North West | collected 2012
AGATTATTCTTGGCTTCTTCCGCCTCAGACGGAGGGTCTTGTAAAAAGGCGATGATGAACGCTATCACGACGAAGACCTGGCTTAGGAAAACTATCCCAACCAGCCCCTTTTCGATCCGTATGTGATTCTTGTTCAACTCTCTCACTGTGTTGTAATTGAAGAGTTTGACCCACACTATTATGTTCAGAAATGAAGCGCTGATGAATAGAATGCCAGTCGAGGTCCCGTGCCAATTTCGCTGAGGCCCCGTATGGTTGAAAGCTATCAACCAAAAGAACCCCCCAACGCATAGACTTTCGAGAATTATGACTAGCCTATGTTCGGAATTACCCTGGTAGTAGTCCACTTGTATCTCATTCCTCGCTGTCCGATTTCTCAGATTCGAATCCTTGCTGGGCTGGATTTGCTCCTCATTCGAATTTCCCTCCTGCGCCCATAAGATGGTCTTGTAGGTGAAATCGACCTGCATCATCACAAAGGGAAACACCACGGCGCATATCCATGGAAGCCATGCAGACTTTCGGCCCAGATCAGCACCCTCTCCTTTGCAGTTGGCAATTTTGGCACTGATATAGTCCAACTCCCAATGTAACCTCTCACCGTCCGAACTTTCTTTAATGTTCTGTACATTACACCAACCAAACAAGTCGACAACGACTATCAATCCCATCAAGACAAAGATCAACGCCATGATAGTCATGATGACATGGCGACGCCAATGATTTTGCCGAGCAGCGACATTTTCACTGACCAGTCTTACGTAACCCAACCCGTCTACCTTCATATATCAGCAGCATAAACGGACTAATATATTCTTACACCGACAAACCCACCTCTACATCCGCAAGACACACGAGCACGAAGCCCGGGGACTCAGATACTCAGGCAGCTGAACAACCCCCCCAAACACGGGAGAGCCCGGCAGGTTTGTCACTCTCTGCTTCTGAATATTCAAACATTGGTCCGTCGTCATCATGGGATGCAGCTGAATATGCGGGGGGATGGGGTGGACGATGTGCTGCATTTCAAGCATCTTCTCGATCGCTTGTTTGTGGCGCCGCGCGGGCTCAAACTCATACGACGCAAACTCGTTCAGAAATTCGGGCGTCCAGTCGCAGTTGCCATCCCCCCGCCATGACAAGATTTCCTGCCCAAGCTCACGCAAATCATCCGACCTCTCGCCCTGTAGCCGCTTGCACAGATTGGTCATGGCCTGATGTTGAAGCGTGTACCACGCATTGCCGAAGATATGACGCAGTCGCGCCTGCCGCTGGGTCACGGGCAGGTCGTGGAATCGCTCGCCATCGTACTCGCCGATATCGAAGAGGGCTAGGCGGATGCTCTCCGCACTGTTGTCGTTGAGCCCTCCCTCACAGCGAAAAAAGACCCCATACACCACTGCCCGCGAAAAAATCTTGTCGAGCGCAAAGCTGGGGTAGCTGCCACGAATCTTGTGCGGAATTTGCGTAGCGTCGTCCAGCAAGAGCGTTTGTCCGGCGTCGACCACGATGCTCTCGATCGCGCCGCCTTTCGGCCAGACAATCGCCGATGCGTTCAGGTCACTGTTGATGGCATCGACAACCTTCGGATAAACCATTCTAAGCAGAAATTCCTTGAGATCGCCATCGCATATCAACGATATGTTCAATTGAGTCCCGCTACAGATGTGCAAGCGCAGCTGTTCCCTTCCTGCCATCGCGTCCTGCATGGTATCTCAAATCTCCGTGTTTAAGTATCATCGTTTTTTTAGATTGTCAACTTAGCCAAAAAGTCTTTTTTAGCATTTACTATGACTAGAGTTACTTAAACACGTAAAAAGAAGCGCGCGGATGAGCCCGTCGAGATACCCCTTGCAAATGCCATCGAACGATGGCAAGACCGACGGCTGCATGCCTCGTGGGCGCGGTCGCCCGCCGGGATCCAAGAACAAGCAATCGGCCGATGATGCGCGCGTTCAACGCGCTGACGGAGCAGTGTCGTATGTCGAGTCCAGATTGAAGAAGCGCTCGGGAACCGACATTCGTCAACACATCGCGAATGCACGTGTTACACCATCAAAGCGATTGGCAGACGACGGCGACGACAACCGCTGTGTAGTGCAGTGCATACGCGACTTGGGAGATGACGATTCTCTTCTGGGGTTACTGGACGCCGGGGGCGGGGACGATGACGGGGACGATGACGACGACGATGGCGATGAAGGCGGGGGCGGTGGAGGCGGAGGCGGGGGGGGGGGGGGCGGCGACAATTCAGCTCCTCAAAACGATTCAGTGGGCGACAGGGAGGACAGCAAAAAGGACCAGAACGAACGGAAGCAGCGCCCCCTCACACCGATACCGCAGAAAGGAATCGGCCCGTTTGCTGCTAACTCCGGCTGCAACGATTCCAAGCACGGCATTGGCAAATTCGACTACCTGGGACTGCCTTCTGGTCGACTTTCGACTCCATGGCAGCTTCGCCCCTACACCAACATGGAGTCTCCGCCGTGTGGAGACACCAAAATTCTGGACATGGTCAAGTCCAGGTCACGGATGCTCAAATTTGCCGATTATTTTGCCGCGCCCATGTTTCCAAACACACCTGTGCGGATCCTTCCTAGCGACCGCATGCCGCCCAAAGAGGGCACAAACAAGGTCGCAACTCCGGATTGGAAGGGCAGGGCATTGACGGCGCTGGCGAACACATTGCGCATGAAAGCAAATCCTCTCAACTACTCCGCCGTCAGCGAGATGAGTGCGCCGGTAATCTGCAACCATCCGAATACCGCGAAAGAGCTCCAGACCCTCAATGGAGGCCCCGGAGGTGGGTATGAGGGCCAGACCATTGTCTTCTTCACGTGCGAGCTGGACGTCATTGAATTCACGCCGAACTCAAAGATTATGGACTTAGCTTCGGTCCTGAGCATGAGTTTGTCGAACCCAGACGTGAAGCATCTGATTTGCGCGGTGAGCAGCGAATGGACGGAGGTCGCGGCGCGAAACCAAATTCACAATTCGATCCGCGTCGTTCACGATGGATCGTGGAGGGCGGCGGAGGAGAAGTCTCCTTACAGTCTAAGCCAGGACCTGGACGCGGAAACGCTCGAGAAAATCATCGAATATCGCAAGTCTGTCGGCATCACCCCGGAGGATGCTGGGCCCGACGACATTTCCATCATTCCCTCGCGCAACCGCTCCAACAACCCGGACCTGACAATGGAGGATCGCGAATTCACCGAGTACGAAAGGCAGTATGTCGATGTGACGGATGAGGGCAGTCTCTTCGACCTGGAACTCTTTGTGAGCACATACACCGGCGTCGACGAAAAGAAGCAGCAGCGCACCATTTTCTTCACAGCCCTCCGCATGACGGGTAAACCTTTTGTCTGTCCGATGACGGCGCTCACGCAGCTCAAGAACGAGGGCACTCACGTTGGTCTCTGCCTCACGGAGAAATTGAACGCGGTCGTCGAGGACATGGCAGAGACCCTCGGAATGAACGTTGACAATTTGTTTGACATGGACGCGCAAACCAACCTCAGCAAGTTTGGCGAGGAGAGGATGGTGGAGGCCATCTTCAATTACGCACACACACATGGCATTTCTGACGTGGATGTCGGTGGGATGCGCATGGACGTCACGGACCCGGTCGAGATGAAGCTGTACAGAGACTTCTGCAGCGGCATTGAGAGGTGTCGCCTTGGACATTGGCGCATGGTGTCCAAGGCAGTCTTTCACCAGCTCTCGCTGCAGGGAGAGCTTCGCAAGGGTCAGCTGCCGCACAGTGAGATTCACAGCTACGATTGGTACGACGGTTTCTCGTTCATGAACATTTCAGGAGAAGAACTCACGGACAAAATCAATGATTTCATCTACCAACACGGGATGGATCTCATTTTGCAGGACGACATAAACAAGCCCTCCCCAAACGACGTTACAGACAAGCTGAGCGACTGGTACAAACAAGAGAGGAGCAACATCGAGCGCGATATTGGCGTCGCGGATGCAAAGTATGGGACTTCGAAGGTGCCTGTCATGTACTACAATCCCGCGAATGACATGTACTTTTGCCCCGTGGACCGCAAATTCCCGTACACCCATGGTATTTTGATCAAGATCAACCCCAACTCTCGGCCCCAGTACACGCGGCAGCAGAAGGGCATGAACAGAACGAACAAGACGCCGTCGAATGTTGACGAGAATCGCTTGCTCAATCCCACCGTGGACATCATGCCGCTGTATTCTCTGTACTTTGACGAACAGGTCGATTTGAGCTGTCTGCAGCAAAAGCCGGAGATTGTTTTGGACGAGGACTGGATGAACGCGAACGAGTTCAGCCTGCCCCCTCCACTCATCGCCTTGCTGCGGACGATCCGCGAGGCGCGCACCACCATGTATGACGGGCATAGCCAGACTGACAAGAAGCGCATCGTCGAGTCTCAGATCTACTACCTGTCAGGCGTTGGCCCCACCCACCCGCTCAGGAAGCTTGTCAACGACGCTGCCGTCTCTGGCGATGTCAGTAACACCGTATCAATGCAGCATCACGGCGGCTTGTCGGAGATACGCAAGACCTTTGCCAAAATGGCCGACGGTCCCATGTATCGCTTCAAAGTGGTCGCCCAGCTACTGAAGGAGATCGGCAGGAACACTAACCCTACGCTGAAACACTATCTGAACTTCCACGGGGATTACACCCGCTTCAATAATCACATGGCGCAAATCTACAAAGCGAAAAAAAACAGACGCTTCGGCAGCGATCTCGAGACTATAGACGAGTCCGTCGCCTGTCACGACATTGGCATGGCCAACGACGAGGTCGTTACAAATTTCATGGACGTATGGTTCAAAGAATCCATCGACCTGGATATCAATTTTATCAACCAGATTACCATGGATCTCATCCAATTTTCCTTTATGATGATGTTCTACGGCCTCGACAGAGATGTCTGTGGTTCGGTCCTGCACATCTACGATTTTGCTGGGACGTGTGATGTCGAGGTCGAACTCCCAAACAACAAGTTTGAAGTCCAGAAAAAGACTTCAAAGAAGTCTGGCACTGGCGCCGATTTGACCGTGGGATTCGCCGCATTCACCAACATAGCCTGGGCGCTTTTCACCTGCATCTCGAGCAAGCTCAAGAAGGAATGGACGGGCAAGAACGTCCTGGATTGCGCTCTCGGCCACATCTCCAGTCTTGCCACCGCCACTCTGGGAGGCTCTGGGGTCATGACAAAGGCAACCGGCGAGATGAATGAAGCGGACAAACAGTTCAACAAGCTAGGCAACGCAAACGTCATCACTGAATACGGAAAAATGAAGTCGGGCGACAACCTGATACGTGAAATTGAAAACTTCGGCGGCCAGCCGACGGGCGCTGGCAAGGCCATCAACACCGATAAATGGAACACGACTAGCGGTCTTCTCGGAGAGAAGCCCAACTCGCTCAACACCGCGTCCACCGTCGCCGTCCTCACGTCGAACATCATGGGCAAAATGAACATCCCAGAGTCGTCTTTCACCGGGGGGCGTTTCTGTCCGATAGCGTCGTCCTCCCCGGACAACTACGGCGTCATTGAGCGCGCTATCAACGAGACGCAGAAGGACCTGCCGGTTGCAAAGGTGTCCGACGAAGACAAGGAGGACGCAGACGATGAGGAGATTCCGGACGATGACGGCTTCGGCATGGAATGGATGGCCCACCAGGTGAAGATGATGACATCGATGAAAGGAATCAATGAGGACATGGTCTTTTCCAACCTGATTGGGTTCTTCGTTCTGTTTTCCCTTCGCAACTTCATCGCACTGGGCGGGAAGACCATGCAGACGCATTTCGTCCAGCGCACTGACACCTTCTGCACGACCTTGTGGGGCATTGAGCGAAACATCCGTGGACTGACAAGGGGCTTATGGAGGACGTATTTGGAGGAGGACTCGTTTATGCGGACGTTCAACACCTCATTCCGCACCTTCAACCTGGTTGCCCGCCATCTGCAGACGCTCATGTGGAGCGCGGTCCTGCGGCGTTGCATGTTTCCGAAAATGTTTGCCAACTGCAAGACACCGCTCGTCGAAATCGCAAAGTCGGTTGAAGACACCTTCATGGCAATACTGTTTGTCCCTCCCAGCATCATCACCGTGCTGAGCGGCCTCTACATCTGGCTGGCCAGCACCATGCTGGACTTGCACATCGTCGTCATCTCCACGTTTTGCCTGTTTACGATGAATTTGCGGCAAAACTGCCCCCTCTACATCTTGGCCCTGGCTGCACGCGGGTTGGATCTCACAGAGGACGAGCAGATTCGCTACGAAAAGGTGGCAGAATGGATGATCATGTCCTGCTGCTACCGCAGCAAGATCAGCACTGACAATCAGCTCTTGTCGAAGCGAGACATTGAGCCGCTGTCAGACTCTGACACAATGGGGTTACTAGAGAAGGTCATTGGCATTGAGCGCGAAAACTATCAGGCCATGAAGGACACGGAAAACGTTTTCAACACGCGCCAGAAAATGCACGATGCAACTCCTTATATGGCGGCCAGATTCAAGCCCGCACTGTCGGTCAGGCACTTTCCGACGTGGGCGAACTATAAGCATACAAACATGAACGTGGGGCGAAACAGTATCAAGTACGACTACACAGACCATCGCTCCATAGCCTGCCAGTTTTTCGGAGACACCATGTCAGAGGAGGAGGCGAGCAAGCGCGAGAACAAGATGAACGGGAACCATCCGGTACCCTCTTACCATAAGACGTCCAAATTCTGGAAGGCGTGCGAGGACGGGTTTCGGCTGCCCCGCAGGCCAAACCTGAAGACGGACAAAACCACCCTGCCCTACAAATGCCCGCACACGACTGCTCGGTTTTACAAGGACGTCATCACCGAGAGTGAGAAGCATCAATGCGGTGCGACATCGTCGTTTCTCAAGCTCTGCGGCCTGACCACGCGCCATAGCCGGAATCAGATTCTGACAACCATTTTCAAGAGATACATCGACACTCACCACCCCGGTAAGACCTTTCCCAACACCTCGTATTGGAAGCAGCCATACTACGTGGACGAGACGTCCATCCGCCCCAAGTTCGAGGTTGGCATGACCATTGTCCAGCTCCCTAAAGGCCTCCACGGTCTCGAGATGCTGCTCGGCATGGACGTCGTATGGGCTCTGGTGGCTCAGGGCCTGTACTGCAACGAGTGGGTGGAGCAAGACGGCCAGTGCGAGGCCATCATCCACACGAGAATCATGTACCAAGCTGTTCTGGTCCTCTTGTCCATCTACTTGCATCTGCAGGTCGAGAAGTCGGTCATTCCGGCCAACAACGGGTTCATCAACATCCGCGGCTCCAACCCTTACAGGGACAAGAAGAAGCGAGAATGCGCCAAGATCATGTTTGATGAGCGTCTCAACCTGGAGCCCCATCAGATTCTCAGCACTATGTCGCGGACTTCTGGCAACGCCATCATCAAGAAGGGCTTGGATGGCGTCCGGATGATGCTTTACGCACACGTCACCGAGGGCACCGAGGTCACATTCATCCTGCACAACCGCTACAGCAAATCGGTTTACCCGCCGGAGTCTTCTGCCCACTTCCTCTCATATTCATACCGCTTCACGAAAGCGCTGGCGAGATACATGGAGACAAGAAACCTGCCCCGCTACGGCCCCGAGTCGTACATGCCCTGGGCACTTTCAAAGCTTCTCAAAAGTATGCACGTGGCCGACGACCCTCGCGGTGTTGAAAGCATGACTATGTACATGTCCATCAACCCGACGTTCTGCATGACCCGGCCGGGAATGGAAATGCCTTTCATCACAAGCCGGTACAACCACATCTTCGTTCTCAAGATGCATGAAGAGGGCTTTTTCAAGATCTATTCCGTCAAGCTGACAAGCCCGGCCTTGCAAAAAATATACTCGCCCCTTCCAATCACTGGCCAGAAGCGCTCCTTCGCCTACAAAGACTTCTCGTTTGCCGCCATTGGCGGCTTGAAGCGCCTGCCGGACGGAAATGTGGCCTGCCGCTATCACGATGACATCATTGCTGACAAGGAGCGAAGCGAGGGAGATCCGGAGGTCTTGTCCATGGTTCCCTTCTATGTCTTCAACTGGCCACAATTTGTCATTGTCAGCGTCAACGAGCAGCGCATGAAGATGCGCCTCATTGAAGATGACGAGAACAATTGGCGTTATATGTCCATTGTGAATCGCGCGGAGAAGTTCATGATCGACCTGCGCAGCAACTACATTGACTACGACCGCGATGAGCACTGGCTTGCGCAGAATCCTGACATCCGCTGCCATGAAAATTTGACAATATGCATGGTCCGTCGCCCAGTCGACAGCAACTTCGGAAGGACATGGCGCTACATCGGCACCCACCACAAGCTTGTCGAAAATCTGACACCTCTGGAGAGCCAAGAAATTGCCTCCGTCCTCTACAACATTGACATCCGCGAAGGGGCTTATCACACCTTCACTGACAGTGAGTGGAACTTCATCAAAACGGCGGACATTCAAAAGAACATCGGCGACAACAGCTACATTGAAATTGCAATGAGTGACTGCATTGTCTACTGGGTCTTGAAGGCCGAGGTCGACGATCGCCTGACTTTCTGGGTGTATGACAAGACCATTGCAGCAGATGAACGGAAGTTTGCCTACTTCAACTCGCGCGAACATCTGCGATACGAACTCGATAGGAACGACGGGGACATTCCAATGCTACACAGAATGGACACTGACAACGAGGACGACAATTTCATGCTGCACGCCACCCCGATGGCAGGAGATGACGAGAAAGCGAATTATGAATACGCAGCTATGGTAAAGCCCGACGGCCAAACTTTGGTGACCGCGAGCATTGACGAGTTTGACTTCACCCAGTTCTTTCAGGCCAGGGAAGCAGCTCAGACGCTCCGACTGACAATCGCCCAGAAGGAAAATATACTCGAAACTATGTCAGATTTGAGTGTCAGCAACCTCCAAGCTCCCAGCCTGGCCGAAAACTGCAGACTCGAGATCACGAGACTGCAGGAGCAACTGCAGAAAAACGAAACACTCATGTCGGAACTGCAGCCAACCTGTGTCGGGGAGACTGAGTGGATTCAGACAACCGATGACGAGCTCTCCTTCAACATCAGCTTCGTCCAGCCATCTGACGAGAAACAGGACTCGTGTCTTGGAATCCTGACTACTCACGACAACAACCAGTTTCTGCACAAAGGACAATACAAGGTCACCTACATGGCCGAGGACACCCAGCTTTCCACCAATGTCGACTTCCCAACCGTGGCGGCCATGATTCTGGAGGAGGGTAGTGAAGTCCACATTCGCCTTAACGCCGCTCGGTATAGGGACCTGATCGACTCCCTGCCTAGCGCTTACTTTGAGTACAAGGATGATCACGACGACGTGCTCGTGGGAAAACGTGAAATGTTCATCACGGGCTTCTACACTGTCCATGGGACCGAAGTTGAGGACTTTGCGAAGGCCACCATGACGGTCCTTATTCAGATCGACGAGAAGAGCTCGACTGCCTCGGACTTTCAATTCGACAACAAGAATTCCCAGAAGGTGATGATCAACGTGAAGATCTTTGATGAGAACCTGAAAAGCGTCATATTCACCGACCGCCCCTTTGTCAAAGAAACCTCGCCCAAGTCCGCCACGACCAATCCAGACCGATACATCAACTGCGATTCGGGTGACTGTATCGTCGTCTCTAATCTCACGCGGCTCACCTACCAGACCAGAAAGTGCCCACATGGGCCTTACACTCACAACACGACTAACAAGCATAGCTCAATTCACCTCAAACGCTAAGCACGGAACTAAGGCTGGTATAAATTTTAGTAATAAAGACACAGACAGCCATTCCCCATACATAAGCAAGCCAATTTCCCTGCAATGCTCCATAACAAAGCCGACAGAAAGTCAGTCTTGTGGATATGCATATACTTTGTCTTGAGCGCCCTTTCCTGGCATCACGCCCTCGGCCCCACCACCGTACTGGCAGTCGCTGTGCTCTCGTATTTCTCCTTTGCCGGAGCATGTATCACCCACAACTCCATGCACTGCCGCACCTTCTGCCACGAGCTTAACGAGGTCTTGTGGAGGCATGCCCTGTCCCTCACATACGGCCACCCCGTCAACACATTCGTCCCCGGTCACAACCTGTCGCACCACCGCCACACGCAAACGAGCATGGATCCCATGCGCACGAGCAAGCTCTCGTTCCGGTGGAATTTCCTCAACGGGCTTCTCTTCCAGCCTACCGTCGCGGCCGATGTCTTCAAGATGGATGTGCGATATCTCGCCCTCAAGAAACACATGGGAGACCCCTACTTCCAGCGGTGTGTGAATGAGTGGCTTGTGCTAGGGGCGACCCAGATTCTTCTCCTGTTTCTGAACCCTTACAAGTTCTTCGTCTTCATTTACATTCCGCATATCTTTGCGCAGTGGGCCATCGTGTCGATGAACTACCTCCAGCATGACGGCTGTGAGAGGGACCCGACTAAAATCATCAATGGGAGTAGAAACTTCACAGGCAGGACCATCAACTTCCTTACCTTCAACAACGGCTTCCACACGGTGCACCACATGCACCCGACCCTACACTGGAGTAAACTTGCAAACGCCCATGCTAAGCTGGTGGCAACCCAGACACATCCTAATCTCATCCAGCCGTGTATGGCTACATATATTTACCGTGCTTTTATTTGTCCTGGAAAACGCGTCGACTACATGGGAACCCCCATGACAAGACCACTACCAGAACCCGACCAAGACTGGACCATTCATCATGCCCCAGACGGTGTCAAACTCGAAGAATACGACACCTCCATAGCACATCTGGTAAAGGCATTGTGTTTATTCCCCTTTAAGCTCCTCTGTCCCACGTACTCGCCCACCTTCAAGGTGGATTAAACCTCGCGACGCCGTTTGTTCCCCGCGTCGCTTTTCAACTTGTTGAAATAATCCTTCACCGACTTAACCCACTTGTCGATCGATTCCACATGCGCGGACGCTTTCGATCCCTTGGCATCCGCGGACGACTTCACCAGAGAGTCGCGAATCATCCGAAAAGACGTCTTGTCCTTCTTCTCATGTTCAAACGCTATCTCGAGAGCACCAGCAGCTATCACGAAAGAGGGCGCGCTCATCAGTTCCAAGTCGTGCGCGGCCCAATACAGGCATTCCAAACTGTAGTTCATGAGCGAGTCCTTCCATAGGTCCTTTTCTTCTGGGAACTTCTTTGCACCCGCATCCAGCATTTCGAACAGGATCTCCACAAAGCCGTTGTTCGTCATCACATTGAACCATCCACCCTCGCCGAAAAGAACTCGTTTTTCCGCGTCGATAATGTCGACTGTGTGAATTTTCTGGTCCACGTGATTCTTCAGGCCGTCACACAGGTCTTGAAGCGGTGGCGAAGCTGTATCGATCATCTTCGACGCCAGGAGCCAGCATGCGACTGCGTGGCATACAATCCACTTTTCGATGCTCCAGGCCTCTGGAATTTGCGACAAGTCTCTGCACACTTTGGTCTCGAAGAATCGCCGGAAGATACTGCAGGCATGGAGTATGACGTGGTCATGGACGTCCGATACAAATGTCAATCCCATGATCTTGTGGACGCCGTAGGCATACCAATCTTTCGTCGCCCACTTCTTCATCCCTGTCATAATCCCACCCTCAAAATCGCGCTTGCGCTTCACGCCCACATCCGCACACACCTCCAAGGTTTGCATCTGTTTCTCGAAAACAATGACTGGACACAGCTGCTTCTCCGGCTTCAGCTCGACATTCCCCTTCCCAAGCGCGCTGTCACCGCATTTGGAACGCGCAGCCGCTGCCTTCCAGGCCTCTTTGTTCGCCTGTAAATTGTAGTGCCAATGTTGTCCACTCAGCGTCGAAGTCACTTCGTTCCAATCCCCGTTAACGCTTTGCTTATATCCCACTTGGAAGTTGGGCATCGCCTCGCAGTCTCGCGCCGATGGTTCACCGCCCACGGATCCGCGCTGTTTAAGCAGCCTCCTACGAACGCGTATCAAAAAAGCATGGGACGCAATTCCAGTGGTAAAGATATTTTTTTTAGACCGTAAGGTCGTAAAGTAAAAAAAGAAATTGACTTTACACATTCTTTTTTTCTCAACCCCCTTTTCACAGACTTCGGAAGAAGCGACGGGCCCGTAGAGAGACATGGCGAATGTACTCTTCGGGGTGAGCGGCATCGACATGAACCAGACGAATCTTCAAGTGTGGCTGCCAGACAAAGGCCTCTGCGCGGTGGATTCCGATTCAACCTCCTTTGACTTGCAATTGATGGCTGCCCCGCTGCCAACGGGTTCCCAGAGTGGAGTTCCGGAAGCATACACCGAGATGCTCTTCGCAAATGCGGAACAAGATGTGTACATCGCGCGGCTCGAGACTCGCATCAACAACCTGCTCATCGATCATAAGCAGGCCAGGAAGGAGCACAAGCAGGCCATGCAAGATCTCAAAGCAGAGCACGCCGAGAAGATCAAATCGGCGCAAAGCTCGTCAAACAAATTGAACGCCGAGTTGAAACGCGACGTCACTGCCACCGAAGCTACCATCTCTGCACTGCAGGCGACGGAGCGTAAGCTGAAGATGCAAATTGCCAGCTTGCTCTCTTCGAACAAGATGCTCACTGCTGATGTGCAGAAGGGCCGGGCAGCCATGCAGGCCGACCAGAATACCATCCAAGATCTGAACGAGCAGGCGGACAGGCTCTGCCTCATGCTCGACGACAAGGCCGATGATTTGACGACGGCACAGGACGAGCTCAAACATGTGCACGTCGAGTTCACCGCACTCCAGTCCTACCTGGGCATGGACGACGTGCAGGTGAGCAGGATGTGCCAGACGTGCAAAAAGATGAAGAATGTGGACTACAAAAAGGGCATCCTCCCGTACAGCGGCAAGGACTACAAATGCAATCAATGCTTCCACAAGAAGAACTTGTGAGGCTTAGACTATGCCTCCAGCCTGCTTCGCAGCCTGTAATTGCTTCAAAAGCTCATCGCTTGTTTCCATCTTTTTCGGGCTCGTCTTGACGAGCGGGGAATCCTTCGACTTTCGGGTCTTGGACTTGCCTTGGGAGTGATAGTAGTATATGAATATGAGCACCCAGATGCAGACGCTTGCGCACATTACGTACTGATTGACAAAGAGAATGTGCAGAGGCCCGTGTAATACACTGTAGGAAAACCGATTTCGCTCCACGTCCGGCTGGAGTGTTTGCGAAAACCACAGCAGGGTGGCCAGCACGTAGTACAGTAAACTGCGAGTCGCGATCTCCAATACACCCTTTTTCTGGCAGTCCACGTACAGCAGTATGAGACCCGCCACCGTCCAGCCCACTGACATCACGTGAATGTTCACACTCTTGAGGCGGAGGATCATGTCGAGCACGCAGAATGTCGAGGACGAAGCCCACGCAATGCTGGCCACCCAGTACAGAATATTCGAGGTCATGTCATCACATTGCCCGACAGACGACTGTATGCAGTTGCTCATCACGGCAATGAGAAGCAAGGGCGGGGCCAAAAAGCCAACGGCTCTGCTCAGATTGTCATGTCGGAAGAAAAAGCCGTCGAAATATGCCAGGGTGGCCAGAATAAAGAGGACAATGTCGGGCCGCACCGAGCTGCGGATATGGCCGATGGTTGCTTGCGTCATGCCAAAGACGAGCAGGGCGTACACGCTCATGAAAACAAGACACCTGAAAAAGAGCATCAGGCCGGGAATGTAAGTCTGTACGAGACTGAAATCGATTGACGGTTCACAGTCATTGGAAGCCATTTACGGCTGGGGCGTTGCCGGCTAAATAGATGCTTTATTTCTTAATTTCTTATTACACACAACTGCTCTCTTCCGGACTTGCACTCTTTTCGCTCTCCGACTTTCGGTGACTCGGGGCATTCCAGCCAACGTCAAACAAGCCAAACCCGAGCAACTGCAGCAGAGGTACAGCCGTCGTGCTCGCAGGTGTCTGTGCTGCGTACTTGTCCGCCTTCTCACCCGACACGCCATCTGACACCTGTATGGCAGTGTCTTGCATCACCACGGTGTACGGCTCTGGCTCCATATTGACCATCTGGTATGCTGACACAGATGACAAGTACATTATTCTGTAATAGTGGTAAGTTATATAACTTTCGCCTCGATAACATAAGTTCACGCCGTGGGGCTGAATTCCTTCACTATCTTCTCCAACTCAGGCTTTTCCAGACCAAACACGAGGTTGCACTCGTCGTTTGAAAACGCCTCGGCGTGCTGAATTCGAAAGCCCAGCATGAACCACGAGCTGAGCGAGAAGCCAAAGTGGGACATGATCTGCGCACTGAGTCCGCGGGACTTCATCTGGTCGTACGTGACGCCCATTTCATGTAGCAATGACGGCTGCCACTGCATGCTCCACACCTCCCCCAGGTCTGCTTGCATGTCAGTAAAGGGATTCACCGGGAAAATGATCATCTCGGGCAAATCATGCAATGTCAGCGAGCCTCGGGTCACCCACGCCGTCTTGTCCTTCTGGATCTTGAGCAGTTCCAGGGGCGAGAAGTTCAGCTCATTGCGCAGCCGCCGCCACGTCCAATTTCCCTTAACAAGATCGTCCCAAGCCACGATTCTTCTGGGCTGGTCCCAGTAACCAAAAATTGCAATAGATTGCACTGGCGTCACCACGAGCATTGCCCGTCTGGCTCACCGGCCGAAATATAATACTCAGGACTGAAATGTATATTTACCAGTCCCCCACAGCCCGCCAATGCCTATCGCGGAGTTTATCATTGTAATGACTGTGGAGTTGGTCATATTTTGGGTCGCAATCGCCGGCTTGCAGCTCCTGACAGTCGGCTCATTTGCCCTGCCTGTCGTGTCCGGCCTCGGTCTCTGTATCCTCGCTCTCCTCACGGTAATGTCAGTGCTCGCTCTTTTCTACCACGAGCGCGGGGACATCATCAGGGACCCGCACTGGAATTTCCTGACAAAATTCGTCGCAATGCTGACTCAGTACGAGGAGGACTCGCTCTCGCTGACATTCACGGAGGCCCACGTGCGCGAAATTTCCGACGCGGCCTTTGTCTTTCTGACAGCCTTCTACGTCGTGTACGTTGTACACGTCGCCGTCATATGGGGCGTGACGGAGCATGACGCGGCAGAGAGCGCAGATTACTTCATTCTGCTCTTCCGAAACGACTGGTCCAGCAAGGAGGCCCCTGCGGGATACTTCATGAAGCTGAATGCGATCGTGTCAGTGGCCGTTCTGACACTCTTTGAAATCATTGCATACATTCTGTACCGAAATTTTCTCCAACCCGCAATGCAGCAGGACAGACAAAGACAGCTAACTCAGGCCCGCAGGCGAACTGTTTTGAGAAGGGCCAACCGACGCTCCTCTGAGTATATGCCCAGCGCTTTCTGGTATGACTCCGTGGGCATCTCCATCACACTGCAGTACACACTCTACTTGTACGCAAAAATGACAGTCGTGGACACATCGCTTCTCTCCTACGCCTTTATTCCATGGGTGCTCGATTTTGCATTGAATGGGTGTATCGCAGAGAGTGTCATGCACCATCTGCAAAAAATGGAAGACTTGAAAGCAGTCGACAATGCATACATGTGGACTGTGACCTCGTTTTATTTCTGTCGGATTGTTACGCCCATGACAGGGCTCTTCCTGATCTTTTCAAGTGAATCTATATTCGTCCACGAGTCTTTTCGGTACGTAAGCGCGATCTTTGTCAGCTTTCTGGTGAGTAGTCGCCTGATAGAGTGCATAAAGGAAGGCGGTGACATGGCGCAAGGAGAAACGGCAGAATTGAAGAAAGAAGAAGAAGTAGACACCAGACAGAAGGAAATCATCGGAGTCCAGCAGCCCCGACTCTTTTTCAAGCGGAGGCTCCTTGCAGTGCGTAGCAAGAAAGAGTAGGACTCCACACGAGGTGTGCGCCTGAAAAAATATTGTTGAGCTCCTCCACAATCAGCGCTGGCGTATACGCACTTGGGAAATGACGTTCAACCAAGTTCTTGATTTCGTTCGAAAGAATCGATGGCGAATACGTCTCCAGCATGTTTTTCAGTAGGTCCCCTCCGTTGCCGAGAAGAAACTGGTTAAAGATGCTGCAGCATTGCTGCTGACGAAACACCGACAACAGCGCCCAATGCTTGGTGAGAATAAAGAATACTTTGAGCATTGCCCCCACGAGACTCATCAGAATCTTGCACGCAACCTTGGTGTGATCTGGCATGAAGGTCTGGGTGCTGTTGAAATTCAAGAAGAATTGCCCCACCAAATCATCTTCCCCGGCATCAGCAGCAAAGTCGATCTTGATCGGCTCCGCCTTGCAGTCCTTGTCGATCATGTACAGAATCACACTCATGATGTTGACCTCTTCCGTACTCGATTGCCCCTGGTACTCCACATGTTTTACGTTGGAGCGCAAGTCACGGAGCATGTCATGCACCACATTCTGATTCGCCGTGGTGTGCACATCCAAGACCCATAGTGGGTCGATGAAGGTCGCGATGTAAGTTTCGTACAGCAAATACACATGCTCGTCATAGCTGTGACCGTCAAACAAGCAATTCAGGCTCTCTTCCATCATTTGAGATACGTGTGACAGATTGCTGATGTTGTCGACAGTCCAGAGGCGCAAGACACAGCCAGTCACATGTGCCACCACCTTGGATCGAATAAAGGGGAAGTTGGCGGAAGGTTCGTCCACGTCGCGCAGCATCCTCTTCTCAAGCCGAATCAAATCCTGTGCCAAGTCCATAAAGCTCGTGACGTTCCGGAATTCGTGATGGCCATGCGCCACGTCACAGAGAGTATCCCATTGAAACCGCATGAATTGCAGATACGAATTCCTCCTGCCAATCTCAATGGAGGAGGCCGTGGTGATTGCTTGGTCGGGGTCACGCATCGCCTGTATCTGGCCACCAATCGTAGTGTGATAGGCCGTGAGCTGGTCGAAGTAAGCGTGAGGCGACTCTAGCATGAGGCGGGATTGATACACACTCAATAGCTTCAAGACGCTTTTGATGAGGAGTGTGCAGGTTAAGCGGTACTCGTCTGTCTGCATTTTCGCCGGCACTTCGGTCGCAAAATCAGTAAAGAGTGTGCCAGTAAACGCCTGCTCAGATCCCTGCCCCGTAGCCCACCGCATCAACTTGAGCATGAAGGAGAGGTCTTCCTCTTGGAACTCGGCCAGAACGGAAGTCGTACTGGACCTCTGAATTTCAATCACGTGATTCAAAGTGTTGAAGACCGTGATATAGACATTCAGATCCCCCTGGAACATCCTAGCAGCGAACATAAGCCTAGCGACATTCACCTGATCGCCCTTGCCCGCTTGCATCATCATCGCCCTGCGGAGATGATTGGCCACCGCCGTGAACACGTTCTTGCGCTTTTTGGTATAGTTATTGTAATAGTCCTTGGAGACGCAGCTCATGTTCCGCATCGCAAGGACATTGCGGCGCATCAGGCGAACTTGAAGCGCATTATGAACCCCGTGACTTCCGCCGGGGACGGATTGGATCCCTTCCGCAGTCGAGCGGATTTCGTTCTCAATCTGCATCGACACCAGATCTTCAAAGTCGCGCGGGAATTGGCGGAAGCCATGCCGACTTTCGTACGTGCGAACGACAGCGTCGCTCTTCCTAGTGGCCCATTGCGGATCCGGCGATGCTGTCGGCAAATGTCCAGCGGAGCAGTGGTAGGAACCCAACACAGACCTGAACGTGGGCTGATCGGGCTGTGTCACGGGTATGGAATTGCCCGCCGTCACCGAACTCTGCAAGAACGCGGCGAAGGACGGCGTGCCGCGGCCAAAATACGTGCCCATGCGCGCGCCCAATCTGCCCGTCCTCGGAGGATTCACCGACTTTGTCGAGTTACGCTTGTACGTATGGGTCCTAAAAAGACGTAAAAAGGGGCCTAAAATGACGTAGAAAGTCAAAAAAGGGACCATGGAGTCCAGATTTTTTTCAGTCTTGGAAAAAAAACTTTAAAAAGCCCGCCTTTAAGCAGGCTTCCGAAGCCCTTAGGCCATGGAGGAGAACCATTGCATGGACCCCTTCAGGTCGCCGTCTCCGCAGCAAGACATGAGGTTCAGCGCGTTTGCCTTCTCCACGCTTTCCTGTGAGTACCAGATGCTTGAACCAGGCGACGATGGGTACGAATACAACGAGCTCGACCAAGCCGAGGCCTTGCTGGAAGGAGGCGGCTGCCACAGGAAGAAGAAGAAGAAGAGGCGGTCCGACAAGAGGAAGAAGAAGCGGGTCGACCACGATCCTGATACGGCAGAAGATCCAGACGATCCTGTCATCGAAATTGATCGCTGGCACATTCCCACAGACTCCGAGCAGCCATGCGAACATCGCACGAGTAAGTACGTCGACGACATAGCAGAGGAAGGCGAGATCGACGACGAACACACAAAGGTATACGAGCCCCCATCCATGTACAGGCCAGTGACGACTCACTCCACAAAGACGCAAGAAGAGATCGCGGAGGGCAAGAGCGTTTCCGCGGAGACCGAACTTCTGTGCAAACCATCTTACAAGCCGTCATCGATCTGGCGCCCCAAGCCCAAAAAAAACCCGACCACGACAGTGACGGATGGAACGGCGCTGATGGACGAAGGGGACGCCATGTGCTTCACACAGCCGTGCGAAGCGTTGCAGACCCTGGCAACTTCCACTGCAGACTTCATGCAATATTTTGTCTCGTACGAGATAAATGAGCAAGTCCCCGACCCGAAGAAGGCGACCCAGGCCAAAATCAAAGCCGCTGAGCAGAAAGCCTTGGACATGAAGTACAGCAAGGCTAAACAGGTTTCGATTCGCCAGGAGAAAAATCAAATCAAGAAAGAAAGGCAAGATGCGCTGAAGAGGTACAAACTTCAAAACTCGAACAGGAGTGACGCGCGTAAGTGGAAACAGCAAACCTTGATGGGCATATAAGACGATAGGAAAGAAATCCACCAATGCCCTTCATGAGCATTCGCGATAACTCACACCCACACCTCATTTTTGACCCCAATACAGAGCCTATTCCATGGAATACTGGCGAGATGCACGAGATTAGTCAGTGCTCGCAGTTCATCCGCATCACGGCGCGCGGCGTCCACTTTCCCGCGTACAACAACCGCAAGAACTGGAGATTCAGAAACTCCAAGGTGGCTCCCAAAGGCTGGGGGAACATCACCGACTGCTTTCCTACCGCAGACGCCTTGTGTGAGGAAGTCAATTTGCATGCGAAGTCCATGCTCTACTTTCCAACAGGCGTCGTCGACCTTCCAGACGACCTCCAATCTCTCCAGCCTTCACATCAGGTGCCGTACGTGCAGAACATCATGCACCGAAACAAGACATGCACCAACTCTGCCAGCGGGCGCGAAATAAAGTCCAGCGACACCCGCTACGAGCTGTCCCTGTGCGATCTAATCGACAACAAGTTGGATATTGTATATGACCGCCACTCGTCATCGCTCATGTATCGCTTCGACGAAACCAGCTTGTTGGTGTACATTGTCATCAGCGTCATTGGCATTTATCTCGTCAGCTCACTGGCGGAAAATATACGCGTCATCATCAGTGCTGACACTGAAACGAGTCGCAAGATTCAACGCTCCCTCTTCTACAATTTCATGCTCACATTCGCCCTACTATTTATCGTGGCTGACGCCGCATCGGAAGCAACAACCAAGTTTCTCCTCTTCGACTATGAAATTACACTCTACTATATTCTCGTGGTTTTTATTCTGACAGAGTTTATATGGTATGTCTTTGGCGTGATGATGGATCTATACAATTCCACGGAGCAGGACTCTAAACCACAAAGCAACGGGACTGTCAGATGTGTCAGCATGCTCACCGCAACCTTACTCCTGCTTACTGCTCGCATCCATTACACATTTGACAACCCATACAGCTGGATCCTGGCCACCATTTTTGGGGTGCGGAGTGCACACAAGATGATCAACCGCATGACAATGCCAACACTCAGTATGGACTTTGGGAATGATAAACAAGCTGATAATCAGAAACAGGCTGATAATCAGAAACAGGCTGATAATCAGAAATCAATCCTCAAATTCTTCAATTCGATCCTCATTTTTTCCCCTTCACCGGGTTTCCTGACAATTCTGAAGCTTTTTCTCCATCTCTTCGACGCGGTGACGTTCCTCGCCATTCTGACATACGGCGTCGCGCCATGCTACAACTACCACCCGGCCGCCGAATCGGCCACCTTCCTCATTCTCAGTATCTCAATCCTCGCTGCTACTGTCATTGGCCACCATGCGGACAATAGTCTTGCGTGAATGCTCCCCCAGCACGCGCAATTTATCGAAGCTCATGCTCCGAAACATAAACTTGAACTTGTTCTCGACGTCAGTGATGAATTTCGGCCTGAAATTGTGCACATTCTGCAACGTATTCTCCGCAGGCAAGAGGCTGAAGAGCGCCTGCACCTTTGGAATGACCTGGATCGAGTTGACAACCACCCCGGAACGCATGAGATACAAGAGCCCATACACCAGCACCCGCATCTCCGACGATCGCGTTGACATTTTGAAGTAAAAGATACACGTGTTGATAATAAAGCAGATAAAGTCCACACACTGCTGGAGCACCCGCTTGCACTGATGTTTGGAATAGCGCGGCTTCAGAATCCGGCTCCCGTGCAGGCTGCGGAGCACATGCTCAATGACGTGAATGAGATTGACGGGCTTGCCCTTCGTCGTGTTGATCTCGTGCTGAATCTGGCTGCCCAGCTTTCCCCGAAACCGCGTCAGCTCCATGACGTATGCATTCTCGCTGTTTTTCGACACGAGGAGCTGCTCGGCATACTTCTGCACCGTCAGTCGGTCCACGCCGTTTTGCCGCTCGTCCATCTTCTGGCCCATGTTGTAGGACGCCACCGTGTCCGAAAACTCCGTCTCGGCAAACACCTTGTCCCGTACACAGAAACCTGTCACCTGACAGACCTCGGCATCCTCAGTCTGTATCAACTGACACCGCCCGTCCTTGCATCGATGAATTGCCCCACATAACGTACAGCCAGCCTTGTCGATGTCAATCAGCTCCCACTGACACGTGTGATAGCTCGTCATCGTGTCAGTCAGGGGGAAGGGCTCACGAAAACGCCGCCACCGTCTCTCGTCCAGATTCAACTGTCTGTCCACCCGACCTCGCACATGACAGCATTTTGCCATTTCTACCACATGCGCCTTCCCCCCCGGTAGACTGAAATGATCTAAAAAAAATATTTTCGGTGGACCTGGCGTCTTCGTCGGGCCGCTTATCATGCTGAGCTTCGACATTGAAACCACGGGACTGTCAGCAATCAACGGATGTAAAATCACCGTCATCTGCACCGAGGACTTCCACACACGCACCAAGAAAGCGTACGAGTTTGCGCGCCATGCTGGAGACGAGCAGAAACTGAAAGAGTTGCGCGAGGAGGTCCTCCGGGACTTTGAGGCGGCAGAGAGTCTGTGTGCATTCAACGGAGCCAAATTCGACCTCCCCTTCATGGCAGTCGCCCTGGACATCTCGTACGAGCAAGTGCGGCGGTGGCATGACAAGCTTACTGACATCTTTCAATTTTGCAAGGACAAGTATCTCCACACGTTTTCCTTGAACAAGCTCTGCGAAGCCAATCTGATCCCTGTCAAGATCAGCTCCGGCCTTGCCGCCATCAAAATGGCAGCCGACGGCAACTTTGCAGAGCTGCTGGAGTACTGTCAGTATGATGTCAGCATCTTGAACATCTTGTATGAAAAACGCCATATCATGAATCCCCGCAACAATGCCATGATGGACCTGGCGCTCCTGACAAAGCCGTATGTGTACCCGCACGCCGCCGAAGAGACCCCCTTGCAGAAAGCAAAAATGGCCCTCGACGCCGAAAACGCGCTCATGGCTGCTCGGAGTGCAGGTAGGAATTGCGCCACAGACAGTCTAGACACCGACACACAGCCTGCGCCTGCAAAACGAGCCCGCTTGGAGCTACACGAAATGCTCGAAGATGCGTCGGACCAGAGCTCAACCGCTTCCGACACTCAGCAGGCAGCCCACATGCAGACCGACCAGGAGAACGATCCCGGTGACGGTTCCGGCCATGATAGCGTGTGAGACGTGATGAAACAGAATGTCGTCCAAATGGACACACACAAAGAGAACAATCAATAAATCTAATCTCCTCCCTGTCTGTAGCGAGAGTGCAATCGTGTAGAGGGCCAGCGCCTTCAGAATAGGCTCCACCGCCAGCAAGTACGCAATCACTGACTTGGGTGCCGCGTTGAAAATCTCCTGAAACTGCCGCGTGTCGATGATCACGAGAATGGGCAGACAGAGCAGGCAGCACGTGAAGAAACTCGTCTGAATCGTGGTCGTCAGATTCTCCCGCGGCATGTACATCCAGCCCATGCCGACCAGCATGGGAATCACCACTGCGACCACTGCGTCCCTCGACGCGAACTGCGTCTCCGGGTCGAGAATCTGTCGGTGGCTTGCCACATACAAGGCGATGAGCAGGGCCAGCAGGACAAAGTACAGTACGCGCAAGAACTTGGACGGCGTTGACTCGCGGTATCGCCAGCACGAGTGCACCACCCACCCGCCCAGGATGCCCATCGAGAAGAAGAAGGACGCCGACAAAAGCTGAAAGTCCAGACAATATATCGAAATCCATGTCAAGACACCCAGGAAGTAAACCCACCAGACGTGGTCTCGCAGCTGGCGGCTGTCCTCAAACACAATTTTCGTCGTCACATGCGAGCTTACACTGATGATGTCGTCGACCGGCGGCGCACTCGCTTGCTGCACGTCTACATCGTCTGCACCATCGGCAGCTTCCAGCTCCACCTCCCCGCCTCTTTCCTCTGACTGCAGTTCTTCCACGGTCCTGTAAATGCCTACTGTCGACATGCCTCTTATGATCCACCAGCACACCTCGTACATGGCGACGATGGAGCAAAAGATAAAGACCTGTAGCGTAGAGACGAGGATCCGATTGTACATAGTGAGCTGGTATTGTCGATTGGCAAGAGTGCTCAGCACACTCAAGAGGACAAAGACTGTGATGCGACACAGAAACGCAAGTACAGCCATCATTGATTTTAATCGACTGCATGGAAATATAAGTTGAGCTATAGATCAAGAAATTGCCACCCGACTCAAGCCATCGACGTGCAAAAGTTCAAACTTAAGGGATTTTGGCCGATATCCTCGGCCGCATCCTTGCCCTCATGCTGGGGCCCAAGCCTAGGAGAAGGCGGAAAGTAGTCATGCAGGCGTCTCTTGCAAGAAGGCGAAGTTGGCGGCGTTTTGAAGGCCTCATTGTAACCCTCATCATGGGTGTCGTCGACCATCATCTGCCTCAAGCGCGTCGTCTCGACAGCAAGGGTGCGCGAGGAATTCCTCATGCTGTGGAGGTCGCCTTTAAACGACGTGAGATTTTCCATCATACGCTGCTGGAATGCAAGCATCTCCCGTTCCATTTTCGACAAGCGGTCCTTCAGCTCCTGATTCTCCGCTTCCATGGCGTTGATTTTCTCCGCAGTCTTCGTAAATGCCTTTGCGGTTCGATCATCCATGTTATACGTAATGACCTCAACTTGCGAAACCTTCACGAGGAGCCGATCATAAGCATTCGCAAGATCTTGGGCCTTGTTCTCTGTTAAGGATGTTTTGGGCGTAACCACGCCCGTAACTTTATCCTGCGTGCCCACAGTCACGACGGCCGGAATCCCTGCCCCACGAAGCTTATTCGCCAGGTCCTTCGCGTCTGCAGCCGTGTACTCGTGATTGCCCGTGTCCAGGACGAGACTCTTCATCTTGCGGTTGATATCACTTGAAGGCACCATCTTCGGCTGCATCGGCGTGGCCACCGGCTTCGGCGGCGCGGCCGGCGCTGCGCCTGAATGCGGCCCAACCATGGCGCGTGTTATGTGTCGTGGTGGGTGTCCAGGCTGGAGCTTTTTATGGTATCTGCCCGTTCCAGTTCCAATTAGTCCCTAAAAAAAGCCTTTTTTTGGACGCGAGGGTCATTTATCGCCCACCTTCTCTCTTTATCGTACAAACTGCAGACCATTACTTGAAATTATGGACCTTTTTATTACTGGGTTTACGCTCATTTCTGTCTGAATGCATTGAAATTGGTACCGCAAAATCAAAATGATCAACTTGAAGAATATTTACTACACATCAAGATTAATGTTTTACAGTAAAGCTTGTTCATATGCGACCTTTTTACACAATTACAACTTTGTTACGGGAAAGATGTCCATAAAAACACGACTTTTCAAAATTTTCTGAGATCTCGATCTGAAACACACCCTCTTGGACCCTCACTCCGACTCCAACAGCAGGGAGTCGCGGGCAGCCTTCTCTGGGACCATGTACACTGCGTGTTGGATCATGGTCTTGATAGATTGGCAGCGCTCCTGAGCGCGCGGGTGTGTGGAAAAGACGGCCACAAGCTTTCCTGCCACAGCATCAATCCAGGCTTCGCGCGTGGGCACCCACGGTTCAGGGCCCACACGCCAACTCCCTTCTTGCATCTTCTCAGCAAGAGGCCGGAAGCACCGCGAGCCTGCGCTGACCCTCGTCGCACACTTGCCGAATAAAGTTGCAGTGATCCAGTGCATGAACGACTTTCCGTTTGCGTCGTCGATCGATGCCAGTGTGTAGTAGCTCTGCCGGGAGCGCAGATTCGCAAAACAGAGGAGTGTCACCCAGCTGGCAGCGGCGTCCCGAGCTTTCTCGGGCGAAGACAGGTCGTCCTCTGTGGACACGGGCTCGTACGGGGCAAACGGGTTCGGAATCACTGCCTGTACAGCATACAGGTCGTTCTTGATGTCACGCATCAGCCGGATTAACTTGTCGTCAACGATCTTGCGAGACAACGAATTGACCGCGCGCAGCTTCTTCAAGCTGTGCACGTCGTTACCGACTTGAGACAGAATGTTTTCCCACGTCTCAGGCTCCATGCCACAAGACAGAAGGTATGCCCACGACCCGGACTCCATGCATGCAGAGCAGGAATGAGCAGGCTCCTTAAACTCACTGGGTTCTCGCACTTAAACAAGACTCTCTACGCAATCCGGATCCGTCCAAAACTCCCACGAGTGGTTGCGCTTGTGCGCCTGGCGCTGCGACGTGCAGAGCTTCATGCGGGTGTTTTTCCGGGGCGCTTCGCAGCACGGCAGTCTGTGCTTCGCCGCCCGACTCTTCACGAGATCGTCAAACAGGCTTTTTTGTGTTTTCCTCCGCCGCCAGTAGCTCGTCAACACCGTCGCAACGCGTCCAGGGTCGCACGTATGAACGACCACCAGATTGTGACAGCGGGACTTGAACGCCGTCTGGTTGTCGTACGTCAGGGGCGCATTATCGCGCTGACCTTTGCACAGCGCATACTCACAGTATGCCTGTTTGATGCTCCTCTCTGAGAGGCGCTGTTCTGCGTGCGGGGTGAAATATATTTGCATTTCTGAGCAAGGGCCCAAGCCTTTATAATGCCCGACCCCCTCTTACATCCTTGTTGCAACGAAAGCATATTTATTCATGCGCTCAAAATCTGAAATGAGGACCATGGTCTGCAATCTTGAAATCACCTTTCTCGCTGTCGCTGTCTTCCTTACCCTCGTCATCATATGGAACGTGACCTACCCATACTGGCACTCAACCCACTGAACCACACAACCCGTCTACTTCTCCCACATGCAACTTCCCTTGCACCCCTTTCCACCGACGCCAGGGCAGCCGGCGCATTTCTTTTTGCCTTTGCCGTCCTTGGGATACGTCATCGGCGGCGCGCTGCGACGCTTGTTCTGCGCCTCCTGCGCCTCCGTGCTGCAACGGAGAAAGAAGCGGCGGTTCCAGGCGAGGCAGGTGGAGCGACACATCTGGGCGGTGTCGATCAGGGCTTTGCCCCGCACCATTGTGCGATGGGTTACGATGAGCGCAGAAGCTTCCGAGATCGTCGCGAGAATGATCATCGCCACCAGCAGCATGGCAATGACTGCAAACTGCGCCGAGGAGGACTGGACACCGTTCATGTTCGTGTTGCCGCGCTCTGTCTCGGTCGCCCTGCCCGTCGTTTTATGGTCTTATTTGACCAGTTCCAAGTAATGCAGTAAATCGGCAAAAAAACTTAAAAAACAGACCCCAAGGTCCAAAAAACCTATTTTAAGAGAGAGGCCGCAACTCCGTTTGTCCCATCCAACAGCGACACGCACCATGGGGAAGGCGCGAGTGTCGGCAGCAGGCAATACCGGCGTTGGCGTGCTTGAGGTCACGCTCAATCCGGACCAGCCAATTTCCGTGAAAGATCTCGGCGCCGCATGCCTTGCGGCAGCCCAGGCGATGCAGCCGACAGCCAAGGCCGACGACAAAAAGCGTCTGGCAGCCGCGGCCGAAGACTTGCTCGATCAGCTGGAGCAGGGCAACACAAAGAAGTCCGGAACGGGCGAGAAGCGCGAGTCGCAGAAGCTCCACAAACGTTCCCAGACCCGCAGCAACATTTCCAAGCGCAGGGGCCCTGGTAATGGTCCGCCCTCTCGCAAGGCCCCGACTGGGTCGGTCACGTTTGCCGGCGACAAGAAAACGAAGGAAGACCAGAGCGAGGAGGAGGCCGACGAGGAGGAGGAGGCCGACGAGGAGGAGGACGACGACCAGGAGGAGGAGGACGACGACCAGGAGGAGGACGACGAGGAGGAGGAGAAGGAAGATTCCGGCGAGGACGACGACCAGAAGGATGACAACAAGAGCGGTGACACCACCGATGATGATCTTGATGCGTAGAATTGCTGTTTGCTTCCACAATAAAGACTCCTTCTCCATTCGTCGCCTCCTCTTGTATATAGGCTCTTTCTTTCATGCCTGATATGCTCCTCATTGGCACGGCAAACCCCCCCGGCCAGCAAGAGTCCACCTACAACGGCCTGTGGCTGAAGCAAGAAGAACTGGCGGATCTCGTGCAGAATGGCAGCCTGCGCGGCGTTCCCGTCAAGACCGAGCACACGGGCTCGAATATCGGCCAGGTGGTGAGCAGCTTTCTCGATTCCTCTGGTGCTCTGCAGCTTCTCATGGAGATTGAAACCTCCGGTGTCGAGGGAGCCATCACAGCGGGGTTTGTCAAGGACCGGATCGCTGGCGATTTGAGTCTCGGCTACACCGTCGACCTGCGGAATTCCGACAACCACATCAGAGCAGGCGAGAAACGGGTCTTGGAGGTCTCCGTGGTCAGGAAAGGGGCGAGAGAAAAGTGTCACATCCACGCCTTTCAGGAACACGGAAAGGAGGTGGAGGTCATGAAACCATCCACCACATGGGACAGCTTTGACATGACATGATTGAAGATCTCGTTCTCTCCTCATATTTCACAAGTCGACTGTTATTCGTCAATGGGCGCATCCATGTCGAACGCGTTTGATTACTCGATCCAAAAGCTTGCATTCCTGCCGCCACCGAAGGGGTATAACGTCAATCAAAACGTCAACATGGTCCGGACCATGGCCAACGACCTGATTGCAACCAGGATAACAAGCAGTCTCGGCCGCCCATACGTACACGGCTCGGAATACAACAGCGACAACATCTTCTTCATTTTCAGCCACGGGAATGGAGATGACCTGCAGAGCGTGCAGGATTATGTGAAATGGCTAGCAACCACCTTCTCCGCCAACGTCCTCTCGTACGACTACGTCAATTATGGGTGCTCAAGCCCGGGCCTGACCTCCGAAGAGAACATGTCGGCCGCCATCACGGCGGTCTTTGAGTACGCCACAAACACGCTGCAAGTCCCCGCCAGCAAGATTTATCTCATTGGAAAGAGCATCGGCACGGCACCGACCTGCCACCTCGCCGCCCAGCCGTTTGCCGCTGACATTCAGGGCGTCATCCTCATCTCCCCTCTCGCCTCAGGCATCCGCGCGCTGGTGCCGTCGTCCCTTGCCTCCCGCAAGCTCCTCAACCCGCTCGACGGCCTCTTCTGCCCGAGTTTGTCCCTCATCAAGGCGGTCAATGTCCCCGTCTTTGTCATCCACGGGTACGAGGACAAGGTCATCAACATCGTCAACGCGCGGATCCTGGTGAAGGCCCTCTCCAGGTCGAGCGAGTTTCCCCCTCTCTTCCTCCACGCAGGCCACAACGACATTGAGGACACGCACCCCATCACCCTGCGCGAGTACATCGGGGCCTTCCTCCAGCACTGCGTGATCCAATACGACCGCAAACACGCCACCGCAGACGCCCTGGTTGACTACGAGTTTGAGTGACCTCAGAATGCTGTCCAAGATACCAACGACGACAAAGGTGAGAAAGAAGACCAAGGTCAGGGCAATGAGGTATAGGACTGGGGTCATTTGCCTTTCATTCAAAAGTACCTTTTAATATGCCCTCGCATCAGCATACACATATTGACCTGCTTATGTGTCCAAGCCGTCGCATATTCTGCAGTGTCAGTAATTTCATGTCGTGTGGCGGTGTCTATGTTTATATTTCTGGCTTTCGCGGGCATGTCGATTGTGCCGGTCGATTCGGATACCAACGACGACAAAGGTGAGAAAGAAGAGCAAGTTCAGAGCGATGAGGTACAGGACTGGGGTCATTTGCGTTTCATTCAAGAGTACCTTTTAATATGCCCTCACATGAGCATACACACATTCACCTGCTTATGTGTCGCTAAAAACACTAAGACTCCGACTCCTATCACTACATACATCAGGACCTGCTGCCACTGCTTCGGAATATGATCGCGGACAATGTCAGTCAGTCCAAATACAGAAACCCACAGAAATACAGTCGCCAGGAGCACTTCAAAACACATGATTTGCTGCATAATACTGACATTTTATTTTATACGTAAATAGACCCTATCGGCCTCACGCCTGAATCTCAGCCTCACGCATGAATGTCATAGGCAATCTCCAAAAGTGCACTGTAGGTGCACACCTTCTGGAACATCTTGCTCACATGCGTTTCCAGCGCTTCTTCATCCTTGTCGAACAGGACATCCGTCGGAATGGAGGACATGAAGGAGTCCCCTGCCTGGTGCGAGGTGTCCCACGAGTCCATGCCGATGCGGTTGATCTGCACCGAAAACTGGTTCAGGTCCCGAGTCTGGACCTTGGAAAGGACCTTGTTCTTGAGCGTGCTGCAGCACGTGCCAAAGACTTGCTTCGTGATCTGTGAATTCAACAATTAGTCACACTGACACATTAGAGAGCAGGGCATACAATAATCTCACCTTGTACCACTGGTTGTCAATCAGGGGCTGCTCGGTGATGTCCGCGTTCAGCAGCTCCTTATTCATGCGGAGCAAATCGATGACGGGATGGTCCTTATCACAGAATATGAACTGCTGGCCGTTGACATCGAGCACCCCCTGCGTGTGCAAGTTCGACGCATTGTAGTCGGGGTATTTTGTACGCCACTGCAGACCCTCCTGATTCTCCACGGCCTCGTGGATGACGAGGGGAAACTGCGTGTGGGTGTCGGCCAGGCACGTCATGGCGTACTTGTGTCCCGACCTGGTAGTCTCCTCGGGCTGGCAGCACGAGATGTTGACACCGAGGTCACAGGGAAACCCGTTTTTCTGCTGAAGACAGGTGATTTTGTGGATCACCGCGTTCTGCAGAGCCGCCGCCGTCAGCCCCTGGTCAGGGGTGTGTTCAAATAGTTCGTTCACCCCGAAAACTTCACCAACCTTGCCTTGGATAGGCGTCCACGTCGCCGCTTCCATCCCGGTTTTCTTGAATGAATCAATACTGCCCGTGATCTGCACCAGGACCCGACGGTTCACCTGCACAATCTGCTTATTGTCTGCCATGGACACGTCGGCTGTAGAGTCAGCATTTGTCTGCATCCTTGCTCAACTTGTAGGTAATCATATATAGTCACCACCCGTCTTTCACTCACTCGTCTGACACCTTCATCCTCGTCTGAACAAACACCAGCGCAATGAACCCGATTTCCAAAATCGTCTTTGCTGACACTGACAGCAAACTGTACCGGAAGGCCGTCACGTGCCAGCGGTACGCGCGCAGCTCAGCCAGGGAGTGGAAGTCCTCGGGTGAATGCCATAGACTCGCTTTTCCCGGAGTGTTGTGTGCCCCGAGTGGTTGGCCAGTCCCACTGACATATTTCCAGTCTGTAAACCACAGCGTCAGAATCTGCACCATCTGCGCCAGACCAAACAGGAAGAAGAGCGCCGCCTGCGACCAGACGATGAAATTCACCTCCCCGGGCATCTTCACGTCGTACTCACAATCGGAGATGTTCTTCTTCTGCAATTCAAACCTGGCAATGATTGTGTACCATATAATGATGAAGAATACCCAGCAGAAAAGAGTCTGTATCCATAATTTCCACATCTTTGTCGCGTCTGGCGCACTCAGCTCGCCCGCCTTCTTGATTGCCCGCTTGTAGAACGAGTCGATCCGCTTCTCATTCATGTATCCGAGCAGGACCAGTGCTGCCTGCAGCCCGGCCATGTTCATCACTTGCGCACGCTCATTGATAAACACACTGGTCCCGATCAGTATGATCTGAAAGGGGGCTGTCAGTGCATACTCGAGCCACCTCCAAAAGTCCGGCCTGTGTGGATTGTATTTTATACCACCCCATCCCCAGCCACGAGCGGATTGAAACAATGCTGACACGGCAAAGATCCACAGAAGCACCAACCACGGATTGAACTCACCCGCCGGCTGAATAAACGCCGACCCTGTGTACCCACTATCGCTCCACTTGCGACTCTCAAAGTGGAGCTGAGGCTGGTCAGAATCGTCCGGAAGACAGAAATCTTGCAGGGCGTCCTCCAGGCCTTCAAACGCGCTACTCACCGCCGCTGTTTTCGCAGACAGGGTGGAATTCACCACAATCAGGTTCTCTCGCCATATCTCTATCCTGCTGTCTTTCGTCCTCTCATAAAATGTCATGAACAAGGCAACAATAAATGCACCAGCTGACAGGACAGAGCTTAACCTGTCAAGATTTCTCACCCACCACTCGTTAATTGTATGCATGTCAGTTGTTTTGTACGCCTCTTCCCCCTTCGCTACCACTGAATCTTTGTCACCCAGTCTGGCATACGGGTTTCCCACCACGATACTACCGCGGCCCCGCGTGCGGGATGGATGCATGCGGGGCACGTCAAATGCGGGTTGCATTTTCAAACACTGACACCCATTTAAATAGAGAGGGGCGATTTTTTTGTATCAGGGTTTATCAGCATCAAAACACTGACTTTGAAGGCGTTCACTCCCCCCACTTATAACCGGCTGGTACGACAGTAGTGAAAGTTGTTCTTTTCTCATCTCCCGTGACTCGTCGTACAGGTGCTTTCCATGTGGAGGGACGCGTAACTTGTCTTTTTCTTCCCCCTTCACCACTGTCATCACTGTCATCTTCGTCTGACAATGCAGGGCCTGGCCTGGGGCTAATGACTCTCGTCCTCGACGCCTGACTGCCCGACGTCTGACTCCTGTCCGACGCCTTACTGCCCGACGCCTGACTCCTGTCCGACGCCTTCTTCCAGTCCTCCATGTACATGTAGCAGCACCCACCGACGGCAAGCAAAATTACTATTGCCGGCAGGTACCGCAGGAGGTACAAGACACCCCCCGTGTTAAAAGGGGCCGACATCCAGCCCCCCAAGGGCCAGATGTTCTGACAGAGCCTGTGCTGGGAGCACAGTTTCTCGTTCAGTGTGGTTTTGCAATCACACTCATTGCAGTGCTCGCGCTCTTCTCTATTGATGTATTCCTTGTCAAAGACGCAGTCTAGCACCAGGTAGTACCAGTCCAAGAATCCCTGCACCACAAAGTGGTGCACAATCTTGACGCTGACACAGAAAAGCACGACCACTGCAAGGACGAGCAAGCATTGTCTGGAGAGGGGTTCGGGTTTAACGTCCGGTGGACGGTCGGTTGCGGTATGCCTTGAAATCATACACACAACACCAATCTTGTACCCGCTCTTAAATATGAAAAAAATGCATTGTCATCGGTCCAAGATCTGACACCTTTGCGCCGACGACATGCCTCTCTCCATCAAACAAAACCTGGCTGAAGACGTCGTCGCCATCCTCAACGCTGTCAAGCGATATCGCCTCGAAGCCAGCACGCACCCGAATTTCAGCATACAGGACACTCTCCAGGACATTGAAACGCATCTGTGTGACCTCCTGACAAGCATGATCAGCAGCCCACTCACCGGGCGCATTTTCCTGCTCCCACCCTCGGCATACGTCACCGAGCAGGATCGCGAAGAGAGCGTCAGGCGCGGGTTGCTGTGCAACTGACACCGAAATCCATATTTCTAAACTGAGCCCCTGACAATAATTACGCTGACTCGGTCGGGCCCAGCACCGACCCGCACACGGCATTGAAACAATTCGAGACGACGCCTTCCACGCGGCGCCCGGCGGCTTCGACCACGTCCGTGACCGCGGTTTGCACGCTGTGGGTGTACACAAAGCAGGTCGCATACAGGATCGCCGGCATCAGCAGCGACATGAGCGCCCCGTTCTCGAAAACCAGCGCCGGTGAAAACGTCATTTCAAACACGAGCTGGGTGATGACATACGCCGACCAGGACATGGCCACGCACGTCGCAAGCACCCGCGTGTCCTTCACCGCCTTCGCCACCACGTCGGTCGCGCCTGACTCGAGCTTGGGCGCCTTCTGCACCGAGCTCATCACCGTCAGGCCGAGAACACACCCACGCAGCAGGAACGCGTGGTGGTCTCGCAGACAGTTGTTGCGGGGGTACAGCCGGAGACATATTTTCGTGTCCGTCTCGCCCGTCACGCCGATTTCGCTCCACCACGTCGCGACAAACACCGCGATCATGACAGGCTGGATCTGCGCCAGAATCCGCACCAGACCCACCAGCAGCGTGTAGCTGCGCTCCAGCAGGTAGAACGCATGGACGCCGAGATTGAACTCGAGCATGCGGTACATGATGCTCGTCGCATTCGCATAAAATACATTCGTGTTCGAGTGCAGCATGCCAAACAGCGTAAACAGCGTGATGCCGCACAGGCTCATGCCGCTGATGATGTAGTTGGCCACGTCTCCAAACTTGGAGCGGAGATACTCGTTTGTCCGGTACGTCCCGTGGACGGACAGCAGACACCAGACAAAGGACTGGACCGGCCACATGGACACATTGAACGTGTGGGGCTCGTCCACGCTCTGCTTCGCGTCAAACACGCGCAAGCCGGTGATGCCCTCCACTAACGTCAGCACCGCGTCCTTGGCATGCAGACGGTGCTTCAGGGCTTTGTCGATGCTTCCAAACAACAAACACAGGACCGTACTCACCCACATGTTCCCGAACTGCTGCGCCATCACCCGCTTCCTGACCTCGCCCCACATCTCGTGCCCGACGCTGCTGTACACGTACGTGGAGACATAGCCCCCGAGCACAAAGAAACACGAGCTGATGTCTATGGTCATAATGTCCATGGTCAGCAGCACCGCGTCCATCTTGCTCGCGTGCTTCGTGTAGTTGCTGCTGCAGATCGTCACCGCTGTCGCCATGATGTACACCAGCATGCACCACTGCAGCGTCCGCAGCACACGCACAAATCGCGCCCCGTCCTCCTCGTCCTCGAAACGGATGCACACCTCCGGCTCCTCGCCTCCGCCGCATGCACTGCCAGCAATCGACGCCCCTGCGCCAAGCTTTAACAGGCTCGACTCGGTCGCCTCCTCCACGTCATGCATTTCGCCCCGCGCACCGTCCATTATTACCTATATTCTCGGCGCGGGTATATATCCGCATGCCGGACACATGTCCAATTATGGCACCAATTACGCCGTACTCATCGCCCTCTGGCCCGGCCCTGGTCCTGCCCTTCGTCATCTACGACCGCCTCATCGTCAACCGCATCGGGCCCTCGACATATGCCGAGTTTCTGCCTCTCTCGCCCCCTGCATTGAGTCCGCGGGAAACGAACTTTTACACCGCTCCAGCGTAGCTTTTTTTTCACACTTTTTTTCATCATAGTCCTCGTATAAGAGGCCCAGCCGCGCCTCCGTAAATGACGAGCAACAGTCGCAAGAAAGAACATCAACATTTTGACGACCTCGGCGTGGTGGCGCCGACTTTCCTCGAGTCCCGCTCGCCGGCGGACCAGTGCAAATGGCTCAAGCGCAAGCGCGAGATCTCCCTGCGATCCTACCACAAGCGCATGAGGGAGCGCTCCACGGAGGAGCAGGCCGCCGTCAATGCAAGGCGCCTGGCCCGCGAGTCACGGCCCGAGAACAGGCAGAAGAAGCGCGACCGCATGCGGCGCATGCGCCTGCACCAGGATCATGGCATCATCGAGTCTAAGACGTAGACACACCTTTCACATTTTTTAGACTTTTTTATTCAGACACGCATGTCACCCTTACTCAATACAGTAGCCTACAAAGACTGCGTCATCATCATGATGTCCACGGGCTCATGCGCGCGCCCGCCGTTGATGCACTTTGCAAAGATCCGAATCTTGTCTGCGTAGTGATCCTGGCCGTCCTCTGTCAGCATATACGGCTTAATGTACGCCACGTTGCGCTTCGCGCTCCCGGGGCCGGTGCCGGCGTCCCCGAAGGAGTCCTCCGAGCCGAGCTGGCGCTTGTGGAAGTCGTTGCGCTGAGACTCCTGCTGCGTCATCTTCGGCTTCTGCATGAAATCAGTCAGCTCACTGTCGCTGAACAGCACATTCCCGCGCCTCTTGCGCGTCCCCGACGGCCCATGGCCCCCTGCTGTGGTGTGGAACGCATTCGCCTCAAAGTCGAAGTAAAACTGAACCATTTGCCCGGCACGCATCTCGAATGCGCCGTTCATGACCGTCGCCATCCCGCCAATCAGGACCGACGACACGGTGTCGCCGGAGAGACTGCTTGCATACGCAATCCCGAGCGCAATTCCCTGCGGCAGGAAATACGGCATGTTCTTGACCTCGACCAGGGTGCGCTGCACATCTTGAACCCACGGAAATTGCGTCCTGAACTTCTGCTCGTTCACACACGCCTCCGCAATCTTGTTCTTCGTCTGAATAAACCTCTCTCCGGTACCCCCGTCCGCGTACAGCCCGATCAGCACCTTCTTCGCCGCGTCCGTCATGTCCCCGAGGGTGCTCACCACCGAGGGATAGGCATAGTTTGAATTCAGCATGGTGCCTTTCTCGTTCAGCGCCATGCCGCAGTTCAGCACGACCTCGTCCTTATGCACGCAGTACTTCATTTTATTGATGTGCATGGCGTTTCTTGGGTTTCGCTGGTCCTCACACCACTGGGCAAGCAATACGTCATTCACTTTGCAGGCCATGATGTGCTTCGACGCGGAATCCACGCGAGTTCCAGTTGCAGAAGCGATACCGGGAAATGTTGGTCCGTACTGTGACATGTTGCCGTTTTTGCCTGTGATGTTATATAGTTGCGTGCATGGATCTTCAACGACATGACGGTATCAGATTGATGGAGCGCGAGGCGTGCGATTGCTCTCAATGCGTCGATTTTCACTCTGACACGTGCACATGGCCGTCAAATGTTTAATGCAATCATCGCGTGTATTGACTTGTGCTGTCGCTCAACGCCGCCCTGTCGCTCAAATCAGCCGTATGGGCCCCGTCCTTGCCGGTCTGGATCGCCTTGTACACGTGCAGCGCTTTCATGGACCGGCACAGCGAGATCAGAATCAGCGCGTCGCGGTACCACAGCGAGTCCTTCCGCAGATGCCGCAACAGCAGCTTCAGGGGGTGCACGCGCGTGCTCTGGTTGTGCGGCCCGTACACACTCACGTGCGCATGAAGCTGGAAGACCGAGGGCGTGTAGTGGAAAAAGGTCCGAAAGTTCGCACAGTCCCCGGGGTGCCGCGTCCGCAGAAACTCGCGCACCGTCTCGTCCACGCGGGTCAGCAGGGGGATGTGCTCCCGCCGCAGGTCCCGAATCGTGCGCAGCCTCAGGTCCTTGAAGACGACCAGGTATCGGGCGTCGGTCCCGGGGTGAATGTCGAGGCAGATCATAAACTCCTCCTCGTCCACATACACACACTCGTTCTCCAGCTTCTCGCCGCGAATCAGGCGGTAAATCCACTGCTTGTCACGGTCGTCGCACCGCGCCTGCATGTACTCTTGCATCTGCTTGGACGCATAAATTTCAGGGGAACACACTGCGATTTCACGCATATTGCTGATCCCCTCACCTCCCTTATATTCTAAACCGAGACCCGTCTAATTCTCTCGACCCTACGCCCGCCCTCCACGTCTGGTATTTAAACGCTCCCCGCGCCCCGCAGCAGCCATGAGCATCTTCTCCGGCTGGGAACTGCCCATTGCCACCGTCGCCACTGTCTCACTCGTCCTCGCCTTCTGCGTGGGGGGGTACCAGTGCATGCGCTGGAGGTGGCTCGCAGGCGTGCAGAGGGCGGAGGTCGTGCAGGGGGATGTGGTGGAATACGTGTGACCGCGCCATGTATCCTCACTGACACGATCGCAACTGACACAATTTCAACTGACACAATTTTAACTGACATTTTCATTTAATAAATGTCAGAAATTTAAAACCGACCGACTGACATGGCAAAATCGTCCCACATGCTCGAGCCCTGGCTCGCGCCCTCGCTCTCCACGTGGCCACGGTCGAGCTGGTCCTCCGCCTTGCTCTTCTCGCCGACCGTCCGCTTCGCCGGGCTCGCATACAGGCCGTCCACGCGCTCCTTCAGCGCAGTGTTCTCCTTCTGCATCTCGTCCAGGTCGTGCTGCTGGCGGGCATGCAGCGAGCTCGCCGCCACCATCATCTGCCACACGCCGTTGTCCTCGGCAGACTGGCTGACAAGCTTCTCCAGGCCGCCCTTGAAGTCATGCTTGACCTTCTCGTCCTTGGTCTCCACCGCGTCCATCCACTTCTTCATCAACGTGTCCAGCGCGCTCTGCATGCCCTCGCGGGTCTTCTGGGACAGCTTCTGGTTCCTGTCGTTCGCTTCCTTCAGCGCCTTCTCGAGATCCGCCTTTGTGATCTCCAGCTGCTTAATGTGACTCAGAACATTGCTCAGATCGGGACTGACCTTCTCACTCTCCGCGGCTTTGGCTTGCTTCTCGGCACTCGTGTCAGCATTGGCTGTGTCACTCATTGCCTCTCAGACGACAGGTCTTATATACACTCGACTCACTTGCCTTGCATATATGCCCGTGGATTTGTATATATTACCAGACTCAAACCGTCAACAATGTCGGGAAAGACTCGCGCCCGGGACCGCGTTCACGACTGGTCCGAACTCGTGGAGATGCAAGAGCGCCTCAACAGCACCATCATGTTCACCATGATCCGCTTCTGCTACTCCGTCCTCGCCTCCCACTTCACCGACGCCGAAATCGGCCTCATCTGCCTTGTCAGCGTCATCGCCTCCGCTGTCAGCATGCGCTTTTCGTTCGACGCGGGCACAAAACTGCTCATGCATGTCGTCTTCTCGCTGACCTCCGGCCTCGTCAGCCAGTCCATCATCAACATATCCACACACAACTCGCGCCTCATGACCTTCAACATCCACTCCCCTGCCCGCCTCCTCATCGACTTTGTCATCGTCACCAGCCTCCTCCTCGGCGCGGCAATCCTCCCGGACATCCTCACCCAGATGCCGTACATCAACCGCGCCATCACCATCCTGCTCTACATGTACACGGACGCCACCGAGTTTATTGTCACGCAGCTCAACATGTCCATCGCCCCGGTCTTTATCTGCATCCTCCTCTACGTCATCCTCATCCGCTTCCACGACACCCTCGCCACCCACCGCACCCTGCAGTACCTCCTCAAGGCCCTCAACATGTGCTCCATCAACGTCGTCCTCGCCTCCGCGGGCGCCGTCAACAACAACACCTCGGACCGGCACACCTTTGCGGTCATCCTCCTCATCATCCTCTTCATCATCGACGCGCTGCACCGCGTCACGGGCGTCCTCCAGGAGGGCAGGGACTTTGCCGTCTGGAAGGGCTCCAAGCTCCTCTTTGAGCTCTATTCCACCCTCGACTTCAGCATCGTCTCCACCCTCAGCGCCGCCGTCCTCTTCGTCGTCTTCAAGCACGTCGCAGGCTCCAGAAACAGCACCCTCGTCGAGGTCTTCCTGCTCGTCTCCGTCAATGCCATCCTCGACAACTTGTCCCAGTACACCGCCAGCGCGTTCAACTTTGACAAAATCCTCCCCCTCTTCATGTACACCATCGTCATCCACTCCGTCCACACGTACTACAGCGCCAAATAATCATGAAAATCATCATGAAAATAACCATAAAATCACGACGCAAACAGGAGCTCCACGAGTAGCTTTGTCTTATTTTTGTAATTGTAGCCAGTCCGCGGCCGCAAGTCGTCCAGAAACTCAAACTCCTTTCCATTTCCCTCCCCTGTCAGCGCTTTTCGCACCAGGGGCTGCACGTCGCTCTCAAACAGCCCAATCACAAGCTCCAGTTTCCCATTGTCCACCTCCCGCTTCAGCGTCGAGTGCGAAGCATGCCCGACCCGCACCAGGTAGCGGTACAGCAGCGGTGTCAGCAGACGGTTCTGGTGGTCCGCCGCAATCATCTCCATGAAACGCTGGTGGCAGTTCTGCACCACAGCCACCGCGTCCCTCTTCTCCCCGCGCACATAATCCTGGCTGTACACAAAGTTCAGGCGCTGTGAGATGTCAGGCGCGCCGGGGTGCACCCTCGCCAGCGACTCCAAAATACGCGTCTGACATAACCGCCGCATCAGCTGAAACGGCATCATGTCGTGCACGTTCGGCGCCCCTGTCGTCTTCTGACACAGCGACAGCACCGTGTCCACCTGCGCCACCGCGCTCTCATACCCGGCCTGCGACAGCTGGATGTCATTCTCCACATTGTTGGCGTACACCTGCCCGAGCTGGAAGCGGCAGAACTTCACGTCCAGCTCCGCCCGCTCGCGCTCCCCGTCCACGTTGCACAGCATCCCGACACGCCAACGCAGCCCGGCGTCGATCGCGGACAGCACCAGGTACCTCGCTCGCGTCTCCACCACCCCGTCGGGCCGGGAATTCCACACATTCTTCCTCGACATCAGCCTGCTCTCCAGATGCTCGCCCCCGCGCTCCAGCGCCCGCCACTCCCTCAACGTCCCGACCGTCTCCCCGCGCATCTGCACCAGCTGCTCCAGCACGCATTTGTGGCGCTCCTTCATCCACGCCGGCACCTCCACCGCCCCACTGCACAGGTTGTCCACTATCTCCCCAATCGAACTCGCCAGCCTCTCGTGCCGGCTCTGCTCCAGACACTCGTCCACGTCCTGCACCGCCTTCACCCCCGTCGTCAGGTCCGTTTGCCGGTACGCCCCGAGCGTACTCACCCGCAGCTCCGACCTCGAGAGATCCACGTGCGCGGGGTTTCCAAACAGCCCATACCACCCGTCGTCATGCGCTGCAACATACCGACACACCACCCGCTCCTTCAGCGCCTGCACACGCCCGAGCCGGTTGTGCAGGTCGTGGAGCGTACTCTCGAAATTCACCCACGACACTGCCGGCGCCATGTCCCGCGCCCGAAGCAGGATGCCGTCCCCGCTGAACAGCCTGCTCAGCTCCAACTCCACCATGCCCACGTCGTTGCCCGAGTCCGCCAGCCAGCACGTGTCCTCTGCAATCTTGCATGTGTCGAAACTGACCGCCAGCTCGCGCCCCGCGCTCGCGGCACAGAGCACGCGCACGTTCTCCACCTCCTTCGTCATCATCACAAAACTGGTCGGGTCGTCCATCGACACCCCGAGCCGATACACCTCCCCGGAGCCGGTGCACACCACCCGGGGCGCGTTGGAAAGGGGCTTGCCCGCTTCATCCACAACGGACACCCGCAGCTCGTAATTGTCGGCCGGGAGCGCCATGTCTGACACATTGGACATCACCACCTTGCCGATGCTTCCGTCCATCTGACACCCTGTCAACACGCCGTCAGCGCCACACACCAACTGCACGTGCAGCCGCTTCCTCCGCGCCAGCGAGGCATGCTCACTCTCCATCAGATTGACCAGCTTCGTCTGCAAGTTGTAGGTGTTGCGAACGTTGTTTTTCAATGCAACCATTGAGGGACAGTCTCGCGCTCATTAATAGTCAGATTTAATCATTCTTACATTAAACTATTGCTGACACGAAATTCCTCTATTTTAGATAAATCAAATGTGAGTCAGAATGAATCGCCATTGGCACAGGTTCATGGACCTCTTCTGTCGATGTATCGACGGTTGTGACGATGATCTCTGAGGGACAGTCGGATGAATGAGTGCTGACGTCCGTTCCACCTGAGCTGGAGCCCAATTTGTCTAAGTTGCCATCGTCGATGTTTTTTATCACAATTGCCACTGAAAGAACCAAACTGGAGACTACTGGCATAAGCAGACCGTACCAGTCCATCTTTCCCAGCTTTTCCAGGTCACGGAACTCACGCCCACAGAAAAAGAATATCGGCGCAATGCAGGGGAAGAAAGCTTCAAGATTTGAGGCTCCTGTTTTCAAGGACAAAATGTGATGGCAGATAAGCACAGCAAGCCAAATCGTGACACTCCCACAAACATGACCAAAGCAGCTATAGTAGAGAATATCATGCGTAATGAGTCCAATGGCGCCTATAATGAGGACGGTGAGCATGAAAAGTTTCAATATTGACATTAAATCAATTCCACTCCCGTGAATATACTCACGCCTCTGGTAAGTGCAAATCCCCCTCACTTTGCCCCGCCCATGGCCTTCCTCACCGTCACCTTCGTCTTCGCCACCGCCGCCGTCATGGCCTCCTTCACCCCGCCGACGTCCACCATGAAGCTATCGTTCTCATTCTCGGTTTCCTCCGGCACCGAAATCATCTTGGTGCGCACCGGCACAACCTTGGCCCTCTTCGCCTTGGCCTCCGGCTCCGCGAGGGCGTCTGTCGGCAGAGACCTAGAAGAGGACTCACTGCCCACAGCCGCTGTCTCTCCGGTCGTCTTCAAGGCCGCTTTCTCTGACATGCTTTCCCGCACGGCTTGCACGTCCACCATGAAAGAGGCGGGGGGCTCGCTGCTCGTCACCGGCCCGGACTCGCGGAATTCGCGCACCGGCACCGCACCCAGGCTTGGCGCGGGCATGGCGGACGCAACGCGCTTCACCACCGCCTTCCCAGAGTCGTCGTCGTCCGAGTCCCACCCGAAACTCCCGCCACTCTTCCTCTTCTCGCCCACCACCGTCTCCACCGGTGCGCTCGCGACCGCCTCCTTCAACACAGCCCGCTTGCGCTTCCGGTTCTGCACCCACACGGGGGCAAACGTCACTTGCAGCAGCTGACCCCGCATGAAACACATGTCGTTTGAGTAGTTCTCCACCTGCCCATCATGTGCCTGCCGGTGCTGAAATGACTGCGCAAGATGCCAGTAGCCATCCAGTCTGTAATCATACAGGTCTCCATGCTCCTTCTTGAACATCTTGAAGCTCTCGTTCCGCTCCAGATCCATCTCAAACTTGTCAGGGACCAGCTGCCACACCTTCTCCGCAGCGCCAGGAAAGATGGCCGAGGTCGTCTCTTTGTAGTAATGATTCAGCGTGAAGCTCTTCGTGGGCAGCAGCTCCAGCCGGAAAATCAGATGATCGCCGGCGCTGAAGCCGCCCCTCCCGCCACGGCTCAGGCCAATGCCCCGCCAGTAGTTCACCAGATCCCGGTTCTGCCCATCCACCGTCATCGTCGTCACGTGGTTCACCGCTGCTTGCACGGGGGCCAAACCCGTCTCGTGCAGGCCGCCTTGCTTCTCGCTCCCGGCGCAGATTCCAAACGGCAGGATGCGCTGCGAAATCAGCTCCAGCACTGCGTCCCGCGACTCCTCCAGGCTCATCTTGCTCGCCTTCGACGCCGCGTACTGGTACCCGAAATCATCGGCTAACTGCGCCCAGTTGCATTGCCGCGGCCTGTCCGACTTGCTCAGCCGCTGCAGGCCCGCCAGCAGGTAGTTCACCGTCACCAGGTTGCAGAAGGCATTCCGCCCGGGCGCATGCGACTTCGGCCCGGGGAGCTTGTCCCCGAGGATCAAATTTTGCACACGGTCTGTCAGCAGCACAAAGGCTATGTCGCCCATGTCCACCGCGTGACTCACCTTCACCTTCCGCGGCTCCTTCAAATCCGCGTGGGGGAGATACAGAGGGGGGATGATCTGCTGGCTGCGGTGCGGAATGTGCTGGTAGTTGCGGTCCGAGCCCATCGGCAGCCCTTTTGCGCCACCATACGGCGTAATGCCGCCCAGCAGCTCACTCCCGGCATTGATTTGCCCGTCGAAGCTCGTGTAGGGGCTCCCAGGGAGGGGGTTCGAGCCTTGGTTGATTTGGGTCGCAGGCAGCCGGATCCCCGAGCCTAAGTCAGAGAAAAAGTCTGCCATGATGCTCGTTCAAGTCATCTTTCCTTTATATACTGCCGCAACTTCATAAGAAAGTTTGTCGGAAACCAGAATCTGTGACTAAGTGCTCCAACCCACCATCTCCCACGCCCGACCCAACACAGCCCACACCCCCTGTCAGTACCCGCACACCACGCGTCCCACACGCTAAACCCCCCGCACTCAAGCAGGCAACCAATCAGGCTTTGACAGCCTGCAGCATCTCGGTGAACTTGTCGATAAAGGCTTCGCCCTCCAAGTCCACGCAGCCCGCGACCTCATAAGTATCAACGAAGCCCTGCACCGTTTCAGCATCCACCTCACCGTCCTTGAAGAAGATGTCCAAGTCCTTCATGGTCTTGATGCCGTTGCGATCCAGAAAAACCATCAGGTACGTCGACCAGCCGTGCTTGAGAATGCACTTGAGAAGCTCAGGGCTCAACGCCTGACAGGCCAGCTTCCTCTCCACGTTGAGATTGAGCTTGGAGAAGGCCTTGAAGATTTCCTCCAGGTGCTTCTCCAGGAAGAGTGTGATGGCCTCGATCATCTGCCCGGATGTAAGCTTCATGTACTTGCACACTTCATCCGTCACGATGCGCTTAAGCTTGTTGACATCGACAAGCAATTTGCTCGCCGAGGCTTGAGTGTCGCCCAAGAACCGAAGCTTCTGCTGCCGCCAGTCCTTGAACAACGTGAAGAGCCCCGCCATCGAGGTAATTTCCAGCCGGGAAAAGAGGTCGAGGAAGCTGAAATCCATCCCCTCTGACATTGTCTCGCAGGATTCCTGGAAGAGCTGGTTGTCAGCAAACACATCTGTCTGCATCGCCTGCCTGACCTGGAACTTTACCCGAGCATCATCGAGGCAGGGCATGTCCGGTGCATACGAGAGGCCCAGACCCATGGCATCGAGACGAAGTAACATACTGGCCTCCCATTCCACCGCCTCGCTTTGCGGCTCTTCATCCTTCTTTGCGGCCTTGACCTTGGCAGCCTCCTTTTCGCGCTCCCACTTCTCCTCCCGCGCCTTGCGCTTCTTGTCCGCCGCCTCGCGCTTGGCTTGCTTGTCCTCCTTAATCTTGGGAGCAACCTCCTCATTGTAACGCTCCTCCCACTCCCCGAGCGTCATCTTCTCGTCCTTCTTGCGCTTTTTCTGTTCCTCCTTGTACTGTGCCCTGGACGCTTCGAGAGCTTCCCTGAGGGCCTTGTTGTTGACTTTCGCGGCCGACTCGTGCGGGACGTATGCCGAACCGAACTTGCCCTGCTGCCAGTCCACATGCTTTTCATAATTGCGCTTGCGCAGCTTCTTGCGCTTATCCTCCTCCGCCTGCTTGCGCTCAGCCTCCACACGCGCAGCCTCCACACGCGCAGCCTTCTCACGCTCCGCCTGCTTGCGCTTATCCTCCTCCTGCTGGCGCTTAGCCTCCTCCTCCTGACGCTTAGCCTTCTCACGCTCCGCCTGCTTGCGCTTATCCTCCTCCTCCTGCTGGCGCTGAGCCTCCTCCTCCTGACGCTTAGCCTCCTCCTGCTGGCGCTTATCCTCCTCCTCCTGACGCTTAGCCTCCTCCTGCTGGCGCTTATCCTCCTCCTCCTGCTGGCGCTTAGCCTCCTCCTGCTTGCGCTCAGCCTCCACACGCTCCGCCTCCGCCTGCTTGCGCTCAGCCTCCACACGCTCCGCCTCCGCCTGCTGCATGCTGTGAAGCTCGTCATGCGAAGAAGCCTCCTCCACGATGGGAATAGTGAGCGGGAACATCTCCCTGATGCGCTCGAACTCCTCCCTGAAGGCTTTCTTCTCGCTGAAGAAGCGGGTGTCCGCGCCGACATCGCCACCATACTTGTTTGACGTCGCCTTCTTGAGCTCGGACTTGTACAGCATGAGGTCGATGCAGACCTTCTCGCCCTCGTGCTCGCACACGAACTGCTTCTTCTTGTCGTCATACGTATGGATCGCCTTGAACAGCTCTTTGTTCGCATTCCCCAGGAAGTTGTCGTCGTACAGATAATCGAGCTCGGCTGTGTACTTCACCGCAATGCTCTTGTCCTTCGTCGTGGGAACGAAGCGCTTCCTTCCATGGTCCATGCGGTACACTGCCGCGCCATGGGCTGAGTACGTCTGCAGCCGAAGCCAGGCCGCCATTGCGCGGATGATCTGCTCGCACTCGAGAGCGTCATCCTTGCCTTCAAGCATGTCCTCCGGCCTCTGCAGGGACAAGTTCTTGAGAACACCCATCAGCCACTTCCTCGTCGCGGCCGCACTGTTCGCCCTGCACCACATGCATCAGAACCACGCACCACGAGGAACACACGCATCCGCACCGCCACGCACGCGGCAACACGCGCCCCAGCCCGCATGCGCGCCCGCTCTCACTTCTTCGGCATGGCTCCGTGGGCGGGATCCGTGCTGGTGGACTCTCTTCTCTCGGGTTCGCTTTCAAGGGCCTTGCACGCGAATCTCGCCGTACTACAAATTGTACCCGAGTTATGCCCCCTTTTTTCAGATAAGACCCACCCAGTACAGATTCTTTAAAAAATTCCCCTTTACTTCGGACCCGTGGGTCTGAAAATTAACTTGAAGCATTTTTTTTCCAAAAAAGAAGTTTTTTTTTTGAGATACTTCACTACCATGCCGCTTTTTTACTAGTCTTCTCAAAGAGACACAACTCACCCGCTGCAGCTCAGCATGCCCATGAACAGGCAGGGCGGCACACGCCCGCCCTCCCCGCCGCATGGAAAACCGTCGTCTGACTCTCTCCTCGTCGACCTGTATGGCTCACCTGCAATGAAGGGCCGGGATGGTTCCGTGAACCCGAGCTTCACCATGTTCATAAAGGCCGTTGACGATTATGGGAACGTCCTGGGCGAGAAGCTCACCATGGTCGTCTTCTCGAGTCAACCACCCGACAAGCTCCAGTTTGAGCCGCAGCAGTGCCTGCTCACGCACAAACGCATTTTTGAACAGCCCAACTTGTACATGAGCATGTGGGTCAGAGGAGCGCTCCCACGCGCCTTCCACACCGACTACGATCCCCGTCTCAAGATTCCCAAAGGCTTCCACCTCGACGTCCGCAAGATGCGGAACGACACGCACGCATGGCTTGAAGTATCTCTGTGGCGCACCAATGTGGATGACCTCGACACTGACTGTGAGCCGGCACAGGGAAGCCACCGCGTCTACGAGCAGCAGCATTATGGTACCTCGGTCGCCCCGGATTGCTTCTTCCGCGTGTACAACGATGTCGTCCAGCTCTTGGAGACGAAATGGTGGAAGCAACAGAAGTAACCCGCTTAAAAAATCAAACGCATTCGGTGCACTGAGTACGGTTCTTTCAATACATGCATGCTTACCCGCCAGCAGACGATGAGGAGGGGGGTGCTTAAACCCGCCCCAGAGCCCCCACAGGCAGAACATGCCAGCCCCAAATGCGATGCCTCCGCGGCTGCGCGCCACATCCGCTGCAAGCTCCACAAGCAAACGACGCACTCCGCAGAGGAGATTGAGCACATCATGCGCGAGCTCACCTCCATCCGCTCCAAACTCCGCACCCGCACCCCGCGCTTCAACTACCAGATCCAGCTCATGGTCTTCTCATTCTACGGCTTCGGCAACGTGCTCATGCGCAACAACCTCATGTGGTGCCTGCGCTACGCAATCAACCCGAAGCTCCTCTACTGCTCGCAGACGAAGAGGAACTTCTGGGAGGCCGTTATCGTCTTTCCCGTCCGCGTCGGCACCCTCCAGAACTTCTTCTCCTCCGAGTGCAAGTCCTCCTTCCGGGCTGACGGCACCCTGGGAAGCCCGGTCTTGCTCTCGCCTGTCGACGCCGTCGCACAGACCTTCTCCTCCCTCATCGACTTGTTCCGCCTCTCTGCCGATGTCATCGACCTCAACTCGTGGGCGGACCCGGCCACAACCTCCTGCGTCCAGCGCATTGAGTCGGGCAACTACCACTTTGGAGATCTGTGGCATGACAGGAACCGCTGGCTCACCGTCACCTACCAGCAGAACCTGCGCCGCCACGAGGACGCCGAGCGCAACCGCACCGTCCGCCAGATCACTGGCAATGATTTTACTGTCGGGAACATGCTCGCCACCTACCACGAGCTCCGCAATCTCGAGATCGACGTGAATCGTGAAAGGGCCATGGTTGCGCAGGCCTTGCAGATCCTCCCATTCGTCACCACCAACCTTGCCCGCCAGGCAGCGCTCATGCACCTCATCATCTCCGCATCGCAGCAAACCCTAAATCCTAATGCGACGCAGACCTCCAGCACAAACTCTCACAACACGCAGGCGCGGCGCGTCTCCATCAATGCCCCGTTGCGCGAGCCGCCGCCCTCCCAGCTCCCATTGCCTGATTCTCTCGCCAACCTACCAACCAACCAAGCTAGCAACCAACAAACCAACCAACCAACGAACCAACGGACCACGGGCGCCGAAATGCCCCCCCATCACTTCCTCCCAAACATCAACATGTACCAGGATAACATCATGGCCAACCTCGAGCGCATTCGCGCCAACCTCAGCTCCATCCCCGCACCACCGCCCACAAACCCGCACTTCGTCAATCTCGTCACACCGTCGGCTTCGCCCTCCCTGACGCCTTCGCCCGCGCCCCGACGCTCGGAGCCCCCGACAAGCTTCTACGTCCCCGCCACGCCGCCGCCGCAATTCCCAGAAAACAACCCAATCAACAACGCTATCAACAACTCCACCGACAACGCATCCAACGCGTCAAACCCGATCATCCCCTCGGCGCGACCGGTCATGGTCATTCAGACGCCGGGCCCCGAGCAAGGTTATACCTCCATCTTGCTCCGCCGCCAGGCAGCGCGCAATCGCCTCACAGTTCGCGCCGTGCTGCACCGGCCGGCCTAAACATGTCACCAAAGTTGCCCTCCTCTTCGTATGCGAATCTGGGATTCATCCTCGTAGCCATCTGCGCCGCTTTCGCTCCCTGCAGGGCATTTACACTACCGATCAAATATTGGTTTTGCTTGTGCTGTTCCTGTATGGTCTGTTTCATCTCCATGACCTGAATCTCCAGACGCTGCAACGAGAGCCTCAGACTCTCTACTTCTTCCTTCGCCACCCCCGGAGACATCGCCTCATTCCCTTGGATAGCAATCTTCTGCGGTGCTCCGCTTGCCCTGTCTATCCACAGATCCACAGGATCCTGTGACGATTCCTCGGAGTGTGTAGCGCTTCCACCGACCCGAGACACAGGGACTGAACCTG
>MDSW01030163.1_pt1 | contig 47634 bp, 27 predicted proteins | sample 811171 | NCBI WGS metagenome assembly MDSW01 (sample SAMN05326641, study PRJNA326480) | marine metagenome | isolation source: seawater | place: Atlantic Ocean: North West | collected 2012
GGTCGCCTCAGGCTCCGCCGGCGCTTCACCCGGGGTCGCCTCAGGCTCCGCCGGCGCTTCACCCGGGGTCGCCTCAGGCTCCTCCGGCGCTTCAGTTTCCTTCGGAACATCCGCCACCGCCTCCTTCAGAGCTTCCGCCGCCGCATCCGGATCTGAAGGCGCCGGCGCCGGCGGTGGTGGAGCGATCGGATCGAAAATGCATGGGTTCATCGCGTTCATCCCGAGAACCCCGGCGTTTGCCTCTGCGTTCCACGTCGACGCGCAGAGCATGGACGTGACTTGATCTTTGTTGCCCGGGACCTTCTCTGATATGCTGCATTTGGTTGAGGCCAACTCCTCAGGGTCCCCACCCATGTCGAACCCCATGCTCTTGTACATGTCAAGGAGGAACGGATCACCAACGACGAGCCCCTTCTCCAGGCCGAGACTGATCTCCAGAGCAGACCCGAGCTGGTCGTTCTCGGGGACCATGGATAGGAGAGGCTCATTCGTGACCCGGCGTTGGATGTTTCCCAACACGATCGAGCAATGAAGCCCGGCACTGGCGGCGACGCGCTCCGGGTATTTCTTCCCCGTCACTGCGTGCTCTCCCGAGCTGGAGTACCACTTGTCCTCGAGGATATCGCCTCCCGCGAAAATGTTCGGGGCGCCATGAAGGCGAAGGTGCTGATCCACCTTGATGAAATTCTTGTCGTCGAGCGACGCTTGCACGATCGGGTCGCTCATCGGATCCTTCAGCGCCTCTGTGTTCGGCTTCGCGCCCGTGCACCGATACACCTTACCGGCGGTGAAGACGTTGCCCTTGTCCGTGGTGTACGTGCGGAGCATGTCGTCGAACTCCACGACGCGCTCGTTCATGTGCACCTCGACTCCGATGGACTCCATGTAAGGCAAGAGCTTCGCGTGCGCGTGCTTGACGCGGGGCATGAGATAAGGACCGCCTTGGACGAGGACGACGCGCTTCTCCGGGTACTTCTTCGCGACGTTCGACGCGATTTCGACGCCGACCAAGCCGCCGCCGACGATCAAGATGGTGTCGCTGTGCTTCATCACCGCCGCCTCCGCCTGCATCTGTCTGAGCCTGTACTCCCGCGAGGGGTTGTCCACTTTGATGTTCGACGAGTAGCTCGATCCGGTGGAGATGAGGAGCGAGTCGAAAGGCACGACGGTGCGCTCCGCGCCGACCTCGACGTGGGTGAGGGAGATGGACGTGACGAGGCCGGCGATGTGCTTGCCGTTGGGCACCGTCTTGGCGAACGGCGAGGTCGCCAAGCTGAATCGGCCCTCCTCCAAAGTCCCAGGGTCCGGAAGCATCATCGGCTGCGCGGTGACTTCCTCGAAGTAATTCTTGGGATCAATCAGAGTGACGTGGAACCTTTGTTCAGGGTCGGAATCCAACGCGAAGGCGCAGATCGCCCCGCAGTATCCGCCGCCGAGAATCACGACGCGGTGCTTCGTCTTCTCGCCGCCCTTCAAGCCTTTCACCTTGGACATTACCTTGTTCACGCTCGCCTGCTTCTTTTGGAGCAACGCCAGCGCGAGTGCAAGAGCCTGTTCCGTCTCGCGGAACGGAGCCTCCAGCGCCTCGAGCATGGCGTGGTCTAACCCCGGCGCGGGCTCCTCCGCTTCTGCGGCTTTCGCGGCGCGAGCAATCTCCGCCGTCGCCGCCGCCGCTGTCGCCGCGCTCACCGGAAGCTTGAACATGTTCCCATCAGCGAGAAAACGCTCGGAGATGTTCGTCGCCGAAGCTTTGACGAGACGGAGCCGCGGAAGTGACAGCGCCCCCGCGGACGTGGGCGAGATGGCCTCCGCGGCTTGCATGAGCTGATCCACCTCCACCATATACGTGACCGCCTCCTCCGGGATCTTCGCCTTGACGCAAGCAACGCGAAGACCCTGCAGCACCGTGGGCACGCGAATCGCGGCGATCACGTCGCGGCACTGTTTTGCGGCCACCTCTTCCGCAGCGCGCGCCATGAGCGCCTCGGCGACGTCGTCGCCGCCAGTCTCCTGCTCGGCGTCGTCTCCGGAGGTGGCGGTGCCCACCGACTCAGTCTCGTACGCCGTGTCCCCCGCGTCCGAACCGGGAGCTTTCCTCCCTTTCATGGACTTCTCGCTCTTCGCCCTGGGGCGGAGCGAGGCGGGGAGATCGTCGTCACGAACGATGCACACGCGGTCGATGTATTCGCGACCCTCCAGAGACTTCTCCTGCTTGCGCGTGACTCGCACTTTGCACTCGTCGAGGAAAAACGTAAACGCGCCCTCGGCCATGAACTGAAACTCGGGGGGCACGTCAGCGATGTCTCCGGATTTCCCCGTGGACGCCTGGATGCCCTTCTCCGCGCCCTCGAAATCGAATTCGTCGTCGTCACTGTCTTCCTCCTCCTCGCCGAGGCTCAGCGCGTGCTTCTTGATGAGCGAGCGGAGAACCTTCAGGGAGTCGGTGGCGCGACACATGATGAATCCCGCGTCGGTGGTGGTGTCCAGCGTCTTAGTCTCGTACTCGAACACCTGCACGGCGAACATGTGCGACTGCGCCTTCACGCGCTTCGCCAGGCTTTGCATCGTTTCTTTCACCGAGGCGAGGTCGAACGCCTCGTCAAAGCCCAGCACCGTGACGGTACCGTCGCTCGAGAAGCAGTTCTCGCAGATGGGCATCACGACGTCGGGGTCGACGTTGGCGCCTTTCTCACGACACTCAAACCGAAGCGCCTCCGCGAGCGCGGCGACGGAGACTTCCCGCTGGTCGCCGAAGTGCTCATCCCAAAATCGGCGCGAGTCTGCCTGCTTGAGTTTATTCGACGTCCGCGTGCTGAAGCTGTGTAGCTGTGTGGCCTGCACGAGCGACTCGATGTGCTTGCGCAGCTCATCCTCTGTCTTCTCCAGCTCCTTCTCCGCGTCGAGGACGTCCTTGCCCTTACTCGCCAGCTTCAGGCAGAGACAAAGCCCGCCGCCCTTCTCCGCGTGCACATCGGACATCTTCATGAGTTTGTCCAGGAGATCGTTCAGCTCTTCCACGCAACTCTTGATGCTCTCCAGGATTACCCTAATGCGCTTGTCCTCGATGTTGAGCCCATCCAGCATGCCGTCGACCTGGTCGAGCAGGCGTGAGCACCGCGTCGCCGTCTGAGGGAGGGCATCGGCAGCGTCGATCCGGCGGTTCACCTCTAAGACCAGATTGTGGAGCGCGTACGCGAGATCGACCGTAACGGCCGCCAAGACGTCCGCCATGGTGCAGTGGGGAGGAGGGGGGCGGTGTCCGACAAGTAGGACTCGGAATGCACGCCCCGATTAAGAGTAATTGCGTCGAACGACAAGCGAATGTGCTTACCCGGTGCCCCCACGAGTCACGCTCGCCTTCGGCTGACGCGGCAGCGAGGCAAGGCACGGGGATGCAACACCCGTCGACGACGATGGGACTTGCCCTCGCCGTCGCTGGGAGTGGTTCCAGGCCGAGGGAGGAAGAAGAACAGAGCTCCTCTCACAATCGTCGTAGAACGCTGCCGCCCTTGCTGATGAGTCATCTCACGGGTGAAAGCGCCAGTCGCCGGGCTCGTCGTTCCAAAAGCCAAACGGCAGATCCCACCCAAAAATCTCAGGATGATGAGCGACGAGCGACGGCGGCGACGGCGACGGCGGGCGAAGAGTATCGCGCACGCGGGAGACGCGACGTGATGATGAACGTCGTGGTCATCGTATAAATGGTACACTCTCGCTCGAGTGATGGCGCGTTAGGCACGCGCCGCGCGCCGGCGGCGTGACCGCGTCTGCGTCGCCTCGCCAGTCTCCGACCTTCTCCCCTCGTCGCCACGTGATATTTTTCTCATCTTCACTTGCCCGCGAACTCGATGCCCTTGTCGATGCTCGCCTTGAGCTCCGGGATGAGCTTCTCGAGCCAGCCGCGCTCGTAGTCGGTGATGTCACCCACCGGGAGGACTTCTTCGGCGCCGCCGGGCCCGAGCTTGACCTTGGTGGCGAAGAAGGGGAGGTCCGTCACGCTCGAGGCGACGTAGGCGCACTCGTAGACGTCGGGCTCGCCCGAGAGGCCGCGGAGGCACGCCTCCGCCATGCGCGCGGCGGCGTACGCCATGGAGAGCGTCGCGGAGCCCGCGCCAGCCTTCGCCTCGACCACTTCGGTGCCCGCATTCTGGATCCGCACCGTGAGCTTCTCGAGCTCGTCCGCGCTGAACTCCACGGAGGGGTACGCCTGGGAGAGGAGGGGGAGGATGGTGATTCCCGCGTGCCCGCCGACGACGGGGACGTCCACGTCGTTGACGTCCAGGCCCTGGGCCTCGGCGACGAAGGTGTTGGAGCGGACGACGTCGAGAGTGGTGACACCGAAGACCTTCTTCGGGTCGTACGTGCCCGCCGCCTTGAAGACCTCCGCCGCGATGGGGACGGTGGAGTTGACGGGGTTGGAGATGATGTTCACGAGCGCGTCGGGGCAGTTCTCGGAGACGGCGACGCAGAGGTCCTTGACGATGCCGGCGTTGATGGAGAAGAGATCATCGCGGGACATGCCGGGCTTGCGCGGGACGCCGGCGGGGATGATCACGAGAACGCACCCGGTCAGCGCGGCGGCGAGGTTCTCGGGGCCCTCGAAACCTTCGACCGAGCACGCGGTGTTGGTGTGGGAAAGATCCGCCGCGACGCCCGCGGTGCCGCGGAGATCGTACAGGGAAAGCGAGGTGATGAGGGGATTCATCTTCAGCAGAAGGCTGAGGGACTGGCCGATGCCGCCCGCGGCGCCGAGAACAGCCACCTGCGATGTCCGCGAAAAGGAAGAGGGAAGAGGGAGGATGAGAGTCAGACGGGGGATCACTCGGGGTTATTCGGAACGCCACGAAAAGGCGCGCGATCGACCACGATCGAAAAGATTATCCGCGCGATGCGCTTTCGAAGCGACGATCGGCCGCGATCCCGCCGATCGCGCCAAGCAACCCAGCACGGTCGTCGCCGAGCACAGCGCGAGCTCCGCGAAGCGATCGAAAAGCGATCGAGGGACGATGCGGCGCTAAAGCACGCGAGGAAACCGCGAGATCGCGCGCCTCCGCCCGGGACGCGCCTTGTACTCCGCGGATGTCACCGAAGCGACACGCCTGGAGGCGGACGCCACGACGCGGCGGCCGGCGCCGCGAACGGCGTTGGTCCTGCGCGCGCCGAGGTCGGCGACTCGCGTGGTCGCCGCGGAAGCGGTCATGGCGGACATGTCTTGTGTTTGTACAGGGAGGATCTCACGCGAGGGGCGCGAGGAGGTGTGGCGGAAGGCGGGAAGGCGCCATGCGAGACGATGACACATAGAAATATCGCGCCGACGGCCGCCGGACGAAGATCTCGACTTGCGAAGGGGCCAAATTTGAGAATCGGCCAGGTACCAGGCCACGCGTTGGAAAAAACGAACATTTGAGGCCCGAGCTCGGTTCGGAGAAGGACCACCGAGCGGTTGACGCACCCGGGCGCGGGGCGCGTGAAGGCGTGCGCGCAACGGCACCCGGCAACAACATGTGCGTTTGGACGAGACGGGCGGGCGCACCATCGTGCATACATTATGGTATTGGTCTATATTCGAGGGAACGTTTCTCCCTCCCACTACGTGTACTGTGTCAAAAAAGCTCGTCACCGTCCATCCCCGCCGTCAAGCATCATCCAACCGATGCCGAGGGCCCTCGCGATCGCGAGTGAGAGGTGCCAAACAATGAGGGCGAAAAGACATCCAAAGAAGCAACCGATGAAGATGAGGAAGAACATCTGCTTGAGCCCGCCTTCGGTCAGGACGATGCTTTGTTCGCCGTCGGGGGACTCATCAGCTGGGATGGAGATCGACGTGGATTCTTCAGCGGTGCCTACGTTTTTGGACCCCGCGAGGATCGGGGTGCTCTCGCTCGCCGGCGGCGCCATGACGCTCGAACCGCGCGAGAGAAACTGGGGGGTGAGAGCCGCGCTCGGCGATTAGTGGCCGCGCGCGCGCGAGTAAGCGTAGACGAACCCGTGGGGCGACAACGCCCTGCACCGTCGTTGGCGTACGGTAGACTTACCTTCGGGAGAGTACGGCGTATCGCGTCGCGAGTGCAGCACCGCCGGCGCTGCTGCTGCGTTTCTGCAATCAACTGCCACTCGTTGAGCCCCCGGGCCGGGCCTTTCGTTCCGTACGCTCGGACCGAACCGCCCGGGTCGAGCTTCGTCCCCTCACACACGCAGGCGCTCCGGGGGGATGGCGCCGCCGGCCGCTTCACCTTCCCGCCGCGCTCCTCCCCCCCCCGATGTCGTCCTCGTCGTGCCTTGCCACGACGAGGCGGCGCGCCTGCGCCCCGACGCCTTCTCGGCGTTCGCGCGCGCCTCCCCCGAGACGCGTGTGCTCTTCGTTGACGACGGCAGCGGCGACGACACGTTGACGGTGCTCCGAGCGTTGCGCGACGATCACCCCGAGCGCGTGGACGTCCTCGCGCTCCCGACGAACGTGGGTAAGGCGGAGGCCGTGCGCCTGGGCATGCTCGCGGGTTGCGACCTCGACGCGCGCTTCGTCGCGTTTTGGGACGCCGATCTCGCGACGCCTCTCGATCACGTCGCGATGTTCCGCGAGGTGTTCGCGTCGAAGCCCGAGGTGGACATGGTCTTCGGCGCGCGCGTGGGTTTGCTCGGGCGCCGCATTCGGAGATCCATGCGGCGGCACTACATGGGTCGCGTCTTCGCCACCCTCGCGAGCTGCGCGTTGGGGATGGCGGTGTACGATACGCAGTGCGGCGCGAAGATGTTTCGCGCGACGGACGAGCTCCGCGCGGTGTTGCGCCGCCCGTTCGAGACGAGGTGGGTGTTCGATTGCGAGATGATCGGGAGGTACGCGGCGCTGCGGCGGGGGCGAGATGGGCAAACGCCGGTTCACGAGTCCATCTACGAGTTCCCGCTGATGCGGTGGGAGGACGTGGCGGGGAGCAAAGTGCGCGCGACGGACGTGGTGAAGATGGCGTGGGGGTTGTGGCGCGTGCGATTGCGGTACTTCGGCGCCAAGCCGTGGCCAAGCGACCGAGACTGACGAAGCGGCCGGAGGTAGACCGTCATGATATCGTATAATGTGATGGCGTGCACGCGTGTGCGATAGATATGATAGACTATCACATCACAGCGCGTCGCTGCGCGTCTCTTCGCCCGTCGCGCCGCCGAGGAGTTCCTCCACCTCGCGCTCGGCTCGCCTGGCGTTTTTCCTCGCCTCCCGGTTCCGCCTCGCCCCTCCCCCTTCGTCCAGCCGCCGCGCCGTCGCCCGCACGCGCCTCGCCGCCACCTCCGCGATGATGACGGCGAGGACGAGGACCCAACACCCGCCCGTCGGCGTGGCGGCGACGTCGAAACACGTGTCGTCGCCGCGGAGGCCGAAGGGGTCGTCCATTCCCCTCGCGGCGCCGAACGCCGCCGCCTGGCGAAGCCGCGCGTCGACGAACGCGCACCCGTCGCCGACGATGAACGCGGCGAAGCGTCCAATCTGGAGCGCCGCGGCGACGGCGGAGAGGACGCACGCGTCCAGGGCCGACCACGCGCCGAGCGTCTCCTCAGCGACGCGCGCGAGCCTTCGTTCGCGTTTCGTCGTCGGCGCGAGCCAGAGCGCCAGGGCGACGGCGACGCGCGCGAGCGGCGCGGCGACGGTGAAGGCGACGAGCACGAGCGCCGCCGACGACGCGGGGGGCAAAGCCCAGGCGAGCGCGACGAGGGAGAAAGTCCGTGACGCCCGCGTCGGGCTGAGCGCCGCGCCCGCGGCGCCCTCGAAGTCGAACCGGATGGCGTCCGCGTGCGCGCCGATCACGAGGAGACCCGCGGCGAAAATCAACCCGCCCGCGACGGCGACGTCCTCGGCTCGCGACGCCGCCGAGTGCCGAGTCGCGACGCGCGGCGCGCCGTCCGAATCCGAGTCCCGATACGAGGAGACGCGCGTCGTCTCGTTCGACGCGCGCGTCATGTCGCTCGACGGAAGGGCACCGTCCGCGTCGCTCGCCGCCCTCCGCGCGCCTCGGTCCTCGATCGCTCCGCCGACGCCTTCGTCGCCGAAGGGCGTCGTCGCCTGGCGCGCCTCCTCGGCCCGCTCGCGGTCCTCGCGGTGCCACGCCGACGCGACGTGCCCGAGCGCGAGCGACAGAACGGTGGCGAGGAGGAACGACTGGAACCCGTACTCGGGCCTGACCTCCGCGTCGATGGCGACGCGGTTCCCATCCTCGTCCGCCGCCTCGAGCCGGAACGCGAACGCGGCGCGGAACAAAATCATCACGAACGCGTCGACGAGGGACCACTTCCCGAGTGCGTCCAGAGCGCTCAACGCGTCCCCCCTCAGCGTCTCGACTCGCGCCGCGTCGAACCCGAACCGCGGGGCCGCCCCGGGGTTCGCGACCCAGGCGATGAGCATGAGGAACAGCTTGAGGTAGGGCCAGCCCCCGGAGAAGACGCCGATGAGCGCCGCGAGAGGGTACACGCCGGCGCGCCACATGTCGCGGACGCTGTTGGCGAGCGTGAACGAAAACACCGGCGGTGGCGTCAAAGTCTCGGGCGTCAGAGTCTTCGAAGCCGCCGCGCCCGGTCGGTACGCCAGGCGCACGAGGACGGACGCGCCGACGCTCGTGTTCGACGAGACGAAGAGCGCGGCGTTCCCGAGGATGGCGAGGGGAACCGCGACGCGCGCCCAAGCCGCCACCCGGGGCGACCGCGCCAGAGAGCGGAACCGAAACCGGCGCGAGTCGACGGGTCCTGACCCGTCCCTCGTCGAACCTTCTTCTTCGGGCGGCGGCGGCGGCTTCGGCCGCTCGCTCCTGCCCCCCTCCGAGAGCAAAAGCGGCGCGTCGAGCTCGTCGGACGCGTCGAGCTCGTCGAAGAGCTCCCGCGCACCCCCGCCGTCGCCGCCGTCCCCCCCGAGCCCGCCGCCGCGCCCCCGACCACCCTCCACCCCGGGGCCCGGGCCTTCATCCCCTTCCCCCCCTTCCTCCCCTTCCTCCCCTTCCTCCCCTTCCTCCGCGAACCGCACCCCGAACGCCCCCCCGAGCGCCGCCGCCGCCGCGCCCGCCGCGCCCAGAAACGCGATCGCCACCCAGCCCGAAACGACGGACGCGACCCCTCGCCTCGCCGGTTTCGACCCCGCCGTGAGCCGCGCGCGAAACCCGCGAGCCGAGTCCTCCGTCGCGTTCGCCCCGAGGTCTCCCTCGTCGCACCCGGCGCCCCCCCGCGCGGCGTCGAGGGCCGCCGCCAACGCGGCGTTGGCGCGCGTCCTCCCCGCGCCGCCGAGAAACGCGGAGCCGATCGCGGCGACGGCTTCGCCGTACCGCGCCGCGAAGAGCGACGCGACGTTCGCCGCCGCCTCGAGCGCCGCCGCCTCGAGATCCGACCCCGAGGGGTCGCGCGCGCGGGGCGGGTCGCGGGGGGTCAGAGCGACGGCGCCGTCCGCGAATGTCGCCTCGACGCTCGCCTCCCTCAGCGCCGCCGCCTCCGTCGCCTCCGCCGCCAGGCACCGAGCGGTCGTCGACGACGCCCCCAGGGACGCCGCGGCGAGGAGCCTCTCCTCGTTCAGCGCCGCGCCGAACGTCGCGCGCGCGGTCGCGTTCGACGCCGTCGCCTTCGACGCGAAAGCGAACGCCGCGACCACCGTCGGCGCCGCGTTCGATTCGGCCGCCCGCGTGACCGTCGCGGTGACGTCGGCGACGACGGAGACGCGCGCCGCCGCGACGGAGAGGTTCGCCGAGGTCGAGCCGATCGCCATAGGTCCGTCGAAAACGCGCGAAGGATCGACGCGCGTCTCGACGGCGACCGACTCCGCCGCGAGGATGAGCGAAACGCCCTCGGCGACTCGGACGGTCGCCGGCGGAGGAGGAGGCACCGCGACGCGAAACGCGAATCGATCGGTTTTGGCTTCGTCATCGGCGGTGGCGTTCGCATCGTCGACCACCTCGAAGAAGAGCCGCGCGAAACGGCGCGCCCCGAAGGCGGCGTCTTCCCCGGCGCCGGCGAAGGCGTTCAGCGCCGCGCGAGTCGCGGCGAATACCGACGGCATCGGGTCCTCGCGCGTGAAATCCACGTCACCCGGACTCCGTCGCGGCGCCGGCAGCGGCGTCGGGTACGCTTGGAGCGCGCCCTCGGCGTACGAGCCGAGGTGCGCGGTCGCGCCGGAGAGCAACCGGACGAGCGCGTCGGCGCCGGCGCCGCACGCCGCGCCGTTCAACTCGGCGGCGGCTTTCTCCCTGAGCATCGGCGCGAGGGCGTTGACGACGCCCGCGCCGGCGCCGGAGAACTCGAGAGACGCCACCGCGGTCTTCGCCGCGCATGCCTTCGCGGCGACGCCGGAGGGCAGCCGCGGGAGCGGGGTGAGGGAGACCGCGTCCGCCGATCCCCCCGGGTCCTTCTCGAGCAGGGCGAGGGTGAGGTTCGCGTCGGATTCCCCGACGCGCGCGGCCACCTCCCCCGAGAGGCCCACGGCTTTGACCGCCCACTTCCCCGAGCACGCGCACTGCGCGCCGCGAACGGAGACGCTCGCGGTGCCCTCGACGACGTCGGAATCGCTCGTGACCGACGCGACGTCGAAACCCTCGCAGCTCAGGCCGGTCACCTCCACCGTCAGCGGGCCTTGCGTGACGACCTGGTCCGGGATGGCCACGCGGAGATTCCCGAGCCACGCCCGCACGGGGTCGTCGGACGCGCCCGCGAGGTGGGGGTTGACGACGAGCACGAGCGACACCGCCCACGCCCACGTCGTCGCCGGCGACGCCATCCCTCCGGACTTCGACCGCCGCGCGCGCATCGCACGCGCGCGTGTGCTCAGATGAAGAGGGCGGGCAGGGGAGGCGAGGGTATCGAAGTTGACGTCGTCCGAGGCCAGACGGATTGCGCGGACGCGAATTTACGTCGTCGAGCGCGCGACGAGCGAACGAACGAGCCGGCGGGGTCAGATCAGCGCGGTCCGCGACGGCACTCAATACTTGGGAGTGACGCTCTGCTACTTTCGTCTACTTTCTTCGGCGCGGTCCTCCTCTCGCCGTTACATCACGCACTCCCACCGTCAGTACGGCGAGTGCCTTCCGTGTTCGCGGTGCCTCCCCCCGGTTTGCTCGCGATGGTCCCCCCCCGTTCGTTCCGCCTTCCCCCCCTGCCGCTCGTACTCCGCCCCCTCCGCGGCGTCGCCCGCCCCCGCCCCCGCCCCCCACGCGCACACGCGCGAGTCCTCCGCGCCCGTCACGGGGAACGCCCCCGGCTCGAACGCGCGAACGATATCGGTGTGCCCACCGGTCATCGTGGCGATCGGCGCGTTCAGAGTCGCGGTTTCGGCGCTCTCGCCGACCCCGCGCGTGACCGGGAAGACCCCCAGCGCGCCCTCCTGCGTCCCCGCGACGACGCACGGCCCCGCGCGTTGGTCCGAGACGCACCGCACGAGGTAATCCGTCTTTCGGAAGAGGCTTTCCGCCGAGGGAACCCCCTCCGCGGCTCTCTGAGCGGCGCCGCGGGTGTCGCGGACGTGCGCTAGGAGGTCCCCCAGCGTGTTTTGGTCCGCGCCGGCGTCGAAGAACCACGCATCTTCGTTCCCCGTGAGCGCCCAGAGCGCGTCGGCGGCTTCGGGGCCCCCCTCGCGCCCGGCGGTTTTCGCGCAAAAGCCGATGTCGACGACGGCGGCGTCGGCGGTCATCACGGTCAGCAACCCCTCCTCGTCGCTGATGTCGGAGGGGTTCCCGGAGCAGTCGAACGCACACACGAGGCTGTCCACGCTCGCGGTGAAGAGCCTGTTCCGTCGCCCGGGCTGGAACCGTAACCGCGTGACGTCCTCCGAGTGCGCGTCCTCGAAAATCTCGATCCCGTCCCCCGCGCGTCGATCGAAGAAGATGACCTTCTCCTCAGCGCCGACGGCGACGAGGTGGTCCACGCCGCCGCCGAGCGTGGAGGTGGCGTGCTCCTTCGCGAAGGGGGCGGCGTACCGCGCCACCTCGCGAGCGGACTCGGGGGCGCGACAGTCCCAAAGACGCGTCGTGCCGTCGGCGGATGACGAGAGCACGCCCCAGGGCTCGTGCGGGAGCGGGAAGGTGACGTCCGTGACCGCGCCACCGTGGCCCGTGAGCTCGAGGAGGGCGCCGAGCGCGCCGCCCTCGCCGCGCCGGTACACCTTCACGACGTGCGTTGAGAGGGTCGCGGCGAGATATTCGCCGTCGCCGCTGCGAGCGCGAAGGATCGGACGGAGGAGGCGGGTGCGAAGGGTGGCGCTCGTCAGACGAGAGCGAAATCGCGAGAGCGGCGCGAGATCGTGCGCGGCGCGGGAGGCGCGCGCGGGGGGGAGAAAGAGACGCGCGGGCGGCGCGGGCGCACCTCGGGGCGAGAGACATGACGTAGCATGGATCATTGCTCGGCCCGAAGGCCGCCACCGTCGTGTGCACGGGGACGAGGCTCGCCATCCCTCGGCGCACCGCCGCCGCCGACTCGACGCAGATCAGGCGCGCGACACGGAAATGAGACGACGACCGCCGGCACCGACGAGCCAGCACGAACGTCGTCCTCGGGTTTCGGTTTCCGTTTCGTGTTCTGCGTGCCTCTCGCCCGCGCCCGTCGCGCCTCGATCACTCGCGCCTCGCACGCGCGGGGAACGACGGCGCGCGGACTCTGTCGTGACTGGTATCGCGTCCGGACCTGGTCATTGCCGGCGGATAGAGGATCACGACACGACCGCGCCGGGTCGTCGTCGGGTCTTCCGAGAGGTAACTATCGCGCCACGACGCGGGGGGGAACGAGGCGTTACGAGAAGATGCAGGCCACCGTCGCTCCTCCGGCGGCTTCACCGTGGGAGCTCCTCGAGAGGTGGCACATCGAGGATGGGATCGCGGACGACGTCGGTATCGACCGTCGCGTCGAGGACGAACGCGACGAGGTCGTCCACGTTCGCGGCGCTGCGCAGCCGTCCGCTGCGGGCGGCGACGCCCTGACGCTGGATTGGCTGACGGAGTCGTGGCGCAGATTCGACCCCGCGCGCGTCGCTCACGTCCGCGTCTCGGACGAGACCCGCGCCGACCGCGCGTGCGTGTTCGGCGCGGCCGACGCGTGCGCCGAAGCCTTGGACCCCACGGACGACGCGAAGCGCCCGGCGCGATCCCGACGCGCCGCCTCTTCGCGGGTCGTGCCGGACGAGCCTGTGGTGCTCGAGGTGGCGACGACGGCGTCGCACGAGGTGTCTCGGAACGACGACGCCCCCGCGCGGAAACGCGCGGCGTCGCCTCGGCGAGGTTCGCTCTTCGCCCTCACGACCGCTCGCGCGGTGCGACGCGCGGCGGCTAGGGCCCGGGCGCTCGCGCGCGTCGCCGCGCAGCCCCCGGCGGGGCCGCGGGGCGCGCCCGCGGCGGCGGCGGCGGCGCGCGTTGCCGCGCGGTGCGCGAGGGACGCCGGCCTCGCGCTCGCCAGACGCGTGGAAGACGCCGCCGCGAGGTGCCGGGGCGAATCGAGGGACGTCGGCGTCGGCGGATCGAGCGACGCGTCTCGCACCGGTCGGTTCGTTGGGGGGGGCACAGAGAATCGGCGAGCGGAGAAGCGCGCGGGGGGTCGGACGGCGCGCCGAGCGCATACGCCGCGACGAGCGCCGCTCGCGGATGCGACGAATCGTTTTGGACGAATCGTTTCGCCGCCGGGTTCGGTCTCGAGGCTGGGTTCGCCGACGCTGCGCGGGAAGGGGTGAGGGTATCCACACCGGTAGAGTATTCGACGCGACGATCAGATCGGGTTCTTCGGCGTCCTCGCCCGTCGGGCGCGTTCCATCACACTCGCGTCCGGTCTACTCTTTCGCCGCCGCCTCCTTCCTCGTCTCGTCGTAGCACCACGGGTCGAACGCGATGGATTCGAGCGGGTTGGCGGCGTCGCCGTTCGCCTTCGCCTCCTCGGCCCTCTTCTCGGAGACGGCGTGGTACTCTCCGTTCCACTCCCACACCGCGGTCCCGACGTCACGTTCGAGTTCGTGCAGGTCCGCGTTTTCTGCGAGCTTGAACCACCTGGGGTTCCAGGTGTCGCCCTTTGATTCGCGCACCTTTCGCTCGAAGCGCTGCGCCTCCTCGAGCGCGTGCTTCTGCGCGCCGGCGAGCGAGCTGTCCCCCGCCTCGAGCGCGGCGCGGTCGGGCCTGAGTCGGCTGTCCGAGGCGAGGAGCCCGGGCGGGCACGACGACCCCGCGTTCTGCTTGAACGTGAAGTTCGTGAAGCCGTACTTGGTCGGGTCCGCGGGCATCGGCTCCTTCGTCCAGAGCGTCTTGGCGTCGCCGCCGCTCGCGGGCGTCACCGAGACGCTCTCGTTCCACTTCCCGACGAGCGAAAACTTGGGCTCGCCGTCCGCCCCGACGATGTCCCCGCTCACCTCCCAGCGCCCGCCGCCGAATATGTTGCACTCCTTGAACTTGATCACCGCCTTGGCGCCCGTCGTGAGGTTGTTCACCACCAGGTCGCCGTGCGTGTCGATCCACGTGCGCCCGACCAGGACGTTGTTCACGCGCGACATCGGCGGGATGATGTTGAAGACATCCCCCGACTCCTTCAGCCGGATCCGGGTCCGCCCGAGCGGCCAGACGTCCACCCAGTTGCCCATGAACTTCGTCTTCACCGCGGAGGTGAGATCGTACGTCCACGCCTTCGTCTCCGCGTGGCCCGCGCCGATGGGCGGGTGGTGGCTCACCTGCTCGGAGACGTACACGCCCGGGTTGGCGCCCGGGAGGGTCATCTCCCACGTCTCGCCCAGGATGGGGTTGAACGGCTTCTTCACCCGCTCGTTGCTGCTGTAGGTGCTGATCGCCAGCGCGCACACGTAGGCCAGGCGCACGTCCGGATCGGGCTCGGCGGCCGCCACGTCGAGAAGCTCGGTGTACTGCAGGATCTCGCTCATCTTCTGCAGCGTCGTCGTCGGTTCCATGATGAACACCGGGACCGAGAGCAGGCTCATGACGTCCGCGCCGATCAGGCTCTTGAGCTGGCTCCAGAGCGCCTTGCGCTCGGAGACGTCCTCGCCCGCGCCCGCGGCAGCCTGTCCGGACCCATCGTCGACCGTCTCGAGGTCGTCCGCGTCCTCCACGCCGGCGAGGCTGCGAGGGAGGAAGGGGGGAAGCGAGCGGGTGAGGGTCGGGTCAGATCGAGCCGCGGGGAGGGAACGGACGGCGGTTTGGTGTTCCCTCGACGGGGACCGAGCACGCACTAGTCGAGGCCGTCGCCCACGGACTTGGCCAGGCCGGAGGCGAGGCGGCTGAGCCACCCTGCCTTTTGCTCCCCCTCCGCGGGCGTATCGTCGGCCGCGGACATCTTCGCCGGTCGGAGCGGCGCGCGCGCGCAGAGTGCGCTCGCGGGGTCCGACGAACCGTCCGAGGTCGCGCAAACCACCCGTCCCCGGCGCCGACTCAAAATCCACCAATCACGGGCGCCGATCTCGACTGCGGATGTCATCTGGGACCCGCGTGTGCGAAAAAGCGCACGCGGGTCCCAGAAAAGTGCGGGACCGGTCGCGCGATCGTCGGTCAACGTATGGGTACAAGTTTACAACCCCGATCGCGATGCGGGCACCGTTCCGTCGGTTTCTCGGGTGCTTCATCCCCCCCCCTTCGTCCCGCAGCACGCCACCTTCCCGACGTCCTTCGCGACTTCGATCCCGCCCACGCGCCTCGCGGTTTCGTAGATCCATTCCCCCGCCGCTCGGAACCAGTCGAAGTCGGCGTCGGCGGCGCCCGGATCGACGGCGCCGTCGAGCGGACACGGCTCCTTCAGCGTCTCGTGGTAGTGCGCGTACACCATGTCCCTCGTGCGTTCGCGGAGCGCCGCGGCGAGCGCGGCGAGGCACCGCGCGTTCGCCGCGAGCGCCGCCGCGGCGACGTCCTCGAAGGCGCTCAGTTTGGCGCGGGTGCGCGTCGTCGGCCTCCGCGCCGCCGCCGAGGGGTACCGCGTCTCCACCGCCGACCGAAGCTCCGCGGCGTTCGCGATTCTGGACGCGATGTCCTCCGCGCGCGCCGAGGCGTACGAGGACCCGCGCCGGCCGGAGCTGGGCGAGCGCAGACCGAACGGAAGCAGAGAGGCGGAGACTTGGTTCGCGTTGGATTCGCGCATGGCGTCGAGCGCCATCTGGTCGCGGAGTTTCTCCCCCCACACCGCCTCCGCGCGCTCGAGCGCGTCCATGAGCCGCGCCGCCTCCGCGTCCGACTTCGGGAGCGACTTCGAGCCGGAACGACCGGCCGCGGAGTCGGATTTTCTGTCGGCTTCGTCGGCTTCGTCGGTTTCGTCGGACCCTTCGAAGGGCGCCTCGAACCGCGCCGAGACGTCCGTTTCGCCGGCGACTGCATCGAGCGTCGGCTCCGGCACCTCGCCGGCGACGAAGCGGGCGCCCGTGAACCCCTCGGCGTCCGCGACGCGCGCGGCGTCGAACCCGTCGCGGTCGTCCAGGTCGTTGTATAGGTGTACGCCCACGGTCTCCTTCGCCGTCGCGGGGAGGGTCGCCGTCCACGCCTCGGGATCGGGGACCGTCTCGGCGAGCACGTCTCGGAGAATCCTCCGCGCGCCCTCGCTCGCGGCGCGGACGAAGGGCAAGACCCCGACAGACGCGTCCAGCGCGGACGATTCCGACGAGGACTCCCCGAACGCGGCGACGGCGTTTCTGAGCTGCCGGTGGAGCATGTTCAGGTGGCGCGCGTGCTCGCGCAGGGACAGCGCGTGCTCGGAGGGCGTGTCGCCGAAGCCGCCGGATTCGTCCGCCAACGCCGCGTCGAAGCGCGCGTCGCGGTCCGGGGGGAGCGCGGCGAGGCGCGGGGTGCGCGTCCACACCTCGCGAAAGACCGACTCCACGCGCGCGGAGACCTCGGCGCAATCCGCGCGCCGACGGGCGGCGGACGCGGAGTCCGCCGTCGCCGCGGGGGGCATGGGAGCCGCGCGAGCCGCGGGGTGCCGGAACGAGAATGCTGCGCTCTCCTCCCTCTGCCGGCTCTCTCACCATCCTGTCGTCAGCGGCATTTTTTTTTTCGCCGGTCGGCTCCACGATTTCTGTCGAACCCCGAAGCCAGAGCGCCACAATCCCGACGCGAACGAGCGAACTGGCGAACCGCGGTCTACCCGGCCGGCGAGTTTTACGCGCGAAGCGATTTGGCGAATCCAGCGAGGCAGACGATATCGTCCCCCGAGCTTCTCTCGCTCGGTGCCGCGGTCGATCGGCGCGGGAGCCTCACCCCGGAACCCCCGGCGCACTCAGCGACGCGCTCACCACTCCCTCGCGCGGCCGCTCGCTCCGTCGGCCGAGCTCCGAGCGCGCGCGCATCGCGTTTCCCCCTCGTCTTCGTCGACCGAACGCGTCGATGGCGCCGATGGTGTCGTCGTTGTCAACTCCCAGGGTGTTTGCCCGTCACTGTTCGATCGCTTCCGCGATCGCCCCGCGAACGCGCGTCGCCGCGCGCGTGGTGTCGAGGCGCGCGCCCTCGTCTTCGTCGACCCCTTCCGAGGAGGAGGACGATTACTACGGCCCGGTCGTTTACACCTTCTCGGACGACCAGCCCGAGTTCGTTCGCGCGGAGGCGCCCTCGCGGGAGGCGGCCGCGCACGAGACTTCCGACACGATCGCCCCGCATGTGGCGCCCGGGCACGACGACGCGTTCGCGGAGGAGAGCGCGGTGGAGGTGCTCAGGAGCGCGAACGGCGACGTGATGTTCCGCTTCACCGGTGACGCGGCGGAGACGTACGCGGCCGCCACCGACGCGGAGGCGTGGGCCACCGAGGCGTCCGTCGAGGCGGAGCCTCCCGCCCCGCCCCCTCCTCCTCCCCCCACCAAGTCCGAGCGCGCCAAGTCGCTCCTCGAGGAGGCGCAGGATCTGATCGAGAAGGCGAAGAAGATCGAGTCCCGGGAGGACGTCGCTCGGCACGTCGCCGAGGCGGCGAAGGCCGCGGCGGACGCGCTCGCCCCCGACGTCGGCGGCTCGGTGGAGATCCGGCGCGGCGCCGGGAAGGGCGGCGGCCCCGTCGCGAGCACGCGCGCCGAGGACGCGGGCGCCCTCGCGGGCCTCGCCGCGGCGTCGAGGATGGGCATCAAGTCCGTCGTCGACGGCATCGAGGCGATGTTCTCCAACTTCCGGCGGAGCAAACCGAAACCGAAGAGACAGACGCCGACGACGGACAAAAACGGCGTGCGCCTCCCTCAGGCCCCCCGGGACTCGCCCTGGGCGAAGGAGGGCGCCTCTTCGATGCCTCCCGCGGGGTCCGCTCTCGACGCCGCGTTCGACGCGTTTGGGTCGGCGGACGAAAAAGACGCCGACTCGCCCCTGATGGACGCCTTCGCGCTCGACGCGGACTCGGAGGAGGCGGAGCTGGCGGAGCGCGTCGAGGAGGAGCACGCGCGGTGGGAGGAGACCGCGGCGAAGGCGCTCGAGACGGGCGACCTCGCCGCGGTGGTCGCGGCGACGGAGGAGGAGGAGGAGGAGGCCCCGGAGTCGGCGCTCGAGCGATACGCGGACATGGGCGAGGTGGTGGCCGGGCAGTGGAGGCCAAAACCCGTGGACGTCACCATCAACGGGCGCGCGTATATTGCGTACGTCACCCCGAACAACCTCAAGCAGCTCCCCAGCGGCGAGTACGTCATCGGGACGGGCGAGGAAGAGGAGGCCTCCGCCGCGGAGAAAAAGGAGGAGGAGGAGGGGGAGGCGGTTCCGGGCGACCGCGTGGGCGAGACGACCACCATCATCATGTGCGAGCCGCAGGCGGACGGCACCAACGTGTTCATGTTCGGCCTCACCCGAACCGTCCTCAGCGACGGGAGCGTGCTCTACCGCTTTCCGGACGGCGAGGCGCTCTGACTCTGAGCGCGCGATCAGTTTCGAACGACTTTTTGTCGATCGGGGAGACGAACGCGGGGGAGGGCTTTTTCTGACGCGCGCGGCGCGAGAGACGAGGCGAGCGGTGGGGGAAGACTACGAAACGACCGACCACATTTCACGATCGCGACGACTCGCACGAGACGATTCACGACGGCGGCGACCCCTCGCGTTCGCCGTCCGCCCCCCCGACCGCGGGTAACGCGGGCGCCGTCGCCCTCCGACACGCGTCGCGCAGCCGCTCTCCCCTCGCGTCCAGCATCTCCTTCGCCCTCGCGCAGCTCTCCGGATCGGCGAACGCGAGGGTCCAGTGCCCGCGCCGGAGCCTCCGCCTCGCGGCGGTTTCGTCCGTCGCGTCGTTCGCCACCGCGGCGAGGCACGAGTACGGCGACCGGACGCGCACGTGGAGCCACTTGCGGTGCTTCGGGTCCACCTCCGCCGCGCACGCGCCGAGCGGCGCCGCCGCGCGGACCACCCCGAGCGCGTCCCCGCGCTCGGCGCGTCTCTCGTGCCCCTCGCCCCCTCGACCCCTCGACCCCTCGAACACCGGCTCGACCAAAATCGCCGACGCGCACACCGCCGAGCCGTGCGCCTTCGCGGCGACGAGCAGAAGGACGCGTTTCTCGTTCCCGGGCTCGAACGCGACGCGACACTTCGTCGCGCCCGGAAACCCGTCCGGGTCCGGGGTCGAGAGGACGCCGCGCGCGAGCGTGACCTCGTCGCCCTCGCGAGCCTCGAGCGCCGCGAACGAGCCGACCTCTTCCGGCCGCGGGAACCCGAACGCCGCGCGCGAGCGCCTTCCGGCGGACGCGGACGCGTCGGCGACGGCGTCGGCGCGCGCGCCGTCTTCGTCCAAGTGGCGACGAAGCGCGTCGACGACGGCGAACGCGCGCGCCGAGCGGATGAGCCGGAGACCCGCCGCGGCGCCGTCGTCCTCCCGCCGCGCCGCGCGCGACCCGGTTCCCGTTTTCCCATCGCTCGGTTCCGCGGCGTCGCCGGAGCCGGCGCGCGCCTTCGCCCGCGCGCCCTCGCGGATGGCCGCCGCCACCGCCTCGTCGCTCGCGCCGGCCGATCGCGCCGCGGCGTCCTTAGCGGCGCGCGTCGTCTCTGCCGCGAGAAGAGGCGCGACGGCATCGCCCCACGGCCCCGTGAGCTCGCGTCGAATCTCGTTCGCGAACCGCGAGCAGGCGGCGGCGCACGCGCTACGCGTTTCCGAACGAGCGGCGGCGAGCGTTTCCGAACGCGCGTCGGCGCCGTCCTTCGGACGTCCTTTTTCATCGCGAAGGAGGCTTCGAAGCAGACGCGCCGCCCACGCGCGCGTCGCTGAAGGCACCGTCGCGTCACCCCCCGTCGCCGCGGAGGTTAACGCGCGAACGATCTCGGCGCGCGCCTCCGATGCCGACGCGTCCTCGGATGCCGACGCGTCCTCGGATGCCGACGCGTCCTCGTCCCCCGGGAATCGCGCCGCCGAGAGCCCCAGGGGCGCGAGGTCCGCGTCCGCCGTCGCCCTCGACTCGGCGACGGCCACCAGCAACGCCGTCGCCGCCGCCGCGACGTCGCCGCCGCGCGCCGACCGCAAAGCGTCGAGAAGGAACTCGCGACGCGGGTTCGGGGTCTCCTCCCCGCCCACCGTCACCGTGGGCGCGAGGAGATCGATCGCGAGCTCGCGCGCGAGACGGACCGAGGGCGCGTCGGGCTCCGGCCCCGATCCCGAGAGGCTCGCGCCGAGGCTCGCGAACACGCGCGACGCGGCGAACGTCGCCGTGAGCGCGGACACCCGGGGCGGTCCCGCGTCCGACGCCCCGAACGCCGAACGGAACGGCGCCGCGGTCGTGGACGTCGAGGCCGAGGAGGGGGGGATGGGCTCGCGAGGGGCCTCGGGTTTTGGCGCGATCGAGCGAACGAGCGTGGGTTCGACGAACCCGACGCGAAGCTCGCGCCCCGCGCGCGCCGCGAAGCCCGAGGACGACGCCGCCCCGCTCGAATCGATCTCGGTCTCCTGGATCGCCATCGCGTCGTCCACGAACGCGAGGAGATCGCCGAGCTCGGCGAGCAAGTTGCTCCGCTCCGCGCTTCCCGGCCCCAGCGCGGGCGCGCGCAGGGCATCCTCCGAGAGCGCCGCCGTCGCCGCGCCCGCGGCGGCGACGACGCGGGGCAGACACCGCGACCACGCCGCGTCGGAGAGGAGGTACCCCCGCACGCGCGCGTCGGGGACCGCCGCCGCGTTCAACACGGTCGTCCGCGCCGCCGCGCGAACCATGCTCTCGGGGTGGTCGAGGAAGCGCGACGCGCGTTCGTACAGCGGGAACGCGTCGCTCGGCGCGGCGGAGGACGACTCCTCATCCGCCGAGTCGTCGGTTCCTCCTCCGAAAGAGTACGACGATTCGACGCGCGAAGAGGCGTTCGCGCGGTCGTCCGCGACGGTGAAGAAGAAGAACTGCACGGTGCGGACGTTGAGCTTCAGGGAGACGGTCTTGAGGAAGGATATGTAGTACGCCATCACCTCCTCGTCGTCGAAGTCGAAGTCGCACGCGATGAGCTCGCGCGGGATGTGGTCGTTGCTGAAGAGGTAAAACAACGACGTCTCCTCGCGCGTGTTTTGTATCATGATGGACAGCGTCTGGAGGAGCTGCAGGGTGAGCCCGGACCCGCGCCGGCCACCGCTCTGCTTGATGAACCGACTGAAGTGCGCGAGGACGCGGTGCTCCACGAACACGTCGAAGAACGTCGGGTCGTTCTGGTCGCCGTAGATCATGAGCTCCGCGATCTCGCGAAACGTCTCCACGAGCGAGGCCGAGTTCCCCGGCGTCGCGGAGGGCGTCCGCGCGAGCACATCCACGAGACGCCGCAAGTTCGCCGGCGTGAACCGGTCGCGCCGCCCGAACAAATTCGCGAGCATCGCGCCGACCGCGCGCGCCCGCCGCTGCCCCCGCGCGCGCCCGCGCGGCACCCAATGGTGCCCGGGGGACCCGCGAAACTAGTACGACGGTTCGAGCAGACGCGAGCGAGCGCTTCGAAACGGCACTTCAAATTTGGCGGACTCTCCCTCGCGCGCGCGCGCCCCTCTCGTCCGCGCGCTCATCCTCGCGCTCGGCGGCTCTCCTCCGCCAGGAGCGACACCAGACCCGGCGAGGGCGCGAGCCCGACCCCGCCCGCGCCCGTCGCGCGCCCCGCCGTCGGCGTTTCGCGCGCGCGCCGAGCCGCGAGAAACGCCGTCGCCGCCGCCGGCGTCGGCGGCGGGAAACCGCCGCCGACCCTTCCACCGCCGCCAACCCTTCCACCGCCGCCGACCCTTCCACCGCCGCCGACGCTTCCCGGAACCGAAGATGGCTCGAAACCCGAACGGTACGCTCCGGACTCCTCGGAGTACCTCTCCTCGAGGTGGTCCTTGAGCCTGGCCTCGAACGCCGCCGCCCTCGCGCGCGCCACCGCCGCGTCCCTCAACGCCGCGCGCCGCCCGCTCGCCTCCGCCTCCGCCGTCGTCTCCGCGTCGCGGCGCCGTCTCTGTTCCTCGGAGAGCTTCGAGCGGAGAGCTTCGACCGTCGACCGCGACGCGTCGAGCGCCTCCGCGAGAGCCGTCTCGACGTCGAAGTCCGGGCCCGAGAGCGCCGTCGAAGCGGCGGCGGCGGCGGCCGAGGCGGCCTCAAACGCCGCGTCGCTCTCGGCGAAGACGCCCGAAAGAAGGGTCCCGAAAGAAGCGCGCCGCCGCCGAGGGCGCGGGGTCGCTCCGTCGTCGGCGCTCGGCGGCGGTTCGGTCGACCCCGTCGGCCCAGGCGCGGCCCCCGATCGCCGATCCCCATCGCCGACCCCGATCGCTGACCCCGATCGCTGACCCCCGCGCTCGACGGATCCGAACCCGCCGTTTTCCGACGCCTCCGCCGCCGCCTCGTTTTCCTTCTCGTCCTCCGCGCGAAAACGCCCCTCCCTTCCGGACGAGTCCTTCCCCGCGACGCCCAGGGCTCGCTCCAGAGCGGCCGAGCGTCTTCGTTCGCGGTCGAGGTCGCGTTTCAGGGTCGCCGCCTCCGACCTGGCGGCCTCGAGGTCGGCGGTTCGCGAGTGAATGAGCGCTCGCGCGTCCGCCAGCACGCGGCGGAGGTCGCCGACGGAGGCGGAGGCGTCCGCGCGGCGGGGCGGCGCCGTCGACGACGAGGTGGATCTCTCCCCGTGAGGGGGATCCATCCGAAGGGAGCGCCGCGCGGACGCGCGCGGGGACGAAGCCGACGGCGCGGCGTTCGACGCGTTTTCGCCGGCGGTTCCGGGTCGAGCGCCCGTCGGGTTCCCCCCCGCGAGCGCCCGAGCGCCGTCGTCGAGCATCGCGGAGAGCTGGCCGAAAACGGCGCGCTCCGCGGGGCTCAGCGGGGCGTCGTCGCGGCGCGGGGAGAGGTGCTGCCGCACGGTGGCGGAGATGATATCGCCACCGGACGGGCGGGGTGAGCGCGCGCCGGGGTCGTTCGCTCTCCCGCCCCTCGGCGGCGTCTTCGTGGGCGTCCCCGTCGAGCGCGAGACGGCGTTCGCGATCTTCTCCTTCAGCGCGCGCCCGAGATCGTCGCGGCGACGCCGGCCGGTCGCGGGGGTGCTCCTCGTGGCGGAGACGCCGCGCGAGGAAGGGCCGCGGGAGTTGTCCCAAGGCTTACGCGCGGGGTGCATGATGGGAGGAAGGGTCTCGCGCGTGGCGCGCGGGCGCGGAAGTGCGGCGCGCGAAGGAGTGAGATTTCGGCATTCGGCGCTCCTGGGTCGGGCCAGTTCTCATTCGCGCGCGCGCGCGCGCGCCCGCGGCGCGATTTCCGAGGAACGTCTTCGCGCCGACTCCGACCAATTTGGATCGCGCGCGCCCCACGCGCCCCTTCCCCCGACCACGCGCCTCGCTCTCCGTCGCGGCCGAGGGCGATGGCCAAAGGTGGAAAGGACAAGGAGGCTGCTGCAGCTGAGGATGCCGCCCCTCGTGGGGAGCACCCTCCGCCCGACCTCGAGGAGGAGAAGGCGATGATCGAGAGGGAGCTCGCGATGCTCCACCTGACGGCGCGCCTCGCGCGCGCGCAGACTACCGGCCACGCCCTCGCGACCGAACGAGCGTCGCTCGTGGACGACCTCGAGCAGGCGCGCAACCACGCCGGCGACGCGAACCTGCACCTCTCGAACGACCTCCGGGCGAAGGAGGCGACCATCGCGCGCCTCGAGGCGGACGTGGCGCGCCTCGACGAGAGCGTCTCGGCGGTCCTCGCGCGCGGCGACGAGCGCCTTGCCACTCTCTCGGCGGACGCCATCGCTCGCCAGGCGGAACTCCGCGCCGACATCGAGGCGCGCGAGGCGGAGATCGCCGAGCTCGACGCGTTCGAGCGCACAAGCCAGGCCCTGGCTGAGGAGCTGGACGGGAAAGAGGCTCTGCGCGACGCGCAGCGGCGTTCGCATCTCGCGGTGCTCGAGCGCGTCGCCCGCGACGCCGAAGCCGAGCGCGAGGCGGACGAGCTCGAGGCCGCTTCTCAGCTGAAGCGCACGAAAGCCGAGGTGCGCGCGGCGACCGACGCGAGCCTCGCTGGCGCGACCAAGCGCGCGATGGCGGAGTGCGCGCGGATGGGCGGCGAGCTCGCGTTCCAGGAGCACGAGACGGAGCGGCTCCTGGAACGCGACGAGCGCGCGGCGGCGGACGCCGCCGCCTCGCGACGCCGCCGGAGGGAGCTGGACGAAGCGAGCCGCGAGCTCGCGGCGGCGAACCTCGCGAGGGCAAAGACGGTCGAGGCGCTGAAGCTCAGGGTCAGGCGCGAGGAGGCGGCGGAGAAGCTCGAGCGCGAGAGGTTCGAATCGAGCGTCGGGGCGTCGGCGTCGGACCGAGCGAAGCTGCGCGAGAAGCGAAACGCGCGCGCCCGCGACGACGCGGCGATCGCGAGGAACATCGCCGAAGCCGCCGCGGAACGCGACGAGGCCGTCGCGGAGATCCAAGCGCGGGGAGGCGGAGAGGCGGAGAGGAAGGAGGCGCTCGCGTTCCTCCAGAAGTGCGCGGCGGACGCCGAGGTGGAGCGAAGGAGGAGGCGCGAGGGTCGCGGGGAGGGGGAGGGCGAGGAGGACGAGGGCGAGGATTTCGATCGGCTGCGGCGGGCGCTCTTCGTCCTGCGCGCCGCGCTGGGGGAGGAGGAGGGAGATTCCAACGCGAGGGAGGCGAAGGGAGGGAGGGTCGCCGAGCTGGGAACGCTGTTGGAGGTTCTCTTTCCTCGTGAAGAGCGCGGGAGGGTATCCATGCGGTAGCGAGGACGCGTTCGCGCTGTCAGACACAAATACTGTGAAAGCGCCGCGCTGCGAGCGCCAGCAGCCTCAGTCAGCAACGCATCATCAAGTGCGCTCATTCAAGCTGTGTCGTACTCGTCCGCCGCGATTTCACGACGTCGTCCCGAATCGTCGTCGCATCCTCGTGGATCTCGAACCGCCCTCCCTCGTGCACCCACACCTCTCGCGCGCGCCGAAGCGTCGCGGCGCGCGCGAAGGCGACTTCGCGATGGTCGAGGAGGCCGCGCCGGCGGGGGAGTGGCGCGCGGTGCTCGAGGCGTTCGCGCTTCGCGTCGCGAACGATTCCACGAGCGTCACCGACGCGGACGCGCCGAGATTCGCGGGGCTGTCCTCGCGGGAGCGCGCGGCGGTGCACGACGCCGCGCGCCGCCTCGGGCTTGGGTCTCGGAGCGAGGGCTCGGACGAAGACGGGACGCGCGCGGTGACGGTGTATCGTCGCGCGCCGCGCGGGCCGGTCGCGCCGGCGAGCGCGCCCGCCGGTCCCGGCTCTTGCGCGACCGCGAGCGCCGCCGCCGCCGACGACGACCACGACGACGCTTCGGTGAGCGCGTTCGAGGACACGCTCCCCGACCTTCGGGAGGCGCCCTTCGACGCGTACAAGACGCTCCGCATCCCTCGCTCCGCGAGCGGCGGGTACTCCGGCGGCACCGCGCGCGCTCGCGCGGCGTACCACCGCGAGGCGGTCCGATGGCACCCCGACCGCATGCCCCCCGGCTGCGGCGCGTGCCACGGCTGCGGCGGCGCGCTCAAGCTCGGGCGGTGGATGCACCGCCACGCGGCTCGGCGCGCGGGCGCCCCGGAGGACGACCCCGAGTTCGGCATCATCGACGACGCGGACGACGACGGCGGCGACGCGTGCATCGCCTCGAGCCGAGCCGCCGGTTCCGTCGCGGCGAGGAGTCCGCCGAGACGAAGAGACGGAGAAGAGCCCGGTGGGAGAAGAGCGGATTCGATCCGCGACGACGCCGATGGACGGTTCGCGTCCGCCGCTTCCCTCCGCGCGCCGACGCTTCCTTCCGCTTCCTCCGCGCGCCGCGACCTGTGCCCGCCCTGCTACGCCCGCCACCGACCGACGCGGCGCGTCGTCTTCACGGATGGCGGGGACGTCGCTCTTCCGGACGTCGCTCCGGACGTCGCCGGGAAGGCGTCGGAGACGGAGACGTTCGTCGCGGTGTCGACGTTGGACGATTTGGGGCGCGAGCGCGCGCGGTACGACGCGGCGGCGTACGAGGCGTTACGGCGGCGGCGCGAGACGGCGGCGGCGGAGGCGGCGGCGGCGAACGCGCGCGCGCTCGCGGCCGTCTCCGGCCCCGAGGCGATGCGCGCGGTGGAGGCGATGGAGGCGGAGAAGCGCGAGGCGGAGAAGCGGGAGGCGCGAGCCGAGGAGGAGAAGCGCGCGGCGGCGCTCGGCGGAGGCGCTCCCGGCGACGCCGGTCGGTCCGCGTCCGGGTCCGGGGCGGCGGCTTCTTCTTCTTCTCCGCCGGGAACGACGCGGTTCCTCGACGCGGTGACCAAGTTTCAGCGCGTGACCGTGGCGTACCTCGTCCTGCGCGACCCCGAGCGCACGCGCATCTTGGAGCAGGGCGGGTGGCGCGCGTTGGTGCAGAGCGAGAGCTACGCCGAGGACGACGTCTTCGACGCGGACCCGTGGGAGGTGTACGACCGGTTCTTCGCGGGGGAAGACGAGGAGGACCGCCAGTATCTCCTCCTGCACGGCGGCGGCGGGGACGACTCGGACGAGAGCGACGGCGAAGGCGACACCAAGTCTCGGGAGAGTCTCTCGGACGACGACGACGACGCGCTCGTGGAGGAGGCGCTGACGAAGGCGCGGCACGAACGGTTCCACGCGCCCGCGGAACGCGCGGAGGAGGACGCGCCCCTTCCGCCGCCGCCGGTTTCGGTTCTCGCGACGATGAGCGACGCGCGAGGGCCGGGGGGGGGGGGCTTGTCCGACGACGAGAAAACCGTCCCGGGTCTCGGCGGGGGCGACGTCTGGGCGGCGATGGCGGAGAGGTTCGGGAACGGCGGTGTGGGGGATCAGAAACGAGAGGAGCTCCCCTCGGAAGAGCAGCAGCAGGACGGGGAGGAAGAAGAGGAGGACGAGGAGGAGGAAGACTCCGAGGAAGAAGACTCCGAGGAAGAAGAAGAAGACTCCGAGGAAGAAGAAGAAGACTCCGAAGACGAAGAAGACTCCGAAGAAGATGAAGACTCCGAAGGTCCGCCGGAGGAGGTGGCGACGGCGAAGCGGAAGCGCGAGGACGGCGCGGCGTCGCCCGAGCCGAGCGCGGAGTGACCGAGCGCTCCGCGCGATCCGATCCAAAAGTAGTCTCTAGTGTATTCCTTCGAGCGATCACGACACGACGCGACGCTTTGGATTCGCGTCGCGTCACACCCTCGCGCCGCCTCCCTCTCCCCCCGCCCCCTCCGCGCTCCCCTGCTGGTCGCACCCCTTTTTCAGCAGGAGCTTCTCCCCGCTCGCCGCCACCGCCGCCGCGCCGAGGGGCGCCGTGATGGCGATGGCGAGGACCCCGAGCGCGAGCAGGAGCTCCGCCTCCTCCGCCTCCTTCGAGTCCTTCCCGAACGCGGCGACCGCGGCGTCCAGGGGCAGCCCCGCCAGCGCGGCCTGGACGGTGGCTTTCGGCACCCACGCGACGGCGACGAAGAGGCGCTCGGAGCGGGACAGCGCCCCCCCCCCGGCGGCGAGGAACGCGACGCCGCACCGCGCGAATAAACCGACGAGAAGGACGACGACGCCGAGACCGACGATGCCGCCCTCGAGTCTGGTGAGGTCCACCGCGGCGCCGATGAGCGCGAACAGGAGGGGCTGCGCGAGCTTCGCCCAGACGACGTTCAGCGTCGCCCCGGCGGCTTTGGCGCGCGCCCCGCCCCACCCGCGCGCGGCGACGGCGGAGGCGACGATGACCGCGAGCGCCGCGCCGCCGGAGAGCTCCAGCTCCGCGCCGCCGTACAGCGCCAGGAGAGAGACGCCCATCAGCGCGGACGCGCGCGACGCGGGCGACCACTCGTCGGCTTTACGTCGCTCGGACCCCGCCTTCGCATCAGCCTCCTCAGCCTCCTCCTCGGGGGGTCCCGCGGTGGCCGCCCCCAGCGCGGCGCCGGCGACGGCGCCCCCCAGGACGCCGCCGAGGATTTGCGCCGGCGCCTTCCACGCCGCCTCCGCCGCGCCGCCTTCGCCCATCCCGGGGAGCGCGGAGCTCACCGCGCCGAAGCCGGCGATCGCGTACACGACGTCCACGCTCGCGGCGGTGACCACGAGCGTGGGAACGCCCGCCTCGACGCCGTAGCCCTTGTCCTGCAACGCGAGCAAAGAGGGGATGACGACGGCGGGGGAGATGCCCGCGAAGAGAAAACCCAGCGCCGCGGCGTACGACCACGACATACCCAACACCGGGACGGCCAGAAGGGTCACCGCGAGAGCCTCGAACGTGGCGGGCGCGAACGCGAGCCGGCTCGCGGGCCATCTGAGGCGCCACATCGCGGGGACGTCGAGGGAGATGCCCGCGCGCGCGAGGATGACGCCGAGGGCGGCGGTTCGCGCGGAGGCGCTGAAAGTCGCATCGACCGCCGCGCCCACCGCGGGGCCGATCCCGGGGAGGTTTCGCAGGAGGAATCCGGCCACGAGCTGCCCGATGAGGGCGGGCAGCGGCGGGAACCGCGCGACGACGTCGCCGGCGACGGTGGAGGCGACCAGGAGGAAGTACACCGCGAAGACCGCGCCTCCGGGATCGAACGAGCGGCCCACCGCGAGGCGGCCGACGCCCCACCAAAGAGCGACGCCCGCGGCGCCCAAAACGGCGGGCTTGACGCGCGCGAGCGCGACGGGGTCGATCATCGCCGCGCTCGTCGTACGATGCGCCCTCGGAACCGCGAGCGTACGAGCGGTGTCCGCGTCCGCCCGCGGCGTCGCCGCGCCGAGCGATGTGCCCTCTTGGACGTTTCGGCACCTGAAGAGGCGGGCGGTCAAAAAGTTCGTCGCATCGTCCGAGGTCGGCGCCACGTGCCGACGTGCCGAGCGCCGATCGTCCGCACGTTTCAACCGATCGGATTCGTTATTCGGATGAACCAGGTCCGAATCTTCGCGACGTTCGGTCGGCGTCGGTCGCGTCCGGAATCGCGTCTCCGGCGTCACAGCTCATGGCGTCGGCTTGCGCGCCTCGCGCGCTCGCCCCCGCGTCCCCGTGGGCGTCGTCCTCCCACCCCTCGCGCCGACGTGCGCGCGTCGTCTCGCGCGCGTCGGACCCGAACCAGTCCTTGCCCCAGGCGCTCCTCGACACGGTCGCGCGGAAGTTTCGCGATGACGTCGATTCGTTCGTGGGGTCTCTCGTGGAGGAGCCCCCTCGGTACGGCGCCCCCCGACGCTGCCCATCGCGGGCAACATGGTGGACATCGCTCAGGGCGGCCACGAGCAGCTCCTCGAGTGGGCTCTCGCGTACGGTTCCGGCGCGGAGGGCGTGCACGAGGTGAAGATGCTGTCCAAGCCCATCCTACACGTGTGCGACGCGGCGGTTGCGCGCGATCTGATGTTCGACAAGTCGAGCACCTTTCCCGACCGCGGCGTGAGCGCGATGGCGAAGTTCTTCCGCGAGGACCAGGCGGCGTTCGTGAACACCTCGGGCCAGCAGTGGATGGCGTACCGGAAGATGGGCACGGCCTCGGTGAACGGTTCGGCGCTGGACCGACTCGCCGGGAAGGTGGCGGAGCGCTCGGAGGCGCTCGCGGAGAGGTGGTCGCGGTCCCTCGACGCCCGCGGCGGCCTCGACGTCGAGGTGGACACCGCGACGCAGGCGGTCACGCTGGAGGTCATACACGAGGCTCTGTTCAGCGAGCGTCTGGACGTGATCGACGAGGAACCCGCCGCGGTGGCCATCGCTCGATCCTTCCGCGAGTTCAACGTCGCGAACCAGGACCTGCTGAACGACTACCTCCAGCTCTACCAAAAGTTCGACACGCCCGAGGCGTTGCGCCGGGAGACGCACCGGCGCAAACTTCGAGCGCACTTCGACGAACGCGCGGACGCGCGCGAAGCGCTCATCGCGGAGACCGGCGACGCGAAGGACGCGCCCCAGGACCTGCTCACCGCGCTTCTGACCGCGACGGACCCCGAGACGGGTGAGAAGCTGAACCGCGACGACGTCAACCTCACGCTCACGGAGATGATGGTGGCGGGCCACGACACCACCGCCGCCACGGTGGCGTGCATGCTCACCCTCCTCGCCGCGAACCCGAGCGCGATGCGCGAGGTCGTCGCCGAGGTGGACGCCGCGGCGGAGGCGCTCGGCGGGCGCCTTCCGAGCACGGTCGCGGAGGTTGCCGAGCTCCTCCCCAAACTCGACGACGCCATGAAGGAGGCGATGCGGCTGTACCCCGCGGTGCTCATCGTCGTGCGGGAGGCGGACGAGAAGGGAGGCACCCTGCTGGAGACCAGCGCCGCGCCGATCCTCGTTCCGCCGGGTGCGGGGATGTGGATCTCGCCGTACGTCATGGGCCGCCTCCCGCGGTACTGGGGGGGCTCGGCGGATGCCAAGCGTTACCGCCCGAGCCGGTTCGAGGAGGCGCGCGAGCGGGGCGACGCTTTGGACGCGTTCATGCCCTTCGGCGGGGGGCCGAGGGTGTGCCTGGGCTCGAGGTTCGCCATGCTGGAGGGGAAGGTCACCGCGGCGGCCATTCTGCGCGACTTCGACCTCGCGCTCACCCCGGAGCTCAAGAGCGCCATCGACAAAAACGGAGGGGAGCTCCCCATCTCGTACGCCGCGGGGCTCATGAGTTTTCCGGAGCCGCTTCGCCTGAGAGCGCAGCGGCGGTGACGCGGCGACGAGGGGACGTACGAGTACGACGGCATGTCTCGCGTAGTGACGTTGCATTATTTTTCGTAGGCTCTAGAGCTAGTGGCGGGCTCGACACAACACGCGTCTACCCTGGTTCGCGTTCGTCCGCGACGTTCGGTGGAACGAACCGGTTCGAGTCGTCTTCGTTCGAGTGCTTCGGCTGCGCGCTCGTCCGTTTTTAAAAACAGACGGACTTTCGAGGCGCGGCGTCACGGGACTCTTCGATCGACGCTCTGGGTTCGGTTCTGTTCTCGCCTCGTCCCCTCGGCGTCACGCATCGCCTCACGCGATGGCGCACATGATCTCCTCCGGCGGGGCGTGGTCCGCGGTGGCCTCGTCCTTTCGCAGGTAGACCATCTCGTGGCCCTTGAACACGATCGTGCCGCCCTGCTGCACGGTGTCGATGTTCTCCTTCGGCATCAGAGGCTTGTACCCCTTCATCGCCTCCTTGATCCCCTCCTGACCGCGCTCCTTGATGCGCTCGCCCGTGATCTTCGTGAAGAAGAGGCGGCGGACGCCCTCCACGACCTTGGGGTCGAAGAACCAGCCCTCCGTGCCGTCGAGGTCGCCGTGGAACTCGAGGGCCTTGTACGCCGCGCGCCCCGGATCGACGAAGAGGCACTCCTCGGGGAACGGGAGCGATTCGCAGAACGTCTTTCCGGACTCGGGCGTGCCGACGCCCACGACCACCAGGAGCACGCCCTTGGCGTCGAGCTCAGGCTTCATCTTAGCCAGCTCGGCGGCGTGCTCCCAGCAGAAGACTCATCCGAAGTGTCGGAGGAACGTCACGACCACGGTCTGGTCTTCCGACCAGAACGGGACCGCCTTCGCCTCACCGTTCACGTCGAAGAGCTCGACGCCGGCGAGCGGGTTGGCGACGGACACGGGGGCGGCGACGTCGACGGACGAGGGGGAAGACGCGGCTCGAACGCGAAGCGCGCGACGCGAGACGCCGCGGGCGCGGGCGCCCGCGAGGGGGCGCGCGACCGCCGAAGCGGCGAGCGAGGCACGGGCCATCGCCGAGAAAAGTGAACGCGACGTCGCCGCGAGGGAAAAACGAGGCCGCCAGGATGCCAAGTGGACAAGCGCGAACGGTTTGCGTTTTGGTAAATTTCCTATACGGGTAACCAGTCTGAACATTATGCCCCTCGAACCTGATCCTGCCGCCTCCACGTCGCCCGGCGCTCGCTTTGTGTGAGCGGCGGGCGCTCCCTCGCGTCGTCGACCTCGAGCCCCACACAGTCGCGCGAGCGAACGTGCGTGCCCGTCACACCTCGTCCCGCGACCGACCTCGCCGCGCGCTCGGACGGACTCGCACCACCGCGTCCTCGACCGTCGCGACACGCGCTCGCGCCCGCGCGCGTCCGCCCCTCGCGCTTCCGCCGCGCCGACATCGCGACGCGACGGGAAAAGACTCGGCCGTGAGCGGTCCGCGGCGCGATGTCGACCCCGTCCGCGCGAGACAGCTTCGACTCCGGGGACTCCTCCTCGCGCGTCGCTTCGTCCGCGGAGGTGTCCCTGGAGCTCGCTCCGGCGGGGACCGCCGCGGAGAAGAAGCCCCCGGCGAAGGACGAGAAGCTCGTGGCCAAGCTCGATAAGCTCGCCGCGCCCGTGCAATGGCACACCCCGAACGCCCTCGAGGCGCTGGCGTTCTCGCACGTCTCCCCCCTCATCTCCCGCGGGCACGTGCGCAGGCTCGAGCCCGACGATCTGTGCCGCCTTCCCGAGATGGAGAGCGCGGCTCTCGCCGAGGCGTTCGACCGCGATTGGGCGGCTGAGCGGGAGAAGCATCCCGACAATCCGTCCCTCGTGCGCGCGTGTCTCGTCGGCTCCCGCCCCGTGTTCCTCTTCACCGCGGTGCTGTACGCCATCGCGCAGGGGACGCTGTTCAGCGGCCCCATCTTACTCAGGCGCATCGTCGAGGCCATCGAGTGCCGCGCCGCGGGCAAGGACAACTGCGCCAGCACGCAGGACATGTACTACTACGCCATGATCATGACCGTCTTCGGGGTGGTGCAGAACCTGTGCCAGGCGCAGTCGGACTTCCACCTCCAGCGCCTGGGCGTGCGCGTGCGGAACCGGTTGATGTGCGCGCTGTACCGCAAGTGTCTGAAGCTCTCCCCGCAGGGCTTACAGGAGGAGACGACCGGTAAGATCGTCACGCTCATGAGCAACGACGTGAACAAGCTTCAGGACTTGTTCCAGCTCCTGCACAACCTCTGGGGCGCGCCGATCTTCATCGTCGCGTCCTTCGTCATGCTCTACGACGTCATCCAGTGGTCCTCCTTCGTCGGCTTCGGCTGCATCATCGTCGCCGCGCCGATGACGTTCCTGGTCGCGAAGACGCTGTTCCAAATCCGGAGGAAGCTCGTGACGTGCGCGGACGGGAGGATCAACATCTTGTCCGAGGTGGTGAACGGCATGCGCGTCATCAAGTACTACGCCTGGGAGAGCTCCTTCGCGAAGCGCGTGAGGGAGATCCGGGACAAGGAGGTGAAGCTCATCTGGGCCTCGCAGCGCGTCGGCGCGCTGTTCGGCGTCGCGCTCTTCTCCACGCCGGTGTTCATCGCCGTTTGCTCCCTGGGGAGCTACTCCCTGGCCGGGCGGACGCTCACCGCGAGCACGGCGTACACCGCCCTCGCGCTCTTCAACATGCTCCGCTTCCCCCTCATCCTCGTCCCCTTCCTCCTGACCACCCTGCTCAACGCCCTCAGCGCCGTGCAGCGACTCGGCGCGTTCTTGCTCCAGAGCGAGAGCCCGACCGTGGAGCCGGACATGAGCGACCCGGGGCGCGTGACGGTGCAAAACGCCACCTTCCGCTGGCCGAGCGCGCCCAAGAAGGCGCCTGAGGAGAAGAAGCCCGCGTCGGAGAAGGAGCCCGCGTCGGAGAAGGAGCCCGCGTCGGAGAAGGAGCCCGAGTCGGAGAAGGAGCCCGTCTCGGACGCCGTCGCGGTGGACGCGGAGGAGCCCGAGCAGGCACCGTTCGAGCTCACGGGCGTGGACCTCGACCTCACCCCCGGGTCGCTGACGATGGTCATCGGGCGGGTCGGGTGCGGGAAGTCCACGTTCCTCTCCGCGCTCAACGCGTTCGTGCCCAAAGTGGAGGGCGAGTACAAAGTTTCCGGCCGCGTCGCGTACGTCGCGCAGACGGCGTGGATTCTTAACAGTACGGTCAGGGCGAACATCCTCTTCGGGCAGGCGTACGACGAGAAGAAGTACCAGAACTGCCTGCGCGTCTCGCAGCTCGCGACGGACCTCGACATTTTGCCGGAGAAGGACGCGACGATGATCGGCGAGCGCGGCGTCACCCTCAGCGGTGGGCAGAAGCAGCGCGTCGCGATCGCGCGCGCCGTGTACGCGGGCGCGGACGTGTACTTGCTCGACGACCCTCTGAGCGCGGTGGACAACCACGTCGGGCACGCGCTCTTCGACCAAGTTTTGGGCGAGAAGGGCGTGCTCGGAAAGTCGACGCGCGTGTTGGTGACAAACGCGCTGCAGTTCCTCCCCAAGGCGGACCGCATCGTCGTCCTCGAGAACGGCGCCGTCGCCGAGGTGGGGACGTACGAAGAGCTCATGAAGAAGGGTCTGGACTTCGCGGACATGATGGCCGCGCACGGTATCGACGGCGAGGACGACGCCGAGGACGACGCCGGGGCCCCCGGGAGGAAATCCCTGGACCGCAAGAAATCCGTCGACGGCCGCAAGTCCCTCGACGGCCGCAAGTCCCTCGACGCTCGGCGCAAGTCCACGGACAAGCCCAAGGAGACCGAGCAGAAGCCGAAGGACGCGATGGGCGCGGAGGAGGAGCGCGCGGTCGGGAACGTCGACGGGAAGGTGTACATGGCTCTGTTCCGCGCCACGGGGTCGGTCATGACCCTCCCCATCGTCGTCGGTTTGTTCGCGATGGAGTACGGCACCAAGGCGTTCCTCGACTACTGGCTCGCGCTGTGGGCGTCGGACAAGTTCGGGTGGGAGAGCAACCAGTACCTGGGCGTGTACTTCGCCATCTTCCTGTCCAACGGCATCGCCATCTTCTTCCGGTCGCTGATCATCTACTTCTTCCTCGTCCGCGCGGCGAAGAACCTGCACGAGGCGTTGCTCGCGCGCGTGATGAAGTTCCCGATGGCCTTCTACGACACCACCCCGAGCGGTCGCATCATCAACCGCTTCTCGCGCGACACCGAGACGGTCGACATCGTCCTCCCCGGCATCATCATCCAGTTCCTGGGGTGCATCACGTCCATCATCACCACGCTGGCGATCATCTGCGTCGCCACCGGCTGGTTCACCCTGGCCCTCCCCCCGATTCTCATCCTGTACATCACCGTGCAGCGCTTCTACATCCCCTCGTGCCGCGAGCTGCAGAGGATCGAGTCCATCTCCCGCTCGCCCATCTACACCGGCCTCGGGGAGGCGGTGAACGGCGTGGAGACGATCCGCGCGTTCCGCCAGGAGAAGCACTTCATCAGCATCTCGGACGATCTGATTCAGCACAACGCCGACGCGTTCGTGACGCAGAAGCTCGCGAGCGGGTGGCTGGGGACGCGGCTGCGGTTGCTGGGCACGGTGATCGTCGGGTGCTGCGCGTTCCTGGTCATCCAGGGCAAGGTGAGCCCGGGCGTCGCGGGCCTGTGCCTCGTGTACGCTCTGGACGTGACGAAGTACCTGGAGCACGGCACGAACATGGCGACGGAGCTCGAGACGAAGATGAACGCGGTGGAGCGCGTGGTGGAGTACCTCGACCTCCCGCTCGAGTCGGAGCACGACACGGACGAGGGCGTCGCGCTGGGGCTCCCCGTCGGGTGGCCGGCGAAGGGGACGCTCGAGGTGGCCGGGCTGGACATGCGCTACCGCCCGGGCCTGCCGCTCGTGCTGCGCGACCTCACGTTCACCGCGATGGGCGGGGAGAAGCTCGGGATCTGCGGGAGGACCGGGTCCGGGAAGTCGTCGCTGTTCCTCGCCCTGTTCCGCATCGTGGAGCCCGCGGGCGGATCCATCAAGATCGACGGCGTCGACGTCACCACGCTCGGCCTGCACAAGCTCCGGTCCAAGATGGCGATGATCCCGCAGGACCCGTTCATGTTCGCGGGGACGGTGAGGACCAACCTCGACCCGTTTGACGAGCACCCGGACGTGGCCATCTGGGAGGTTCTGGGAAAGGTGGGGCTCAGGGCGACGGTGGAGGAGGCCGCGAAGAAGCTGGACATGGAGGTGGTGGACAACGGCGCCAACTTCTCGCTGGGGCAGCGACAGCTCCTGTGCATGGGCCGCGCCCTCCTGCGCAACAGCCGCATCCTGATGATGGACGAGGCCACGGCCTCGGTGGACATGGACTCGGACGCGCTGATCCAGCGCACGGTCCGCGAGGCGTTCGCGCACTGCACCACGCTCACCATCGCGCACAGGCTCAACACGATCATGGACAGCGACAAGGTGGCGTTCCTGGACGCCGGAAGGCTCACGGAATTCGGCGAGCCCGCGGACTTGCTCAAGGACAAGGCGGGGTCGTTCACGAAGCTCGTGGAGCAGAGCGGTAAGAAGAACTCGAAGTTCCTCCAGGGGCTCTCCGCCGCGGCGAAGGACGCGCGGTCGAGCAAGCAGAACCTCGCCGAGATCGAAAAGGCGGAGGAGGGGTCCGAGTGATACGAAAGAGAGCGCGGGGTAGGTACGGTATTCCTCACACACACACACTTGTGCATATTCATTTCCTCTGATATTACGGGCATCGCGACGTCTGCGCGCGACGCGGGGCGACGGAGCGCCGCCCCCTATTCCCTGCTCTCTCGACGATTCCTTCGCCGCGCCCCTCTCTCAACCACCGTCGCCATTCACGCGCGCTTGGCCCGCTTCGCCCCAGCAGTCGTCGAGGCGCCGGTCATCTTCACGCCGAGACCCATGATGAAGCCGCTGATGATCGCGCACGCCATCACCGACTGCCAGTCGAGCGCGGTGGCCAGCTCCTTGTGCTTCCCGGCGGCGAGCGCGACCCACTCCACGGCGAGAATCTTCGAGCTGAGCGTGATGAAGGTGGCCTCGGTCACGAGCATATTGGGCTTGATGGCGATCATGGCGCCCATGACCGTGAGGATGAGCGCCGCGCCCAGCGCGCGCCCGAGACCTTGCATGAACGTCCCGGGAAGCATCATGCACATCGCGCCGATGAACTCGCCGCGGCCGACCAGACGCGACCCGGGATGGGGCATCTTGCCCAAGGCCTTCTGCACGCCGATGAACGCCATGCACGAGATGACGACGACGAGGCACGCGCGGACGTCCAGGAAGGCGTGCACCTTGGCGATCTGCGAGGCGATGACGGCGCTCATCTCGTGGATGAGGTCGGTGCGCGCGTGGGGGGTTTCGAGGAGAGGAGGTGCGCCCCGGCGGTGCGCGCCGCTGAATGCGCGGCGGACTCGATGCGAATTAACGCAAAGTGCCGGCCGGCATTGTCAGCTCGAGTCAGCGCCAAGAGATCGACGGCCCAGAACGGCCGACGACTCCAAGAAAAAGGAAAAAGGCGGCGCAGAGAATTCAGACTGTTTGCTCTTAGGGTTTTTCCGATCGACTCGACAAAGCCACGACACCGCGCCGCAAGATCTAGCCCTCCGAAACGTCGGGGCGCCAATTCTTTCCGCGCGTGGCGGCGCACTCCCACCCCCGCGCCCCGACGCGAATCAACGCCCCCCCGTCGGTCGTCGTCTCATCGACGCCGAACGCACGCGCCGTCGCCCTCTCGCGCGCGCGCGCCCGCTCGGGGAGGCGGTCCATTCTTTCGCCGCGCATTTTTCCTCGTGGCGCATTGATTTTAATTCTTGGCGGGAATCGTCGACGCGTCGATCGCCCCCCCCCGAGCGCTCGTGGTCGAGATGCTTAAGCACAAGCTGAAGCGTTGGCTTCACGAGAACGAGCCCGACGGCGGCGGGGTCAAGCCCGAGCCCGGCAGCCCGCGCATGAGCACGCCCCCTTTGCCGCGCAGCCCCTCCGGGAGCGCGGTGAACCGGTATCCGAGCCTCAAGACCAAGCTCCTCGGGCCGAAGCTCGAGCCTGCGAGCCCCGGGGGCTCGAACGACTCGTCCAAAGAGAACGGTCGGGTCTGTAACGGAAACGAGGGTGCGTACACCTCCCCGTTCGCGTCCACGCAAAACCTCGCCGCGGCGGCGTCGTTCGCCACGGGTTTGCCCTGCGGCAAGCGCGCGCGCGATTACGAAAAGTTCAAGCCCGCGTCCCCCGCGAAGGTGGCGCGCGTCAGGGACGAAGCCCTCGAGGCGGACGCGCGCGCGGAGTCGCCCAAGCCCTCCAACCGGTCGAAGCCGAGCACGCCCAAGCCGGCGAAGCCCCGGCCCTCGCCCAAGCCCAAGCCGTCGGGGGGACCCGCGAGCAGCGGCGGGAGTGACGGGAGCGAGCCCAAGGAGGAGACGGACGAGGAGGTGGCGCGTCGGCTGCACCAGGAGTTCAACTGCGCCCCCGCGAGGGCCTCTCGCGGCCGCGGCAGGATGGGCGCGCAGGAGGCCGCGGACGACCCCGTGCACGGCCAGGACCCGGGCATCCTCCCGAGCTGCTGAGCCATGGTGACGCAGTCTCGCACGAAGACTGTGCCGTACGGGTTCATCTGCGGCTTCCCGGTGGGCGGCGTCTCGTCGGAGCTCTACGGCTTCTACGAGGGACAGGGCGGGAAGTCCGGCGCGCAGGGCGACGCGGTCCTGGCGGCGATGAAAAAGTGGGGCGAGAACGAGGCGGGGACCGCGGGCGGGACCGAGCTCGGATTCGCCGTGTGCAAGCGCGGGTACAGACCGTTCGGGGAGGACGGGGAGAGGCGGTTCGGATGCGTCAAGCACTCGGCGCGCCGCCTCGAGGCGATGCGCCGCGCGCCCCCCTGCGGCTCCGGGGCCGCCGCCGCGCCCGACCCAGAGACGGGGCTGTACCACCGCCCCGGATGGGAACGGTTCGACCAGTGGGTGTTCGGGGAGAAGACCACGTCGGGGTCCACCGCGCCGTCCGAGTCGAGGAGCGCCGAGGAGGAGGAGGACCAGGACGCCGGCGCCGCCAGTCGATCGCCGCCGCGCGAAAAAAAACGAAGCCGGCTCGCGGTCGCCGCCACCGCCTAAACCCGACCAGCGACGAAGGTGAACCGCCCGCGCGAATCCTTCGAAGCACCGAATCGGAGCGTACGTTCGTCGCCACTCGCGACGCTCACGTGACGCCGCGCGCTCGAAACGTGACTGCGAAGCAGTCGAGAGAGCCGCCGCTGAGTCGAGCGTCGAACCGAGAGACGAACGGAGACCCGACGTTGTACGTACTAGCATTAACGAACAGATAGGAGCGAAGGGAGATGGCTCGCGGCGCGCGGGCGACGAAGAAACAGTATTTACGCGAAGTATCACGATAGACACCCGAACGTGCATTCACATCACGACGAGCGAACGACGTCTCGCGGCGCGCCTACTTCTTCGCCTTGGCGGCGCTCTTCTTCTTCTTCTCGCCCTTCGTCTTCTCGCCCGCGCCGTCCTTCTTCTTCGCCTTCTTCGCCGACCCCTCCGGCGCCGCCTTCGCCTTCGCCTCGCGCTCCGCCTCAATCTCCGCCTTCGCCTCAGCGAGCATGCGCTGGCTCGCGTTTTTCTTCGATTTCTTTTCCGCCGGTTTCTCCGCCGCCTTCTTCGACCTCTTCCCGCCCCTCGCCGCTGTCTCCTCCTCCTCGGGCGCGTCGTCGTCCACGCCCACGCCCACGCCGTACCCGTCGTTTTCGTCGTCCGACCCGCCCTCCGCGGCCTCGAACCCGCCGGCATCGTTCGCCTCGTCGCCCGCGTCTCCCGGCCCGCTCGTTTTGTTGGAGAGTTTCTTGAGCTTGGCGACGAAGAAGCCGTCCATGTTGTGCACGTGCGGGTAGAAACGCCGGGCCTTCTCGACGCTCGGGTGGAAGTTTTTCCCGCGGTAGCTCGTGAACCCGGGGCGACCAAACTCCAGCCCGGTGGGCACGAGCTTGACGTCGCGCTTCTTGAGTATGTAGTCGAGGACCGCCTCGTTCTCCTCGACGACGACGGAGCACGTGCTGTACACGACGTACCCGCCCGTCTTGCTCTGCGCGTCGCAGCAGTCCACGGCGGCGACGAGGAGCTCCTTCTGGAGATGCGCGCACTTGGCGATGTCTTGCTCGGACTTGCTCACCTTCACGGACGAGTCCTTGGCGATGACGCCCGTGCCGCTGCACGGGGCGTCGAGGAGGACGCGGTCGACGCGGCCGAGCGTTTTCGGCAGCGCGCGCCCGTCGTAGTTCATCACCGTCGCGTTCGTGCACCCCATCCGCTGCAAGTTCGCGACGAGGCTCGAGAGGCGCTTCTTCTGGAACTCGTTCGCGAAGATCATCCCCGTGTTCCTCATCAGCGCGGCGAGGTAGGTCGTCTTCCCCCCGGGCGCGGCGGCGACGTCCAGGACGCGCTCGCCGTCCTGCGGCGCGAGAGCCATGCAGGGCAGAAACGACGACGCGGACTGGAGCATGTACTGCCCCGCCATGTACTCGGGGGTGGCGCCTATGGGCACCCTGCTGTCGTACACGAGCAGGCCCACCTTGGACCACTTCCCGATGGGGTCCAGGTTCACGCCGCGGTTGATGAGGCTCGCCGCGAGCTCCCTCCGGCGGCACTTGAGCGTGTTCGTGCGAAGGGTCACGGGGCGCTGCGTCTCGTTCGCCTCCAGGAGCTCCATCGTCTCCGCGACGCTGAAGGTCTCGATGAAGTACCGAACGAGGAAGGTGTTGTACCCGTAGTACGTCGCGAGGTCATTGATGAGCCGGTCCACATACTCGGCGCGGCTCCGCCCGGGCTCGCGCCGAGCCTTGAAGTCGCCCAAAACGCGCACCACCTCCTGAATGCGCCCCTGCGTCTTCTGGAGGTCCGGGACCGCGTCCGGGTCGGAGTCCGAATCCTCCAGCTCGTACGCGTCGTCGTCCTGGATGTTCGTCTCGAGCTGCTCCGCCGCAGCGTCCGCCTTCTCCTTCGCGAGCCGCGCATCCTCCTTGCGCGCCTTCTTCTCGATCGGCAACAGAGCCTCCTCCTCCTCGTCGGACGACGACGCGTCCTCATCGTCCTCGTCTCCCAGGCCCGCGAACTCGTCGTCGGAGTCGTCCCCCGCCCCGGAATCGGAATCGGAGTCGTCGAACATGTCCTCGCCCTGCGCGGGAGACTTGTCCATCACCCCGTCCATCGGATCGTCGCCGTCGTCGTCCGACGGATCGGACTCGGAGCCGTCCTCGAAGTCATCGTCGTCGAGGTCCTCGCTCTCGCCGTCCTCGAGCTCCGCCTCGAGCGCCTCATCCTCCGAGCTTTCGTCATCGTCGTCGTCGTCGTCATCGTCCGACTCGATGTCTGGCTCGGGCTCGGGCTCGCTCTTGCGCTTCTTCTTGAACCCGCCGAAGGATTTCTCTTTCTCGCCAGGGGCGGCGGCGGCGGCCGCCGCGCCTTTCGCGCGGCGCTTCACCGGCGTGGACTTCGCCGCCGGGGCGCTCGCGGCGCGTTTACCGCCCTTGGGTGCCATCGTGACGTGTGAAACGACGCGTGGGCGACGGTACGGGCGTCGGGCGTGGTATTGACGCGTCGGCGCCGACGACTGTGCGAGCGCGGAGGCGGCGGCCCCAAGCCTGCTCTGCTGACAGGGGAGGAGCGTGCAGTCGAAAAAAGCTTCGACACCATTTTAAACCTTTGACCGTCGGTTCAAATCTGGTTCTCCCCTCGGTCTCGCTCGACGCGCCTCCACTCCCCGCGCGCGTCCACACGCGCCCCCCCCCGACGCGACACTTCGCCGCCACCTCATCTCTCTCTCGAGGTTCCTTTCGCCGCCTTTCACCCGCGCCCTCTTCCCCCACGATGACGGGGTACGACGGGAAGATCAAGAACCAGGATCTCCTGAACCTCCGCGAGTACGTGACCGCGGACACGGGGTCGTTGAACAAGGCGGACAGCACGGTTCTGCTCATGGTGACGCACAGCAACCTCCAGGCGCGGTTCATGGAGATTCGTTTCGACCGGTACATGACGATCACGCGCGTCAAGGAGAAGCTCATGACGCACGTGGGGAGCAACGTGAGCACGATGCGCTTGTCGCTCAAGGACTGGGACGGCTCGCTCGTCGCGGACATGGCCGACGACTCGAAGATGCTCGGCTATTACAGCCCCGAGGACGGGTGGACGATTCACATCACCGACGTGGACGTCAACTCAGCCTCCGCGGGCGGGTGGCTCGAGGACGTGAGCAAGGTGAAGAAGTACGAGATGAGCGACGAGGCGTACAACGCGCGCGAGGGCACGTACCGCCAGTGGAAGCAGGAGCAGCTGGCGAAGGACCCGACGTGGTGCCTGGAGAAGGCGATGGCGGAGAAGCGCGGGGAGACGTGGGTGCCCAAGAAGGTCATCGAGGACGACGAGCACATGGCCGAGGAGGCCGCGCCGATGCTCGATCAGATCGGCAACCGGTGCGAGGTGAACCCGGGGGGCAAGCGCGGCGAGGTGGCGTTCGTGGGGAAGGTCGAGGGCCTGCCCAAGGGGTGGTGGATCGGCGTCGTGTTCGACGAACCCGTGGGGAAGAACGACGGATCCGCCAAGGGGAAGCGATACTTCGAGTGCGCGGACGGGTACGGCTCGTTCCAGAGGCCGAACAACGTCACCGTGGGGGACTTTCCGGAGGAGGACGACCCCTTCGCCGAGAGCGAAGACGAGATCTAGACACGCGTAAGGTCAGGAGTTGCGCCGACGGATAGTCGGACTATACGTACGACCGATTCGACGCGTTTTTCTTTTTCGACGCTTGTCGCCTCGCCCGCCTCCGCGCGGTCCCCGCGTCTCGGTCCCTAGGCGTCTTCGCACTCGTCGCACTCGCGAAGGATCTCGCTCAAGCCCCCCTCGCACCGCGCGTCCGCGGTGCCGAGTCGCACGGCCGCGGCCTCCCCCGCGAAGTCCCTCGCGATGTCTGTCGCGAGCGGCGCGCGCCCCGGCGCCTCCTCCTCGGCGACGCGACACCGCCCGAGAAGCGCGCCCCTCGCGAGCTCCGCCGACGCCGCGCACCGGGCGCGCGTCTCAGCCGCGCCCGCCTCCGCGCGCGGGCCTGGGTCCACGAACGTCAACGCCGTGAGCTCGGGGCACATCGCGACGACGCCCGCGATGTCGTCCGCCACCGCGTTCGCCTCCGTCGGCGGGAGAGAGGAGGCGGCCGGCGCGCCCCCGACGCGCGCCGCGCCCGGGGCGGCGACGCACAACGCGGCGACGAAGACCGCCTCGAGCGCCTGCGCCTGCGCGCCGGCCACGAGGAGCAGCAGCCCCGTGGGCGTGACCGGGCGCTGGAAACACAGCCTTTTCAGCGTCCCCGCGCACGAAGACGCGAGGACGTCGCTCCACTCCTCCACCGCCTCCGCCTCCGACCCCGGCGCCGCCGACGCCGGGACGGAGAGCCGCTCAAGCCGCGGGCACCGCCGCACCAGCGCCGCGAGCTCCGACGCGAGGGAGGAGTTTTCGCGAACGGAGGACTTTTCGAGTGCATCCGCGGGTGCGTTCGAAGACCCCGGGGTGAACCGCCCGAGGACGACGGCGCGCATCGCCGGGAGCGGCGACAGATCTCGCGCGCGTCCAGCCTCGCTCTCCGCGGGGCGGCCCCCCGCGTCGCCCCCGACGTCGAGGCGCTCGAGCGCGTCGCAGTCTGTCGCGGAGAACACCTCGAGCTTCGGCGCGCGCACGCGGACCGCGCGCAGGCCGCGGCACCGCGCGAGCCTGAGCCGTTCGAGCGCGGGAACCTCCGCGGGCGCGTCGGCGGCGTCCGCGCGGCCCCACGCGTCGCCCCGGAGCGCGTCGGCGGCGTCGGTGATTTCGAGCGAACGCAGTGACGCGCACGCGCGCAGAATCGCTCTGAGCGCGTCGTCCTCCATCTTCGCCGCGGCGCCGAGGGCGAGCTTGACCACGTTCGGCGCGAACACGCCCACCCTGTGCGCCGCGACGGGGACCTGGCTGCACGCCCCGCGCGTGCACAGGACGCGCGCGGCGTCGCTGTCCACCGGGATGACGCCGCGCGCCGCCGCCGTGTGGCCCTCGGGGTTGGGGCGCAGCGCCCCGGGCTCGGCCCACACGCACGTCAGGTTGGACTGCACCTCCCAGCAGAACTGCACGGTCGCCGGGAGGAGGCCGACGAACGTAGGCCCGGTTTCGACGGCGCGGGAGGTCACGAGCGGGCCCGGGGGCGGCGGGGCGAGAACCAAACGCCGGAGCCGACCGGGGCGGTGGCGGGTGACGACGGCGATCAGGACGTCATCCGCGGAGAGGGGCGCGCCCGCCTTGGACGCGAGTCCCGCCGAGGCCGACCGCGGAGCGTTGGGTCCTCGGCTCTCCGCGCGGAGGTTCTCGTTTTCGTTCTCGTTCTCGTCGCCGCTTCCGGCGTCGTCGTCGCCGTCGCCGTCCGCGGCGGCGCCGACGCGCCAGATGGCGGACTCGGGGCCGAAGATGAGCCGCGGCGCGCACCGCGCGTCGTCGCGGAGGGCGCGGCAGCACGACGCGAGCCGCGCGACCGCGTCCGCGTCGGAGTTGGCGAGCGCGATGCCGAGGGCTCGGCGCGTCACGCTCACCTGCGCCGCGGGCTCGAACGCGTTCACCATCGCGCGATGAGGGTGCCCCTCACTCCCCGCCTTCCCCGCGCTTCCCGGACGAGCCGAAGAGAGAGACGGTCCACGACGTCCCCTCCCCCGCGCGAGCGATGCTCGAGTTCTTGTACTCCTCACCGCTGGTCAGCGACCACATGTGCGCCTGAAGCGCACCCGCCCATAGTAACAACCCGGTCGCCGCGAGCGTGCGCTTATCCATGCACCCTCGACGACGGCGCCGCGCGGTGTTGTGTCTCGAACCCCGCGCGAACGCGCGAGGTGGGAGGAGGTGAGATGACCCAACTTTCATTCCACGCGGATTGGCGACTCCAATATTGCAACGGTCGCGCGAGTACGCGCGCGCATTGAGAATTTGCTCGAGCCAGACGACAAAAAATAAATGCAGGATACCAGCTGCGTAGTACTCCGCGTGGGGGGAGCAAAGCGACGCCCGCGACGTCACGACACTCCCTCCGCTCCCTCCGCTCCCTCCGCTCCCTCCGCTCCCTTCCCCTCCACCCCTCCGACCCCTCCGATCCCTCTCGCCCCTCCGTCCCGTACCTCCCTCTCCCCCGCCTGCCTCTTCCCCCACTTCGCGACGTTGAGCGCGAAGGGCACGAGCACCATCGCCGCGGCGACCGCGGTTCTCCCCCTGATCGCCGCTTCGTCCTCCCCGGCGAACGCGGGCGCCGCCCAGAGGCTCGTCGCCCTGACCGCGGTGGCGACGCCCAACGACAGGGCCGCGATCTTCGCCGCGAACGTCGCGTCGTCGTCTTCGCGCCACATCGGCGCGAACGACTCAACGTCGAAATCGACCCACCCTCCCGGTTCCGGGGTCGATCCCCGGCGGCCAGCCTTTCGCTCGTCTCGGTACTCGCTCGCGAACTGCGCCTCTAGCGCGATCCGAACGTTCGTCTCGTCTTCCCGCTTGATCGCCTCCGCGGCGCGCCACATGCCGACGTTCCCCGCCATTGTCAGGGCGCCCTGCGCGGCGACAAGCCACTCGAGGTCGGCGGCGTTGTTGAAAAAATGTTGCGCGCACGCGCACACCCCCGACGCGTGCAGGGGCAGCATCCCCCACGTCAATTTCCGCCACCCGGCGTTCGAGGTCCGCCCCGCGCGGTCCCACACGAGGCCCATCGCGACGAGCCACTCGACGAGCGAGAAGACGTGCACCCCCCACGTCGGGACGGAGAGGGCGTTGGGCGGGCCGGGGGGCTGCCCGAACGCGAGTGCCTCAGACCCACCCTTCGCGACGGTTCGAAACGCCGACACCCCCGACTCCGCGGCGACGCGCCACGATTCGGGGAACCCGGGGAGGAGGTCCGAGGCGGACACCAGCCGCGCGTCGAGCGCCATCAGCCCGAACGTGGAGACGAGCGCGAGCCCCGCCGCCGCCTCGACCAACGCCCCGGGACGGAACGAACTCCCGACGCCGACAGCCTCCCGGACATCCGAATCCCCGACAGCCTCAGCCTCCGAATCCTCGCCGCCGATCCATCCTCCGCCGCCGATCGATCCGAGCACGCGCCGCTCGAGCTCGTTCCTCGGGTCGTCGAACTCGGGGTTTCGGAAGGCGAGGACGATCCTGAGGTTGGTGAGCGAGATGGCGGCTTGGATGAGGAAGTGCAGCGCGTCGATGTTGGAGAGCACGGTGCCGTACGCCTCCTGGGTGTACGCCTCCGCGGGGATGCTCACGATGACGAAGAGGAGCAACGTGGCGAAGGAGGCGCGCTGCTCGTCCGTGGCGCTCGGGGCGGCGTACATCGCCCTGAGAAACAGGAGGTAGGGCGCCACCGACAGCGCGAACAGCGGCGAGGCGAGCGCCCACCACACCGAGTGCTGATCCAGGATCGCCGCCGCGAGCACGCGCGCCGTCTCGGACGCCGCCGAGGGGTGAACGGCGGAGGCGGAGAAGGCGGCGGCGACGGCGGAGGCGGGCGCATCCCCGCCGCCGTCCGCGAGCGCGGGGAGCAAAATCGCCGCCCCCGCCGGACCCAGCGCCGCGGACGCGTCCACCGCGGGGCCCGCCGAGACGCGAACGCGGCGACCCGTGCCCCCGGGGCAACCGCCGCCGCGGCCGGCGCCACCGCGAACGGCGCCACCGCGAACGGCGCCACCGCGGCGCGCGAGCGAACGGGGCGATCGCGCGTCACGATCGAACCCCGCGCTTCCCGCGGGAAGCGCCACACCGTACGCCGCGCGCATCCCCTCTGACCCCACGCGCGTTATCTGTCCCAGGCTCCAGCACGCGAGGACGAACGCGAGCACTTGTGTCCTCGCGATCGGACGTCGTCAGTAGGTAGTTTCAGTTGATCGGAAGAGCGCGGTCGATGCGGCGATCTCTTTTACTTTCGAAAGTACTTTCGAAAGTGCAGTACGAAACTCGTACTTTCGAAAGTAACCTTCGTATGAGATCCTATCATACTATCCTACCACGTTTATCGTTACGGATCCAGGTCCGACTGCACGGTCCGACGGAGAAAGTCTGGTTTGTAAAAAAACTTGTAATCATGATCATCATCAGGTCACGCGAGAGCTCCCCGAATTAACTTGGGTATTAATTTGACTCAAGGATGACGGTCTGGTCCCTGGGACTGTCGAAAGGACCAAATTTTTCGGGGTTTATTGTCAGTCTTTCTCAACAACAACGAAGCATGCACGATCCGAAAGCTCGGCCCTGCACTTCGACCCTGCACTTCGAACGCCGCTCCTTGACGCGGGAGCCATGTGGCTTTACCCATTCCGAGACGAGCGCGGATCAATCGTTGTCCGCATCTGTTCGTTCGCTGTTTTCATCTGCTGCCTCGCACGGGGTGCCGAGACGCAAACCGTAAGCACGTCCGGAGGACACGCTTGTGCGGTCCTGGCGGACGGGACAGTTTGGTGCTGGGGAAGTAACGAGTACGGCAAGCTCGGCCAAGACTACGATGAGCAGGGACCGACCCACGTGCCCATGCAGGTGCCCGGCATCGACACGGCAATCGATATTGACACTAGAGACGATCACACGTGCGCGGTGCTGGCGGACGGGACAGTTTGGTGCTGGGGAAGTAACGAGTACGGCAAGCTCGGCCAAGACTACGATGAGCAGGGACCGACC
>MDSW01021154.1_pt1 | contig 47608 bp, 44 predicted proteins | sample 811171 | NCBI WGS metagenome assembly MDSW01 (sample SAMN05326641, study PRJNA326480) | marine metagenome | isolation source: seawater | place: Atlantic Ocean: North West | collected 2012
AGTATTATGAAGGTTTTGGTGTTAACTCAAATACGAAATTAGTTATTGAAGATCCAGAAAACTGGGGATGGTCTGTTGCATTTGTTGATGCTGGAACATCTGTTATTATTCCAGGTCAAACAAGAACCGTTCAGCCTAAATGTCCCCCAGGGTGTCCTCCCTCACCCAATCCTTATAAATTAAATCAATCAAAAGACAAATAAAATATAATCTTTCTTCCCTTACAAGGAAGAAGTCACAGGTTCAAATCCTGTAGCAAGCAGAATAATCATAAATTAATTTTTATAGATATTTAATCTAAAATCACCTCTGTAAGATTGTCTTATGGAAAATAATAAAGATATCCATGCACTTGAATCAATTGATGAACTGGATAATTATAATAACTACATATATAGAAAAATATTAAGACACATACAAACTGGAACAAATTTAGATTTTGGATGTGGGTTTGGAAATTTTTTAAAATTTGTAAAGAGTGAGACTAATTTAAGTTTTGAAGGTTATGAAGTTAATAGTACTGCAATAGAAAAGCTTAGAAAAGAAAATATTCCATATGTCGAAAACATTAAGAATTCAAAAAAATATGACAATATTGTTTCTATAAATGTTTTAGAACACATCGAGAATGATACAAAGATTTTAAAAGAGTTAAGTAAGATTATAAAACCAGGTGGCAAGCTAATATTGTATTTGCCACACTCTATGATTCTTTGGACAAAGTTAGATAGTTTGGTTGACCACCATAGAAGATATACTAAAAAAGACTTGTTTGAAAAGCTTAAGAAAAGTAATTTTGAAATAGATTCTGTTGAGTATGTTGATTTTATTGGTTCGTTAGTTCTTATAATTTTTAAAATTTTAAGAATCAATCCTAACTACAGTAAAAATCGTTTAATTTTTTATGATCGTTTAGTGTTTAAAATTTTTAAATTTCTTGATATATTTACAAGAAAAATTTTTGGAAAAAATATTTTAGTTGTTGCAAATGCCAAAACGTAAAGACATAACACTCACAGCAATAGTGCCTGTATTTAATGAAGAATTATTTTTAAGAAAATCCATAAAAAGACTATTAAATGAGAATGTTGTTGATGAGATCTTTATTATAGATGACTGTTCGACAGATGGATCGAATCAAATTATTGACGAACTAACTAAAGAATACAATTCAATAAAAAAATTTCAAACAAGTCATAACATGGGTAAGGGGGGTGCAATTAAAATGATTCAAAATTCAGTTAATACAAGTTACTCTATAATTCATGATGCAGATCTTGAATACTTTCCAAAAGATATTAAATATTTACTATCTGAAGTAGATCAAGATAAGCCAACTTTTGTTATAGGGTCAAGATTTATTAATAATATTGAACCTCAAAATTATTACAGAACTTATTTTGCTAATAAATTTCTATCTTTTTTATTTTCATTTATACATAGAAGAAAAGTTACTGATATTGCCACATGTTACAAATTATTTCCAAATGAGTATTTTAGGAATACAATTTTAGAATCCAATGGTTTCGAAATTGAAGTTGAACTCGTTGCTAAATATTTAAAAAAATTCAAAAATATTAAAGAGGTAGGAATAGATTACGAATCAAGGACCTACGAGGAAGGTAAAAAAATCAAAACTCTTGATTTCTTTAGATATATATATGCAATATTGAAATATAGATTCTAAGTTCGATTTAAAAATTTGATTAATACTTTTATACTTATTTAATGATTTCAAAAACAATTTATCAGACTTGGAGTACTCAAACTTTACCTGATAAGCTTGAAAAGCTTCATAACAAAATGAGACTTAAAAATTCTTTGTATGAGCATATAATTTATACGGACAGTCAAATGAATGACTATATAAATGCTAACGCTGATAAAGATATCAAAGATATTTATTGGAAAATGAAACATATTGTTGCAAGAGCTGATATTTGGCGATATACGATTTTATTCAATAATGGTGGTGTTTATCTTGATATAGATTCTCAGATAAATAATTCATTAGATGATTTGATCCAAGATAACGATAGAGCAATTATCACACCAGAAATTCATGAAAACTTATTCATACAATGGGGGCTTATTTTTGAAAATAATCATATTATTCTTGAAAAAACTCTTAACAATATTCTTGAAGATGTAAACAATGGTATAAATAGAAACGATCATCATGCTTTGACTGTTAAAAATTATGCAAAAGCTATTTTTGATGTTGCCAATGAAAACAATTTAGAATTTGAGTGGATTCATCCAGAAGAGCAGATAGATAAAACATATGAGTTTAAAAATTCTTCCTTCAAAATTGTTGGTAATGATTACAACAGTCACTTCTCTTTTAAGCATAAATTTAATCATTTATTAAGAAACCGTCCAAAAGGTACTGTAGCTAGCACCCATTGGACACAACATGAAGGGTCAATTTACTAATTTCAAACTTCCACCCTTAAACTATTTTGCTGTCAGATGGTTTATTTTGTAAGCAAGATCAATAAAATAAATATTTATGAATGAGAACAAATATCTATAAGCAGAGCCAAGTTCTACATTTTTCCAAATTGAAATATAAAGATAAAAAACTAATAAAGAGTTTAAAATAATAGTTGAATTTAGAATGTTGAAGTTTTTATAATATCCTTTGGTAAAAATAAAAATAAATAAATAAAAACATAAAAATAGTGTTAAAACTCTATCGATAAAGATTTGTTCTTTAAAAATTAGAATTATATTCATAATGTTAAAATTGGTTAATTGACTAAAGTTTTCAAATAGAATTTGTAGATAAAAATTTTCTGATAAAAAATTATCTTCATTTTTAATATTAAGTGATAACACACGACTATAAATGTTATTAATCATAAATCCAATTAAAGGTAGAAATACAATATACGGTTTTCTAAATTTATAAAATAAATAAATTGGAACAATAAAAAATATAAATGAAGAAAAAGGTTTTAAAAAATATAAAAAGCCCAATATAAGAAAATATAATTTATTATTTATAATATTTTTATCTTGGAAAGCAATAATAAGAAAAACACTAAATAGATAATTTACAACTACCTCTCCCATTAATGAATTTATAAACAAATAACTCAACCAATCGCTATTCAAAATTATTGGTAAATAGGTTAAAACTAATATTGATTTTGTAAAATTTGATATTTTTAGCTCTAACAATAATAATAAATTTAAATATAAAAATATATTTGGAATTGCCTGATTAAAAATAAACATATCACCGCTAAAAAATATAAAATGAATTTTTGCGTAAATAAAATTTATCATTAACGAATATCCAGGGATAATGTTATCTTTTGTGGCAATTGATAAGTTGGTATCATAGATTTTTTCAGTCATTGGCAGCCAGAACTCTGTTACATCGCTGTTGTACTGAATATAAGTTGGATTAAAGATATCAATGTTCATCAAAATTAATCTGATTACTATCAATGACGTTAGGAAAATTAAAATATTTTTATAATTTCTACCTTTGATGAATAAGATAAATAATAAGCAAATGTTGTAAACCAGAGTTGTTTCTTTAAAATTTAACAATGATCCTAAAACTGGAAGTACAGCAAAATTAATTATGAAAGCCCCCATAAAATAATAAGTTATTGCCAACGAAATTGAATTTAGATTAAAAACTGAGCTAATTTCTTTACCTAGAAGATAAATAAAAATAAAGCATAAAAATGATACAAATAAACTATCTAAATTTAGATGTTTCAGATTCATTACATTCAAAAAAAAGTTTATTAAAAATGGAATAGGAATTAGGAAAAAATAAATTTTAGAAATTTTAATCATTTAGAAAATTAATTACTTCAATTAATCCATATAAAACAACACAGATAATTATATAATTTAAATCAATTAAATCATTATTTAATATTTTGATAAATGTCAAAATATTTAACAATAAAAATATCAGGCTCCCCATAGAAAGATTGTGACGTGTATTTAAATAATTTTTAAGATATAAAAGTTTTAAAAAAACTGGAATTAATTTTATTGAACCTATAAAAATTGGTATGCTGCTTTTTTCTTCACCATAAATTGTTTTGATGGGTACTTCAGAAATTTTGAATTTAAATATAACTAAGTTAAGAAGTAACGAATTCTCAAAAAAATAATCATTCCTAAGATATTTGAATTGAATACGGTCAAAAATACTTGCTTTGAATGCAATAAATCCGTTGTTTGGATCTGAAACACTAAAATTTCCTGTTACGATTTTTTGTAAATTGGTAGATATAAGATTACCAAGAATTTTAACTGCTGGCATTTGAGAAATTGACGACTTAAATCTATTTCCTTTTATAAAGTCATAATTTTCTTTTTCAATCAAATTTATAAACTCAGGAATATCATTTGAGGAATGCTGTCCATCCCCGTCAAATTTTATAATAATTTCTGCACCAATTTCTAAAGCTTTTTTGATACCAACTTTTGTTGCACCTCCAATTCCTAAGTTTTTTTCATTTGTCACAATTATTAAATTATCATTATTTATTGACTCTAAAATTTCTTTTGATCCATCGGTTGAACAATCATTAACTACGATTATTTTGTCACAGTGATTAAATACTTTATTGATTATGTCAAAAATTGATTTTTCTTCATTAAAAACTGGTATTACAACAACTTTCACAACCTAATTATAAGTAAATATCAAGTTTTAAAATTCAATTATCTTTTTTTTGGAAATTAGTTGTGGATTGTTTGAATACAAACATTAGAAAAGTTAAAAAAGATATTACAGTTAGGACATTTATTTGGGGGCTATCTAGTGCTGTGTTGTAAGGTTCAAGGTAATATATTGAAAAGTTGTAAAATAAAAGTGAAAATATAAGAGTTATATCTTTTCTAAAAGTAAATACATATACAATACAAGAAAAGAAGAAAAAATAGCCAATACTATAATTTACAAACCTAAATGGCTCATACAAACCCTGCAAAGACCAAAATATAAATATAACAAAATTTATGTATAGTGATAATTTAATTATTTTTGGAATGTCTATCTTTAAGTAATTTATAAGTACTGTCATACAGAAAAAGTAAAAAATTAAAATGGAAAAATATCCAATATAGCTAAAAGTAACAACATTATTGCATTTTAAAAATGTCGATAAAGTTTGACAATTGGCTGAATTTTCAGGATCAAATGCTGAAAGTATCCAATAAAATTGATTATAAACATCGCGATTCCAATCAAAATAATCATATGGACTAAGGTAAATGATAAATCTATAAAAACTTTGAAAACCTAGAAGAAATATTAAATTAAGAAATACATCTTTGAACTGAATCTTTTTTTGATTTATAAATATGTAAAGTAATATTATCAATCCATAAATTATCGATGAAAGATGAGCAAGAGAAAATAATCCATAAAGTAAAAAAATATTGGTTGTATCTTTTTTTTGAAAATTACCTTTCATTAAATAATTCAAAGAGATTAAAAATAATAAAAAAGGTAAATTTCCTACAGAAGCAAGAAAAATGTTCCATCTTAAGCTTGGTATGCTAATCAATAATAAAATTAATAAATATTCTCTATTATCAAAAGACTTAATTTTCATAAGAGAGATAAAGATTTTTATAATTAAAAAAATAATTGATACTTGGAAAATAAGCATTGATAGCTTATAAATCTGATAGCTTGAAAGGTTTAAAAAATTTACAAAGCCAAATAAATTATTAAATAATGATAAGATCAAAATGAATAATGGCCTACCTTGATAAGGGTTCGTTTCATTAAAAAAGTTGTCGATTGAAGTTATGGCAAATTGATAAGGTCCTTCATCACAATGTATTGGTAAACGAATGTTATTTAGGCTGTATATTTTAAAATCTTTAATAATTTCTACACACCAGAACTGTTGGTTATAGTAATTTTCAAGAAAATAAAAGTCTATAAGATATACAACTGCAATTGAGAAAAATGTAATCGTTAATACTTTTAAATTATTTTTCATAATAAGAGGTATATGTAGATTATAACCTACAATGTTATTGAACAATAAAAGCAAATTTATACAAATTCATAATTTAATTTCTAGATTATTCAAGAAGGTTTGGAATTGATACGAAGTTAGACTGTTAGAAGTATATGAAAAAAATAATTACAAGATTAATACAAAGCCCTTTTGATATTATTTATAGGTTAATTTTTTATTTTATTTTTTATTTTTCATCTATTGTTATTACATTAACTTACAGTGTTATTAATTCTCCAGACTTTGCAAAGTATTATAGATATTTTGAATTTTACTCTGGAAATATAGACAATCTTAATTTAGAGCAGGGTCATTTTTACTTTTTCATAAATTATTTATTAGTATTAGCTTTTTCAAACTCTATGGAGTATTTAACTTTAAATGAGATTGTCAATTTTTCTGTTCATCTAGGTAACTCTTTAATATTTTTAGTTGGCTGCTTAGGAATGAAGAAGTACCTATCAAGATATTTCAATTTAAATAATATTTATCTCGTTTTGTCACTTTTGTGCTTGCTTCCAACATCTTTTGAGTTAAGAGTTACTCTCAAACCTGAGATATTAGCTTTTTCATGTATAGGTTGGTTGCTGTATTATCTTGATGAAATATCAGATGAAAATAGTACTGGAATCAACATAATTAAATTCTCTATTATCTTTAGTATTTTGGTTACTTCAAAAATTTCGATAGGGTTTATGGTTGGTTTATTTATTTTGTTTGAAATTATCTATAATAAAAGGGCTTTAATAAAAAAAATTAACACAAAAAGGGTTTTAATTGTTTTAGGGTTAATCATAATTTTATTAACAGAAAATTTTGCTTTAAATAACAGATTTATAACTCAGGTCGAACATGAAGAAAAATATAATAATCAAGCAGATGTTGAATTTTTTGTAAACTTTCCAACAAAAGATTTTAGAGACAATCCAAATAAGTACTTTTTTTCTGAATCATTTCTTGGCATAACATTGTTCGATTCATTCAACGATTTTTTTGGTTTTTATGGAAATTCTGAACATACATTTCTGAATAAAGATAGAAAAAAATTTTTTAAAGTTGTTTTTGCAAATAGTGAAATATTTCCAGTTAAATTAAGGTTTGATAAAGTACAAAAAGAATTTACATTTTCTGGGCCTTACGATAGAGGCTGGAACGAGAGTAATTATATAGATGAGACAAGAATGCTTTTTAGTTTTGCATTTTCCTCAATCTTTTATTTTTTGCTTTTATTATTTATCTTATTCAAACGAAAACTAAGAATTATAATGTTTACACCATTTCTAGGAATCTTAATAATCTCTATTTCTGCACTTGGTTTTCTTGGAACAAATAATTTTGATCCAAATACTGGAGATAGTTTTAAGTCTTTCTATTATAGTTTTTTCATTTTGTTTGCATTTGTAATTCTTTTTTTAGAAATATTTAAATACAATATTTTAAAGAAAACGCTGGCAATATTTTTAGGTATATTGTTTCTATTTTTCTTAGGTTTTCCTTTTGCATTTGATCAGGCAAACCAAGAATTCTTAGTTTATTGGAACTCATATTTTCCAACATGCGAACTTAATAGATTTGCTACTGATTTTCTTTTAAATATAAATTTAGAAGCATATTGTGATACTACTTTTGAGAGTAAAAACTTAATTAGTTCAGAATCTGAAATAGGAAATCTAAATTTTAGCCTCCATAAAGTTCCCTATTTTAATATTTTGTTTATGTTTTCATTTTTTTCATTGCTTGTACCTAAAGTTAAAAACATTATTGAAGAAAAAAGAATATGACGAAAAAGAATCTTAATCAACTTTCTGATGATGAAATCATAAATATATGTGGAGAATTCCCTGATGGTTTTGAAGCAGCCGATATTTTGAGTGATCCAAACTTTGTTTTTACAATGGATGAAAATTATGCAACTGTTAAATTGTTTGATGTCGAAGGAAATTCAGTTTTTGTAAATTCATTTACAGAATGTCATCATTATGTGAACGGTGGTTGGAATTTTACCTCTACAGAATTAAATGAAAGTACACTTCATAACTATTTATCAATTTTTTCAATTTTGCTAATTTCAGTTGGCTACCTCTTTATAAAAAAGTTTTTTATTGGAACAGAAAAATGACAAGAACAAACTTATATTTAAAAATCATTCTTTTTTTTCTAATTATATTTATACCTTTTTCATTTTCAGATTATCGTGACAACATAACCCCGGAAAAAATAACATCAGATTTGAGATTTTATGAAATTAATACTTGTAGCATTTCACTTTCAGAATTTTTGATTCACAATCCTAATGTCATTTATCAAGATCATTACAAAATAAGGTATAACAATTACTCTTCACTAAGGTGTTTTGGTCAAATAACAGGAGTTGATCAAATTGACCATACTTTTTATATTTCCATAGGTACAAATACATTTGTTAATATGTTTTTACAATCCATATTTTGGTTATTTCTAATTACTTTAATTCCAGTAGATAAATTTAAAAATTTAAAGATCGGTAATTATATTTCTATTCTCCTAACATCATTACTGATTTGTTTGTTAATTTACTCAGAACAAAGGTTTTATAATAATGTATTTTTTGAATTAGATTTTTTGAATAAAAGATCTTTGCTGCATATATTTGTGTATATATCTACAATAAACTTTTTTAGTTTTCATATTATTAACAGTAGATCTAAAGAATTGATTAATTTTTTGCCCTTTTTATATATATTTATGGGTGTTTATAGCGGAATGAATATTTATTTTTTGAGTTTATTTCTTTGCTTAATTGGAATAAACAAAGTAATAAATGATAGAAAAATTAGAAAAACATTTAATATTCTAAATTTATTAATTATCTTTTGGTCTTACAACGCATCAGGTCTTTTTTATTATTTAAAACCAGATAAAATCCGTGGCCTTTCGCATGGTGATTACAACTTTCTATCAGTTTTAACCTGGAGTTATTTTTCTATATTTTGCTTAATCGGAATATATTATTTTATAAGTGATAGAAAATCCAATTTAAATTTTAAAGTTTTAACTAGAAATTTTCTTTTTGCAAGTGTTGCTATCATGTCCATTGGTTATTTAAGTTCATCGATGCCTTTTATAAACTTTATGAGTTACTATTACTTTGGATTAACAAAGTATGGAACAGATAATCAAAATTTATTTGGTGTTGATATTTGGGGAACAACCGAAGCTTGGAGAGGTTTATTTCCAAGTGCCGAAAGTATTGGTGAATTCTTTGCCTTAGGGCTATTGGTAATTTTTCTATATAAAAAAGAGAAATTAGAAAAAATAGAATATCTATTTATTCCAGTTTCAATTTTAGGATTGCTCTTATCAAACAACAAAGCTTCATTTGTCTTATTAATATTTTGTATTGTATTAAAACTAAATTTTGAGAAAAATTTCAAAACTCAAACAAAAATATTGGTATTTATTCCCGTTATATTTCTACTTTTATATTTCATAAGGATTGAAAATTTATTTTATTCTTTGGACTTTTCCGCATACAAGTTCATTGGTATGGGACAAAGTTACAGTCTGGATTCAAATATATCATCTTCTATTCAGTACTTATCTGATTTGAGTAATAAGAATTTCATTATAAGATTCTTAATTGTAGCATTTGGTTTGGTGGCGTTTTTAATAAATAGATCTGAGTTGTGGGGGATATTTTTTGCAAGATATAATCCTACAGTAAGTGAATTTTTCTTTGGAAGTGGGCCATTCATTCTATCGAATCACTATGGTGAAATCGATATTTTTAATAAGAGAGTTTTTACAGGGACTGAACTTGGATTCCTTTTACCTCACTCATCACTATTGTTAATACAATTATTTTTTGGTTTAACAGGGGTCATAATTTTAACTGTATATGTAGTAAACTCGCTGAAAAAAATAAAAAGTGTAAATTATGACCTGTACTTAATCGGTATTTTTATCTCAATTAATCTTATTAAAAGTGATTCCTTGCTTTATTTACCATCATTACTTCTCTACGGAATGTTTTTTGTATTAATTAATAATAAAGAACATATAAATCTCAAGAAATAGGTTATTACTTTAATTTTATAAATTTACTATTTTTGAAATTAGACTTATTACTTTTCACAATTGAATCAAAAAAATTCCAAGCTAAAACAAGTATGTACTCATAGTTATTAACATTTATACTGTCTTTGGATTTAATTTGTATATTAGTTTCAGGTATAAATTTATTATGTTTTATTTCACTATCGTCTAAAACATACTTGAAATGCTTATCGCTAATTCCAAAGTAATTAAGTACTGTTGTTGCTTTTGCAGGGGCTCCGTAACCAATAATATTTTTTTCCTCAGATAAAATTTTATTTATTTTATTTAATGAATAAACCTTTATTTGTTCAACATCTTTTGCAAACTTATAATAAGTTTCAACTTTATCAAGTTTTTTTCTTTTTTCAATTTCAATAAATTCTCCAACACTTTTATGAAGTCTTTTTTTCTTGTCCTTACTAGCATATATCCTTAATGAACCTCCATGAGTGTCTACTTCTTTAACTTTGTAGACCTTCAATTCTGAATTTTCAAAAAACTTTAAAACAGAGAGAACACACCAATAATTTACGTGTTCATGATAAACATTATCAAATGTAAGATCTTCAATAGTTCTTAATATATATTGAACCTCAAATATAAATTCTCCACTGTCGCTTAAAAGCTCTTCAATATTATTTAATATCTCCCTTAATCGATCATTGTGGGCAAATACATTAAATGCTGTAACAACATCTGCTTTACCATACTTTTTTTTAATTTTATTTACAGTTTTGTTATCAAAAAATTCAGGCAAAGTAGTAAGGTTTTTTGAATTTGCAATTTTTGCCACATTTTTTGCTGGCTCTACTCCTATCGCATTAATTCCCAATTCTTTAATTGGTTTTAAAAATATTCCATCGTTACTACCGATATCAACTACTAATGAATCATTTTTCAAATTCAACTTAGTTTTTATTTCTTTTGAAAAATCAATAAAATGTTTCTGGAATTGTTGAGAAGTTGAAGATAAATATAAGTAGTTGTTAAACATTTTTTCTGGTGGCACAACAACACTAAGTTGTGAATTTGAACATTGTTGACAAAAATTTAAATCAAGAGGATAAAGATCATTAGATTCATTTTTTTTACTATTGAGATTATTTGCAAGTGGAGAAAGGCCGAGGGATAAATAATGAACAAATCCACCACCGCAGACTCTACAACTTGTTTTATAGTTGTCTCTTAAGTTTTGAGATAGATTATCGTCCACAAGTTCATAGGGAATTGTATGTGTAATTCCAAAATTTTTATGTTCCCTTTCACCAGTCACAAGATTCAAAAGAACTGAGTCTTCCAAGAATATCATCGTATGAGCAACGTTTGGAGGGATTACAGATAACTCACCTGAATTTATTAATCTAGTTTCAGTAATAGCATTATCTTTATTTAAGTCTTTAGAAACACTTATATAGCTTCCAGAAATTAGTAAACACTTTTGTGTTTGTATAGGATGGAAGTGATTCCCTCTAATGCTGCCTTTAATTGATTCAACTGCACCAATCATATTTATAGGTTCATCAAAATAATAGTTTGAGATAATCCCACGTCTATCTTCATAATTATCCTTACCCTTGATAATTACCTCATTTTGAAGCTGGATAGGTTTATTTTTCCAATCTTCATACATTTCAGAAATTGAATTTGGTAAATTATATAAATATTTAAAACCCATATTTTTTATTTTTTTACTCGAGAGTCCGTAGCCTAAATTTGGAATCTCATCATCAGTCAATTTTATTGTTATATTATTATTGACCCTCTTACATATATCAGCTACTTGCTTAACGGTAAAAGTCTCATTGGAAATATGAAAAATTTCTTTTTCTACTTTTTCATTATCACCTACAAATTGCATTGCTCTTGCAACATCAACAACATTTACAAGACTTTTAAGTTGCTTACCGCCCCCAAAGAGACTTAATTCACCATCAATAGCTGTAATTTTTGCAAATAAATTAGGCATTATATTTAATCTTGTTGAGTCATCAGATTTTCCATAAACTGAACCTAATCTTAAAATAATGTAATTTTTTCCAGATTCCATCAAATCAATTTCAGATTGATATTTTGTTTTTGAATATTCTAAAACTGGTTGAGGAATATCATTCTCATCAATACTTTTTTTGACAGACGTTAATCCTTCAAATACCACATGGGTTGATGGAAAAATAATTTTACAGTTTGGATTTGAAAAATTAATAATATTTTTTGTTCCTAAAACACCAACTTCGTTTATCTCTTTATTTGCTGAATTGTTAGACTCAGAGCTAACTCTTGGAACTTCTGTTATTCCAGCTAGATGATAAATTATATCAAAATCATATATAAATTTTTTCAATTCGCTTTTGTTTAAAATGTCTAGTTGTTTGTAATCTATTCCCCAATTTTTTAAATTTTTAATACGAGATGAATAAAAAGCTTTATCAATTACCGTAATTTTATGTTGACGAGAGTAACCAGATAAGATTTTTGCAAGTTCTGTACCTATGTAACCAAGACCACCAGTGATAAGTATTTTTTTCATATTAATTTAAAATATTTCATAACAAAAAACTTTATAACTTTAATTTATAAGAATAACTTCCAGAATAGCCGTACTCATCAAACCAGTTTATGAATTCTGAAAGAAAATTTTCATACTTATCAAAATATGAAGCACTTTGTATTTTCTTTAAACCAATCTTGCTTGATACATGATGGTTAAATTGTTTATTAAGATTATTGTATTCAATAAAGTAGGTGTCGTCGTGGAGAATAAAGTTTTCAAAAAATGAATTAACTTCTTTTTGTAACTTTACTGGGTAATTGACCATGGTAAGTCTTGGTTTTTCTTCTATGTTAGGAAAAAATGGAAGACAATTATTTTTTAGAATTTCGTAATGCCTTAAGCAATCCCAACCTCCTTTTCTTGTTGTAGTTGCAAAAAGTGATCTAGAGTATTGTTCGTAATATTTTTTCTCATCTTCATAAATGTAGCTATTTGCGAATCTTGGATCATTAGGTGCCAAAATATTATACTTTTTAGTATTTTTAGAATCAAAGATATTGTCTTTCAATACATTAGGTTCTTTAGTATCAATTATTGGTGAATAGTAACTTGGAAAGGAAAAAGATATTGGCTCACAATAATTTTTATACTTTTCTATAAGTTCACGTTTAAAATATCTAACCTTTTTTGCAAGTTTCACATTTACATCTTGATGATCATGGCCGTCTATAATTAATATTTCATCTTTCTTATAAACACGTTCTAATTTGCTAAAAAAATAAAGTTCATCGTTTGAAAGTAATTTTTTAGCATCAGGATTTAAATAAACTATAAAGTCAAAATATTTGTCAGAAATTCTCGCTTCAATTTCATTTTCCTCTAGCAATTTAATGTTCTTTTTGAATCGATCGTCTAATTTGAAATAAACTGTGTGCCCTGCTCCATATGCAAGATAATTTTCTTTATTATTTTTAAAAAAATTATTAGGGAATTTGTTTGTATAGAGCTCATGTTTATTATCAAAAATATATTGGTTAAGTACTAAAGATGACAAAATATCATGGTTTTTTAAATCGTAATGGAAGTAAATTTTCATAGACCTAACCTAAAATTTATAAATTTAGAATTAATAATATATCTAATATCTTTAAAGTAATTTAAGTTTGTTGAGGTTTTGTGATTTTTTTCAGTCGTTATAAATGTTGGTTCGGCCCAAAAAGAATTTATATTTAATTTTCTAAATAAGTCATTCATCCACATATCAGGTGCATGATTAAATGGTAAGTAATTTTGATATAACTTCTCAGCAGTTTCATAATTTAAATAATAAAACTGTGCTGAACGTGATCCCCCGTGAAGAAGAATGTATCCATTTTTATCATATGTTACTTCATTATTTTTTTTGTAAATTAATTTACTACTTTTGACGGTTTCTTCGCCTGTATAGTCAAAATTCAAATATTTTTGATCTGATTCAAATACAATATTCCAATCATCAGGAAGTTCGTTATGATACTGTTCTATTCTTTTATAAATATTACCTTTTATATGACCAACATTATCTTCCATTATTATGGCGTGAGAATATTTATTTTTTACAATATCTTCTAGTGCAAGATAATGTTTGTATGATACCGCAATCCATCCGTCTTTAATTACTTTGTTGTTGATTCTAATTTTTTTTTGCACAGCAACTTTTTTTATATCATATGTAAGTTCGTTTTTATTAGGATGATTTATGAATTCTATATCACTTGTTGGTACTTTACTATTTCCAAGTTGATTTAGTATATTTTTTTTTCTTTTTTGCTCAAGGTTATGAATGATATAAAATTTTTTTGGATACATAGTCAATTAAAATATATGATTCATAGTAGTTTTAATGGCACCATAAAAAAATTTCAACTTATTAATTAAATTGATATCTTTAGATTTAATGATATTAATTATTTGTGGTATCTCGTGTTTTTTAAATTTTAAAGTTACATGGTACGAATTTTTAAATAAATTTTTATAAGCTTTTTGATAGTTATTTGAAATTTTATTGAAAACAAATCCTAGATACCATGGTTTTTTGCTTCCTGCGTAATGAAGAAAATAAATCTTCTCATTGGTTAAATTAATACCATCAGAAGATGTGTAGTTTAAGCTACGTGGAATCTCCAAATACTTTCCGTCGAAATACATGTTCATTACATCTTGGTCCCAATATTTTATATTTTCATAATTAACTTTCATAAGATCAATTAACTTTTCTCCGGTATTTTCACTTAACCATTTTTGATAATCTATCACTATCATTCCAGCATTAAAATATCTTTCGCCCTTTAATGACAGAGTTTCAAATAAAGTTGAAGTTGTTCTTGTTCCTTCAGTTAATCCAGCTAATGGGAGCTCATTAATTTGTAATTCTTTAAAGATTAAATCTAATTCATCTTCTGGATTTTCTAGGCAAATAATGTCAGCATCTACATAAACAAGAAAATCTAAATTTTCAGGAAGATAATTATCTATGAACATTCTAAAGTAGGTAGCATATGTGACATGGGAATCATTTAAATTTGGAAAGTCATATTCGGTATTATCAAATCTATAAATATTCAAACTGTTCAAATTTTTCTTATTTTTCAATTTTTCTTCAAATTTTTTAAATGAAGAAGGGTTGTCATGAACTATATAGATATTTATATCATTATTAAATTTTTCTAAAATCGAATGTATTGATACAGCTGCCTGAACATTGTAATTACTATCAAAGCAGTAAAGAATATTAATCATATTAAATTAACCTTAGTATTTTTATATTTCTAATATCTTCATTAGATTTTGATTAAATAATTTTGTGTTGTAATGATTTAAAATTTTAGCTTTTGCATTTTTTGCAGTCGCATTTAATTCTTTTTTTGTTTCTAGTAAATTATTAATTTTTACAATCCATTCATTTAAGTCTGAGGGAAGCAAATAAAGTTCCGAACCATCTTTAAAATTGTTTGGATTCCAGAATCCTTCTGTATCAGTAATTATTACAGGGGTTCCACATGCCATGGATTGAAGACATACACTTTGACCAGATGGTTGAATTGTATTTTTTAGTGGAATAATTGTTAAGGAAGAGGAGTTATAAAATTCTCTGATCTTTGTATCTGGAACCAGATTAGAGTGCCAATCTCCGTTAAAAATTTCAACATTATCAAAATTTAATTCCTCATTTGTAATTCTTTTTGAAACAACTTTGAAATTCAAATTTGGTAAAGCTATAACTAGTTGTATTAAAAAAGAATAATCTCTATTTAAATCATTACCAACAAATAATAAGCTCTTATTGTCATCTTTAGTGTCTTTCAAATCACTCCAAAAATCTATATCAACCCCAAACGGAATATAAAACAATAATTTTGTTTTATCTGGATACCTTTTAATTGCAGTTTCGTACTCTACTTCGCTAATAAAAATAATTCTTTTTGTGAATTGAAATAAGTACTTCATTACTAATCCATAAATGAAATTATTTTTCCCACTCAGTAATCCCATTGCAAATACATTTATATTTATATTTTTATTTTTTAATTTTGGAAGTAAATACAAGAAACTTAATAATATTTGTTGGTTTCCAAAAAATAATTCCTGACTATCAAAAATTCTCTTCCTTCCTGAATTAGAAAATTCATATACGAAATGAATACCGAGTCCTGAAAACTTAGTAAAGATTTTTGAAAGAAATAATCTAAATTTATTTTCTATTCTTTGAACTTCAATTAATTCTGTGTCATACGATTTTTTTAATTCAAAATATCCATAATACATTTCTTCTGCAAATGTCTGATTGTCAGTAATTTTACTTAATCTTCCATCTCCAAATATATATGTAATTTTTGTATCTTTCATTTTTAAATATTCATATTTTTAAACAAAGTAATCTCCCTAAATCCAGAAGATATTAATGGTTTGAAACCAATATTGATTAAAAATGAATACACTTCAGGTGTAGTTCTTGCATTGTCAATACCTTTTTCTGCACCATGATCAACAGATACATATTGCGTATCTAAAAGAGTTTTTTCAGCTCCTCTCAGTATTTTTTCCTCATGTCCTTCTCCATCAATTTTAATTAATTTTACGTTTTGAAAATTAAACTGATCAAGCCTTTTTGTTTTAATCAAATAAGAATTTTGTGAGTTATTATCCTCAAGCGAAGTATCTGCACCAACTGAATCAATGTATAATTCTTTATCCTCTTCATTGTCAGACAATGCAACGCAGTGTTTACTACCATTTGCAAATTTATGATTTTTTTCTAGTGCAGAAAAAATTTCCTGATCTGGTTCAAATGCTACATAGTTTATTAAGGGGAATTTTTTTATAAAGTATGGACATAGTTCTCCAACATTTGAGCCACAGTCGATTATGGTGTCTTCATTTTTAAAATCTAAATCTTCCAATACGTATTCTTTAGCTAATTTCTTTGATGCATTTAATATACCACCAAGCATTCTTGTAAATCTATGATTTGTATAATAAAACTCACCAAAATCATCTTTTACTATAAAAAAATTGTCTTCATAACTAACTTTTACTTTTACAAAACTCAATTTATTAACAAAAAAACAAAACTTTTTTGGACTTAGAATTTTTTCTAAAAATACAAAAAGTAAACCAATAAATAGATAATATAACTTTTTTGATTTACTTAAAGATGAAATATCTAAATTGTTAAGAATATAGGTTGGTGTATTGATTAAAGCTGGCATAATTCATTCAATTATAACTGTAACCCAACAATTCAATTAAAGACTATAAAATAAATTTGATAAATATAATATATAGCTGTGAAGGTATTGCTCATATTTACCTATGAATATTCTTTAAAAACATGGGAAGATTCTGGAACTCTTAGTAGAGAATTATCAATCTATAAAGAATTAGAAAATACTTATGGTCACAGCTTTACTTTTTTGACCTATGGGGATGAAACTGACTTGGACTGCAATCTTGAAGGAACAAACATAAATGTTGTCCCGATTTATAAATACATTAAAAAATCAAAAATAAAATTTATTAATTTTATAAAAACTTTTTATTTTGCATTTACTTATAGAAAAAAATTTAAAGATATAGATCTAATAAAACAAAATCAGCTTTTAGGATCTTGGGTTTCAATTATTCTAAAAGTTTTGAATAAAATTCCACTGTTTACAAGGACTGGATATGACATGTATAAATTTAGTCTCGAACAAAATAACAAAAAACTAATTCATTTTCTTTATCTTTGTCTAACAAAATTTACAATAAAATATTCAGATCTTTACTCACTTTCAAATGCCGAAGATTTAAATTTCTATAAAAAACAATACTCACTAGATAAATTCATCCTCAGACAAAATTGGGTTTTATCTGTGGAAACGAGTGATTTCGAAGATCGTGAAAAAAATAAAATATTGTCAGTTGGAAGGTTAGAAAAACAAAAAAATTTATTCTATACCCTTAATGAGTTGTCAAAGTTTGACTTTGAAGTAGATATTGTAGGTGAAGGTAATGATTTAGATGAATTAATAAAAGAATCAAAAAAATTAGATATAAAGGTAAATTTTTTAGGAAAAATTTCAAATGAAAATCTTATAAACTTATATTCAAATTACAAATATTTTATATCATCTTCTCTTTATGAAGGCCACCCTAAAACAGTAATTGAGGCTATGTCATCAGGATGTATAGTTTTTTTATCTAACATACCAAATCATGTTGAACTCGTTGATGATGGGGTGAATGGATTTATTTTTGATCTTGAAACAAATAAATTAAGCAACAAAATTAAAACCGTTTTAGATAACAATTATGATTTAAAACAAATATCTAATAATGCAATAAATTCAACACGTGAAAAATTTAATCTTCAAAAAATATCTAATCAAGAAAATGAAGATTATAAATTTCTTAAAAAATTATAAATAGCTTTTATTTTACAGAATTTAAGTAGCATTGTAACACAAACATTTTCCAGTATCTTAATGAATTTATCCTTGATTTATACTTATATAAATTGTTAATTTTATCTTTTTTGTCTTTAAACAAATCAATCCCTTCAAATATTGTTTCTTGAAAAATATTTAAATTATTTTTTATATAATTTTCTACATTGAATACAAAACCCATTTTTTTTCTACCTAAAAATTCATCATTAAAATCATCACTTAATAAATTTTTTAAAATTTGTTTTCGTCCTTTACCTATATAATCTTTTTCATCTGTTGAAAATATATATTCAATTAATCTATGATCAACAAATGGTGACCTTACTTCAAGAGAGTTGGCCATAGAGGTTCTATCTACTTTCATCATCATTTGTTCTGACAAATAAAAACTATACTCAGTATGCATTAAGTTTTTATAATCAGTGAAGTCCTTAGAAATAAATTTTGAAGAAAAATTTAAAGAATTTTCAATACCTAATATATTTAACAATTTTACATCTTCAAAGAAAGATGCATAAGCAAAAGATTTATTTGATGAGTTTTTTGCAATGTTTGCACCTGTTCCTAGATATCCTGAGTAAAGAGAAAAAATCAAATTAGTTATATTCTTATTTAGGTTTAAAGAATTCATTACCTGATCGGTTCTTACATAACCAAAAGATAACTCATCTCCACCATCCCCCGAAATTGCAACTTTGTATTTTTCAGAAATTAGTTTGGATATAGTATACGAAGGAACTACTGATGGATCTGCATATGGCTCATCAAAAGCGTCTAATGAATCTAAAACAAGGTTATTTAATTCATTTTCATGAATATTTTTTAGGAAATGATTAGTTGAGTACTTTTTTGAAACAATATTTGCCCAGATAGATTCATCGTATTTTTTATCATCATATCCTACTGTAAAAGTATTCGTCTTACCCTCGATTAATGACTGTAATTTAACAATTAGGGTGGAATCAATGCCGCCCGAAAGAAAATTCGCAACAGGGACATCTGAGACATTTCTTAAACGAACAGAATCAATTAATAATTCTTTAAACTTATTTTGGTTAAATTTATCATTTCCATAACTATCATTTAAAGACCAGTAAAAATTTTCACTTTTTTGGAAAGAATTTGAGAGATCAAAAGTGATTACTTGACCAGGCTCGACCTTGAAATAATTTTCAAAGATTGTATTTGGTGAGGTAACAACACCCAAATTTAAATATTCAAAAATTGCTTTTTCACTAATAGAGTCTTTTTGGATCAACTTATTTAATGATTTTAAATTTGAGCTAAATGCAAAAGTTTCATTATCTTTGTAATAAAACAATGGTTTTTGTCCTAATCTATCACGTATTAAATAAGCTTTATGATTCCTTGAATCAAGAAAGAATATAGAAAATTGACCTACAATTTTATCCAAAAAACTTAAACCTTGATCTGATAATCCATTAAGCACAACTTCTGTGTCCGAGTGGTCTGTAGTGAAGGTTATATTTTTTAGCTCTAGGCTCTTTCTTAATGAAGCATGGTTAAAAACTTCACCATTGAACATAATTAAATTTCCAAAATGGTTTGATAACATTGGTTGATTCGCTAAATCTGATAAATCGATAATTGAAAGTCTATTAAAAATAAACGAAAAATTTAAATCTAAATTCATATTTAATTGTTTACGGGTACTGCCATGAAAATTTGTTTTTTGATCTGGACCTCTACAAATAAGGTAATGGTTTGCTTCGTCTACTAAATCAGGATCAATGTTTAATCTTGAAAAACTACCAATAAATCCACACACAATTAAATGTTAATTTGATTTAAATGTAAAAACTAAATTTTATTTTTTAATTTTGTAATTAAAAATTTTATAATTAAATAGTTTTATAACTTAAAATTAAAATGAGCGTATATGAAAAAAATTCTCATTTTAGGTAGCAATGGAATGGTAGGAAAGTCCGTTGTTAATTCTTTTGAAAATAGTACACACTTTCAAGTAATAAAATCAAACAGAGATGATACTGATTTATTTAATTTTGAAGAAACAAATAAATTAATATCTGAAACAAATCCGGATATATTGGTTAATGCTGCAGCAAAAGTTGGTGGCATTGTTGCAAACAACCAACAAAGAACAGAATTTTTAATCGAAAATTTAAAGATTAATATAAATATTTTAGAATCTTGTATCCCATTTAATAACATAAAAATAATTAATTTAGGAAGTAGCTGTATTTATCCATTAAACGCAAATAATCCAATCTCTGAAACTGAATTTATGAATGGGAAGCTAGAACCAACTAATTCACCTTATGCAATGGCAAAATTAACTTCGATAGAGCTTGGTGATGCAATGAATAAACAATACGGTCACGAAGTTATAAATTTAATGCCAACAAACTTGTACGGGCCAAATGATAATTTTTCAGAAGTAGATAGCCATGTAATTCCAGGTCTTATGTTCAGAATGGAAAAAGCTAAGAAAGAAAATAATCCTACTTTTAGTATTTGGGGAAGTGGAGAACCGTTGAGAGAGTTTTTACATGTTGATGACTTATCAAACGCTATAAAATTTATTGTTGAAAATGAAATTAACGATAATTTAATAAATATTGGAAGTGGTGATGAAGTCAGTATTAAATCAATTGCTGAAACAATAAAAAAAGTATCTGATTACAAGGGGAATTTAAGTTTTGATATTACGAAACCAGATGGAAATCCAAGAAAACTTCTTGATTCATCAAAGATTTTAAAGTTAGGATGGAAACCAGAAATATCTTTAAATGATGGTTTAGAAACTACCTACAAATGGTTTAAAGAAAATATAGAAATTATTTAGTAGGACTTTCCCAAGTTGGAGAGATTAAATTGTTTTCTAGTAATACTTTCTCCTGTTTTGCAAGTTCAATATCAGAATCAACCATCATCTCAACTAAATCAGAAAAACTTGTTTTTATCTTCCAATTAAGTTCTCTTTGAGCTTTAGAACTGTCCCCAAGTAGAAATCCTACTTCATTGGGTCTGTAATACTTTTCATCACTAACTACATAATCTTCCCAATTGAGATTGACTTTTTCAAATGACAATTTTAAAAACTCTTTTACAGTATGTGACTCTCCGGTAGCGAGAACCCAGTCATCTGGTAAATCATGTTGCATCATTAGCCACATTCCTTCAACATAATCACCAGCAAATCCCCAATCTCGAGAAGCTGACAAATTTCCTAAAGTAAGTTTACTTTGAAGACCACAACTTATTCTTCCCACTGCTCTTGAAATCTTTCTTGTGACAAAAGTTTCTCCTCGATGTGGTGATTCATGATTAAATAGGATTCCATTCACAGCAAATAATTCATAAGATTCTCTGTATACTTTTGTCATTTCATGAGCAAATACTTTTCCAACCGCATAGGGACTTTTAGGTATGAATTTTGATTCCTCGTCAAGCTTATTTTGATCAACACCGCCGTACATTTCAGATGATGAAGCTTGATAATATTTGATTTGTTTATCAGAATTTTTAATTGCTTCAAGTAATGCAACCGGTCCCACTGTGCTAGTTTGAGATGTGTAAAGAGGGTTCTTAAATGATACTGCAACATGAGATTGTGCTGCCAAATTATAAATCTCATCAGGTTGAATATTGTTTATCAGATTAGTTAACGAGGTTGAATCTAACAAGTCTGAATAATGTAAGGATAATTTCTCTTCTTTTACATATTGGGATATTAAATTATCAATTCTTGAAGTATTTATTGAAGATGATCTCCTAATTGTTCCATGGACTTCGTAGTCTTTTTCCAGAAGTAGTTTAGATAAATAGTATCCATCTTGACCAGTTATTCCAGTTATAAATGCTTTCATATACTTACTCTAATTAATCTTAAACTCTATTATTAAAGAAATTATCTTTATGAGAAATCATGCCAATAAAGAAATAAAAGATTAAAGGGAAGTGAGCATTTTCCATAGACGCATCAAAAAAGGAAGCAAGAAGTATCGGAAAAACTATACTCATAAATGAATAATTTTTATAGGTTGCTTTGAGAAAACTGATTATTGATAAAATTAGAAAAAAGTAAATTGTAAAGTGAAAAATGCCACCTCTTGCAAAAACATTTAAAAGAAAATTATGGATATTTTCGTTGAGACCATCATCACCAGCTCGTAGAGGATCATTCATTGCTGGAATTTTTTCGTTAAATCCGTATCCACTTAAGAAAAAATTTTGATTATTCATGTCAAATATTACATCTTGCCAAATTTGGAACCTCCAATTTAAATTCGAGTCAGAAGAGTATATTCTTCCATCGGAAATAAATATTGGAATGAACTCAGCTTCTTTATCAGGTATTCGATAAGTCGCTAATTCTGTAACTGTGCTTCCAACCTGGTCAATTTGAACCTCGTTTTCTGTAACAATAAAGCTTGAAATTAAAAATATAATTACTGAGGCAAAAATGATTGCAAAATTTCCTAACAAAGGTTTTTTAAAACTTTTCCTTAGTCTAAATATTTCAATTACAAAAAAAATCGAAAAAGCTATAAACGCTCCTCTACTTTTATAAAGTAGTAATGGTAAAAATAAAGAAGATGCAATAAGACAATAAATTAAGCTATACCTTCTATTTTCAAAGAAGCGATTAATAAAAAACAGCAAAACTATAGTCATTATTAAAATGTCTGAGCCTTTATGAGGCTCATATTTATCAGAAATAGAAAGAAAAAAATCCATAATTCCTTGAGGAAAATCTAATACTGCGTAAGTGTAGAGATATATTAAATAAAAACCTACAAATAGAGGCAGAAGTTTACTTACTGACATATCCTTGCAAATAAGAATCCCTAAATATAAAAATCCAATTGACCAAATATATGAACTAGATTTAAAGGTATAAGTCGATGTAAATGAACCATTATTTAAGAAAGTTAAAATAATAAAAGAGAAAATTAATAAAATGTTTGTGTAAAGTAAACTTTTAGGTATGAAGGTCTCATTTTTATCTTTTCTCAAACTTAAAAGTATAAAAAATAACATTGTAAACATTGAAAATACCATTGATAATTCACCAACTCTAAATCCGAAAAATGATATTCCTACAAATGATCTGGAAAATAGAAATACAAAAATAAAGAAAGAAAATATTCCATAAGTTAATATTTTTATAAAATATTTACTAAGTTCATCTATAGATTTATGGTTTAATAATTTGTTTTTCATTATCTAATTCACCTAAATTATCTAATATCATATTTAGTGCCCATAAACATAATAGTGTTCCATGTAAATCTGGAGTTTTTAAAGAATTTGTAATCTTAATTCCATAATAGTGTGATTGTGACTTGTCCTGAAAGTATGAAAATCCACCTTCGTCTTTATATCTTAATCTAATAATATCAACAAGAATTTCATTTAAAATTTTGTTTATTTCTTTCTTTTTATAATCAACTTGTTGTGAACATTTGTAAATTGTATAAACATAGTCAACTATGTCACATCCTTCAAGGATTGGACGATTTTGAATACAATAATCGATTAGTTTTTCAGGGTAATGGATTTCCTCTTCTAACCAATCAAGACCAGTAATAACTTTCATTGCACCATTAATTATTTGTCTTGTTGTTGTTGGTTTTTTGTCAAAATAGGAACCTGTGTTTCTGTCAACTTTTTTATTAATAAAGTTCACTAAATTTTCATTTATATCAAAATTTTGAGTTACAGAATAAACACAAAACGAAGAGTATTGAGCACCTGCATCCCAAGGAAAAGACCAATCAAGACTATTAAGATAATATTCTAAATTTTCAAATTTCTCAAACTGATTTTCTACTAGATTTTTATTTGGTAGATTTACTTGATAAAGAGTTGAAATTGCCTGTTTTGTTTCTGCGTTTATAGTTTTCTTGAATTTTATTTCATTTGTCTCATATTTTTGAAGTTTCATAGGTGTGTACAAAATGTTTAAAAATGATTTAAGTGACTCCTTGAATAATAATTTCATACCAATATTCTCATAGCCTTCTTTTAAATATGGATCAATATATGAATTATTTGGTAATCCAGATTCATTTCTTTGAAATGAATTCAAATAATCTGCCCATTTACTTATTTCATTTAAATTTTTATTAGTATTTCCCAACATAAAATTTATTTTTAAAGCATAGCAACTAAACCCTAAAGATAAATTTTTACCTTCTTCAGTTAACCCTTCTAATGCTGGGAAAAAAGAGAATTCACTATTAGGTTTTTTTAAATTGTTTAAAAAATAATGAATCCCGCTATAAATATCTTCGATTTCTTTATTTAATTTCATTTCTTAACTTTATTTTTTATTATATTTTTAAATTTTGATAAAATATCTCGCCTTATAAATTTATTTAGTTTGTTTCTGAATAAAAACAAATAAGATATAACACCTAGATTGTTCGATGGTTTATCGTTCTTATGTTTTACCAAATTCGAAAATATAGTAAAAAATTCTTCACACATTTTTTCTGAATTAAATGGGTAATCTTTCATTTTTTCTTTGTAAATATCAAAATCATCAATAATAAGTTTTAATTTTTCCTCAAAGTTTTCATTAAATCCAACTCCGAAACCATAACAATATTCTGGTATTCCCCCACTTTCTAAATACAAAATAGGCAAACCACATTGAGCTGCTTCTATATGGTGATTTCCTGAGGGTTCGTTGATTGAAGCCGTAATGTATATGTGATGTTTTTTCAGCTCTTCAGCTAACTCTTTACCTGCTAACGGTGGGATATTGTTGTATTGTTTAATTTATAATCTTCTGAGATATTGCCAATATAGGTAAATTCAATAAGATTTTTCCATGAATTTTGTATTAGCATTTCATCTAATTTTTTATATATTTTAAATCCTTTATTTTCGTGAGAACTCCAATGATGGGTGACGATTTTTACTTTTTTATTTTTATCAAAAATATTAGAATTTTCGTCATTAAAAATATCTACATTGCTTCCTGCAAGTACGACTGAAGTTTTGCTTTTTTTCATTCCAATATTCAAATACAAATCTCTCAACCAGGAACTAACGAATATTACGTGATCTGCTGTATCACTAGCTTCAAGATATATTTGATTGGTACCTTTTGTATTTTTTCTTTCATCACACTCATTAATTCTTTGTACAACAGCGACATCTTTGTTTATATATTTTTTATAACTCTGAATATCCTGATGATTGAAAGTAGATGAAGATTCTTTTCTGCTCCTTGGATCGGTTAAAAGAATAAGGTCTATATCTTTATCTCCTAAATCATATATAACTTCGTGACCATTTGATAACAGAAAATTACTTAAATTCTTAACAAAAAGATTACCTCCCCCCCAAGGTCCATTTACAATTTTGGATCCAATACTAACTTTCATAAAGATACTCAAACATTTCTCTAAATTTTTCCATTCCACTAGGTATTTTAAATTCTATGCTCTTTTTATATGCATATTCAACCATTGGTTTTGCATTTTCAAAATTCTCAAGTGTATATATTGAGTCACTATGAAGAATCTCGCTAGCTACTCCTACATCAGTTGAGATAATAGGCGTTTTTGTAGTTGCACATTCAATTATTGCTTGAGGACCACCCTCTAATCTTGAAGATACTATGTACAAATCTAAAATATTGTAAAGCTCATTTAATGTATTAATATTTACCATTTCGTAATATTTATAACTTATTCCTAGCTTTTCGAGATTGCTGATAATATATTGCCTTCTAGTTCCGGCAAGTAATACTTTTAAATTTTTTGACTCATTTAAATTTTGAACTACCTCTAAAAATATATCCGGACCTTTAATTAGCTTTGGGCTTACTAAATCACTTCCTTCGGTATCCCTTTGAAAACTTCCTACTATGAAATCATTTTCTAGATAATCATACTTTTTTCGTAAAGCTGATTTCTCTTCAATATAGAAGAGGTTTTCTTGATTTATCCAAAATGGAATTGAAAAAACTTCTTTGTTAGTTAATTGTTCCAATTGTTCCTTAGTTTTTTTAGAAATAACATGATAAAAATCTACGTATTGATCCATCTTTTTAAAATTTTGTTCTTCTTTTTTATCAAACTTATCAAAATCAATATGGTAAATGGATGCAACTACCTTATTTTTTTTTAAATATTTTTTTGGAATTTTTTCCCATGTCCAATTTGAAATAATCCAAACTATGTTCGATTCTTTTATTTTATCAGTGGATATATCTTTATTATTTTCTTTCCATTCAGAAATTACTCTATCTATAATCCAGGATTCATTTATTTGATTAGTATAAATTTTCATAACAATTAAATTCAACTATAAAATAATGATATATATCCATTTAAACTAGCTTATATGGAAAATATTCTTATTACTGGAATAACTGGACAAGATGGAATTTTTTTAACAAAAAATTTATTAGAACAAAATCAAGACTGTGTCATACATGGAACTTCTAGAAATAAAGATATAAGCTCTTTTCAAAAAAATCTATCGAGCCTAGGTATTACTAATTTTGACAACATTAAAATTTATAACTTAAATTTAGAAGAAAAACAAAAAGTTGAAAATTTGATAACTAGTGTAAGCCCCGATATAGTTTTTAATTTAGCAGGACCTAGTTCTGTATATGAGTCATTTTCTAATCCTAAAAAAACTATTGATCTTATAACAAATATTTTCAATAATTTAACTGGAGCCCTTATATCCCAAAATATATTTTGTAATTTTTTTCAAGCTTCATCCTCAGAAATGTTTAACTCTAAAGTTAATGAAATAATTAATGAAGAGAGCCCTATCAAATCTAATTCACCTTATGCAGAGGCGAAAATAATAAACCACAATCAGGCTAAAAATTTAATAAAAACATATGACTGGAATATTACTTCTGGAATTATGTTTAATCATGAATCGGAGTTTAGAGATGCTGGTTATCTTACTTCAAAAATCATTAAAAATGTGTATGAAATATACAACAAAAGGGAGCAGAAGATAGTTGTTGGAAGTTTAGATTATGTTAGAGATTGGAGCTTCGCTGGAGACATAATGAATGGTGCTTTGTTACTTTCGCTGAATGACGCTAGGGGCTCTTACATTATGGGTTCAGGAATTGGTACAAGTATAAAAGAATTAATTCAAATTGTTTTTAATTATTTTGATTTAAATTGGGAAAAATACACGGATGTTGATGAATCACTTTTAAGAAAGGGTGATCCAAAAATAAAAATTTCTGATCCAACAAAAATATCCAATGAGTTTGGGTGGAAAACAGAGTTATCATTTGAAGACTTAATTATCAGATGTATTGAAAAAAAGATAAATATTAATTAAAAATCTTGTTTGGAGTAATATTTCCTCTTGCACACTTAAAGTAATAATCTTGTGCTTCTTTATTTTTTTCACTTATATTATTTTCCATATTCAACTCATATAAAACTTTGTTGATAATTGAAATACTATAGCCCGCTTTGTAACAATCTTTATATAATTTGTAATCTTGAGAAAAATAAAAATTTTCATCATACCCTCCTATGTTTTCAATTACTGATCTCTCCATCATAAGAGTCCCATGAATGAAAGGGTTTTTATACTTCATAACAAACCTATTAGGTAAAAGGTATGAATATCTTGGTATTTTCTTGTTTGAATTTTTAATGATTGCTCTGGCAGTAACAATTTTTACTTTAGTTTTCTTAATATATTCCAGTTGGTAACTAAATCTATTAGGTAAACTTATGTCATCGGCGTCCTGTCTTCCAATAAAACTTCCTTTTGCAACTTTTAAAAGTTTATTTAAAGACCTGGTTAGTCCAATATTTTCATTATTTTTATATATTTTTATTCTGTTATCCTCAGAAGCACACTTTTCAATAATTTTATATGTTTGATCAGTTGAGCAGTCATCAATAATTAATAATTCAAAATTTGAATAATTTTGTTTGAGTATGCTTTTTATACTATTTCTAATAGTTTTTTCAGAGTTATAAGAAGACAGTAAGATGGAGATTAAATCGTTACTAGTTTTCATAAATAACCTGATCGAATTCCTCGATAATATTATTTTCATCTAGCTTAGATAAGATAAATTCTTTGGCTTTTTTTGAATTCTTTTCTCGTAAGAGATCATTGTTTAAAAGATTAAGCTTATTAATTAAATCTTTGTAGTTGAATTGATCAAAAACAAATTCATAATCTTTTGGAAGAAACTCTGTAATCCCTCCTGAATTTGGGAAAAGTGAAGCTTTACCACATAACGAAGCCTCACAAAGTAAAGTTGGCTGGCCCTCATAAAGTTTTGTAGCAGATAAAACTCCTTTTGACTTTTTAATTAACTTAATTGTTTCCATGTTTGAAGTTTGTCCCAAAAATTCTACATTTTGTTCATTATATTTCTCCTTTATCTCTTTTAGATGAGGTCCGTCGCCCACTATTTTTAAAATATTACTTTTTAAATTAGAATCAAGAAAAGAATCGATTAATGTGTTGAGCCCTTTTTCTTTTGAGATCCTACCTGCATACATAAAATAATTTTCTTCTAATTCCTCATTGACATTTTTATTTAAAAAGTTTGGAATTACCAAAACATTTTTTTTGCGAGAATAATTTTCTTCAAGAAACTTTTTATGGAAATTAGTTAATACTGCCAAATAAATATTTGTATCTTTAATTATTTTTAAATACTTCTTTCCGAAAAATATAGCATAAACCGATTTAATCAAAGATTCTCGATAGTATTTGTTAAATAATTTACTTTCTGATTTATTGAATCCACATGCAGGACAAAAATCTTTATTTTCTAAGTGAACTTTAGCTCTAAAACTTTTTGTACAATGATATCTAAAGTTATGTAACTTAATTAATGTTTTGATATTTTTTTTTCGAAGCTTTTTAAAAATACCTAGAGAAACTTTAAACCAATTATTATGAAAATATACTATGTCAGGCTGAAATTCATCAATAATATTTAAAATTTTTTTATTAGAAGTTCTATTGTTTAGTGTAAAAAAAGTAATAAGATCATTAAAACTTTTTATTCTATTTTCAAAAAAAATTGATTTAACTTGATATTTTTTTTCTAAAAGTTTTAGTTCATTTTTTACTGCAATATCTTCTCCACCTTGAAGTCTATAATTATTATGAACTAACAAAATTTTTTTCATTTTAGGTTTTTAAAAGAAATTTTTCTTTTCTCGTTTTTTACATTTATTTTTAAAATACCATCAGCATTTGGAAATTTTGATTGATCGTGTGTTGAGTTAATTATTGTTACATTTTTTTTGTTTAAAAGTTCAAATATTTTTTTGCTAGATGCATCATCTAAATTTGCAGTAGATTCATCAAGTAATAAAATTTCAATATTAGATAATAATGCTCTGATGAATGCAATTTTTTGCATTTGACCTGAGGAGAGAGTTTTATTTGTTATTTCTCTTTTTAAATCATAACTTTTTTCCTCTTTAAAAGTATCCAAGTCTTTAAGATACTTAATTACTAAATCTTCATCTAATTTTGTATCATTTCCATATTCAATATTAGAAATAAGCGAACCATCAAAAATTAGAGGATTAGGGCCTATAAATCCAAACTTTTCAGAAAACACTTCTACTTTTCCCTTTGATGGAAAATAAATACCTGAAATTAATCCAAGTAAAGTACTCTTACCAGAACCATTAGGACCCATAATCAATGTATGAGAATTCTTTATAATTTCTAAACTTATATTTTCAAAAATTGACTCTTCTGAATTAAAATATGTAAACGTTACATTTTCTAATTTAATTTTTTCTGAATTTTCAAATACTTTAAAGTTGCTACTAAACATTATATTTTTGTTATTTTCCATTTCATAAAATTTCTCAATATGAACATGTGAATTTATGATTTGATTTAGTGCTGTTGAAAGAGTACTGACGGATTGAAAAAGCCTTAGAGCAACTCCTATGAAATCTATAGTTAAGAATTTTACAAATCTACTAAAGCTTGCAACGATGGCTAAAGAAAATAATGTAAAAAAACCAGGTAAAAATGAATTCAAAATATTATATCTGAAGTTCTTCAAATCGTTTTCGAAAAATTTTTGCAAAGTTAAACTAAAATTACTTATCTCTTGTTTTTCTTTTTTAAGAATTTTTATTAAGAATAAATTGTCAACTACTCTTTGTATCTCCTTGTTTGAAGTTTGACCTGCTTCATATACCTCATGCATTGCAGATCTAGCTTTAAGAAGAAGCTGTTTAGCTGGATAATATAAAATTAATACTCCCACTAACAAAACGAGAACAGAGCGCGAATCAGAGATAATTAGATAAGCCAGGTAAACGACAATCTGCAAAAAACTGTTTAAAAAATTTGCAAAACTTGAGTAAAAAAAAGATATATGTGTTGTCAAAATATTTAAGTAGAAATAAGAATCTGCAGTCGAATAGTTTTTTTGTTCCAGTAATTCACCTAAAATATGAATTTTTAAATTTTTATTTACATTTATTTCTATATTTTTTAAAATCATTTTTTGTAAATATTGAAATACAAATCGAAAAATAACTAGTAGAGGAAGTAAGTAAATATTATTGACAAATAATTCAATTAAATCATTTAATAATTTAATACCAGTATATTGGTCTACTATTATTGCTGAAAATATTACTATTATTCCAATATCTGTGTATGCAGCTACTTGAGTTAAGATTACTGAAGCAAAAATAAGAAGCTTTTTATTTTGGGTTTTCGATATCTTTGAAACGTATAAAATATCCCTAAGTATATTTCTAAAATTTGACATTCATTAGCTATTATAAATTTCATTGAATTCTTAATGGTGAATTAATTAATAAAGTAGAGTTAAATATTTTTATTAATTTTCTTAAGAAAGATATTCTTTATTACTATACATAAATAGTGGTAATAAATAATATCAAAAACAAAATAAGAATTCTAACGATTGATAGATACCCGAATTTATTTAGACCTTCAAGTTATCCTTTTTTATCGGGAGACTCTCTTCGAAAAATAGCTGATTTTATATTTGATGAATCAACATCTTTTAATCCAGAAAAAGTCCAAAAAAATGATATTGTCTTTTTAAAAACTGACCTCTTGGAGATCTTTTTTACTTTCTATCATCCTTACATAAATGAAAAATATATTCTTATTACACATAACTCTGATAATTCTCTTAACGAGAAAGATCTAAATTATTTTGATAACAAAATAATTCACTGGTTTGCAACTAAGCTAAATGCAAAATCAACTGATACAATAACTGGGCTTTGTTATGGATTAGAAAATAGAAGATACTTAAAGAATGGACGAATAGGTCTTTTTAAGAAAATAATAAAAAATAAAAATATTCAAAAACAAGAAAGAGTACTCTGTTCATTTAACCCATCTACAAACCCTACACAGAGAGAGCCCTTACTAGAAATTGCGAAATCTAAAAATGATTTTATCGATATTAAAAATTTTTCAAAAAGTAAAGAATATCTGGAAACACTGTCTACATATTTATTTAATCTATGTCCAGAAGGTAACGATTTTGAATCTCATAGAATTTGGGAAAGTTTATTATTTAATTGCACACCTATAGTTGAAAAAAATAATGTAAACGATAATTTTTACAATATGGGAGTTCCTCTAATTATGTTGGATAAATGGGGTGATCTTGAATCATTGACAATTGAAGAATTAAAATTGTTAAATATAAAAAATAAAGATAAAAATTACGAACAGTTTAGCAGTTTAAATTTTTGGATTGAAAAAATAAATCATGCAAAAAAATAAACAGATTTGTTATATTTTGGGAACTAAAGCCCAGTTTATAAAGTCTAAATTTATTCTTAAGTACTTAATTGATGAAGGTTATGAACTAACAATTCTAGATACTGGACAGCACAGATTAATAACAAAAAAAGAGTTGGAGTTGTTTGATGATAAATTTTCATATTTAAATCTTGTTAAAAATGAAAAAAATATATCTTCTATTTCTTCAATGATAGTTTGGTTCTTAAAGCTAATAATATTTAAAAATGTTTCTTTAAAAAATAAAAACATAAAATTTTGTCTCGTTCATGGAGATACTGTAAGCACATTAATAGGTTTAATTATTGCAAAAAGAAACAAGTTAAAGACTGTACATATTGAAGCTGGATATAAATCACATAACTGGTTTAAACCATTCCCTGAAGAAATTATCAGAGCAATTGTATCAAGATATTCAGATATTGTATCAGTAGACAATGAAGAATGTTTTACCAATATTAAGAATAAAAAAAACAAAGCGTTTATTCGTCTTCAAAAAAATACTATTCATGATTCAGTTATTAACCGTTTAAAAGATATAAAGATCCAAAAGAGGAACGTATTAACTGTTACCGTCCATAGAACAGAGAATATCTATGATAAAAAAATACTATCTGATTTTATTTATCTGCTATCTTCTATTGCAGATTTAAACATATTTGAAACAATAAACTGGTACTGTCACGATATTACAACAAATGCTCTTAATAAATATGGTTATCAAGAAAAACTTATTAAGAAAAAAATAAATTTAAAACAATTAATACCCCACAATGAATTTATAAAGGAATTAGTAGATTCAAAGTGTGTAATTACCGATGGAGGTTCAATTGCTGAAGAGTGCTCAATAATGAACCAAAATACCATTATATGGAGAGATGTTGTTGAAGATTATGGCTATTTAAAAGATAATGTTTTATTATCAAAATATAATCCAAAAAAAATAATTAATTTTCTTCAAAATTTGAATTTCACATATCCCAATGTAAATGATGATTACAGTCCTTCTAAAGATTTTGTAATTCAATTTAAAAGAATATAACAATTTATTGTATGGAAAGTAAATTTAACCTTTATACATATATAATTTAATATTAAGTATGAAAGTTTCTCTTTTTGATACAAAAGTTCAAAATAAAGAAAAAATTTTAAAGTCCATAAGTAATTTACTTGATAATGGCCAATATGTTCTTGGAAATAGTCTTACTTCTTTTGAAAATAATCTTGCTAGTTACCTTAATTGTAAATATGTAGTTGGTGTAAATTCGGGAACAGATGCTATAGAGTTATCACTTAAAGCCCTTGGAATAAAAAAGGGAGACAGTGTAATTACTTCCGGTTTTACATATTTTGCAACTATAGAGGCTATACACAATGTTGGAGCTATTCCTTATATTGTTGATATTGATTTAAATACCTTACAAATTGATTTAAATTCGATAAATAAAAATATTTTAAATAAATCAAAATTTATTATTCCTGTACATCTGTTTGGTGGATATGTGAATGTTACGGAGTTATTAAAAATATCAAAAATTCATAATCTTAAAATCGTCGAGGATGTAGCCCAGTCGTTCGGTACAAAATACAAAAATAAGCATCTAGGTACTATTGGAGATGCTGGTGCTTTTTCTTTCTATCCAACCAAAACCCTAGGATCTATTGGAGATGCTGGTGCAATTTCTACTAATAATAAAAAAGTTTATGAAGATCTTTTAATGCTAAGAAATCATGGACACATAGACAGAGATAATTTTAAATTTGCCGGTAGAAATTCAAGATTAGATGAAATTCAAGCAATTTATCTTGATCAAAGGTTAAAAAATATTGAAAAGGAAATTAAGAAAAGGGTTGAAATAGCAAATATTTATATGAATTCATTAGAAAAAATTGAAAATGTAACTTTTTATAACAATCAATTAGAAACTTTTAATTATTTTCCAATAACTGTAAAAAACTTAAAAGAGAGAGATTCTCTAGTTGAATTTCTGAATTTAAATAATATTGATACAGCAGTTTATTACAGAAAGCCACTGAGTGATTTGAATTTTGATTGGATTAGAAAAGGTTCTAGTTTTGAAAATATAAATTTTATAAAAAATAGAATTCTATGTCTTCCGCTTTATCCAAATCTACCGACTGAAAAGTTACAATATACAATAAATACAATCAAATCATTCTATAAAATTTAGTTTTTTAATAATTTATTTTTTTCATTTTTAACACATCGAATATTAAAAAAATAGAAATAACTATTAAAAATAAAATATCTAAAGTATTCAAATTTAAACTGAATTCTTCAAGCTTATAACGTGACAATGTATAACTTGCTAAGGAGATTACGGTTAATATTGATATTAAATCAGAATTAATTTTATAAACAAAAAAACAAGTAAGTAAAATTAATCCAAATCCAATACTGTAATAAACAAACCTGTAAGCATAAAACCCTTGAAATGAAAGAAATATGTAATTAAAAAATGTGATACTAAATATAATTATCAAAGTTTTATCTTTAATATTGTTTCTTTTAAAACTATAAAATAAAAATAATAGTGAACAAATCAGAATGTAAAATCCAGATATTGAAATATAACTTTTAGTTATTTCTATATAACATGAAAAAAAGTTTGATAATGTATGACAACTTTGGAAAGGCTCATAAGATTTATCAAAAATTGTTTTAATTATCCAAACAAATTGTTGATATTCAACAGCTTCAGCAGCATGAATATATCTTATGCCATATTCTTTTCCCTGAAAAATACCAAGAAGTATTCTTATGAGTTCAAAAGATAGGTAAGGGATGGAAAATAAAATTAAATTCTTAATAATTATTTTATAATTTTTTCTAACCTCTAAAACAGCACCCAATGTTTGATAAAGAAAACCTATAATTCCATAAGCTGAAATTGTAAATAAGATTCCATAGACTAAACCATTTAATTTTTTGTTTTTGATCGAGTAAATTGAAAAAGCAAATATAAATAAATATGTTGTTGAGTTCGAAGGTAGGAATAAATATAATCTTTGTTCGAAAGAAAAGATAACAATCAAAAAAAATATTAAAAAGTAGAATCTTTCAAATCGATTTTTTAAAGAATAACAAATTACTGTAGCTATAGAATTAACAATTAATACTTGAAAAATTAATGTTGAAAATAAAAGTAGTGAAATTGGATCTGCTTGAAAGCCAAACAATAACGTTGTTATGAAAAAAAGTCTATAAATTAAAAAACCAAATCCCAAATACAACGGTCTATCTTGGTATACATAACCATTTTCATAAATATGGTTTATCCATTGAAATCCATGAAAGTAAAATTGCTCATCGCACATTTCAGGATATTCAATAGTAAAGAAGTTGTTAAACAGGATAAAGTTTCTAGGTACAACATTTGTACAGCCTTCATAGTTAAATAAGTTCTTATAACTCAAATATACTGCAACAATTTCAACAAAAATTACGGTAAAAATGTATGTTCTTAATTTTAAATTTTTAAAAAATTCTTGAATGAACAATTTGTTATTTTTTATAAACATATACTTTACCTCCAAGCAGATTTAATTATATTTCTGTAATTGGTGATAGTTTTAAGTTTTTTGTATCGGAGCATCTCTTCCAGTTGATGCTTCTTCATGATAATCTTCTTCAACATTAATTGTCCAAATATCATTTTTTTCATTAAGTAGAATATTTCTAACACTTTTTACAGCAGTCATCATAGAATGATCCTGGTTGTTATAACGGTGCATACCATTTCTTCCAATAGGAAAAATTTTTTGATGTTCGTCAGATATCCATTTAGATATGTTGTTGATGTTTTCTGAATAATCTAAATCATAAACTGGGTATGCTTTTGGCATTCTGACAACGTACCCTTCAGTAACGGAATTTTTTTCAATTAGAGATAATGCTTCCAACTCATTTATAGCTAACTCTATTAAGTCATCATCATCCATTGTCCAAAGCTTGTCCCCGATATTTACAAAATATTCGAGACCAAGGCATGTTTTTCCTTCTTTTACCATATAGGGAGACCAACTACCATAGTTTTGAACTCTTCCGACCTCAACATCAGGTTCATGAATATATATCCAATTGTCAGGGAAAGCACTTTTTTCATCAATCACAAGTGCTACTGATAAAAAGTCTCTAAATTTTAAACTCCTACCAGATTTTAAAACATTTTCACTTGGTTCTGGGCTTAGTGCATCAGGAAGATGCGCCAAAGGCATACTACTCAAAATATTTTTGGCATAAAATGTTTGATTATCTTTTGTGGTAACTTTATAAATATCATCTTGTTTAATAATTTTAGAAACTCTACTGTTAAATTCTATAGTGTGACCCTTATCTATTAGTTTTTGTGATGCAGTCTCCCACATCATTCCAGGACCAAATTTAGGATACTTAAATTCATTAATCAACGTTGTAATAATTTCCCCAGATTTATTAATTTTAAGAGAATCTAATATAGCTTTTAGTAATGATAGATTTTTAATCCTTTGAGCTGCCCAGTCGGCACCAATCTCTCTAGCGTCAACACCCCAAACTTTTTCTGTATATGTTTTAAAAAAGATATTATATAAACGCCATCCAAATCTAGCAGCGACCCAATTTTCAAAGTTGCTTTGGTCTTTAGGTGGATTTACTCTTGCATAAAAATATGAAAGCACACACCTTATTGCTTCAAAGATGCCTAAATTAAAAAGAGCATTGGATGCTTTTAATGGGTAATCAAAAAATTTTTTATTGTAGTAAATTCTACTCATTCTTGGTCTGAGTAGAAAATTTTCTTTATCTAAAATTTCATCCCATATCTCATATACCTCATCGACTTTTGTAAAAAAACGATGACCTCCAATATCAAATTTCCACCCATTACGTTCTACAGTCCTACTAATACCCCCAACAACTTTGTCCCCTTCTAGAATAGTTGTCTTGACACCATGTTTGTCAGCTTCCCATGCGGCTGTTAGACCAGCTGGGCCAGCACCTATTATCAAAATTTCCTCAATTTTCATGATTTTTTGATTTTATGAATATCATATATATTATTTATATTACTTTATTCCTGATTAAGCATAAAACTCAGTCTTTTGTATTGGACTTATAAAAATAATTTAAAAATAAAAGAAAATTTATATATATAATTTTTAAGAGAGAAATTAGTTTATAAATGAATTTAAAAATTGCAATTATCGCACTAACAAGAGGCTACCCCGAAGATAAATCAAAATATGATACATTAATTAAGAGGAACAAAGCGATATATGAAAAAATTAATAGTCTCAGAGAGATACCAACTGATTTATTACTTTTTCATGAAGATAATCTCTCGTTAAAAGATCAAGAATACATAAATAAAGAAAGTCCTGAAGAAATAAAATTTATCAACGTATCAAAATATTTTAAAAATGAACATCTAATACTAGATGGTGAAGAAAAATTTAGTCTTGGTTATAGACAAATGTGTAGATTTCATATGTATTATCTGTGGGATGAAGTTTCAAATTATGATTATATTTTAAGGGTTGATGAAGATATTGAAATTGTAGAATTTAATCCGAATATATTTGAGTACATGCAGTCTAAGAAAATTAACTACTTAACAGGGAGGTTTACAAAAGATACTCATAGACTTACTAACCAAACTTTACCATATTATTTAATTGAAAATTCTAAATTAAATGTCAGAAAAGTATATAACCATAGAAACCCGTACGCTAATTTATATGCATCTTCAGTAAAATTTTGGAAGAAAGATGACATTCAATTACTGCTAAAAAAAATTGCAACTTCAGATCAACAAATAATAAATAGATGGGGTGACCATACTGTACAAGGTATAGTGTTGAATCATAAAAATGAAAAAATTAAATTATTTCCTAAATTGGAATATAGCCATATTTCGCATAGCTTGGTTATCAAGAATAATCTTTTTAGGAATCTTACAATCAATTCAAGGCTTAATCCAGTATCGATAACAGGAGGATTTTTTAATCGTGTTAAACAAAGAATTAAAGGTATTTTAAAAAATAATAACAAATACGATTTCGATAGAAATTAAAAGATATTATGCATTAATTTTTTTAATAATCTTTGGAACGACTTCATCTTTTCCATATAGAAGATCTGAGTTCTTTATATTTGCAATTAGCTCTGATTCATTTTTAAGTAATTTCATGGATTCATGCAACAAGTTTTCAGGAGTTGGTGTGAGTAAATTAAATTTATTAAGCATCTCTGGTCTTTCTGTGTAATTTCTTGGGATTAATAATGGCTTCCTTAAAATTGATGACTCCTCTTGTATGCCGCCTGAGTCAGATATTACAAATTTAGAATTATTTATCAAATTTAGAAATATTTCATAATCTTGAGGATCGATAAATAAAATATTTTCATAAGTTTGATCTAATGTATCGATATGATTTTTTGTCCTGGGATGAACTGGAAAAATTGTATGAAAATTAAGAGAGTCTATTGCCTCTAGGATTGAATTAAGCCTTTCGATGTTATCTACATTTTCAGGCCTATGTAGAGTTAAAAGTATATATTCTCTATCATCAGATTCTTTATCTGATAAACTAATTTCCATTACTGATGAATAAACAGTACTTCCAGTAACAATAATTTTGTTGTTATTAATATTTTCATTCAAAAGATTCTGTCTATTTGACTCATGATTACAAAAATTTATATCCGCAAGATGAGAAACTATCACTCTGTTGTATTCTTCTATCTGAGAAAAATCATTTGTTCTTAATCCAGATTCTATATAGTAGAGAAGTTTGTTCGAAGATTTAGCAGCAACACCTCCAGCTAAGGTAGTGTTGGTATCTCCTTGAACGACTACTTTATTTACATCTATTTCTTTTAGTGTGTGGTCAAGAATTTTGGTCATATCTTTTGTGTAATCAAAATTTTTCCTTGGATCAAAATCTAGGTTAATAAATTCATCACATTTTATTAAATTAAAAAAATCATCCGACATATTTTTGTCGTAGTGTTGACCAGTAAAAATTACGTATGGGTTCATTAAATTAATTACAGGAGCAAGTTTTATTAATTCAGGCCTTGTTCCTGCAACGATTGCTATTTTACTTTGCATATTTATACGCTAGAAAGTGAAGAATATATTTTATGTGATCAAAAATATTGCTATAAATATCAAGCTTTGATTCACCAAATTGTCTTGTTGATAATGTACACGGATAATCTATTGCATCATTTGTTGTTAACATGCATTTAGTAAAAAGCTCCGAAACAGCAACAAAATTTTTTCTAGTAATTTCAATATTTTTAACTAAATCCGTTTTGTAAATTTTACATAGTGAACTTGTTGTATAAAAGTTTTTTCTAGTTATAAATCTATACACAAGATTTACAGATTTGCTTAAGAAAAGTCGAATCTTACCAACGCCTATAACACGTCCTTTTGGATGATAAGGTGAAGCATTTACCACAGAATGACCTTTCTTTGATAAATCAAACATATCATTTATAAGTTTTGGATTATAAGTACAGTCGCTATCAAGAAAAGCTATGTAGTCTTTCTTACAATCTTCAATTGAGGTCTTTAGAAATCCCCCTAAGTTTTTATTTTCTGAATGAGTAATAACTCTGTATGGGTAGTCTCTAAAATTTTCTTGTAATAGTTCCTGAGTGCTGTCAAAACTTCCATCATCAATTAATATGATTTCAAAATTACATTTTTCTTCAAGTTTTTCTTGCAGTTCTATTAATTCACTTTTCAAATTAGGTATCCCCTCTTCTTCGTTATAAAGAGGTATATATATTCCTAATGAATCTTTCATTCTAAAAACATTATATATGATACAAACAAATTTGATTGCTACTATTTAAATGGGGTTTAGTAATGAAAACTTTGTCGACAATAAACAATAATTTTAGAGTTATAAATCAAAAATACCAACCAATTGTAAATATCGGCTTAGTCTTATTTTTATTATCACCATTACTCTTACTTATTAATAATCAGCTTAACCAGGAAGACTTTACAATTCAGAATTCTTCAACAGACATCATTCTCGAGGGGTGTGGAGTTGACTTAAATCAAGATTCAAATTATGAAATCAATGAAAATATATTTGCAAGAGATATTTATGTATTTCCGGAAATAGATAACTTAAAATGTCTTGGTGTTGCAAATAAAATAGTTTATTCAAGTAATGAAAACGAAATTACTGCAAACTTAGAATTAGGTTCAAACTATAAGTTATTTAAATACATAAATCTACTTGGTAATTATATTTTAATTTTTATGTTGATAATTAATTCAAAAAAATATATTCCACACATTATATTCTTATATCTTTTGTTCAATTTTGGAATCTATAAATTATTAGTACCAGTAGAACCTATTTTAGAAATTATCTTACCAGTAGCTCCATTTGAGATTGGTGATCAATTTGTAAAGTTTTTTGTAAACAACTTATTCTTAATAGCACTAGTATTGAAAATAAATAGAAATAATTATTATTTATTTCTTTTTATTTATTTTCTTTTTGTTTCAATAGATTATCTTGGTGTTTATATATTTTTACTATTTTTTAAAAATAAATTAAACTTTAATTTTTCAAATAAGCAAAGTAATTTATTTTTAAGTATTCCAATAATGTTTTATCTTATAAGAATAATTTCAGGTATATTTGTATATCTTGATAATATTTGGATTAATTTAGGTCAAACTATGTATCGGGGCTACACAAGATACCCTGATGCACAAAGAGCTTTGTTTTTTATTAAATGTAATGGTGATCCAAATGCTACAATAGACGGTCCTTATTTTCCCGAAATTCAATGTGCACCACACGGTGGAGGACCTCTTGATACAATTCTTAGATTTAATGGAGATGTAAACACTTGGTCAAAAATTATAGGTTCTTTGTGCACATTTTTACTGATTGTAATTTACATTAAGTGTTTAAAAAATTTTAAAGATTATAAATTATATTTACCGTTTTTCTTTTTGAGTCCTCCATTAATTCACTTAACACATTATGGAAATGATGATTTTGTTATATTACTTATTTGCTTATATGCACTTTGGGATATTCGTAAATATACTTTCTTCAAATTAGTTTTAATTTTATTAATGTCATTATTCAATTTACACCCAACCAGTATTCTTGTAGGCATAGCGATAGTGGCTGTAAAAAAATCAGATTATAAAATATTTATCAATACTTTTTTATTGTCATTAATTTTTATAGCATTATTTATTTGGGATTTGATTTTTAACTCAGCACACATAGCCCTTATGCCATGGGGTGACTATGGATTTGGGCTCTACTTAGATGTAATAAATATTGAGGTAAACTTTTCAATACCGTATATTTTTGGTTTTTTAATAATCTTTGCTTTAATGTCGTTGGTTTTATATTCAAAAGGTTTTAAAACGTTGTATAAAGAAATCGATTTTAAAAAAATCTTTAATAATAAAGAACAATTTGGTATCAAATATGGAGAATATGCAATTGTTGGAATAAGTTTTTGGTATTTAGTAACTTTCTTGTATACAAATGTTTCTTACAGATTGCCTTCTTTCTATCTTCTCTTTTTAATTATGTTTATAAATTCAAATTATAAATTAAGAGGCCTCATCGTGGGATTGATATTTTTGGAACCTGTGATTTGGCATTCAGAGATATTTATCCGAAATATATTTTTAACAATCAATAATATTTCTCATTATCTAGTTTTTCTGATTCTCCTTAAATATTTTTATGAATACACATATTCTCAAACAGTAAAATTATTTAAAGATTTTAAAAATAAAAAAATTACGTACACTAATTCCTAAATAGCTAACTTCCAGACTTAATTTATTAAATTTATCTATGATGTTTAAATTCGAAAGTTATTATAGAGTGAGAGATATTAGATTGTATAAATGAAAAAATTAAAATTACTGATTTTAGGATTTGGAAATATGGGTAAAATTCATCACAAATCTGTGTTAAAAAGTTTAATTTGTGAACAACCAATAATTGTCGATAATGATAAAAAAGTTGTGGAAAAAACAAGTGAATTCGAATTCTATAAAAGTCTTAATGAAATTCCTTTAGAAAAGATTAGTGAACTTGATGGTGCGATTATTTCAAGTCCGTCAAATATGCACTATGAACAAGCTAATTTTTTTATTGACAACAAAATACCAATAATGGTAGAAAAGCCCCTTACAGAAAATCTTGATACAAGCATCCAATTAATTAAAAGAGCAAAGGATGAGGGAGTACTTTTAAAATGTGGTCTAATTGAATTATATAACCCTATTGTTAAGGAGCTTTCAGAGACAAATTTTGAAAAACTTAAGTTTGTACAGTTTAAAAGACACTCTCCTACTACTTCCGCTGATAGGAAGCTTGAAAATATAATTTTAGATTTGACCTTACATGACATTTCGGTGATTTTAAAAATATTCAAACCTAGTAAAATTGAAATATTAGGTCAAGAGTTAATATATGAAAAAAATATTGCGGAATCTGCTCAAATACTATTAAAAGTAGACAATTCTTTTACAATATTTTTAAGTACATCTAGACAAGACCAAGAAAAAATTAGATTACTAGAAATAGTCGATCATAAAGCTAGTTACTATTGTGATTTAAAAAATAAATTTTATGAAATTAGGAAAAGCGGAGAAATTTCTACGACGGGTTTAAAGTCAATAACAGAATCGAATGTACTTAACAAAATTGATATGTTAAACAAGCCTGAAACTGCAGAAATTCAGCTTGAAAGCTTCTTGAATTCAATTATCAATGATGAGTTAGATCAAGAGCATCTGGAAATTGTTGAGAAAACGCATGAGTTAGCATATCAATTATTAAACAAATAATTTCAGAATATTTGTATGAATTTAATATTTTTTTTGTATGACTTGACCCAATGATATTAGTAAAGGGTTGAGATATTTCTCTTTATATCCAGAAATAAAATTTATATATGGACGTTTTATATTATTTTTAAGACCAAAAGCATCATAAGAAAATTCATCATTAGACACATTGATTAGCCTTTCTTTAATATACTTTGGATGCTCACTATCTTTAATCTGAAATGTATGTTTAGTATATCTTTTTTTAATCATTTCAAACCAAGCATCAAATGCTTTTTCAGGAGTCTCACCACCTCTGTCTCCATAATCGTTAAAATGTCGAAACCAGGCTCTGGCAAACCTAGCTCTATCTTTCGAAATTAACTCTCTCGTCCTAAAACTTGATTCGTACTGATAGATGGGAATATTGATATTAGGAACAGATCTAGGCTCAATTAATTTCCCATTTAATGTGGCTAAGGTTAAATCTCCACCCCCATTAAGTTTTATGTCTGGAAATTTTTTTTTATTGAACGCAAGACATATTCTAGTTTTTATTTGATATCTATCTCTTGTAAATATTTGATACTGTGGAAAAGCTATAGCTGGGTAATCATCATATTTTTTTAAATAACGATAAAGTTTTTGTTTATCGTTTTCGTGAAAAAAATAATCTAAATCCATACGTATAGCCCAGTCTTTTGATGATTCTTCAAAACCTTGATGAAAAACTTTTCCGATAAGATCCCACTTGAATTCCTCTGGCCAATCTTGTCCAGTAATTACAACTTCATCTGCAAAGTCTTTGTAGCAGTCCAATGCCTCTCTCCAAGGATCATTTCTTTTTTCTGGATTAGTCATCGTAGTAAAAATTGATAAGGTAGTCATGTTCACATTTTACTTTAAAAAGTATGAATAAACTTTCTTCATTGGTAAATGTATTAATAGTTTTAATTAATATAGATATGAAAGTAAATATTAATGTTTATAAAATTTTTTTTAAAGATTATAAAATTATTTATAATAGTTTTTTCTAATTTTAGAAAAAATCAAGATTTAATTTCTGAGTTAAATGTATGGCTTGGTATTCAACAAGGTAGAAATGCTCCCGTTACAAATAAAATGGAAGTTAGCTACATTTTAAGATTCTTAAGTAATTCCAATCAAAACATAATACTTGATGTTGGTGCACACCAAGGAAAATATACAGATGAAATTATAAAACAACTTCCAAATTCAAAACTTTATTTATTTGAACCGTCAAAAAAAAGTCATGAATATCTTCGAAGTAAATATAAAAATATAGACGAAATAGAAATTTTTGATTATTGTCTCTCGGATACAGTCGGTGAAAAAATTCTTTACTTTAATTCCGACATGGATTCTAGAGCAACATTAACACATCGAGAAGAAAGTCGCACGAACTCATATTGGAAAGAGAAAGAAGTTGTAAAATCAAATAAACTAAGTGAATTTTGGAGAAATGAACTCAGCTATAAACAAATTGATTTACTTAAATTAGACGTTGAAGGCGAAGAATTTACGATTTTGAATGATGTTAAAGAAAATCTTCATAAAATTAGATTGGTTCAATTTGAATTTGCTGAATCAAATATTGCAACAAAAATATTTTTTAAAGATTTTTGGGAATTGTTGAATGATAAATTTATAATTTACAGATATACTCACTTCAATCAACTTAATGAAATTAAAGAATACTCAGAATATGAGGAGTTTTTCAGATTTACAAACTTTCTAGCAGTTAATAAAGAATTAAACTAATTTCCTTGTTCAAACTTTTTTATAAATATAAAAATTCACTTTACTAAATTTATTTTCATTTTTAATTTTTTTGATAAGTTGATAATTTTTAACATTATTTTTAATAAAATCAGTAAATTTTCTATTTCTTACATGAAGTCTTTGATACAAAATATCATCAAAATCAGTTGAAAAAATAATTACATATTTTGAAGAAGAAAACAATTCATTGATGTGAGAAATAAATACATCATCTTCAACTAAATGATAAATTACATCTAAGGAAAGAGATAAATCAAATGTATAATTATTTTTAATTTTCTTAAATTCAGATAAATTGTAAAAAATTTTATTACTATCGCCAGCAAAATTAGTTTTGCATTTTTGTATTACTGAATCAGACACATCTACTCCAACATAAAAGGGATATTTTGCTAAGGATAATTGATTGCCGTCTCCACATCCAAGCTCTAATACAGTCTTTATATCATTTTCATTAATAAAGTCATTTAGAATTTTGGACTTAAATTTTGCACTATCTCCATAGGATCCAGACCCAGATGTTTTATTTTGTTTGTATCTTTCTTCCCAATAATTTGATGATGATGAAAATTGCTCTTTAAAAATTATCATTTTTAAATATACAAAAAGTTTTGCTAAAAATGAGTTTTTTAAGTAATCAAACATACAAATACGATACCTTTTATATTTATTAATCCACTGTCTTCCATAAATGAATACAAGCAATTGACTTGTAGGGATCCCATCTTTGTGCATAAATATCGTAGTAAATTAGGTCACTACCCTTTTTTACCATATCAAGATTATTCATTGCTAGTCTTAGTCCCGCATCTTTTGATGAAAATATGTTTAACCTTCCCAAACAAAAAATTTCAAACATATTTACAGACCAAGGACCAATCCCAAATACTGATTGTAATTTTTTATTAAGGTTTTCTTCATTCAAATTAGTAAGATTTTTTATCTCTTGTTTGATGTAAAGGTTTGAAAGTTCTTTAATAGATTTAGCTTTATTTGTACTTAATCCAAGTTTTTTTATCTCATTAACTGATAGTTTTTGAAAATGACTTTCATTTAGATATGGTGTATCAAACTTTTTTTTTATTTTCTCATATATTGAGTTTGCAGCTTTAGTTGATATAAATTGTGCAATAACAATTTCAACCAAACTGTCGAATTGATTTTTATTTGATGGTTTAAATTCTATATGTCCATTTATATCTATAATTCTTTTTAAAATTTTATCTTTAATTCTTAAATTTTTTTCCTCTTTTGAAAATTTCAATGTTAAATTTAATAAATTATATATTTTTATATTTCGTCAATATATTGGAATATTCTTTTTTGTAATCTTCAAATGTTTTAATTATTTGATTATCGATTTCATCGCTGACAGCTTTTTGTGAAATATGTGAACTATCAAGAGATTCTGTATTATCAATAGTGAAATTAGTTGATAATAATTGATTTAAATGATTCATCTGTAAATCTAAAAGTTTTGAATTAATATCAAATACAGTATCATCTATTTCAATTTCAAGTATTTCTTTGAATATTTTATGACCCACATCTATTTTTTCATCAATAAAGTGAGTTGTAACACCTTGTGGGAGATTCTTATAAATAGCCCATTTTAAATTATCTAGTCCTCTATTTTCAGGGAGTACACCGGGATGAAAATTAATTATGCCCTTTGAAAAACACTCTATTACTTTTTTTGATAAAATTCTCGAACCTAAAATAATTCCATAAGAGGGTTGTATTTGTTTAAGAAATGAGATTGATTCATCTGAATTATGGCTTGCTACCAATGATTCCCATCCATATTGAGCAGCTAAATTTGTAGGCTGTATAATTTCATTTTCTAAAACTGATATTCTATTTTTTGATTGTCTAAATTTAAGTTCGATTTTTGGGCTTGAAATAACAACCACGTCTTTAAGACCATAACTTTTGATTAATTGCATTCCTTTTAACGATTTTTTATGAGGAAAATCGTAGACAAATAATATTAATTTCATAAAAATAATGTTAGCTAACAAAGACAAAAATTATATTATATTTTAACTCAAATAAGATTTGAATAATATATTTGAATTAAAGTTTTCTTTAATTTTTCTAAAAATAGAATTTGCAGCTTTTGTAGAAATAAACTGTGAGATCACTATGCCTACCAAAGTATCAAATTGATTTTCTTTGACAGGCTTAAAAACAATATTCCCATTTTCGTCAATTATTTTTTTTAATTTTTTATCTTTTTGACGTAAATATTCTTCTTCTTTTGAAAATCTCATAAGAGAATTTTACAAATCTAAATTATTTTAAGAACTCTCAGTACTCTAAAGACTACAAAGATTATTACAAGAGAAATACTCCAACCCAATATTATATCCCCCAAATCAGCGCCTACACCTATCTGATTTGCGCCACCTGCACCTCCAATAAGAGCACAAACGGACCAGCCGAGTACTTTATAAAGTTCTAATTTTTGTTTTTTATCTAAGTTTTTAAATCTATCAAACATATATATACCTTAATTATTTTAAATGAGTTTGAAGTATTTTAGAGCCCGAAATACGACATATAAAGTTATAAAAAGAATTCCTAGAGCATAAATAACTTCACTAACGCTTACATTTGGAG
>MDSW01053430.1_pt1 | contig 47573 bp, 46 predicted proteins | sample 811171 | NCBI WGS metagenome assembly MDSW01 (sample SAMN05326641, study PRJNA326480) | marine metagenome | isolation source: seawater | place: Atlantic Ocean: North West | collected 2012
TCAACACCCACCATTTGCGCGGGAGTAGTTCAGCTGGTTAGAACGCCGCCCTGTCACGGCGGAGGTCGCGGGTTCGAATCCCGTCTCTCGCGCCAGCTATATTTAATTAATTATCCATTACTGTATCTCTTGTATAATTAAATAAATATATTAGTTACACATTAATCATTTAGATATTGGTTTAGTTGTGACAAATTTTTTATTAGAATATCTGCCTATATTAATATTTGTTTTTATAGGTTTAGTTTTAGCTATTGGAATGACTGCATTGTCATTTATAGTTGGAAAATCTAATCCAGACAGTGAAAAGTTATCTGCTTACGAGTGTGGTTTTGAAGCTTTTGATGATGCCAGAGGTAGATTCGATGTTAGATTTTATTTAGTTGCTATTCTTTTTATTATTTTTGACTTAGAGGTCGCCTTTCTTTTTCCATGGGCTATATCTTTAGGAGGTATAGGCTTGTTTGGATTTTGGTCAATGATGATTTTTCTTTTGATTTTAACTATAGGTTTTATTTATGAATGGAAAAAGGGAGCTTTGGAATGGGAGTAGAAAACTTTCAATCAATTGAAGAAGTTCAAAAAGATGTAAAACAAAAAGGTTTTCTTCTTGCGAAATATGATGATTTGTTAACTTGGGCAAGAACAGGATCTTTATGGCCAATGACATTTGGTTTAGCTTGTTGTGGAGTTGAAATGATGCATTCATATATGAGTAGATATGATTTAGATAGATATGGAGTTATACCAAGAGGAAGTCCAAGGCAATCAGATGTTATGATAGTAGCCGGAACATTGACAAACAAAATGGCTCCAGCTTTACGTAAGGTTTATGATCAAATGCCTGAGCCACGTTGGGTTATTTCTATGGGCTCTTGCGCAAATGGAGGAGGATATTACCATTACTCTTATTCAGTAGTAAGAGGATGTGATAGGATTGTTCCTGTAGATATATATGTTCCAGGATGTCCTCCTACCGCAGAAGCATTAGTTTATGGTATTCTTCAGTTACAAAAAAAAATAAAAAGAAAAAACTTAATTAACAAATAATTTGTTATGCTAAAAACTGATCAGATAAAAAAAATTTTATCAGATAAATTTGATAATTCAAAAATATTTAAGAATGATCAATATTTTGAAATTCAAATTAATCACAATCAGATATTTGGTATTGTCAAAGAATTAAAAGACGATCCAAATTTAAATTATAATCAATTAATAGATATTACAGCAGTGGATTATCCATCACGACATAATAGATTTGATATTATATATATTTTGTTGAGTATGACTTTAAATAGCAGAATATTAATAAAATCTGAAATTAATGAAGATGAAAAACTACAATCAATAACTTCAATTCATAAAGCAGCAGATTGGTATGAGAGAGAATGTTATGATTTATTTGGAATTCAATTTTTAAATCACCCAGATTTAAGAAGAATCATGACAGATTATAATTTCGAGGGCCATCCTTTAAGAAAAGACTTTCCATTAACAGGACATACTGAAGTTCGTTATGATGATTTAGAAAAAAAAGTTATTTATGAACCTGTTAAATTAACTCAGGAATTTAGAAACTTTGATTATATGAGTCCTTGGGAAGGCCTTGATAATGATTTAATTGGTGATGAAAAATCTAAAATGGATAATGATAAATGAAAGAAGTTGAATTAAATTCTACTACTTTAAACTTTGGTCCTCAACATCCTGCTGCTCATGGAGTACTTCGTTTAGTTGTAGAGCTTGACGGTGAAGTGGTAGAAAGAGCTGAACCCCATATTGGATTATTACATAGGGGAACAGAAAAACTTATTGAATATAAAACCTATCTTCAGGCTGTTCCATATTTTGATAGATTAGATTATGTATCTCCTATGTATCAAGAGCATGCATTTGCATTATCAACTGAAAAACTATTAAATATTAAAGTACCTTTGAGAGCTCAATTTATAAGAGTAATTTTTGCTGAAATTACAAGAATTTTAAATCATCTCTTAAATGTTCCTGCTTATGCTGCGGACATTGGTGCTGTAACCCCTTTTCTTTGGTGTTTTGAACAGAGAGAAAAATTATTAGAATTTCACGAAGCTGTTTCAGGCGCAAGATTCCATGCAGCTTATTTTCGTCCAGGAGGTGTTCATCAGGATATGCCTGAAGGGATGGAAGAAAAACTTCACGAATATATCAATACTCTCCCTAAGTTTTTAGATGATTTAGAAGAACTTTTAACTAATAATCGAATTTTACGACAGAGATCTGTTGATATTGGAATAATTTCAAAAAATGAAGCTATAGAATGGGGATGTACAGGCCCAGTTTTAAGAAGTGCAGGAGTTGCTTGGGATTTAAGACGTAATCAACCATATGATGCATATGATCAAGTTGATTTTGATGTACCAGTTGGGAAAAAGGGAGACTGCTTTGATAGATATTTAGTAAGAATTGAAGAAATGCGACAAAGCATAAAAATTATTAATCAATGTTTGGAAAAAATTAAGCCTGGAGAAATTTCAGTTAATGATAATAAGATTACTCCACCAAAAAGGGAAAATATGAAAAAATCTATGGAGGCTTTAATTCATCATTTTAAATTATTTACAGAGGGATATAGAGTTCCAGCTGGCGAAACATATTGTGCAGTAGAAGCGCCCAAGGGTGAATTTGGAGTATTTCTTGTATCTGATGGTACAAGTAAACCTTATAGGTGCAAAATAAGAGCTCCAGGATTTGCGCATTTGCAAACTTTGGATCAATTATCAAAAGGTCATTTGATGGCTGATATAGCAGCAGTGCTTGGGAGCTTAGATATTGTTTTTGGAGAGGTAGATAGATGAAACATCCTGGAATGACTAATTCTATAATTAATAATGATGAAATTTTTGAATGGTCTGAAGATAGTTTTATAAAAGCTGAAAAAATAATTAAAAAATATCCTCAAGGAAAACAACAAAGTGCTGTAATTCCTCTTTTAGATTTAGCTCAAAGACAAAACAAAGGATGGTTAAGTAAAAAAGCTATAGAAAAAGTAGCAGAAACTCTAAGCATGTCTTTTATAAGAGTATTAGAAGTTGCAACCTTTTATTCTATGTTTAACCTAGAACCAGTTGGCAAAAATTATATACAAATTTGCAGAACAACTCCATGTTGGCTTAGAGGAAGTAACAAATTAGCTAATATAGCAAAAGAAGTTACTGGATGCTCTTTTGGCCAAACTTCTGATGATAAAAAATTTACTTTAGTTGAAGTTGAATGTTTAGGAGCTTGTTGTAATGCTCCTATGGTTCAAATAAATGATTACTATTATGAAGATCTAGATGAAAATAACTTCAGAGAACTTCTAATTAATCTGAAAAATAATAAAAAAATTAAAGATGGTTCTCAAATAAATAGAAAATCATCTCACCCTAAAAGAAATAATTAAATGTTAAAAGAAGAAGACAAAATATTTAGAAATTTATATGGAGAAGATGATTGGAGTCTTAAGGGCGCTATTAAAAGAGAAATTTGGTCTAACACCAAAGAATTAATTAATAAAGGAAGTGAATACATTATAGATGAAATAAAAAAAAGCGAACTAAGGGGAAGAGGAGGAGCAGGTTTCCCTGCTGGATTAAAATGGTCTTTTATGCCTAAAGACTCGGGTAAGCCACATTATTTGATTATAAATGCTGATGAGTCTGAGCCCGGTACTTGTAAAGATAGAGAAATTTTAAGAAATGATCCACATCTATTATTAGAAGGATGTCTAGTTGCTGGTTTTGCTATGAAAGCACATACTTGTTATATTTATATTAGAGGAGAGTATTATAATGAATCTTCCAATCTACAAAAAGCAATAGATGAAGCATATGAATCAAATCTAATTGGAAAAAATGCTTGTGACTCAAAATGGGATTTTGATATTTTTTTACATAGAGGAGCAGGAGCATATATTTGCGGTGAGGAAACAGCTTTACTTGAAAGTCTTGAAGGCAAAAAAGGTCAACCAAGACTAAAACCTCCTTTTCCTGCTGGTGCAGGTTTATATGGATGCCCTTCTACAGTAACAAATGTGGAGACAGTTGCTGTTGCTCCAACAATTCTTAGACGTGGATCTGATTGGTTTGCTAGTTTGGGAAATTCAAAAAATACAGGAACAAAAATTTTTAGTATTTCTGGTCATGTTAATAATCCTTGCAATGTAGAAGAAGAAATGGGTATTCCATTAAAAGAATTAATAGAAACTCATGCAGGTGGTGTAATAGGAGGCTGGGATAATCTTTTAGCTGTAATACCTGGTGGTGCTAGCGTTCCTTTAATACCAAAATCTATATGTGACACTGTAAAAATGGATTTTGATAGTTTGCAAGCAGTTAAAAGTGGTCTTGGAACAGCCGCTGTTATTGTAATGGATAAAAGTACTGATATTGTTGAAGCTATTGCTAGATTATCACATTTTTATAAACATGAAAGTTGCGGACAATGCACTCCCTGTCGAGAAGGAACAGGATGGATGTATAGGATGATGGAAAAAATGATACATGGAAATGTTCATCATAATGATATTGATAAATTATTGAATGTTGCAAAACAAGTTGAAGGACATACTATTTGTGCTTTAGGAGATGCAGCAGCTTGGCCTATTCAAGGATTAATGAGGCATTTTAGAGAAGAAGTTGAAAAAAGAATTAAAGAAAATAAAAAAATCAGAGAAGTTGCATAATGCCAAAAATCATTATTGATAATAAAGAGATAGAATTTGATAACGGTATGACTGTTATGCAAGCATGTGAACTTGCTAAGGTCGAGATACCTCGTTTTTGCTACCATGACAAATTATCTATAGCTGGAAATTGCAGAATGTGTTTAGTTGAAATGGAAAAATCTCCAAAACCAATTGCTTCCTGTGCAATGCCAGCCAGTGAAGGTATGGTTATTAAAACTAACACAGAAAAAGTAAAACTAGCTAGGAAAGGTGTTATGGAATTTTTACTTATCAACCATCCTTTAGATTGCCCTATATGTGATCAAGGAGGGGAATGTGATTTACAAGATCAAGCTCTTCATTATGGATTTGATAAATCAAGATATGAAGAAAATAAAAGAGCAGTAAAGAATAAACACATGGGGCCCTTAGTAAGCACTATTATGACTAGATGTATTCATTGCACTAGGTGTGTACGTTTTTCTACTGAAGTTGCAGGAGTGGATGATTTAGGTTTATTGGGAAGAGGTGAGAATGCTGAAATAACAACTTATTTAGAAAAAACAATTAAATCAGAATTATCTGGCAATGTTATAGATCTATGCCCAGTAGGAGCCTTAACAAATAAACCATATGCTTTTCAAGCTAGACCATGGGAATTAAAAAAAACTGAAACTGTTGATGTTTTTGATGGATTAGGATCAAGTATCAGAGTTGATACAATAGGTAAAAATGTTTTAAGAGTTTTGCCTAGACAAAATGATGAGATAAATGAAGAATGGATAAATGATAAGTCAAGGTTTGCTATTGATGGACTTTCAAAACAAAGATTGGATAAGCCATATGAAAAAATTGAAAATAATATTAAACCAACAAATTGGAATAATGCTTTAGAAAAAATTATTTGTGAGATAAAAAAAAGAGGTAAACAAAATACTTTAGCGCTAAGTGGAAAATTCTCTGATATAGAAACCCTTTATTCCACAAAAACTTTTCTTAATTCTATAGATTCTTTTCACCATGATTGCAGATTTGATAACGCACAATTTATTCCCGGGCATAGAAATAGTTACCTTTTAAATTCTTCTATAAAAGAAATTGATAATGCTGATTCAATTTTATTAGTTGGCACAAACCCAAAATGGGAGGCAACTGTTTTAAATGCACGTATTAGAAAAGCCTATATAAACAATAATTGCAAAATAGGTCTAATAGGGCCAAAAATAGATTTAACTTATAAATATAAACATTTGTCAGATAATTTATTATATCTAAATCAAATACTTGATGAAAAAGAAGAATTCTCTCGATTACTTAGTAAGGCTAAAAATCCATTGATTATAATTGGCACATCAGCAATTAATAATAATCAGGGACAGGATGTACTAAAAATATGCGCTAAAATTTCAAACAAATTAAAAATAACAAATGATAAATTCAATGGTTTAAATATACTACAACAGAATATTTCAAGAGTTGGAGCTTTAGATTTAAATTTTTATAATAATAAATTTGATCATAATTGGGCTGATAAAATTAAAAATCATATAGTTAAAACAAAGCCAGTGGTATTTTTGCTAAATCTTGATGATTTTGATTTATCTATATTGAAAGGATCTTATGTAGTTTATATAGGACATCATGGTGAAAAGGGAGCTCATATCGCTGATTTAATTTTGCCATCTCCTGCTTTTCCAGAAAAACAATCTACATTTGTTAACACTGAGGGTCGTGTCATGCAAACAACGAAATGCTTTCAACCATTAGGAGAATCTAAAGAAGAATGGAAAATATTCCGTGCTCTTAGTGAAAATATTAATAAAAAACTTGAATTTAATAATTTAAATGAACTTAGAGCAGAAATAATAAAGGAATTTCCTCATTTAAAACAACTAAATGTATTACCTGCTCCTGAACATTTATCATTTGGAGAGTCGATTAAAATAAGAGATCAAAAAATTCAATTCAATATTACTAATTTTTATATGACTGATTTAATTTCTAGATCTTCAGAAACAATGGCTAAATGTACTAAAGAAATTTTAAACAAAGTCGCATAATGATAAATGAATTTTTATTTCCTGGGTTAATAATTATCGCACAAATTTTAGCAGTAATAGCTCCTGTTTTAGTATCAGTTGCATTTCTTGTATATGCTGAAAGAAAAATTTTAGCACTAATCCAGTTAAGAAAAGGACCAAACGTTGTTGGCCCATTTGGTTTACTTCAAAGTTTTGCTGATGCTTTAAAATTAATTACAAAAGAAAATATTTTACCTAGTGGTTCAAACAAAGTAGTTTTTATATTAGCTCCAATTATCACGATGGTATTAAGCTTAGCAGGATGGGCAGTAATACCATTTGCTCCTGGTTGGGTTGTATCAGATATCAATGTTGGTATAATGTATTTATTTGCTGTTTCGTCCTTGGGAGTTTATGGAATTATCATGGCAGGATGGGCAAGCAACTCACAATATCCCTTTTTGGGTGCTTTAAGATCTGCAGCACAAATGGTTTCATATGAAGTTTCTATAGGTTTTGTGATTATTACTGTTCTTTTATGTGTAGGTTCATTAAATTTATCTAAGATTGTTGAAGCGCAAGAAACAGTATGGTTTGCAATTCCATTACTACCGATGTTTATAGTTTTTTTTATTTCAGCATTAGCTGAAACTAATAGATTGCCATTTGATCTTCCTGAAGATGAATCTACTTTAGTTGCTGGTTTTTTTACAGAATATTCTTCAGCTTCTTTTGTACTTTTTTTTCTAGCTGAATATGCAAGCATGATTTTAATGAGTGCAATGACAGTAATTTTATTCTTAGGAGGTTGGCTTCCCCTATTTGATATTTTTCCGCTAAATATTATTCCTGGGTTTATATGGTTTACTATCAAGATTATTTTTATTTTATTTTTATTTATTTGGGTTAGAGGAACCTTTCCACGTTATCGCTATGATCAACTAATGAGATTAGGATGGAAAGTTTTTTTGCCTCTTTCATTATTTTGGGTAATAGTAACTGCAGGTTTTTTAGTAACGTTTGATATGGTGCCAAAATGATTAAAATTCTTAAATCATTTGTATTGTATGAGCTTTTTTTTGGTATGTTTTTAACGCTTAAATATATGTTTAAGGCAAAAGTGACTATAAACTACCCGCATGAAAAAGGCCCATTAAGTCCTAGATTTAGAGGGGAGCACGCGCTTAGAAGATATCCTAACGGTGAAGAAAGATGTATTGCATGCAAACTTTGTGAAGCAGTATGTCCTGCACAGGCAATAACAATTGAAGCTGAACCAAGAGCAGATGGAAGTCGAAGAACAACAAAATATGATATCGATATGAGCAAATGTATTTATTGTGGCTTATGCCAAGAATCTTGTCCAGTAGATGCTATCGTTGAAGGCCCAAATTATGAATTTTCAACAGAAACAAGAGAAGAATTAATGTACAATAAAGAAAAACTTCTTTCAAATGGTGATAAATGGGAGCATGAAATTGCTCAAAATTTAAAAATTGACTCACCTTATCGTTAGTATTATGATTATTTATTCTCTTTCATTTTATCTTTTCTCATCTGTAGCGGTTCTATCTGCTTTGATGGTTGTAAGCTCTAAAAATCCAGTTCATTCTGTTTTATTTTTAATTTTAAGCTTTGTAAATGCATCAGCACTATTTGTTCTTTTAGGAGCAGAATTTTTAGCTATGATTTTAATAGTTGTTTATGTTGGAGCAGTTGCAGTATTATTTTTATTTGTTGTAATGATGCTTGATATAAATTTTATAAAACTTCGACAAGGCTTTCTTCAATATTTGCCATTTGGCGCTTTACTTGGCTTTGTTTTAATATTTGAACTTGGAATTTTATTTTTAACAAAGAATTTTTCTGAAGTCAGTTTTCCTATATATTATAATATGCCTATAATGACTGAAACTGAGAACACAAAACTTCTTGGTTACGAACTTTATACAAAATACTTTTATCTTTTTCAAATTGCAGGATTGGTTCTATTGATAGCAATGATTGGTTCTATAACCTTAACATTAAGAAAAAATGGTAAATCAAAAAAACAAATTGTAATGAATCAAAACTCTTTAGATGCCAAACAAGCAATTATTAAGAAAAAAATTAAATTAGGTGATGGTATATGATACATATAACACTTAATCATTTTCTTTTTTTAGGAGCAATAATTTTTACTATAGGGGTTTTAGGAATTTTCTTAAATAAAAAGAATTTAATAATTATTTTAATGTCTATCGAGCTAATTTTATTATCAGTTAATATAAATTTAGTGGCTTTTTCATCTTATTTAGGTGATTTATCTGGACAAATTTTTGCTATGTTTACATTAACAGTCGCTGCAGCAGAGGCAGCAATAGGTTTAGCTATACTGGTTGTTTTTTTTTAGAAATTTGGGCTCTATTGAAGTACAAGAAATTAATAAGCTAAAAGGATAATAGTGATTGGTATAATTGTTTTTTCTCCTCTGATAGGTTTTCTCTTTTGTGCTTTTTTAGGATATTATTTTAATGATCGTATTTCTCAGATTGTTACAACAACTTTGCTTGGTATCTCATCTATTTTTTCTTGGATCCTTTTTTTTGATTACTTATGGCAAAAAGATACACAGATAATTTATTTACTAAATTGGATTACCTCAGGTACGTTTATAGTAAATTGGGCTTTAAGAATTGATAGTTTAACAACAACTATGCTTATAGTTGTAACTTCAGTCTCAGCATGTGTACATTTGTATTCAATCGGTTACATGAATACGGACAAATCGATTAGTCGGTTTATGGGTTATTTGAGTTTATTTACTTTTTTTATGCTTATGCTTGTCACTAGTAATAATCTTTTACAAATGTTTTTTGGCTGGGAAGGAGTTGGCCTTGCCTCTTATCTATTAATTGGATTTTGGCATCAAAAAGATAGTGCAAATAAAGCTGCAATTAAAGCTTTTGTAGTTAATAGAATTGGTGATTTTGGTTTTGCACTTGGTATAGCTGGAATATTTTTTGTTTTTGGATCTATAAATTTTGACATCATTTTTAATAATTCCTCTTTTTTTACTGATAGCAAATTATTTTTTCTTGGTTTAAGTTTTTCAACTATTGATATTTTATGTTTACTTTTATTTATTGGAGCTATGGGAAAATCTGCTCAATTGGGTTTACATACCTGGTTGCCAGATGCAATGGAAGGACCAACTCCAGTTTCAGCTTTAATTCATGCCGCTACTATGGTTACTGCAGGAGTTTTTATGCTAGCTCGCATGAGTCCTTTGTTTGAATATGCAACTTATACTAATGTTTTGATTATTTTTATTGGATCAACTACAGCTATTTTTGCAGCAAGTATAGCTTTAACACAAAACGATATTAAGAGAGTAATAGCTTATTCTACATGCAGTCAATTAGGATATATGTTTTTTGCTGCAGGTTTAGGAGCTTACAATGCTTCTATTTTTCATTTAATGACTCATGGATTTTTTAAGGCTTTATTATTTTTATCTGCTGGATCAGTTATTCATGCAATGGCACATGAACAGGATATGAGAAAAATGGGAGGTTTGTTTAAAAAAATTCCATTTACAGGAGTTATGATGTGGATTGGATCATTAGCTATTATAGGTTTTCCATATTTTTCAGGTTACTATTCAAAAGAAAGTATTTTGGAAAATGCCTACTTTGCTTCATCAGGAATTGCACAATATGCATATATAGTAGGTATATTAACAGCATTACTTACTGCTTTCTATTCATGGAGATTATTATTTATGACATTTCACGGTGAATCAAGAGCACCAGAAAATATTTATCATCAAGTCCATGAATCACCTTTAGTAATGACTTTCCCTTTAGCTATTTTGGCTTTAGGTTCAATTTTTTCAGGCATGCTCTTATCAGATTTCTTCATAGGAAATAATAAGGAAGTTTTTTGGTTTCATTCTATAATTTTAGCTAAAGAGAATCATTATCATATGCCATTTATGCAAGTTTTGTTAATTAAAAGTTCAGTAGCTGTAGGAGTCTTAATTGCGGCTTTATTATATTTTTATAAGAGAAATTTATCTAACTCCTTATCTTCTAATTTTTCTTATGTTTATTTAATTTCATTAAACAAATGGTATGTTGATGAATTTTATCAGAAAATGATTGTAAAACCTTTCTTTTATTTAGCTTCTTTTTTTTGGAAAAAAGGAGACGTTCAAATAATAGATGCATATGGACCTAATGGAGTTTCCAGATTAATTAATTTATTTGCAAGTAGATTGAGTATCTTTCAATCAGGTTATCTATATCATTATGCATTCGCTATGTTAGGGGGTTTAGTTATTATTTTAACATGGTTCATTTTTTATTAAAATGATTGAGCTGCCAATTATTTCAGTGACAATTTTTTTACCTTTATTAGGTGCTTTAATTATTTTTTTTATAAAAGAAGATGAAAGCTCTGCAAATAATATTAAATGGGCTGCCCTTTGGACATCTATCGGTACTTTTGTTCTAAGTTGTTTAATTTGGTTAAAATTTGATAATAATATAGCAACATATCAATTAACTGAAAAGTACAACTGGTTTACTGATTTTAACTTTTCATATCATGTTGGAGTTGATGGCATTTCTTTGTTTATGATTTTGTTAAGTACTTTTTTAACTCCTTTTTGTATTTTAGCAAGTTGGGTAAATATTAAAAAAAGAATTAAAGAATATATGATTGCTTTCCTTTTTTTAGAAACAGTAATGATAGGTATGTTTTCAGCAATAGATGTTTTATTATTTTATATTTTTTTTGAAGCGGTTTTAATTCCTATGTTTTTAATTATTGGCATATGGGGAGGAGAGAGAAGAATTTATGCCTCTTTCAAATTTTTCTTATATACACTTTTAGGTTCAGTATTAATGTTAATTGCCATTATATTTATAAACCAGTCAGCAGACACAATGAATATTTCAGACTTACAAGGTAACTTATTTTCTAAAAAAACTCAAATTTTTCTGTGGTTAGCATTCTTTACTTCTTTTGCTGTTAAAATACCTATGTGGCCCTTTCATACTTGGCTACCAGATGCGCATGTTGAAGCTCCTACAGCAGGTTCTGTAATTTTAGCAGGAGTTTTATTAAAAATGGGAGGATATGGATTTATTCGTTTTTCAATAGGCATTCTTCCTGAAGCTTCAGAGTATTTCATGCCAATGATTATGGTTTTAAGTGCAATAGCAATTATTTACACATCTTTAGTTGCTTTAGCTCAATCGGATATGAAAAAATTAATTGCTTATTCATCAGTAGCTCACATGGGAATGGTTACGATTGGAATTTTCTTAGTTAATCATCAAGGACTTGAAGGAGCAATGATGCAAATGATAAGTCACGGTATTGTTTCAGCTGCCCTTTTTCTTTGTGTTGGAGTGATTTATGACAGAATGCATACAAGAGATATTTCATTTTATGGCGGGTTAGTTAACAAAATGCCAAATTATGCTGTTGTATTAATGATTTTTATACTAGCTTCTGTTGGCTTGCCTGGAACAAGTGGTTTTATAGGTGAATTTTTAGTAATTATTGGAGCTTTTAAATCTAATACATTCATAGCTTTTTTCGCAGCTTTAGGAATTATTTTAGGTGCAGTTTATATGCTATATTTATACAAAAATATTATATTTGGTAAGTTATCTAATAATAAATTAAATGAAATTCTAGACCTTGATATTAGAGAAAAAATTATACTTTATCCTTTAGTTTTTATGATAATAATTATTGGTATTTTTCCTAATTTATTTTTAGATCCAATGAGACTTTCAATTGATTTAATTATATCAAATTATGAAATAGCAAATGCTAAATAATATTATTAATATACTTTTTTTTCCAGAAATAGCATTAAGCGTTTTAATATTAACCATTCTTCTTATTGGCTTATTTCAAAAAAAGAATTCATTTAAAAATATAAATAATCTTTCTTTAATAGTTTTAGTTATTATATTTTTTTTAATTATATTAGATAATGAATTAACTTTTGCAAATTATAATTATTTTTTTAATAATTCCTATTTTATAAAATTTTTTAAAATATTAATTATCATAGCTAGTTTTTCTTCACTAATTATTTCTAGAAATTATTTTATTGATCTTAAACTTGATCGTTTTGAAATACCTATATTGATTTTATTTTCAACATTGGGTATGATGCTTTTAGTTTCTTCTAATAATTTAATTTCTATGTATTTGGCTATAGAGTTGCAAAGCTTGGCTTTATATGTAATAGCTTCTATAAAAAGAGATTCACTTCAATCTTCAGAAGCTGGAGTTAAATATTTTATCTTGGGAGCATTATCTTCTGGAATACTTCTATATGGTTGTTCTTTGATTTATGGATTTTCTGGTTCAATAAATTTTGAGGAAATTCAATACAATTTATTTTTAGTTGATAAGCTAAATTTAGGTTTAATTTTTGGTTTAGTGTTTATTCTAGCAGGCTTAGCATTTAAAGTATCTGCAGTACCATTTCACATGTGGACTCCGGATGTTTATGAAGGCGCCCCAACTTCTGTAACAGCTTTTTTTGCAATAGTACCAAAAATCGCTGCAGTAGCAATTATTTATAGATTTTGCTTAGAACCATTTAATAATTTTTATTCAGAATGGAGTCAAATTATAATTTTTTTATCAATTGCATCAATGTTTTTAGGTGCTACGGCTGCAATAGCTCAAAATAATATTAAAAGACTTTTAGCTTACAGCTCAATTGGTCATGTAGGATATTTATTAATAGGTTTAGCTGCAGCTAATAGTGAAGGCATTAAAGGTGTTTGTATATATATGTGCATATATATTGTGATGAATGTAGCAATATTTGCAATAATTCTTTCACTTAAAGCTAATAATAAATATATTGAAAAAATTTTTGATTTAACAGGTCTGAGCAAGCATAAACCTCTATTATCCTTGTGTGTGGCAATAATAATGTTATCTATGGCTGGAATACCTCCATTTGCAGGTTTTTTTGGTAAATTTTATATCTTTGTTGCTGCTTTAAAAGCTAATTTAGTTTTATTAGCAATTTTAGGAGTTATTGCTAGTGTAATTTCTGCATTTTATTACTTAAAGATTATAAAAATTATGTATTTTGATGAAGCAGAAAATTTTCAGTTTAAAAATATAATGTCTGCTCAATCATCAATTATATTAATATTTTCAATACTATTCATTACTTTATTTATCTTCTATCCATCATTTTTAACTTCTATTAGCTCAAGTATAAGTGTTGATTATTTTAGGTAATTGATGTCTTTTGAGAATATAAAAAAAATTTCAAAGTTAAATAATTATAATTTTATACATATTAACACTACTTTATCTACAATGAATGATGCAAAAAATTATATAGAAAAAAAGAATGCTAACTGCATTATTTTGTCAGATGAACAAACAAAAGGAAAAGGTCGAAGAGGCAATATCTGGCATAGTCCAAAGGGTAATATTTATTTTTCAATTGCATTAAAGAATTTTTTAGAAATCAGAAAATATTTTTTATTTAGTTTGATTATTGCTATTTCAGTTAAATCAACATTAAAAAATTTTAATGCTAAAAATATATTTTTTAAATGGCCTAATGATATATATTTTGAAAATAAAAAATTTTGTGGTATAATTTTAGAATCTTGTAAAACTAAAAAATTTGAAGATTTTATAATTTGTGGAATTGGAATTAATTTTGCATCATCTCCAGATATTAAAGAAAATTTAACAACACATATTAAAACTTTTTGTGATATAAAAAAAATATCTGATTTCCTGATAGTTTTTTTAAAAAATTTTTTTTATAATTTAAATTATCTAAATTTAAAAGAAAGTGATTACTTAATAAATCAATATAAAGAAAGTCTTATGTTTCTAGGTGAAAAAATCAGTTTAAAATTAGATGATAATTCAATTGTTGATGGAAAATTTTTAGGAATAAATACAGATGGTTCTCTCATTTTAAAAAATAATAATAAAATAAAAAATATTTATAATGGATCTATAATCTTATGATTGTTATTGATATAGGAAACACCGATACAGTAATAGGTGTTTACTTAAAAAAAAATACGAAAAAAATTTTTAGATTAGATACAAAGCAATTAAAGTTAAAAAAAAATATTTATAATTTTTTTTTGTTAAATAAAATTTTTAAAATAGATAAAAATAATAAAATATGTGTTATTTCATCTGTGGTTATTAATAGGGAAAAATTTATATCTTCTTTTATAAAATCTAATGGATATGAAATATTAAATATTAATTTAAAGAATATTCCGAATAAAATAAAATTTAAATATAATTCTAATCAGCTAGGTGCTGATAGAATTGCAAACTCTTTTGCAGCTATAAATAAATATGGTAAAAACTCATTAGTTATTGATTTTGGCACTGCCACAACTTTTGATTTAATAAAAAACCAAATATATCTGGGGGGAGTGATAGCTCCAGGTATAAATATTTCCCTTAAAGCTCTTGTAAATCATGCATCAAAATTAGATAATATATTAATTAAAGAAATAACGAACATAATTGGTAAAAATACAAAGCAATCAATGCAAAGTGGTTTTTATTGGGGATATGTTAGTCTAATAAATGGAATTATTAATAAATTAATATCAGAAAATAAATTTAAACCAAAAATAATTCTAACTGGAGGTCTTGCTAACACTTTTAAAAAACAAATTAGTTATAAATCATTTTATGAACCTAATTTGACTTTAGAAGGTTTGTATCTTATTGGCATTGAAAAATATGTTAGATAATTCATCTCTATTTAATTTACCTCAAGAAGGATTGTATTTTGTGTCTCTTGGAGGAATAGGAGAAATAGGTTCAAACTGTTATCTTTATTGTTGTGATGGAAAATGGCTTATGATTGATTTAGGCTTAGCCTTTGCCGATGAAAAATTTCCTGGGATAGACTTATTATTACCAAAAATAGATTTTATAGAAAAAATATCAAATAATCTAGAAGCTATTATTATAAGTCATGGTCATGAAGATCATGCTGGGGCAGTTGCTTATTTTGCAAAAAAAATCAAATGTAAAGTATATGCTACTAGCTTTGCAAGAACTTTAATAGAGAATCGCTTAAATGAATTTAGTGTTGTAGATGAAGTAAATCTTAACACAATTGACATTAATAAAAATATTAAATTAAATAATTTTGATTTAAATTTTATTTCAACAACTCATTCTATCCCTGAACCAAATGCAATATCTATTAAAACAAAATATGGTACATTATTACATACTGCTGATTGGAAAATTGATAAAGATCCAACTCTAGGAAAATCTTTTGATAAAAATTCATTTGAAGCTTTAGGAAATGAAGGTTTATTGGCTCTAATAGGTGACTCTACAAATGCCGATGTCCCAGGATTTTCAAAGTCTGAACTTGAAGTTAGAAAAGAACTTTGTAAAATATTTTCAAGATATAATAAAAGAATTGTTATAACTTGCTTCTCTTCTAATATAGCAAGAATTGCAAGTATAGCTATTGCAGCAAAAAAAAATAATAGAAAAGTTGCTCTTATTGGCAGAAGTATGAAACAAACTTTAGCGGCTGCAGTAAAGAATAATATTATTAAAGATGAAGATATTTTTATAAATGAGGATGAAGCCACATATATACCCAGGGAAAATTTAGTTGTTATATGTACTGGCAGTCAAGGTGAAAAAAGATCAGCTTTGTTTAGAATAGCTTACAATTCACATAAAAATATACATCTAGAAAATGAAGATGTAGTAATTTTTAGCTCGAGAGATATACCAGGAAATGAAAAATCTATTAATAATTTAAAAAATTTATTAATCCGACAAAGAGTTGATATAATAACCGCAGATGATGATTTAGTGCATGTCTCAGGTCATGGATACGCTGAAGAAATTAAGAAAATGTATCAATGGACGAGACCTTATATTTCAATTCCCGTTCATGGAGAGTCAAAACATTTAGTGGCTCATGCTCAATTAGCTCAATCATGTCAAGTTCCAGTGTCTAAAATACTTGAAAATGGCAAATGTATCAGAATTGCGCCAAATGAACCTGAAATATATGGTTTTATAAATACTGGTAAGTTAATTGTTGAAGGTAAAAATATTTATGATTCTGAATCTAATTTTATTAAAGACAGAAGAAAAATATCTTTCGAAGGCCTGGTTTTAGTATCTTTGATTATCAATGATGATTTTTCAGTTAATAAAAATATTAAGATTACCTCAAAAGGATTGCCTGATTTAGAATTAGAAAACATTATTGATGATTTTAAAGAAGTTTTTATTATTGAGTATGGTAAAATGAATTTAGATCAAAAATCTTCAGATGAAATTGTTTCAGAAATAATTAAAAGATTGATAAGGCAAGTTTTAAAGCCTAAAATTTCAAAAAAACCAGAAATTAATTCTCATATAATTAGAGTATAAATGTATTTTTTTATTAATTTTAATAAAAATATGATATTCTTGCTTGTGATTGTTTATAATTTAAGGATAATATTTAAACAATGAAGTTTTCTGAATTTTTTAGCCCCACACAAAAGGATATTCCTGCAGAAGCTGAAATAATATCTCATCAACTAATGATCAGATCTGGCATGATTAAGCAATCAAGTGCAGGGATATATTCTTGGTTACCACTTGGATTAAAAGTATTAAAAAATATTGAGAATATTGTTAGGGAAGAGCAAAATAATGCTGGGGCTATAGAATTATTGATGCCTACAATACAATCTGCTGACCTATGGATTAAGTCAGGTAGATATGATGATTATGGTAAAGAAATGTTAAGAATTCAAGATAGAGGCGGAAGAGAAATGTTATATGGTCCTACTAACGAAGAACTAATTACTGACATTTTTCAGTCATATATAAGTTCATATAAAGATTTACCAAAAAATCTTTATCATATTCAATGGAAATTTAGGGATGAAGTTAGACCTAGATTTGGAGTGATGAGAGGTAGAGAATTTTTAATGAAAGATAATTATTCATTTGATCTTTCTGAGAAAGAATCAAAAATTTCATATGACAAAATGTTTGAAGCATATATTAAAACCTTTTTGCGTTTAGGATTGACTCCTATTTCTTTGAGAGCTGAAACAGGACCTATAGGTGGTAATTTAAGTCATGAGTTTCAAATTTTAGCTAAAACTGGTGAAAGCACTCTATATTATGATAAAAATTTGGAAAAAATTAATTCAAAAAAAATTGATATTAAAAGATTACAATCTTTTTATGCAGCTGTTGATGATTTACATGATGAAAAAAAATGTCCAATTCCCAAAGAACAATTAAAAATATCTAAAGGTATAGAGGTCGGTCATATCTTTTATTTTGGAACTAAATATTCTGAAAAATTAGGCGCTTATGTTCAAAACAACAAAGGTGAAAAAATACCTGTGCATATGGGTTCCTATGGAATAGGAATTTCAAGATTAGTAGGAGCAATTATTGAGGCATATCACGATGACAAGGGTATCAAATGGCCATTAAATGTTGCGCCTTTTCAAATTTCCTTGATAAATTTAATGATAGACAACAATGAATGCACAAAGGTGTCTGATTATATATATGAAAAATTATCAATAAAACAGATTGAAATTTTATATGATGACAGAGAGTGCAGTATTGGAAAAAAATTATCAGACAATGAATTAATAGGAATTCCTTTTAATATAATAATAGGAAAAAGAGATTTAGAAAATAATTTAGTAGAGATAAAAAATAGATTAACAAACGAAACTCATAAGATGTCTCCAGATGAAGCTATAAATTTTTTATCAAACGTTTTATCTGTTTAAATTAGATGTTTATTTACTCAACTTTTGAAAAACTATTAATTAAACGTTTTCTTTTTTCAAAAAAAACTGATGGATTTATATCTATATTTTCATGGTTTTCTATAATTGGCATAATGATAGGTGTTGCGGCAATTATAATTGTTATGGCAGTAATGAATGGTTTTAGGGAAGAATTAACAAATAGACTTTTAGGCATAAATGGCCATCTTAATATTTATAGTAAAAGTAATGAAATTACCGCAAAAGATCTAAAAGATATTAATGACACTGACTCTAGTTATACTTTACAACCTATTACCCAAACACAAGCTTTTTTAGTTGCTAACAGCAACTCAAAAGGAGTAATCTTAAGAGGCTATGATAAAAGCTATTTAGATAAAAACCATTTTTTAAATAATCAAATTATAAAAGGTACTTTATTTGGAGAAAATATAGAAGATATTGTTATTGGATATTCTCTTGCATCTGAATTTGGAATCAAGATTAATGATAAAATCAAAATTGCTATTCCAAAAACAGACAAAACAATTTTTGGAAACATACCTAGATTTAAAACTTTAAAGGTTGTTGGCATTTTCAATTTAGGCATGTTTGAATATGACTCTAACGTAGTGTTTACAAATTTTAAAATTGCTAATAAATTAATCTTATTAAATGATAATTCTTATAACCAAATTGAAGTATTTGTTGATGATCCAAATCAAATAGATAAAATCCAAAAAGTTATTAAAGATAAAATTAATAAGAATAATTCAGCACTATATACATTTACATGGAAAGAAAGAAATTCAACTTTAATTAGTGCTTTAAAGGTAGAAAAAAATGTAATGTTTTTGATACTTACTTTAATTATTATTGTTGCATCAATGAATATCATTTCAGGATTAATTATATTTGTTAAAGAAAAGAATAAAGATATTGGAATTTTAAAAACTATAGGACTTAGCAATAAGAGTCTCGTTAAAGTTTTTTTGTCAATAGGTTTTATTATTGGTTTAATTGGAACTGCTTCTGGCGGATTATTAGGAGTAATGTTTTCATTAAATATAAAATCAATACAATCATTTGTAGAAAATATTTTACAAGTAGAATTATTTGCAAAGGAAATATACTATTTGTCTAATTTACCATCTAAACTCAATAGTTTAGAAGTTTTTTATGTTCTTATAATTTCTATTATCATAAGTTTAGTTTCAACAACGATACCTGCAATAAGATCAATAAAGATTGATCCAATTAAATCCTTAAAAAATGACTGAAGCATTAATTGAAATCAAAGATCTATATAAAAATTACATTGTAAATAAAAATAGTATTTGCATTTTAAATAAAATTAATTTTTCTGTTGTGAAGGGTGATATAATTTCAATTACAGGTCCATCAGGCTCTGGGAAGTCAACTTTATTAAACATATTAGGATTGTTAGATACTAATTATACAGGTGAATATAAATTTTTAAAAAAAAATGTAGACAATTTAACAACAAATAAAAAAAATATTCTTAGGAATAGATCTATTGGATTTGTTCATCAATTTTTTCACCTTATTCCAGAATTAAATATTTTAGAAAATGTTTCTTTACCATGTCTTATAGCAAATAATAATATTAATAATTCTTTCAATAAGGCAAAAAAAATTATTAATGAATTTAACCTTGAACAAAGATTATATTCAAAACCATCAAACCTATCTGGCGGTGAACAGCAACGTGTTGCAATTGCTCGTGCTTTAATAAATCAACCTGAAATTATTTTTGCTGATGAAATTACTGGAAATTTAGATGAAAAAACTGCAGATTCAGTATTTGATTTTTTTTTAGAAACTATTAAACTTAATAAACAGTCTCTTGTTTATGTGACTCATAATAGTAAATATGCAAAAAAAGCTGATAAAGTATATGAAATTTCTAAACAAAATTTAATTGAACTTTAATGGATAAACCTTTTATACATTTAAGAACTAATTCATCATACTCTCTTGCAGAAAGTACTTTAAAAATAGACAACATAGTAGATCTAGCAAAACAGAATAATATGCCCTCAATAGCATTAACTGATAACAATAATATGTTTGGTGCGCTAGAATTTTCTATAGAATGTATAAAAAAAGGTATTAAGCCAATCATTGGCTCTAGTATAAATTTATTAGATATCAAATATAAAAATATCTCATCCCGTATTACTTTTTTAGTTAAAAATGAAACAGGTTATAAAAACTTATTATACCTATCTTCCCTTTCTCACACTTCAAATAATCATCCAGTTGGAATATATGCAAAAGATTTAGAAAAAAATCATGAAGGATTAATATGCTATATTGGAGGTGAATATAATCCTCTCTTATTATTAAAATTTCAAAATAAAATTTCTTTAATTGAAGAAACAATAAATTTTTTTCAAAAATTATTTGGAGTAGATTTTTTATTTGAAATACAAAGGGTCAATGACTTGAAAATAGATCAATTTGAAAATAATTTAATTCAATATGCAAATGACTATAAAATTCCTCTAATCGGATCTAATAATGTTAAATTTCAAAATTCTAATGACTTTAATGCTCATGATGCTCTTTTGTGTATTGCTCAAAAATCAACAATAAATCAAACAAATAGATCAGTTTCAAATCCAGAATTACACTTTAAATCTTCACAACAAATGAAAGATATTTTTAATGATATTCCAGTCATAATTGAAAATAATTTACTAATAGCAATGAAGTGCAATTATTTTCCTAGAGAAATAGAGCCTAAATTACCAAAATTTGTAAATGAGTCAAATATATCTGAATCAGAATTACTTGAAAAAAAATCCAAGGAAGGATTAAAAAAAATACTTATTGAAAAATCAATTTCATCAAAAAAAATATATGAAGAAAGATTAGACTACGAATTAAAGATTATTAATAATATGGGTTATGCTGGATATTTTTTAATAGTATCAGATTTTGTAAATTGGGCTAAAAGTAAAGATATAGCTGTTGGTCCAGGAAGGGGTTCTGGAGCTGGCAGCTTGGTAGCATGGTCATTAGCAATTACAAACTTAGATCCAATTCATTATAATTTACTTTTTGAACGTTTTCTAAATCCTGAGAGAGTTTCTATGCCTGATTTTGATATTGATTTTTGTCAAAACAGAAGAGATGAAGTTATTGAGTATGTAAATGAAAAATATGGAAATGATTGTGTGGCACATATTATTACTTTTGGCACATTAGCTTCAAGAGCGGCATTTCGTGATGTTGGAAGAGTCTTGGAAATCCCATATTCTGAGGTTGATCAATTTGCCAAATTAATTCCTTATAATCCCTCCAATCCCTTGTCATTAGAAGACTCAATTAATTCTGATCAAAACTTAAAAAACATAGTAAATAATGATGAACGAATTTCAAATGTTGTAGATATAAGTTTAAAACTTGAAGGCTTGCATCGTCATGCATCCACACATGCAGCTGGGGTAGTAATAGGTGATAAAAAAATTATTTCGAATGTCCCACTTTACAAAGATCCAAATACTTCAGTTAATGCTACACAATTTTCAATGAAATATGTTGAAAAGGCAGGTTTAGTCAAATTTGATTTTTTAGGATTGACAACTTTATCTATTATTCAAGATGCTACTAAATTAATAAATAATGACTCCAAAACATTCAATTTAGAAGATATACCAATGAATGATAATAAAACATTCAAAAATTTAAGCAAAGGAGAAGCTGCTGGAATCTTTCAATTAGAAAGTAATGGTATGGGCAGTGTTTTACGTCAATTGCAGCCTGATAAATTTGAAGAAATTATAGCTGTAGTTGCTTTATTTAGACCTGGTCCAATGGATAACATACCTTCGTTCTGCAATAGAAAACATGGAAGGGAAAAAATTGATTACATTCATCCTTTGATTGAAAATGTTTTGAAAGAAACATATGGTATTATAGTTTATCAAGAACAAGTAATGGAAATTGCTCAAGTTTTATCAAACTATTCTCTTGGAGAAGCTGATTTATTAAGAAGAGCAATGGGTAAAAAAATACAAAAAGAAATGGATGCACAAAAAAATAGATTTATTGAAGGTGCAAAAAGTAATCAAATAGATCAAAAGGAGTCTTCTAAAATATTTGACTTAGTAGATAAATTTGCAGGTTACGGTTTTAACAAGAGCCACGCAGCAGGGTATGCATTATTAGCTTATCAAACAGCTTATTTAAAAACTAATTATCCATATGAATTTATGACTGCTACCTTAAACTATGCTATTGATAGAACTGATAGAATAATTTTACTTAAAAAAGAATTAAATAGACTTAATATTGCCTTTAAAAAACCTGACATTAATTTATCTCAACCAGAATTCTCCATTGAAGAAATTAATAATGAAAAGGCAATTAGATTTGGTTTGGCAGCAATAAAAGGTGTTGGCATTAAATCAATGCAATCTTTGGTTTTAGAAAGAAATAAAAAAGGAAATTATAATGATATAATTGATTTCATGACTAGACTTAGTGGTGAAGTCATTAATAAAAGGCAATTAGAGAAACTAATTCAAGCTGGTTGTTTTGATAGCATCGAGAAGAGCAGATCAAAATTATTTTCAAATGTGCCTAATTTTGTTGAGATTTATGGTGGCGCTAGAGAGTATAATAATAGTCAGTCTTTATTATTCGAAGATTCTAAAATTTCTTTTTCAGATAATAATTTGTTTGAACAAAATATTAAAGAATGGAATTCAGGTTTTTTATTGAAAAATGAACTTGAAGTAATTGGGTTTTATTTTTCAAATCATCCAATTTCATTTTATCCTAAAAATTTTTTTGAACAAAATAATATAATTGATGGCAAAGAAATATTAGATAATATTGAAATTAAAAACGCTAAAGTTGTTGGATCAATTTTAGATATTAAAGAAAGATCTAATAAGGATGGAAAAAAATATGCTTTTTTGACAGTATCAACTTTAGAATCACAAATTGAACTCTCTATTTTTAGTGATAAATTAAGTGAGTTTAGATCATTAATAAAAGAAGGAAATTTACTTTTATTCAATATTGATATTACTAGAGAGAATGAAAATTTAAGAATGATAATTAGAAAAATTCAAGATTTTGACAATTTTTATAAAAATGCAAAAAAAATAATTAATATTTATCTTCAAGAAAATTATGAAAAAGATTTAATGAACAATTTATTTATTAAGTCAGAAAATTATAATGATAAATTATTTTTGTATATGAACAAAAAGGACAAATTATTATCCTTTGATTTTTCAACAAAATATGAAATTAAATCTTTTAAATACCTAGATCAACTCCACGAAGCAAAAAAAATCGATTATTCAATAGATTTATCCTGAATTTACTTGAATATATAGTTTTTTTTTAGTAGTTGCGAGATCAATAAATGCTAGCACACAGAAAAAACCGGTGTTTTTATTTCTGTGGAGGTACAACCGGAGAATATAATGAATTTACCTGAAGTAACTATCGATAATCTTTTAGAAGCTGGAGTCCATTTTGGCCATAATGTAAGGAGATGGAATCCAAAAATGGAGCAATATATTTTTGGAACAAGAAATAATATCCATATATTTGATTTAAGAACCACATTGCCTTTAATAAACGCTGCCTTAGTTAAATTACATGAAATAGCTTCTAAGTCTGGAAAGATACTATTTGTTGGAACAAAAAAGCAATGCTCCTTAATTGTAAAAGAAATTGCAACAGAAAATAAACAATTTTATATAAATAAAAGATGGCTTGGAGGAACTTTAACAAATTGGAAAACAATATCAAATTCTATTAATAGATTAGACGATTTAGAGTCATTGCTAAATGATGATAGCAATAATCAAAGTTTATCTAAAAAAGAACTTTTAGATTTATCTAGAGAAAAAGAAAAACTACTTTCAAATATTGGTGGAATAAGAAATCTTGGAGGTAAGCCAGATTTATTGGTAATTTTTGATATAGTAAAAGATAAGTTAGCTGTTTTGGAAGCAAAGAAACTTGGGATTCCTATTATAGCTATTGCTGATAGTAATGCTGATCCGGAACCAATAGATTTTATTATTCCTGGCAATGATGATGCAATACGATCAATAAATTTATATTCTAATTTTTTTAAATCTGTATTAGAAGATGCTAGCAATAATTCTGAAGAGATTAATGAAGTAAAGGCAGAAAAAAAAGATAAGTCTGAAAAAAATCCATCAAAAAAAAAATCTTGAAAAAATAGTGAGTTTTAGGAGAGCATAAAAAATGAATGATTTGATGAATAACATAAAAAATCTAAGAGAAATGACCGGAGCTGGGTTTCTTGATTGCAAAAAAGCCTTAGAAGAAAATGATAACAATTTAGATAAATCTGTAGATTTTTTAAGAAAAAAAGGATTAGCTAAAGCTAACAAAAAATCATCAAGAGCTACAAATGAAGGTGCGGTTGGAATTTTTTCTAATAATGACACAACATCTATAATTCAAATAAATACAGAAACTGATTTTTCTGCAAAAAATGAAGTTTTTTTGAACTTTATGGAAATGATAGGCAATTTTTCTCTTGAATTAACAAATACCGATATTTTAATTGATGATTTCAATCAAATGATTTTTAAAGAAATCTCTATTACTGATCATTTTAAGAGTATTATTGCTAAAATAGGTGAAAATATAGTTTTAACTGATTTAGTCATTATCAAGAATTCTGATACTTTAATGACTTCTAATTATATTCATAATTCATATAGAAAAAATATAGGAAAAATAGCAGTTGTTTTAATATCAGATGTTAAGAACATAAATGAGGATGCAAAACTTTTTGGCAAAAATTTATGTATGCATATTGCTGCTAGTAAGCCATTAGCTATGAATATAGAACAATTAGATAAAGATTTAATAAAAAAAGAAAAAGAAGTTCAATTAGAATCAATTAAATCTAGTGGAAAGCCAGATAATATTATTGATAAAATTTTAGAAGGAAAAATGAAAAAATTTTACTCCGAGTCTACATTTTTGAATCAACAATATATTCTAGATACTGATAAAACTGTTGAAAAAGCTATATTAGATTTTTCAGAAAAAAATAAATTCAAAGTAATTTCTTATGATCTTATTTTTTTAGGTTCATAATGGCCATAGCAAAAAGAATATTACTAAAAATATCTGGTGAAGCATTAATGGGCACTTCTGAATTTGGCTTAAACGTCTCCAAGGCAAAATTTATAGCTAACGAAATTAAAAATATTTATTTGTCAGATTTTCAAATTTGTTTAATAATTGGTGGTGGAAATATTTTTAGAGGTATAAAAGGAGCTGCTGAAGGAATAGACAGATCTACTTCAGATTACATGGGTATGTTAGCAACAGTAATGAATGCTTTATCTATGCAAAGTATTTTAGAAACTCAAGAAGTTCCTACTAGAGTTCAATCAGCTATTAATATGTCTCAAATAGCTGAACCATATATTCGAAGAAAAGCAATTAGACATTTAGAAAAGAAAAGAATTGTTATTTTTGCAGCAGGTACAGGTAATCCGTTCTTTTCTACTGATACAGCAGCAGCATTAAGAGCTTCTGAAATGAATTGTTCAATGATTATAAAAGCAACAAAAGTTGATGGTATTTTTGATAAAGATCCTATCATTGATAAAAGTGCTAAATTTTTCAAAGATATATCCTATTCTGAAGTGTTGAATCATGAATTAAAAGTAATGGATAGTACAGCGATTAGTTTAGCTAAAGAATCAAAGATTCCAATATTAGTTACAAACATAAACAATAAGAATTCAATACTTGATGCTATCAATGGTATTGGAAAATATAGTAAAATTAGTTAATATTGATTATGGATTTAAGCGCATTAAAATTAAAAATGGATAATGCTATAACTCATTTTGAAAAAGAGTTATCTTCTATAAGAACATCTAGAGCTAATTTGTCCATGTTAGACAATATTTTAATTGAATCATATGGTTCAAAAACTCCAATAAACCAACTTGGAAATATTAGTACACCTGATGCAAGTACTATCACAATTCAAGTTTGGGATTCAAGTTTGGTAAAAGCAATTGAGAATGGTATTGCTGATTCAAATTTAGGCATAAATCCCCAAACTGATGGAACATTAATAAGATTACCAATACCCAAATTGAGTGAAGAAAGAAGGAATGAGTTATCAAAGGTAGTATCTGAATATGCTGAAAATTCAAAAATAAGTATAAGAAACATTAGGAGGGAAGGTCTTGACTCAATTAAAATTGAAGAAAAAGAAAAAACTATTTCTCAAGATGAACATAAAAAGAAATCTGCCGAAGTCCAAAAAATAACAGATTCATATATAAATAAAGTTGATGATATAGCTTCAGCAAAAAAAAATGAGATAATTAAAGTTTGATTCTAAATGAATGATATAAGACATTTGGCAATCATAATGGATGGCAATCAAAGATGGTCAGAAAAAAATAATAAAACAAAACTAGAAGGATATACTCAAGGATTAAAAAAAATCGAGGATGTAATAAATTATGCAATCTCAAAAAAAATACCAATACTTACTGTATATGCGCTTTCACAAGAAAATTTTAAAAGAAAATCTGTAAATTTAATTTTTCAACTTATAGAAAATTTTAATAAAAAATTTTTATCAAAAGTAAAAAAAGAACAAAATGTTCAAGTAAAGATAATAGGTGAAAAAAAATCATTGACAAATAAATTTAATAAAATCTTTTTTGAACTTGAAGAAGCAACAAAAAATTTTACTAAGTTAAGATTAAATATTGTTTTTAATTATGGAACTTTTGAAGAGATTACACACATTTTTAACTGTATTAAAAAAAAATCTATTAAAAAAATTGATGAAAAAGTTATTAGATCTTTTATGTATTTACATAATTTACCTGATCCTGATTTATTAATTAGAACTGGAGGCTTCCAAAGATTAAGTAACTTTATTATTTTAAATCTTTCTTATACAGAACTTTTTTTTACAAATACTTTATGGCCTGATTTAAAAAATAATGAGTTAAACATTATTTTAAATAAATATAAAAAAACAAAAAGAAATTATGGATTATAAAGTTCTTTTTATACGATTTATATCGAGCTTAATTTTAATATGTATAGTATTCCCCTTGATAATTTTTTATAATGAGTCCTTATTATACATTTTATTATTTTTTTATTTGATAATATTTTATGAAATAAAAAATTATTTTAGCTATAAAAAAAAATTAATATATAGTTATATAATTTTATCTTTATTATCTTCAGTTATTTATTTAATATATTTTATTAATATCTACTTTTTGATATTCTTATTAATAACTATTATATTATTTGATACGTACTCCTATATATTAGGAAGTTTGTTTGGAATAAAAAAAATTCTTCCAACGATTAGTCCAAATAAAACATATTTTGGACTAATTTCTGGTTATATTTTTACAATTATTTCATTATATTTTATTAATACATATTTTATTTTAAATTACTCTTTTATTAAGTTCTTTGTTGTTTCAAATATAATCATATTTTTTGCAATTACAGGCGATTTGATTGAATCATTTTTTAAAAGAAAATCTAATATTAAAGACTCAGGTAATTTAATTCCAGGTCATGGTGGTTTTTTTGACAGGCTTGATAGTTATTTATCTACTTCTTTTTTTCTACCCATATCTATTTTTTTATGATTTTAAATTTATTTGGAAGTACTGGGGTTATAGGTACCAAAACTCTATTATTAATTAAATCTAATTTTCCTAATATTAAAGTCAATTTATTAACTGCCAACAATAATTATAGAAAATTAATACAGCAAGTAAAAATATTTAAACCAAAATATGTTTTTATTAAAAATTCAAATTACATAAATTTAATAAAATCAAAAATTAATAATAAAATTAGAATATTAAATGAAAAAGAACTTACTCATTATTTAAATAATTCTCAAAGTGATTTTAGCATTTTGGCTATTTCGGGTTACCAATCTTTATATTTTTTAAAACCTATAATTTTAAATACAAAAAATTTAGGAATTGTTAATAAAGAATGCATTGTTTCAGCAGGTCATTTGATTGATAAATTAGTAAAAAAATCAAATATAAAAATTTTTCCATTAGACTCCGAACATTTTTCTTTAAAAAAATATTTTGATAATAAAAAAACTGAATTTAAAAAAATCTTCATTACAGCTTCTGGAGGACCATTTTACAAAAAAAAATGGAAAGATATAAAGTTATCTAACTATAAAGAAGCTGTTAATCATCCTAAATGGAAGATGGGTTACAAAAATAGTATTGACTCAGCTACTTTAGCAAATAAATGTTTAGAATTAATAGAAGCCCATTATTTATTTAAAATACCTTTTAGCAAACTAGATATATTGATTCATCCTCAAGCTTTAGTACATTCTGTTATAGAATTTAATAATTATACAGCAGAATTAAATTATTTTTATCATAATATGGATATTCCATTAATAAATTTCTTGAATTTGTATAACAAAGAATCATCATTTCTTAATTTTACTCATAAAAAATATGATTTTAATAAAAATTTAATATTAGAATTTAATACACCAAATTCAAAATTATTTCCTATATTGTCAATTTTTAACAAGATAGATAAGAAAAACCCAAGAGAGTTTATTAAATTTAATCTTGCAAATGAATTTGCAGTTAATTTGTTTAAAAATAAAAAAATTCTATTTGGAGAGATCCACATTATTATTAGAGAATGTATGGGTATTAAATTAAATAAATCTGTTAATACTATTAAAAATGTAATAGATTATCATACGATTTATAATCAGATGCTTATCAAAAAATATGAAAATTTATAATTATTTATTATTATTTTTTAACTCAATATTTTTTGTTTTTTTTACTCTATCAATCTATGCTAAAGAGATTAATATCTTAGGTAATGAATTTATTGATAAAGAAGTAATATTATCAATTATTGATGAATATACAACAGACATTGATATAAATAATATTAATGAAATAATTAAAAAATTAAAAGAAAATGAAGGTATTAAAGAAGTAAATATAGATATATTAGATAATGAAATAAAAATCTTTATAGAAGAAAATAAAAAAATTTTGAATATTTCCTTTCAAGGAAATGAAAGATTCAAAAGAGATGAAATTCTTGAAATCATTAACTTTGAAAAGGAGTTAATTTTTTACAATGAATATAAAATTGATAAATTCGTAGATCAATTAGAAGAATTATATTTGTCTTATGGATATAATCAAATTTCAATAGTATATAATAAAAGCCCAGCAGATAATAATAATTTTGTTGATTTAAGTTTTGATATTAAAGAAGGAAAAATTTCTAAAGTAAACAAAATCTATTTTGTTGGAAATAAAGAATTTAGTAGTTTTTATATTAGAAGAGTTATAAAATCTAAACAAAAAAATCTTTTAAAATTTTATACCAATAGTAATTTTAAATTATATGAAGCTAATAACGATATCGCTAGAATTAATGAGTATTATCAATCTAAAGGTTTCAAAGAAGTTCAAACAACATTAAAAACTGAATACATACAAGAAAAAAATAGATTTAATTTATATTTTTATATTTCAGAAGGTAATAAATACTTTTTTGATAAAATTGAATTAAAATTTGATATTAATGAAAATGATAGATATAGTTTTGATGATGTTCAGTTAATCTTAGATAAATATTTAGTCAAAATTGTTAAAACAGATTACACTTATAATAACGAACATATTAAAAAGATAAAAGAGAATCTTTCTTCTTTTCTTTTTAAAAAAGGTGAACTTTTTTTTGAAATTAGAACTTTGGAAAAAATTGTAGATAATAAAGTTAATATTATATTTAATATTAAATCTGTTCAACCTAGATATGTTGATAAAATAAATATAATTGGAAATACTAGAACTCAGGATAAAGTAATAAGAAGAGAGATAGTTTTTGCAGAAGGAGATCCTGCCAATTCATTCTTAATCCAAAAATCTTATAGAAATATAGAAAAATTAAATTTTTTTAGTAAAGTTGATATATCTGAAAAAAAGATTGATAATGATCAAATTGATATAGATGTTTTTGTTGAAGAAAAGCCTACTGGAGCATTTAAAATTGGCGCATCTTTTGGTACTCTTGATGGTGCTAATTTTATTACAGGATTAAATGAAAGAAATATAGGAGGAATTGGAAGAAATCTTGAATTAGCAGTTAATACCTCAGAAAAAAATACTGTTTATAAATTGAATGTCGTTGAACCATATGTTTTTAATAAAAAACTTAATTTAATTTATGGTGTGAATTATTCAAATAAAGATCGATCAACCTCTGCATCATATAAATTAAATAATTTAGAAATAAAATCAGGTTTAAATTATTTAATTGCTGATGATATATTTCACTCTGTAATAATTAAATATAATTTAAAAGATTACGAAATTACAGATTCTACTAAAGCTTCAAAATCAATTATTGACTCAGGAGGGGTAAATGCTGAATGGTCATTAAATAATGTATTTACATATGATAAACTAAATTCATTTTTTAGACCAACAAAAGGCGATTATTACTCCTTAAATACAACTTTTTCTCCAATTACTAATTCAAGTGATGGATTTATTAAAAATATAATTACTCAAAAAAAATATGTTGAGTTAACAAAAAATAATATTTTATCTATTCAAACAAAATTTGGTAATGTTAGTTCTTTACAAAATAATGTTGTTGCCACAGATGATAAATTTTCTCTTGGTGGCAGATGGTTAAGAGGATTTGATTCACTTGGAGCTGGACCTAGAGATTCATATAGTTCCTATGTTGGTGGAAATAATTTAGCTGTAGCAAAAATAGATTTATTTAGACCATTAAATAGATTTTCTGACAATCCTATAGATCTAAATTTTTTTACTGATGTTGGTAAAGTATGGAGTAACAAAAATACTCCTAATAGTGCTTCTGAATCTATAAGATCATCCTATGGCTTTGGTATTAAATTTTATTCTCCTATAGGACCAGTAGGATTTAGTTGGGCATTTCCAATACAAGATGAATCATATGATAATAAAAGAATGTTTTTGTTTACAATTGGAGATTTAAACTGAGATTATTTTTATTTCTACTTTTTTTTGTTTTTAACGCTAATGCTACAAATATTGCCACTATAAATATAGAATTAATAATAAATAGTAACAATGATTTTACATCTTTTATTAACAACTTATCCAAAATCAGTGATGATAAAGAAGTAGAGTTTTTAAAAAGAGAAAATGAATTAATAGAATTTCAAAATGAGATTGATAATTTAAAAAAAATTTATGGAAATGATGAATTAGAAAAAAAAATAGATGAATACAATAAAAAATTTAGTTTTTATAAATCTGATGTTGATGAGTTTAATTCATTTATTAATAATAATTTGAAACATAATAAAACCTTGATTATAGACAATATTGGAAATATTTCTAAAAAAATTTCTTCTCAAAATAATATAGATATTATAATTGAATCAGAAAGTTATTTTTTAGCCTCAGAAAGTATTGATATTAGCCAATTAATAATAGATGAACTTAACAAAAATAAAATAATTTTTGAAATTTTAGAGGAATAATTATTTTTTATTTTTACAAACTAATATTGATTATATAATAGCAATTAATGTTTACAGTTCAAAAAATTATAGACTATTTAGAAATAAATTCTTTAAAAGTTAATAATAAAATATCTGAAAATTATAATGTTAAAAATATAGCTTCTTTAAAAAATTCCAATGCAGGTGATATTACTTTTTTTAATGATAATTCTCTAATAAATTTATTAAAAAAGACTAAAGCATCTTTTTGTTTGATTAATGAAAAATATATTAATAATTTACCTAATGAATGTATTCCTATAGTTGTTGATAATCCTTATCTAGCATATGCATATATTTCTAATTTATTTTTTCCTCAAATAATATCAAATTCACAAATCTCTAAAAATTCATTTATTGATGAAAAATCTACTATTGGTAAAAATGTTCAAATAAATAATTTTACCAATATTAAAGAAGATACAATCATTGATGATGATGTAATAATATTTGAAAATTGTGTTATTGGTCCCAAAGTTTCTATAGGTAAAAATTCTATTATCCAATCTGGATGTATTATTTCAAACTCCACAATAGGTAAAAATTCATTAATTCAATCTGGTTCGATTATTGGTGATAGAGGATTTGGTTTTACACCTAAAGAAAAAGTCGAAATTGTACATTTTGGTATTGTAGAAATAGGTGATAATGTGCAAATTGGATCAAATGTTACAATCGATAGAGCGTCTATAGATTCAACAATTATAAAAAATAATGTTAGAATTGATAATTTAGTTCAAATAGCTCACAATGTTGTTATTGATGAAAATACAATCATAGCAGCTCAAACTGGTATTGCAGGAAGTACAACAATTGGAAAAAACTGTTTAATAGGTGGACAAGCAGGAATTACTGGGCATATTAAAATAGGAGATAATGTTACCATTGCTGCTAAAAGTGGAGTTACTAAGAGTATTAGTAGTAACTCAGTAGTTGCAGGTTTTCCTGCAATTGATATTAAAAAATGGAAAAGAAATCTTATAAAAAACTATTATAATAAATAAATGATATTAGACCAAGCACAAATTAAAAAATTAATTCCTCATAGAGATCCATTTCTTTTTATAGATTCATGCAAAATTGAAAAGGTAGGTATTAGTGGTGAGGGTTTTAGAAAATTTAAGGATGATGAATTTTTTTTTAAAGGCCATTTTCCTAATATGCCAATTGTTCCTGGAGTTGTTCTAATAGAAGCTCTAGCACAAACTGCAGGAGTTGTAGTTTCTAAAAAATTCGAAAATATTCCTAACAAAAAAGTATTATTTATGAGTATTCAAAAATCAAAATTTAGAAAACCCGTTTATCCAAATGATGAAGTAAATTTTAAAGTCAATATTCTAAATAAAGTTATGGATGTCTATAAATTTTCTGGGATTGCTTTTAAGAAAAATATCAAGGTTTGTGAGGCTGAATTTTCAGCTATGATAACTCAAAATGATAGCAATATTTTGAAATAATTTATTCATATTAATTATTTTTAATTTTGTTTATAAAGAGCTTAGATGATTCATCCTACTGCAGTTATCTCTCCTAAAGCAAAGATAGACAATGATGTAAAAATTGGACCCTTTTCTGTTATTGGAGACGATGTCTCTATTTGCAAAGGTAGTGAATTACATTCACATGTCAATATTATGGGTAATACCAAAATTGGTGAATCAAATATTTTTTTTCCATTTTGCTCAATAGGTAATCCTCCTCAAGATAAAAAATACAAAGGTGAAAAATCTCAATTAATTATAGGGAATGGAAATATTTTTCGAGAACATGTTACAGTTAATCCTGGAACAGAAAATGGTGGAATGATTACTAAAATAGAAAATAATTGTTTAATCATGGTAGGGGTACATATAGCTCATGATTGCCATATTCATTCAAATGTAATTTTAGTTAATAATGTAACACTAGCTGGACATGTAAACATTTTCGAAAATGCAATCGTTGGTGGCCTCTCAGGCATTCATCAATTTGTTAATATAGGAAAGTTTGCGATGATAGGTGGTATGAGTGGAGTTGAGTCAAATATTATACCTTATGGTCTATATACAGGTGTTCGATCAGAATTAAGAGGTCTGAATTTAGTAGGCTTAAAAAGAAAAGGATTAAATAAAGAAAATATTAATCAAATAAATTCAATAATTAAAAATATTTTTAATAAAGAAAATAGCATAGAAAAAAATATCAATAAACTATCAGATAAAGATAAAAGTATAATAGAAATTAATGAAATTATTAATTTTATAAATTTAAATTTCAAAAGAGGAATTGCTAGATTAAGAAATGACTAAAGTTGGTATTATTGCAGGAAGTGGCTCTTTACCTCTAATAATTGGTAAGAGTCTTATTAATAAAAAAATTGAAGTCTGTTTTTTTTGTATAAAAAATTTTTGTGAAAATAATCATTTTAAAGAATTTGAAAATATTGAAATAGAATTAAACTCATTATCTAATATTTTAAATTCTTTGAATCAAAAAAAAATCAATAAAATAGTAATGGCTGGTAATATTACCAGACCTTCTTTGAAAGATATTAAGTTTGATCTTTCTACAATATCACTAATAAAAAATTATTTATTAGAATCAAAAGGGGATGATCAATTACTTAAAATAATTTCTAATTTTTTTTTAAAAAATGGATTTCCTTTATTTGATTGGAAAAGTTTTTGTCCTGAGTTATTTTCAAATAAAGATAATTTAAGTAATTTATTTCCGTCAAAAAAAGCAATAAATAATATGAAAAAAGGATTAAAAATTTTTGAAATCATTGGAAAGGCTGATATTGGTCAGTCATTAATTATTCAAAATGAATTAGTATTAGGTATCGAATGTATTGAAGGTACAGATCAACTGATAAAAAGATGCTATAATCTTAAAAAAGATGGAGACAAAGGAATACTAATAAAATTAAGCAAATATTTACAGCACTCTAATTTAGATGTTCCCACAATAGGTCTAGAAACATTAAAACAAATTAATCAATATAATTTTGAGGGAGTTTTTATTGAAAAGAATAATTGTGTTATTCTTGAAAAAGAAAAAATGATTAATTATTGTAATCAAAATAATTTGTTTTTATCTACATTAAATAAAATTGAAAAATAATTATAAAATTTTTATATGTGCCACTGAACAATCGGGTGATAATATTGGTCATAATATTATATTAGAAATTCTAAAAATTAATAATAATATTATCTTTGATGGAGTTGGTGGATCAAAGATGTCAAAATATTTACGCAAAAGATTTTATTCAATCAATGATTTTAATGCTATGGGCATATTTGAAGTAATATTTTCATTAAAAAAATATATAAGTATGGTTACTAATCTAGTACAAAAAGTTCTATATTTTAGATATGATTTAGTAATTACTATTGACTCTCCTGATTTTAATTATCCTTTAATAAAAAAACTGAGGAAATATAATTATAAAAATAAAGCTATACATATTGTTGCTCCTACCGTATGGGCTTGGAGAAAAAATAGAGCGAAAAAATTTTCTATTGTTTTTGATGAATTATTAGTTTTGTTTAATTTTGAAATTAAATATTTTTCCCAATATGGACTTAAAACTACATTTATTGGTCATCCAGTATATTATATAAATAAAATTCAAAAAATCACAAAAAAAGATAATGTCGCTTTTTTAGCAGGTAGTCGACTTAGTGAGTTAAAAAGTTTATTGCCATATTTTAAATTAGCTTATGAATATTTATATGTTAATAAACCAAATTTAATTATTTTTTTTCCTACTCTTCCTCATTTAGAAAAAAAAATTAAAATTTTTGTTAGCGATTGGAAAATGAAAGTTATAGTTGTTACCAAAAAAGAAGAAATTGAAAAATTGTATAATTTTACTACTAGAGCTGTAGTATGCTCCGGGACAGCTAGTTTGGAAATTGCCAAAATGAATATACCTCAAATAGTAATTTATAAACTTAATATATTTACAGAATTAATAGGAAAAATGTTTGTAAAAGTTAAATTTGCTAATATTCTAAATATTGTGGAAGATAAATTAATTATACCTGAAATAACTAACTCTTCTCTAAATAATGCAAAATTTATGAATGCTTTTAAAAATTTATTGCACGATGATACAGAAAATTTTAATCAATTAATAAATATTAACAATGCTCTAAAAAAGATAAGCTCAGATCATCCTCCATATTCCATAGCAGCTAAAAGAGTTTATGAAAATTTAATTAGTTTTTCCAAAGCCACTTAAATATAGATTTTTTTTCTCTTCTATCAACTATTTGATAATCACGAGCTTTTTTACCTTTGTATAATTGTCTTGGTCTTCCAATTTTGTTTATTGGATCTTCAATCATTTCTTTCCATTGCGATATCCATCCAACAGTTCTTCCAATTGCAAATAAAACAGTAAACATACTTGTTGGGAAACCTATTGCTTGCAAAATTATTCCTGAGTAAAAATCTACATTGGGATATAGTTTTTTTTCAAGAAAATATGGATCGTTTAATGCTACCTTTTCTAATTCTAAGGCTATTTTTAAAAAAGGATCATCTAATTTATTTAACTCTTCTAAAACTTCATGAGCACTTTTTTTCATTACATTTGCTCTAGGATCATAATTTTTATAAACTCTATGACCAAAACCCATTAATCTAAAAGGGTCATTTTTGTCCTTTGCTTTATTAATGTATTCTTTGATATTAGAAACATCACCAATTTCTTTTAACATTTTAATAACAGCTTCATTAGCTCCACCATGAGCAGGCCCCCACAAAGACGCTATTCCAGCAGCAATACAGGCAAAAGGGTTAGCTCCTGATGATCCTGCTAATCGTACAGTAGATGTTGAAGCGTTTTGTTCGTGATCTGCATGTAAAATAAAAAATTTATCCATAGCTTTAGATATTTTTGGATTAATTTTGTATTCTTCTGTAGGAACTGAAAATGTCATATGTAAAAAATTTTCAGTATATGAAAGATCATTTCTAGGATAAACAAATGGTTGTCCAATTGAAAATTTATATGCCATAGCTCCTATAGTAGCTATCTTAGCTATTAGTCTATGACAGGCTATCATTCTTTGATTGATATCTGAAAAGTCAGTACTATCATGATAAAAAGCAGATAAAGCACCTACTACTCCAACCATAATAGCCATTGGATGCGCATCTCTTCTAAAACCTCTATACAAATGAACTAATTGTTCATGAACCATTGTATGTTTTGAAATTAAATTTTCAAACTTTTGTTTATCAGCTGGTGATGGTAAATCTCCATGTAATAATAAATAACATACTTCTAGGAAATCACTATTGTTTGCTAATTCATTTATATCGTAACCTCTATGTCTTAAAATACCTTTATTGCCATCAATATAAGTTATTGATGAGTCACAAGAGGCTGTAGATGTAAAACCAGGGTCATATGTAAACATTCCAGTTTCTTTATATAGAGTTCTAATATCAAGAACATCTGGACCTTCGGTTCCTGATAATACGGGCAACTCAATAGATTGACCTGTCTCATTATTAAATAAAGTGAATGGTTTGTTATTTAATTCTTTATCTTCGAAGTCAGCCATAAATTAATTACTATCTATATAGTTTTTTATTCTTTGAATGGAGTCTTTTTTGCCTAATATATAAAATATATTACTGATAGAAGGACCTTTTTCTGAATTTATTAGTAACATTCTTAGGGGCTTTCCAAAAAAAACAAATTTTATATTTTGTTTATTTACAAAAGAATTGATTTCATTCTCTAAATTTACAATATTCCAATTTTTGATTTGTTTTAAAATTGAAAAAAATTCTGAAATAAGATTATTAAAGTCATCATTTAATAAGTCTGATTCTTTATTTTTAAAATATACATCAAAATAAGGTGTCATTATTGTTTCTAAACTCTTATAGTATTCTAAATCTTTTTTATAAATTTCAAATAATCTTAATATTTTTTCTTTATCAATAGTTAAAAATTTTTTTAAAATTAAATTTTCATTACAATAGTTAAGAAATTTTTCATTGTTAATATCATTATTAATATAATGATTATTAAAAAAATTCAATTTATCATAACTAAATCTACTAGAAGACTTTGATATTTTTTTTAAATTAAATTTATTGATAATTTCATTTATTTCTATTAACTCTTCCTTTTGATTAGGAGACCATCCTAATAATATCAAATTATTAATTATACTTTGTTTTAAATAACCTTTTTCTTCGAATTCATTAATATTAATCGCCCCATGCCTCTTAGATAATTTTTTTCCATCGTTTCCATGAATTAATGGTAGATGTGCATACTTAGGAATCGACCAATCCATATTTTGATAAATAAAATTTTGTCTAAATGCATTATTTAAATGATCATCACCCCTTATTATCAAATTAACATTAGCATCATGATCATCAACAACTACAGAAAGCATATAAGTTGGTGAACCATCTTTTCTTAATAATATAAAATCATCTATTTCTTTATTTAAAACTTTTACAGGACCTTGAATCTCATCATTTATGATTGTAAAACCATCAATAGGTATTTTTATTCTAACAACGTAGTTTTTATCTAAAGATTGTATTTTATCATTATTAACGCAGGTTTTACATAATTTTTTATCACTTATTTTCTTAGTTAAATTTTCTTTTCTCTTTTTTTCTAATAATTCATCACTACATACACATTTAAAAGCTTTTTTATTCTCAATTAATTTTAAAGCAATTTCTTGATGTCTATGAATATTTTGAGATTGTAGAATTGGCTCTCCATCATAATTTAGCTCTAACCATTTTAATCCTTTTAGGATGCTTTCTTTATATTTTAAATGTGACCTATTTATATCTGTGTCTTCAATTCTTAAAATAAATTTAGAGTTAGGAAAATTAGCTTTTGCTTTTTGTGTCACTATATAATTTATTAAAGCAGTTCTTATTCCTCCAATGTGTAGATTGCCAGTAGGAGAGGGGGCAAATCTAGTGATAATTGAATTCATAGAATTCTTATAATTTAAAAAAGAAATTTTTATTAGTTATATTTTCTAATAATTCCTGTTAAAGTTCCTTGAATTTGAACTTCATTAACGTCAAAGATTTTTTCTGAATAACTTTTATTAGCTGGAATTAAGTGAATTTTATTATTTTTGATATTAACAGTCTTTAAAGTTATTTCATTATCAACAGTTAATACAGCAGCTATTTTGCCATTTAATACAGTATTTGTTTTTTTAATTATTGCAATATCGCCATCAAAAATTCCTTTTTCAATCATAGAAAGTCCATTTACTTTCAAACCAAAATATTGATTATTTGGAGATATAAAATTTGCTGGAACATTTATAAACTCCTCAGGATTTTCAATTGCTTCTATTGGGTTACCTGCTGCAATAGACCCCAACAATGGTATTTCATTGCTTGCATTGTAATTTGTTGAATCAGATAGTTTTTTTGTTATTTCCATTGCTCTGGCTTTATGTTTCAAACGCTTTATAAAACCTCTTTGTTCAAGGCTAGTGATTAATCGATGAATGCCTGATTTTGATTTTAAATTTACTGCCTCTTTCATTTCTTCAAATGAGGGTGATATGTAATTTTTTGATATATACTTAGTTAAAAAATCGTATAACTCTTTTTGTTTTTTAGTTAACATAATTATGTTCTATATATGTTCTCTAAATGTTTCAATAATTTTCTCATTTTTATAAGTTTTCAAGGGTTTTTTTACCTCTTATAATTCTTTTTACCTCCTTTTTTTGATAATAATTTAATCTTTTCAATAATTATTGATTTATCAATACTTTTACACATATCATAAATGGTAAGAGCACAAATGGACACAGCAGTCAAAGCTTCCATTTCCACTCCTGTTTTGCCTTCATTTTGGACTTTTGCCTTAATTACAAGTGAATGATTTTGTAAATCAGATTTTATGTCTATATCAACATTTTCAATTTCTATATTATGACAAAGGGGAATTAGTTCACTTGTTTTTTTTGCACCAATTATACCAGCAATAATTGCAACACTTGTTATTTCACCTTTTTTAGTTTGCATACTTTCTAGTTTTTTAAAAATTCTGTTAGAAAATTTTATTCTTCCTTCAGCAATTGCTTCTCTTTTTGTTATATTCTTTTTAACAATATCAACAATTTTTGGTTTATTCTTTTTGTTTAGGTGACTAATCATTTATTTAAGAGTTCATTAAATTTTAAGTTAATATTTTCACTTTTTAGTAAACTTTCTCCAATTAAAAAATTATAAATTCCTTTTCTATTATATTTTTCAATATCTGAGAAACTATTAATTCCACTTTCACCTATGACTGTAAAATCTTTAGGTATTTCATTTATTAAATTAGTAGTATTATCAGTATCAACTGAAAGTGAGTCTAAATTTCTATTATTAATACCAATGATTGGATAATTAATTTTTATTGCTCTATCTAATTCATAAGCATTATGTATTTCAATTATGCAGTCTAATCCTATTTCATCAGCTATATTTATAAATTCTTGTATCTGGACATCATCAAGTATAGTTGCAATTAAAAGAATTGCATCAGCTTTAAAGATTTTACTTTCATAAACTTGATATGAATCAATTATAAAATCTTTTCGAAGAATTGGTAAATTTGATTTTCTATTAATTAAAGACAAATGATCAAGATGGCCACTAAAAAAATGACTTTCTGTTAATACAGAAATAGCACCAGCTCCTGATTTTTCATATTGTATTGCTATTTCTTCTGGAAAATAATTTTGTAAAATAACACCAGCACTTGGGCTAGATTTTTTTATTTCAGCAATAATGTTATTTTTTTGATTTTTTTGAGAAAATTGAAGTAATTTTTTTAAATTTCTATTTTCTTTATTTGGTAATAATTTTTTTAAAGATTTTAAAGAACATTTGTTTTTTATGCTTATTAATTCTTCTTTTTTTTTAATACAAATTTTATCTAAAATATTATCCATACTAAGAAATTAATTTTTCTAAATAATCCTTAGTAATTTTTTTTTCAATAACGTTTCTAGCTAATTCAAATCCCTCTTTTAAATTTTTTGATATTCCTGCAATATATAATGCGGCACCTGCATTTAACTCAACAATGTGCTGAAAATTTTTATTTTTGCCATCAATCATTTCTAAAAATTTTTTGGCATTATATTCTGCTTCACCACCCTTAATATCAAAATTGTTTATATAATTGTAACCGTAATCTTTAGGATCAATAGTGAATTCAGTTATTTTATTTTCCTTTAATTCTGCAATATAGGTTATTCCGCTTAAGGAAATTTCATCTAATCCATCAGATCCATGAACAATCATTGCGTGTTTTGATCCGAGTTCCCTCAACACTTCACAATGAATTTTTACCCATTTTTTATCAAAAACTCCTAATAGTTGTTTTCTTGTATTTGCAGGATTAGTCAAAGGACCTAATAAGTTAAAAATTGTACGAGTACCTAAAATTTTTCTTACATTGATAACGTGTTTCATTGCTGAATGATGATATTGAGCAAATAAAAAGCAAAAATTATTAGTTTTTAGCGAATTTTCTAATGAATTTATATCATCTGTTATTTTGTATCCAATCTTTTCTAGCATATCTGCAGAACCAGATTTTGAACTAATCGAACGATTTCCATGTTTTGCTATTTTGGCACCTGCGCTAGCTGCAACAATTGCTGCAGATGTTGAAATATTAAGTGTTCCACTCATATCTCCACCAGTTCCACAGGTATCTACAGTTTCTTCAGAAGAAGTAATTTTTTTTGATTTTTCTCTCATGCATTTAGCTGCACCTAAAATTTCATTTTTAGATTCCACTTTAGTTTTTAAAGCAATTAACACAGCAGCAATTTCAATATCATTTAACTTTCCACTCATTATTAAATTAAATATAAAAACAGTTTCTTCTACTGTGAGATCTTCTGATTTAAAAATTTTATCTTTTATATCTTTAAGAATCATATTTTATTATATTAAGAAAATTTTTTAGTATTTTTTTGCCATTTTGAGTACCAATACTTTCTGGATGAAATTGTATTCCAAATATTTTTTTTCTTTTATGAGAAATTCCCATAATAATTTTGTTTTTAGTTTGAGCTATTATTTTTACATCTTTAGATAGTGTATTTTTTTCAACTATCAGTGAATGATATCTAGTAGCTTCAAATTTTTTTTCTATGTTTTTAAATAAATGGTTACCATTATGATAAATTGTATCAATTTTACCATGCATTATTTCCTTACATTGAATAATGGAACTTCCGTAGTTTTGTCCAATTGCTTGATGACCTAAACATATGCCTAGAATTGGTATATCTTTATTTCTTTTTAATATGTCTAAACAAATACCTGCTTCATTCGGAGTTTTTGGACCTGGAGATAAAACAATAGCTTTTGGTTTATGTTTAAAAACGTCATTAACTGAAATTTTATCATTTCGATAAACTTTTACTTTTGCTCCAATCTCTCCTAAGTAATGATATACATTAAAAGTGAAGCTATCATAATTATCTATTAAAATTATCATTTATTTATATTTGTATGAATCATTTGCAGCTGCTATTAATGCGTTAGCTTTATTTATAGTTTCTTGATATTCTTTTTCAGGATCGGAGTCATATACTACACCTCCACCAGCCTGAATATATAATTTATTATTCTTAACCAATCCTGTTCTTAAGCTTATGCAAGTATCCATTTGTCCATTAGAATCGAAATAACCCATTGTGCCCCCATAAAAACTTCTATTTACGTTCTCTAATTCTTCAATTATTTCCATAGCTCTTATTTTTGGAGCTCCACTAACGGTACCTGCAGGGAATCCTGAAATTAGAGCATCCACAGCATCAAATTTTGAATTTAATTTTCCCTCTACATTTGAAACAATATGCATTACATGAGAATAATATTCTATAATCATTTTTTCAGTAACCTTAACTGAGCCAATTTCAGCAACTCTTCCAACATCATTTCTTCCTAAGTCTAATAGCATTAGATGTTCAGCAATCTCTTTTTTATCACCTAATAGATCTTTTGATAACTCAATATCTTCATTAATATTTTTTCCACGTTTTCTTGTTCCTGCTATAGGCCTAATTGTTACTGTTTTATTTCTTAATCTTACAAGTATTTCTGGACTAGAAGCAACTAAACCAAATTTTTCAAAATTTAAATTTACCAAAAACGGAGAAGGATTTAGTCTACGGAGAGATCTATATAGAGATAATGCATCAAGATTATATTTTGAAGTTAATCTTTGAGAAGGAACAACCTGAAAAATATCACCTTTTTTTATATAAGTTTTAGCTTTGTTAACAATATTAAAGTATTCTTTTTTTGTATAATTAGATTTAAAATTTAATTTATGTTTTATATTATTTTTATTTGAAAGTTTATTTGATAAATTTTTATTTAATTTTTTTATTGCTTTATCAATGTAATTATCTGCATTTTTATAAGCTGACATGGCACTAATTTTTTTATTAGGATAAATTGAGGTCATTACATTAATAGTATCTTTTATATTGTCATATACTGCTACAAGCCTTGGTCTAATCATTAGAGCATCAGGAATATTAATTTCATCTTTGTTTTTTAAAATTATTTCTTCCATAAATTGAATCATTGGATAACCTAGATAACCCACTAAAACAGGAAAAGGGGAGTCATGTGAACTTCTTTTTATTATAGAGAAGTTAATTAATTCTTTTAGAGATTCTATTGGCTTCTTAGACAAAAAAGATAAATCTAAGTTTTTATTTAAAGATTTAATTTTGACTTTGTTTTTTTTAACTTCCCAAATAATATCAGGGTCACAACCTAGTAGAGAGTATCTACCTCTCTGGTCACCTCCCTCAACTGATTCAAGTAAAAATGAATATTTTTCATTTTTAGATAATTTCATTAAAGTAGAGATTGGAGTTTCTATATCGGCAATAAATTCTTTTTGTATAATTTGTGGTTTACCTAAATTATAATTATTAATAATGGAATTTTTTTTGTTATCTTCCATTAATATCGATTTATAATAGCACTTATTAATGTATCATTGGTAGAAATTTTTTTGTTTTTCATTAATTCTTGTCCAAAGGAAGCCATTAAATCATTATTAATAAATATAGTATTTTTAATATTATTATTTGGTATTATTATTTCTTCAACAAGTAAAATATAAAATTTTTCATCTACTGTATTTGCAATATTCATATTTTTATTTGCTTGAAATATTTCATTAATAATCAAGCTTGGAATTTCATTAGTTTTTTTTGTTAAAGTTAATTCTTTTATATCTAAATTATATTCATCAGCTATTTTAGTTATATAATCTATATTTTTTAAATTATTTTTAACATCATCATTAATTTTTCCAATTTTTTTTGATTTTTTCCAATCTTTAAAAATTTCTTCTTTTATTTCTTCAAAATTTTTAGGCTTTGATGGATTTATATTTGTAACGTTAAAAATATAAGATAAATTTTGATTTATATTAATAACATCACTTACAAAATCATTATTAGCAATAAAACTATTATTCAGTAAACTTTTATAAATTTTTTCCTCTTCTTTGCTATAAATATCATAGTCTTGTGTTAGATTTTTAATAAACTTTTTATCAATATTATGAAAGTCAGCGATATTTGTTAATGAATTTCCATTTAAAATTTGTTCAGAAATTTGATTTAATAAATCATTGTAAAAATTATCTGTTTCAATTTTAATAATTGAAGTTTTGATTATATCTTTTGATTCTAAAAATGTTTTTTGTTTTGGAGGATTAATAGAAATTGGAATTACAATATGTTTAGCAAGCGATGTTTCAATTATTTTTGAAACTTCATACAAATTTAGATTAAAAAGATTATTGGAAATTTGTTCAAGTATTTCGTTTTTTTGTAAATTTTCAAATTCATTAAACTTTATATTATTTAATTTAGCATATTCTAATATTTCGTTATATTCTAAATTATTTGTCTCAGTTTTAAATTTCTCTGCTTCAGTTCTATTCCTAAAATTTAATTGTATAAAACTTCTTTTTTCATTTTCATAAAATAAATCTTTATTGGAGTTGTAATAATCTTCTAATTCAAAATCAGTTGGTTGAAAATTTGAACTAATTTTATCTTTGTCAATTAAAATAAATTCAACATCTCTTTTTTCTTTGCTTAAATAATTATCTATATTATTATCATAAAAATTTTTTAATTCTTCTTCTTGATTAGAGCTAAATTCTTCTACTATTTCATTTATGGAAATTTTATCTATTTCTAATTCTATAAATTTAATTTTTCTTTCATGGTTATTGTAAAGATTAATCATATTACTAAAATAATTTGGAAAATTTACATTAAAAAATGCATCATTAAAAAATTCTTTACGAGTTTCAAAGTTAATAATTTGAACTATATCTTCTATTTTTAATTGTTGTTGTCTTAAAAATGTACTTAAATTCTCCTCATCTAATTTGTTATTAGAGTCATATAGTTGTGGAATTTTTTCTTTAGTTTTTAAAGCTATTACCTTTTCATCAATATTAAAATTATTTTCATTAAATTCATCTTCAAAAACCGCATCATTAATTAAAGCGTTTAAAGCTAAAGAATGTATGTTTAAACTTCTAATTTCATCACCTGACATATTTTTGCCAATCATTTGATTAAAATTATTTACATTCATTTGCATTACTCTATTAAATTTTGAAGTTGAGATAGGTGTATTTGATACTTTAGCTACTATGGAATCTGAATTAAAGAAATTCGAGTATCTTGATCCTCCTTTAAAGAAAAAAAGACTAAGTCCAAATAATATAGCTAAAACAAAAGCCACCTTTGATTTTCCAAGAGCTCTAAACATATTTTTTTATGATGTTGCTTCTATAATATTACTTTGTATAAGGGAAAATAAATATGCTTGAAATGCAGAATTTTGATAAAATTATTGTAGCTAATTGGAAATTGAATGGTTCTCTCTCATTTTCTAAAGATTATTTCAATAATATAAAATTTGATAATTTATCTAATAATAATCAATGTGTAATTATTTGCCCACCAATTCCCTATATTTTTTCAATAAATGAAGAAAAATTTTATAAAGGGGCACAAGATTGTTCAGCTTATAGTGAAGGCGCATATACTGGTGAAATTAGTATTAATATGCTTAAAGAATTAGGATGCAATTTTGTTATAATAGGCCATTCTGAAAGAAGATTAATATTTCAAGATGATAATGATATAATTAATGCAAAAATTAAAAAAGCAGTTAGTGCTGATATAATTCCAATTTTTTGTATTGGAGAAAGTCTAGAACAAAAAAAAGAAAATTTAACTAATGAAGTTTTAAAAAATCAAATTATTAAATCTTTACCAAAGAGCATAGATTTAGATAATATAATTATAGCATATGAACCTGTTTGGTCTATTGGAACAGGTCTAATTCCTAATTTAGAAGAAATTTCTAATACTCACAAATATATAAAAAAAGAAATATTAGGTAATAGTAATACTAAGATTTTGTATGGAGGATCCGTTAAGGCTAATAATTATAAAAAAATAATTAATCAAAATTATGTAGATGGTCTTTTAGTTGGAGGATCTTCATTAAATTTAGATGAATTTAACCAAATTTTAAATTTTTAATATATTGCTTGAATAACTGCATTAGATAAATATAAGGGCTTTAATGACTACATTAATTATTATTCAATTGATACTAGCTATTTTATTAGTTGGTTTAGTATTGCTTCAAGGCACTGATAATGAGGGTCTGGGACTCGGAGGTGGTGCTATGGGGGGCATGATGTCTGCAAGAGGTTCAGCTAATCTGTTGTCTAGACTTACAGCATTAGTAGCAACATTATTTATGATTATGAGCGTTATCTTGACTATTTCAGCTTCTATTGGTTCTGAAAAAAATATACTTCAATCATTGCCTTCTGTTGATTCTAGCGAAGAAGCAGGAACTTCAGAAGAACCAGCAATACCTGAAAATAATTAGTTATAATTCTTCTTGATATCATTCTATCATTTATGTATCAGGGTATTCCGTAATGCATTTTGTTTTTATTACGGGTGGTGTAGCATCTTCTTTGGGAAAAGGTTTAGCGTCTGCGTCTCTTGCCTCTTTATTACAATTAAGAAAATTTAAAGTTAGAATAAGAAAATTAGATCCTTATCTAAATGTAGACCCAGGCACAATGAGTCCATATCAACATGGAGAAGTTTTTGTTACTGATGATGGTGCAGAAACAGATTTAGATTTAGGACATTATGAAAGATTTACAAATCAATCTGCAAAAAAAAGTGATAGTATTTCATCAGGAAAAATTTACTCAAATGTACTTACAAAAGAAAGAAAAGGTGATTATTTAGGTTCTACAATTCAAGTTATCCCACATGTAACAAATGAAATTAAGCTTTTTATAAATAGTGATCTAAATAACGAAGAAATTGTTATTTATGAAA
>MDSW01032425.1_pt1 | contig 47517 bp, 25 predicted proteins | sample 811171 | NCBI WGS metagenome assembly MDSW01 (sample SAMN05326641, study PRJNA326480) | marine metagenome | isolation source: seawater | place: Atlantic Ocean: North West | collected 2012
CGGCGGCGGCGGCTGGAGCCGGCCGCCGGCGGTGCCGTCGCTCGTGCCGAAGCCGGGCGCCGCGCCGAAGGCGTCGTGCCAGGAGGAGTTTGAGGCGCACGAGGCGGCGGCGGCGGCGGCGGCGGGCGCGCCCGAGCGCGGCGCCGACGCGCGGGAGGTCCGCGGCGAGTTCGAACGCGACCGCGCCGCTTTGGTCGCGGACGAATCGTGGGGACCCGGCGCGGGGCGTTTCGGCGCCGAGCGGCGAGACCAGGTCCGAGACCAGGGGTTCGACGCGTCGAGGCTCCCGGGAGACGCCGAGGGAGATGGATCCGCGGGAGACGCCGAGGACTCGAGAGAAGCCACGGCGGCGAAACCCTCGAGCGGCGATTGCGGCGGCACGAGCGGAGGCGGCACGAGCGGAGGCGGCACGAGCGTCGCCGCCTCCGCCTCCGCCGCCGCCTCCGCCGCCTTCGTCTCCAGGAACGCGCGCATCTTCCCCCTCCGCGCCTCCGCCTCCTCCTCCTCCGCGCGTCGCGCCGCCTCCGCCCTCGCCGCCGCTTCCCGCTCGGCCGCCCGGCGCCACGCGCGATGACACCGCGCGAGGACGTCGCGCGCCTCCCGCCTTTTCGCCTCCGCCTCCGCCGCCTCCGCCTTGCGCGCCTCGATCCGACGCGTCAGCGCCGCGCGCGCCGACGCGACCCGCGCCGCCTCCTCGGCGTCGCGCGCCTCCGACGCGTCGCGCGAAAACCGCCGCCACGCGGACGCGACGCGCCTCAGCCTCCATCGCGTCATCGCCGCCCGCGCGGATTCACCCTCACGCTCGCGATTCGCGACGGCCTCGTCGACCGCCGAGCGCCACCGGTCGAACGCGGCGGCCGATCGCCGCGCGGCGCTCCGCCTCGCCTCCCGCGCGGCGCGATCGCGCGCCCTCGCGGCGTCCTCCTCGCGCGCCATCGCCTCCACCGCCGCTCGCGCCGCTCGGAGGTTCGCCTCCGCGGCCCTACGCTCGGCGGCGGCGACGAGACGCGCCTCCGCGTCCCTCGCCTCGGCGTCCGCCGCTCGGCGCTTCGCCGCCGCCTCCGCCTCCGCCGCCATCGCGCGCGCCTTCTCCGCGGCGTCGACGCGCGCGGCGTTCGCCGCCGCCTCCGCCGCGCGCGCCTTGGTCGCCTCCGCCTCGGCGGCTTCGGCGGCGCGCTCCTTCGCCAAGCGCTCGCGAAGCGCCGCCACCTCGGCGTCCACCCTCTCGCGATCCGCCGCGACGCGCTCGCGGAGCTTCTGACTCCGCGCCAGGGACGAGGCGGAGGAGGACGCGGCGGCGGCGTCGAGCCCCGCGCGGCGACGGAGCGCCCTCGCCGCCGCGCGCGATGGGGAGGAGGACGACGCGGCGGAGGCGTCTGCGTCGCGGACGCGGAGGTCCTCTCGGCGGTCGTGCGCCGCCGCGTACCCGAAGTCGGATCGCGCGGATGAGGCGGCCCGCGCGGCGGCCTGCGCGGCGATCATCGCCGCGCGCATGGCGCCGGTTCGAGCGAGGGGGTCGAGCGCGTCGTCCGCGCGCCGCCGCGGCGCCAACTCGGATCCGGCGCGCGCGACGCGTCGGAAGAGCCGGCGCCGAGCCGCCGCGACGGGCTCGGCGTCGTCGTCGCGGTCCGCCTCGGGGCTCGGGGCCCCGGCGTCGTCGAGGCTCGCGCGGAGGAGGCGCCATCGGGAGCCTCCGTCGGGAGCCTCCGCGCCGACGAGCTGGCCGCCGCCTGAAGCCTCCGCGCCGCCTTCGCCGTCGAGGCGTCGGGCGCTCGCGCCCTCGCTCGCCTCGAGCTCGGCCATCACCTCCCTCGCCTCGCGGAGCACCCGCGCGGCGCGAGAGAGCCCCGAGGAGGCGTCGCGCGCGCGCGTCCCCGCGCCCGCCGGGGCGCTCGCGGCGCGCGCGACGCGCGCGTCGTGCGCGTTCGCGTACCCCGACGCGACCCCCGCCGCCGCCGGCGCGCGCGCCCACGCGGTCGAGCCGTCGACGCGGGTTCGACCGCGCCGAGACGAATCGCCGCGCGCGCCTCCCGCGCGTCCCGCGCCGGAGGCGCCCCACGCGCCTCCCGCCGCGACGGCGCCGCGGGACGCCGCGCGCCCGTCGCCCCCGCGCAGACCCGCCGCGTCCATCGCGCGTCCGGACCCCGCGCGACGACCCCGCGCGGACCGCGGCGCGAGGGACGTTTGCGCGCCTCCCGTCGCGAGCGACGACCGTTGGGGGTGGCGCGGACTTGCGATGGAGAGAGAAGGAGCGCAGGGTACCGATCGATGCACTTACTTGGCGTTTCCAAGCGTCGGCGCAAGCGAGCCGGCGGTCCGTACGAGACGTAGTCTGATAAAAATGACGCGCACCATTGTCGTCTGCACTAAACGCATCGAGGGTTTTCGAGGGTTCGTGACCCAGGGTTCGTCCGAGTCAGCGAACCGGTGCCGATGGGTGAAAAGCGTCCGCGGCTCGCGCGCGATTTCGATGACGCACGGCATCGATCAACCCTCCGGACCGCGAAAGGGTCGGGGGTTTCGCGCCGGATCACGCCGGGGTCAATTTTGGTCATCGCGATCGCGATCCAATCAAGCGCAGGGTTTTTCTCAACCGTCGAAACGGGCGTATCTTTTCGCGAAAGCGCGGTCCTACTCGGATCGGGGGGCAAGGTGCCGAGCTGGCGTGCCAGCTGGGCGCTTTAACCCCCCTTTTTCGAGTCGTTACCGCGCAAACGCGAGGCTTTCCGCGCGCAGTGGCGCAGTCAGAAATGTCCGCGCACGCCGCACGCGCCGAGCTCGCCGCCGCGCGCCGCCCCTCCGGGGCGCGCGGCGGCGCCATCTCTGATTACCGGACGAACATTGGCGGTCTCCCGCGCCCGAGGGCGGATCGGGAGCGTCGCGCGCGGTCGCGCGCGGCGTTCGCCGGACCCACGAGCGACGATTTCCGCGTGCCATCCTCCTCCCCGCGACGCCGCGCGTCTTCCGAGGTGGGTGCCGTGACCGCGACGCGCGACGCGAGCGCGCGCGACCCCGAACGCCGCGACGGAACCCCGCTTCGATCGCTCGCGCGGCTGACCGTCGCGTCCCCCCGCCCTCGAATCGCGCAGGACCCCCCCGGTCGCTCCGTCTCCGTCGGGGCGTTGAGCGAGCCTTCCGTCGCGACGACGACCGCGAACATCGAGACGACGCGGGCGCCTCCGGCGAACCAGCGCAAGCGGCACGGCGAGCTCACGCGGCCCATCAGCGCGCCCGCGCAGAACCCGGTGGACATCAAAGATCTGCAGGCGGTCGTCCTCGCCGGCGGGGCGGATTCGGGCAACCCGTTGACGCGGAACGAGTGCCGCGCGGCGCTGAAGTTCGCCGCGACCTATCGCCTCATCGACTTCCCAATGGCCAACATCATCAACTCCGCGATGAAGCGCGTGCACGTGCTCACGCAGTTCAACTCCTACACCCTCAACCAGCACGTGCAGCAGACGTACACGCCCGAGGTGTTCGGCTTCGGGAGCATCCCAGGGTGCGTCCCCGCCCCTCGCGTCCCTCCAACCCCCCCCCGCCCCCCAAACCTCCATCTTGCCGATCTACCCGTTCTTCCGAACATCCCCGTCAACTCGCGGTTTCGACGCCGCGTTCTGATTGGACCGCGGCGCCTTTGGATTTTTGCTTCGGAGGGGTTGAAAAAATCTTCGGATGTTTCGGAGGTGTCAGAAGCGGCGTTTTTTTTCGCGGCGTCGGTCGCTCACCGCCTCCTTCCCCCTTCCCTCCTCCCCTTTCCTCCTTCCCCCCCCCCGTCGCCCATCTTTTCAGGTTCGTGGACGTTTTGCCCTCGTTTCAGAGCCCCCACGAGAAGGACTTCTGCATGGGCAGCGCGGACTGCGTCCGGCGGCACCTCCAGGCGGGGACGCTCCGCGGGCCGCAATTCGTCGACGCACCGGGGGCGTACCTGATCCTCAGCGGCGAGGCGCTTTACCGCATGGACTACCGGGAGCTCCTCGCGACGCACAACGAGTCGGGCGCGGACATCACGATCGCCACGGTCAAGCGGAAGCTCCGCGACGTGGACGCGAGGACCCTGGGCGTGTGTTCCGTGGATAAATCCGACGGTTCGATGTACGGGTTCCGCGAGAAGCCGACGGTGGATGAGCTCAAGGAGCTGGCGGAGTGCGAGGAGGGCGCGGCGAGCCTGGCGGACTGCGACGTCAACGTCAACATGGGCGTCTACATCTTCAGCAAGAAAGCCATGGACGGACTCATCGGGCACATCGAGTACGTGCAGGAGCAGCTCGATTTCGGGAAGCACATCATCCCCATGGGCATCGGCGCCGGGTTCAAGGTGCACGCGCACGAGCACGACGCGTACTGGCAGCCCATCCGCACGCTGCGCGAGTGGTACGACACGAACCTCGACCTCTGCCGCGTGAAGCGAGGACCCGACGCCTCCACGGTCGGCGGCGCGGGGTCGATGCTCGATCCGGACTTCCCGATCACCACCCTGCCGCGGTGCCTCCCCCCCGCGCGGTTCCGCGGCGAGAGCTCTTGCGAGGGGAGCGTCATCTCCGAGGGCGTCGTCGTCGGCGACGCGTGCGCGATTCGCGACTGCGTCGTCGGTCCGTGCTGCGTCTTCGGCGACGGCGTGGTCGCGGAGGGCTGCATCCTGATTGGGCACCCCGAGATGGCGCACCTGCACGGGGACGACGTCCCGGACGTCGGGGACGGGTGCGAGCTGAGGAACGTCGTGCTCGAGCGCGACGTCGTCGTCGGCGCGGGGTGCCGGCTGATCAACAAGGGGGCGGTGAAGGACCTCGACGCGGTGGACAAGAAGACGGGCCTCGGGTACGTCATCCAGGACGGGATCATCGTCGTCACGAAGGGGACCGTGCTCGAGCCGGGAACGGTCATCTGAGGAGGGGAAAGGAGGAGGGGGAAGAGACAGAGAAGAGAGAAGAGAGAAGAGAGAAGAGAGCGCGCCGCGCGAAAGAGAGGGATTCGTTTTGGTAAGACGTGTTGACTTTCGCGCGCTTTTCTTTTCACGCGTCGCGAGACGCTGACCGTTTCTCGTACGCGCGACCGAAAAGCAAGCGACGCCTCCCCGTGTAGTATCATATACAAAACGTCCACGTGGCTAGTCTACGTACCCGGCGGCGACCGTCCGAACGGATCGCCGTCTCATGATATATACCTTCGCGCCCCCTACGTACGGTACCTTCGTCTCGCCTCGTCGAGACGAACCGTCAGTGAATCTTCAGCCCCGCGGAGGATTCGAGCCTCCGGAGCGCGAGCGCCGCCTTCTTCGCCTTCTTCTCCGCGACGACGCGCTCCTCCGGCGTCAGGTTCGGGCGCATCTCCGCCCCACCACCGGCGGGCGCGGGCGCGGGCGCGGGCGCTCGCTGTCTCTTCGCCGCGGCGGGTCGTTTCGTCTCCGTCTTCGTCTTCGTCTTCGTTTTCGTCTTCGTCTTCGTCTCCGTCTCCGTCTCCGTCTCCGAATATAAAAAAGCAAAGAGCCAACGGCGCGCCCTCGCCGTCCACTCCTCGAGCTCCGCGAGCGCTCGCGCGTCCTCGCCCTCGACGTCCGCGCGCACGAACACGTTCCACAGCCACACGCTTAACGGCGTTCCGCAGTGCCAGACCGCGTGCGCGTCCACGAGGCCGAGCGCGGGCGGCCAGTCGAACACCTCCGCCGCGGCGGCGACGTGAAACGACGCGCACGCCAGCGCCAACGCGACGCGCCCCGGGTGCTTCTTCTTTTTCGCCGCCGCCGAGACCCCACCAGTAAACCCGAACGCCCACAGGAGCATCAGCGTCCAGTGCGCGACGGAGCACAGGATCATCACGCGCATGTTTAGCGCGTGCCTGAACCTGAGCCTCTCCCCCGTGGGCGCGATCGCGGGCGTTCGCGTCGCCGCGACGTGCGCGGCGAGCGCGGCGAGCGCGACGATCGCCGCGGGGACCCACCGGCTCGCGCGCGCGCCCGCGGGGCCGAGGCGTCGCACGAACGCCGCGAAGACGGCGAAGAACATGATGCCGTTCGCGCCGAGGTAATCCGCGTCGTGCGTCGCCGGGGTGTCCCTCGCGTGGAACACCGCGGAGCGCGCCCAGCCGTGGATGTTGACGAGCGCGTACGCGAACCACATGGGCGCGAACGCGGCGCCCTCGGGGGTGGTGGGTCGCGGAGGCGCCGCGGCGGCGGCGGTCGGGAAGGCGGCTCGAAAGGCGGCGCGAGCGAGCCGGGGGAGGTGCCAGGCGTGCGCGGCGAGGTTCGCGAGGGAGGCGAGGGAGGAGACGAGCTCCTGGACGCCCGCGACGCGGTCGAACGACCACTTGCCGAAGTACTTGGCGGCGTTGAGCCTGAGGGTCGCGCGCACGTCCTCGAGCGTGCGCATGCATCGGTACCGACAGTCCGCGGCGCAGTCCCACCCGGTGAGGCGCATCGCGAGCGGGAACTCGGGCGGGGGCGCGCCGTTCAGCCCCACGCCGTTCCGCGCGCACGACGGCACGCACAGCGTGGGGGCGAACGTCGCGCCCTCGTGCGTCGCGGACGCGCACCCGGTCTGCCCGCACTCGAACTCGCACCGGCGGTACATGGCCGAGAAGAAGCGGAAATCCTCGCCGGGGTCCGTGGGCTTCGCCCCGGCGCCCGACGCGTCGCGGACGAGCGCCGCGGCCGCCGCGAGGAAGAGCCACGCGACGGGGACGCGGAGGCGACCCATCGCGACGCGGAGCCGCGCGCGCGCGAGTGCCGCGGGCGAAGGCGTCGCGCGTTTCCGCAGGAGCGAATTTTGTGGGCCCCTCGACGCTTTGCCGTTCGAAACGTCGGAGAGTACGACGACTGGCCCCTGGAGACTCCTCCGGCGGACGGAAACGATTTGACCCGAGAACCAGGGTCAAGCGCACCCGGATCGATCCTTTGACTGCAGACCAAATCCCTGTCCGACCCGGACCCGCGCGAAACGTGCCCGGAATCCGCCGGGGCGGGAGGGTCGATTCGTCTCGGAGGTTCCGCTCGCGTAACCGAGTCGGCGTCCCGCGCGCGCCGCGCAGTGCGAGCGCGCGCCCCGCACCGACCGCGGCGGCGCACGGGAGGGCGCGCGACTCGACGCCGGCGGTCGCTCGACGCGCGCTCGGTCGAGTCGGCGGCGAGAGGACGGATTCCGCCGCGCCGGAGTCCTCCCCGCGCGCGTCGGCGGTGGTTGGGGAGAGGGAATCGCGCGCCCGCCCCGCTCCGGGATTCCGCCGTCCCCGATCATCATGAACGGCTCGGTTCCGAGCGCGACCCCGGGTTCGCGCGCGGGCGCGCCGAAGCACGGCAAGGATGCGTCCGAGGAGGCGACGTTCGCGTATTACGCGAAGATGGTCGTCTACCTCACCGCGTGGAGCTTCGTGAGCGGGCTGCTCATCATCCTGAACAACTGGATCATGCACTACGACGGGTTCCCGTTCCCGATCACCCTGAGCGCGACCGGCCCGCTCTTCAGCTGGCTCATCGCCGCGACGCTGGTCTTCACCGGCCACACGCGGCTCGAGCGCAGGATGACGCTCGCCGTCTGGGTCCGGAACATCTTCCCCATCGGGTTCTTCACCGCCGTGACGTACGCCGCCGGGAACGAGCTCTACCTCTTCATGTCCGTCTCGTTCATCCAGATGATGAAGTCCCTCTCCCCGATCGTCGTCATGTGCCTGCTCGTCATGTTCAAGCTCGACGTCATCACCGCGCCCAAGCTCGTCGGCGTGGGCCTCATGACGTTCGGGATGCTCGTCGCGTGCTACGACGAGCCCACGTTCAGCGCGGTCGGCATCGCGCTGATGCTCTTCGGCGAGACGGCGGAGGCGATGCGCATGGTGTTCTTCCAGCGCCTTCTCGGCGCGCAGCGGTTCGGGCTCGTCGAGGGGCTCTTCTACACGTGCCCCGCGAACTTCTTCTTCCTCTGCGTCGGCGTCGCGCTCTTCGAGGAGTCGAGCCTGACGGAGGAGCGGTACTACGGCAGGGTGGTGAATAACCCGGCGCCGTACCTCCTCGTCTCCTCGCTCGGGTTTCTCGTCATCCTCACCACGCTCGGGGTGATCCAGACGTGCGGGAGCCTCACGTTCAAAGCCGCGGGCCAGGTGCGGAACATCGGCATCATCGTCGTCAGCGTCGCTCTGTTCGGCGACGCCGTCTCGACGAGGCAGGCGGTGGGCTACGCCGTCAACGTCGTCGGCTTCGTCGCGTACCAGGTGGTCAAGACGAAGGAGGACCTGCGGGCGCTGCGAGAGGACCGCGAGGGGGGGGCGGCGGAGGAGGAGGGGACGGCGCGGACGCCGCTGCTGGATAAGGCGGCGGGGGGGTCGGGGGCGGGGTCGCCCGAGGACGGGTGGGGGGGCGAGGGGCGAGAGCGCGCGCGCGGGGAGACGGGATCGCCGACCGTGCGGGGGAACTTCGCGCAAATAAGGGCGGGGGCGTCGCTGGGGCACGCGGCGACCCAATGAAACGTCCCGGTTGATTTTTTTAAAACAACGTTTTTTTTACTTTCGAAAGTATTTTCTACTTTCGTACGAAAGTAAAAAATAGACACAAAACGCGTCGGGATCGCGTCATCGCGACCGCTGCGCGAGCCGCTCGGCGGCGTCGCACGCGGCGTCCGCCTCTCGCGCTCTCTCCTCGAGTCGCACCACCATCGCTCTCGCGGCGAGGGATTCCGCGAGCGCGTCTCGTTCGACCCGCGTCGCGGCGTCGGCCTCTCGCGCCGCGACGTTCGCCGCCGCGCGCGCCGCGCGCTCGCGCCGCCGCGCGTCTTCGGCGGCGACCTTCGCCCTTTCCGCCGCCGCCGCGGCGGCGGTCTCGACTCGCTTCGCCGCGGCGACGGCGGAGGACGTCTCCGCGGCGCGCGCGATCGCGGCGACCAGCGCGCTCGCGGCGCGTTCCTTCGCGCTCGGAGGACGCCTCGGCGGCGCGAGCGATAGGAACATCGCCCGGTTGGCGCGAACCTTGGCGAGGCGCCGCCTCTCGAAATCAGTCAGCGCCGACGACGGATCCGCCTCCGAGGGATCCGCGTCCGTCGAGAGGGCGGCGGCCTCGTCCACCCCCGCGTCGAGCTCGACGCGCCGCGCGTGCTCGGCGAGGATCTTCGCGCGGCGGTCGCGCGTTCTCCGCGCGTCGCGCTTCGCCTCTTTCGCGCGGCGCGCGTCGCCGGTCTCGCCGAACCCGAAACGCCGACGGCCGCCGCGAAGAGACACCTCGTCGAGCCAAGGTTCGGCGATTCGATCCGCCGCCGCGGGAGCGTCGTCCGACTCCTCTCCGGGGTCTCGGTCGTCCGACTCCTCTCCGGGGTCTCGAACGTCCTCCTCGCGCTTCTCCGCCTTCGCCCACGCGTCGGCGTCCTCCTCCTCGCCGTCCGATTCGGTTTCCTCGGATTCGGTTTCCTCTTCGTCGAGCGAAGACGCGCGTTCTTCGGCGTTTTCTCCGCGCGGCGTCGGCGTCGGCGTCGGCGGCGTCGGCGTTTTTTTTTTTGCGCGCGCCTCCGCCTCCGCGTCGTCGTCCGCCCACGGGGCGGCGTCTTCCGACGCTCTGAGCGCGAGCGCGTGTCCCTTTCTCGCGACGCTGAACGCCTTGAACTCCCTGTCCGTGAGCGGGGCGTCGCACCCGAGCCCCGGGAACGCGTACTCGCACCGCCACATCTCCCTGGCGCGCACGCCGGCGAGCGATTGCGTCGGCGGGATTTCCCTCCACCGGTCGCACGCGTCGCACGCGACCCAGCTGTCCCTGAACCGCTTCGCGCTGTCCACGTGCAGCCTGTCCGTGAGCTCCTCGAACGCCGCCGTGTGCAGAAACTCGCGGTCGAACGGGACGTCGAACTCGCCCGCGTGCTGGAACTCGTCGAAGAAGCGGCGGTACGTGGCCATCTTCTCGCTCTTCGGGAGCGTCGGGGAGACGAGGCAGAACACGGCGATGCCGAACCCGATGGGGGTGTGGTCGTAATCCTTGAACCGGATCGCGTCCCGGCGCAAGAACACGCGCGGGAACGGCAGGAGGCGCTGGAAGTAGCTCGTGTCCGTGGAGTTGCGGCACACCATGAGAATCCCGGGGCAGTGCCCCCACTCCACCTCGTTGATCGCGCGGTTGATGAACCGCCACTGCACGCTCGACTCGTACGACGGGTTCAGGATGACGTGATACCCGCGCCACGCGTTCTCCTGCCGCAAACCGTCCTGCTCGCGGTCGTACGTCTTGGCCGCGGGGATGTTCGGCCGACGCCGGTCGTTCGTGCACGGATCCAACAACCCCGCGATGATCGGCCGGTCGACCGTCGGCGGCTCGAGCTGAAACACCCGACACCCGGCGTCGATGATCCAGTCGGGGGTCAGCCCGTCCCGCTCGCCGTCCGCGCGAGCCTCGAACGCGCGGTACGTCCCCGTCGGCCCCGCGGGGGGTCGAGGAAGGAGAGACGACCGTTCGGCGAGACGACCGTTCGGCGGACGACCCGCGACGCCGTCGCCCCCCTCGTCGCCCGCGGGGTTCTCGCCCTCGCTGTCGCTCCACGGCGGATCCCACTCGTCGAAGAGCAGCGCCGCCTCCTCCGCCTCCAGGAGCGCCTTACGGGCCGTCGCCGGGGTGACGCCGCGAAGCCCGCCCGTCGCGCGTGCCTTCCTCGACGAGTCGCTCCGAATCGACGCCGCCGCGAGGAGCGCCGCGGTGCGCCTCGCGGCGCGAGACGAATGAGACGACGCAGGGAGCGAGGCGGCGGGGAGGACTCGGAGCGATGTCGTCGCCACCGACACCGACGGATGAACTCCCTCGGCGGCGACGACGTCGCGCTCAGCCCCGGGGAGGACTCGGAGCGCGCCGACGGGTTCGACAGGTTCGACGGGTTCGGTCTCTCGGTTCGCGTCGTCTCCCGCGTCGTCTCCCGCGTCGTCTCCCGCGGGAAAGCCGCGGCGCGAGGCGAGGGCCGCCGCCGAGCACAGCGCGCTCGGAGCGTCGCGGGACGACGCCTCCGGGAGGGCCTCTTCGGTCGCGGGCCTCCGCTCGTCTTCTTCGACGCCGTAGCGCTCGAGGTCTTCAGGGGCGGCCCAGACGAACGATCCGTCGCCGAAACACCGAACGAGCGCCCTGGGCACGGAAGGCGGCGCGCCCCGGTCGCGCCACAGCGCGGCCGCCGACGCGCAGTGGCGCAGCTTCCACGCGCGACCGGGCCACCACACCCCGGACGCCTCGGCCTCGGCTTCGGCGCCGCCGACGGGTTCGCCGGGAACGTCGCCCGCCGCCGCCGTCGCTTTCGCGGCGGCGGGGGGGGTTTTTTTTCTCTTGGCGCCGCTTCGGAGGCTCCCGCGGAGACGCACCCAGACGACGTCGCCGGCGGTGATCCCGGGGGGCGGCGGGAGCTCGCGACGGGGCGGCGGGCGGTCCCGCCAGTTCTCGTCCGTCAGAGGCTCCGAGGAGGACGAGTCGGTGGGACGGGTACTCGAGGGAGGCTCCGAGTCCGAGTCGTCGGCGTCGAACCGCCGGCGCCGCCGCAGCTCCGCGAGCGGCGTCTCGTCGTCCGAAGCTCCGAACGCGTCCGACGGCGGCGGTCGCGGCGACGGGTTCGCGGTCTCGGCGCGCCGTCGGGCGTCTCGGACGGCGGCGCTCGGCCTTTTCTTCCTCGTCGGCGCTTCGAGACGCGATCCGGCCGCTCGGGGTTTCTTCGCGGCGCCGTCGCGGCGCCGCCCGGAGGTTTTCGCCGTCGGCGAAGAAGCACTCGGTCGTTTCGAGGACGACCGTCGCGATGCTGACGAGGCTGATGCCCCGAGGCTGGGCTTCGCGCGCGCCGAAAAAGCCGGCGCGGGGACGTACGCGGGCGCGGGGGCGCGCCGCGCGCGCCCGCTCGCGTTGAGCTCGCTCGCGAGTCTTCGCGCGAGCGACTCGTCGTCCTCCAGAGTCGGGCGCGGCGCGTCGGGGCCCGCCGAAACGGCGCGATCGTCGTGATGGGTGCTTTCGGGGACGGCGACGCCCGACGCGCGATCGGTTCGCGCCGCGGCCGGCCCGACGGCCGGCTCGACGGCAGGCTCGACGGCAGGCTCGCCCACGTCCGCCGCGCGCGGCGCGACCGCGATCGGCGCGGAGACGACGTCCATCGCGGCGTCCGCGAACCCGGGCGACGCGCCGGGGGCGTGTGTCGAGACGCGTCGGTCGTGGCCGCGAGTAAGTGTCGAAGTTTCAGCCACGCGGGGCAAGCAACGATGTTTTCACGCACGAGCAGTCGGACAACAAATACCCCGCCCGCGCGTCACTCGCCGGTATCCGTTCCACGCGGCGGCGAACGCCCCCCCCCCTTCCCCCCTTCGCCCCCCCGCGCCTCGGCCTCCGCCTTTTCCTTCTCCCTCTCCCTCTGCACGAACCCGAAGTGCGCGAACGCGACGAACGTGACCGCCACGCCCGCCGCGGCGCCGAGCGCGGATCCCCTCCCTCCTCCCTCGCCGCCGCCGCCAAAAAAGTCTCCGAGCATCGTCGCGCCGAGCTCGCGCGCGCCCTCCGCCCCCACGACGTACCCGACCATGTTCCCCACGATCAACACGCACGTGTTGACCCCCCCCGCCACGGCGCGCGCGATCTCGTACCGCGCCGTCCGCCTCCCCGCGCCGCGCGCCGCGAGCGCCGCGAGCGCCGACTCGGGCGCGGCGGCGACGGCGAAGATCGCCGCCCACCAGATGAGGCGCGAGTCCAGCGCGTCGTGCCACGCGCCGACAAACGCGAAGGTCAGAGGGACGGCGACGCGTTTTCGCCCGGACCCGCCCAGCGGCACGTACACGTACCTCACCAGCCACCGGTTGAAGGAGTGGTGCCACGACTTCCAGAACTCCAGGACGCTCGGCGAGTTGTTCACGCACCGGAGCATGTTCTCGGGGCACTCCTGCCCGGACGCCATCGCCCACAGGCGGAAGAAGCGCCAGATTACGGCGAACTTGAGCCACATGAAGTTCATGGTCGCCACCGCGATCGCGCACACCTCTAGGGTGCCGAACCGCTCCTCCGCCGGCACCTCCCACCGCCACGCGCGCGCCTTCGCGAACGCGTTCGCGTACTGCGTCCGCGTCCAGACCTCCAGGAGCAACCAGACGAGGCCGAGCTTCCGAAACGCGTACCGAAGCGCCGCGCGCGACGAAACCGGCGTCGGGCGCCGCAGCTGCGACGCAAACGCGTTGAAGCTCGAAATCGGACCGGCGACGTACAGCGGCGGGGAGAACACGTACGCGACGTACTCGGAGAGGGAGTACTCGACCTCGCGCGTGGGCGCGTGAACGAGCGAAGCGTAGTGAGCCGACGAGCCGGGGGGCGCCCCGCGATGCGTGTGATGCGTGGGGGGGGCGGAGCGGCCTTCGTTCGAGCCCGAGGCGCGCTCGGGTTCGGGTTCGGTTGTTTTGGTTTTGGAAACCGACTCGTCGTCGGTCCCCTTTTCCACCGCCGCGCCCTTTTCGGGCTCGGGCGCTCGTCGTTCTCGCGCGTGCTCCAACCCCGCGCGGCGTCTGTGGAGGTCGACGCCGAAGCTGATCATGCGCAGGACGACGAGGTTGAAGTGCACCCACCAGCGCGGGAGGACGCCGGGGAAAGACGCGAGGGCGGCGCCGAAGACCCCGAAGGGCGGGGTCCATCGCTCGGCCAACGCGCGCGCGGCGACCAGGCACGCCAGGGCGGAGGCCCACGTCGCGAGCGCGCCGAGTCTCGGGACGCCGGCGACCGCGCGGCAGAGCGCGAAGTGCGCGAGGGCCATCGCGGCGGGGAAGACCGCGCGGTCGCCGTGCAGCGCGAACGCGAACGCGGCGGCGTAGACGGCGTGGAACGCGGGCATGCGCGCGGGGCCGAGCGCGCGCCGCGCGAGCGCGACCGCGGGGACGGCGCACAGGGCGACGAGGACGAGCGCGGGGGCGTTGCGGCGGAAGGAGGACCACTGCGCGTCGGAGAGGTCGTTCGCGCGCCCGAGCGCGTCGCCGGGGGCGCGGCGCACGCCGGGGAGGAGGCGCCGCCGCGAACCCGGGGTTCGCGCGGGGGAGGAGGAGGAGAACCCGTCGCCCGCGCCCACGAGCCGAAGCGCGGCGTTCGCGCCGTCCATCGCCCGGCGCCACGCGGGGGAGAGACCGGGGTCGTAGCGCGCGGACAACACCGCGGCGCGGAGCGTGAGGACGGCGATCCCGAACGTCGCGAGCGCGAGCGCGAGGCGATCGGCGAGGCGAGCGCCGCGCCGAGGGGGCGGCCCGCCCGCGCCGACACGAGCCATCCCTCTGGACGGGGGAGAGAGAGCGCGCGTGTCGTTGTTAAATTCTCTCGAGCGACGCGAAATCGTGGACGGCGTGTGCGCGCGCGCCGCGACCGACTTGGAGCGGGCGCCGGACCACGTGTCGCGTCACACCCCGCGATATTCCGATGATCGAATCGAGTTGGGGCGCCCGACCGCCCGCTCTCGCCCCCTCTTCCACATCACCCCACGCCGACGATGAAACTCTCCTTCGTCTTCCTCGTCTTCGCCCTCCTCGGCGTCGCCGCGCACGCGCGCGACGTCCCCGCCGCCGCGCCCCACCTCGAGTCCGCCGCGTCGACCGCGCCCCTCGAGATGCAGCTCTCCGAGGCGTTCCTCGCCGAGGCGTCCGAGGCGGTCGCCGTCGGGCACAAGCTCCCGTACAGCAACCCGTCGACGGGGGCGTGCCAGACCTCGGAGGCGAAGGTGACCATCACCGGCATCCCCGGCTCGTTCTGCTCGCCCAAGTGCGGCCCGAGCTTGCCGTGCCCCGCCAACACGCACTTCGCCTCCTCCGCGTCCCCGCAGTGCGTCCTCGAGGCGCCGGGGACGCCCACCCCGTCGCAGTGCGCGCTCATCTGCCGCCCCCCCATGGGCGGGTGCCCCAAGGGCGCCTCCTGCCAGCCCATCCAGGGCCTCGGCATCTGCACCTACGCTTCAGGCCCCCAAGAAGAAGACCCCGAGGCGGCCCAGGCCCTCGAGGAGGTCCAAGAGTGATCGGATCCAAGGAGACGACTCGACGCGGAGACGACTCGGACGCGCGAAACGTTTTTTTTTAGAGCGTCTCGTGAAGCCGGCAGCGCGCGGGCGATCGTTGCAGTCTAAAACCGATCCGTCGGCGCTCGCTCGCGCGCTCGTCCACTCTTCTTCGCCGACCCCGTGACCTTCCACCCACCCCGCCCCCTCAGCGCGTACGCCCCCTTCGGCAGCGCCTCGTGGTGCACGAGCGAGTGGAACACCCAGTGCCAGTCCACCGCGGGCGCGCCCCAGCGCCGCTCCGCGTCCGCCACCGCGCCCTCGTCGAGGTCGCTCGACATCACCACCGCCGTCACCGCGCCTCCCGAACGCTCCGCGCCCCGCGCGCCCGAACCCTCCCTTCCCCCGGAGCGAGGCGTGAACCCCGCCGCCGAAAACGAAAACGAAAAAGAGCCGCCGCCGCCGCCGCCGCGGCTGTCCTGGCTGTCGGGGACCGCCTCGGCGTCCTCCGCGCTCATCTCCCGGGCCTCTCCGTCGCGTCGTCCCGACGTCGGAGAGCTCCCCGCGACGACGGGCGCGGCGGCGGCGCCGGGGACGGTCTCGGCGCCCCCCGCCTCGAGGAGACTCTCGAGCTCGCCCACGAGGAGCTTCCCGGACGACCCGACGACGGCGACGGTTTCGCCCGCGAACGCCCCGGGGCGGCCCTCGGCGACGCGCGCGCGACCGCCGGCGGGGCCGACGCGCCTCGGCGCCGCGCGTTCGGCCGACGCGTCTCGGAGCGCTCGTCGATCCCTCGCGGCGGATCCTCCGCGCTCGGTTTCGTTCTCGTCGCCCGCGCGCGCCGACGAAGAACAAGAGGCGCGGCGCTTCCCGTCGCGTCCCTCTCCTTCGACGCCGCCGTCACCTCCCGGGGGAAGAAACTGCGGGACGTCCTCGAGCTCGAACGCCGCCTCCTCCAGCCACCGCCCCGCGGCGACGCTCCGCTCGACGTACGAGTCGTGCAGCACCCACGCCCCGCGCGCGATCGCCGCGAGGTAGCTCACCGTCCGGGTCCGAACCTCAAAGCAAGTATCGTCACCGGCGCCCTTCGGTTTCCCGTCGCCCTTCGCGCGCTCGAGAAGGTGCGTCCCCTCCGTGGGAAAGATGTCGGGAGAGACGCCTCGAGGGGGCGCCGCGACGGAGGCGCCGCCGAGCGTCGCGCACGCCGCCTCGAGCGTCTCGTGCCGCCTCGCCGCGTCCTCGGCGGTCTCTCCGGGGCGCCGCGGCGCGACGAAGACGCGCGCTTTTTCTTTCGCGCCCGGAACGACGCGAGGCGGAGACGCCGCCACCGCCCCGGGGTCGACGAGGGTCGCGAGGGGGCGGCGCGCGGCGCCTCGAGGCGTCGCCGTCCCCGCGTCGTCGTCCTCGAAGACGATCGCCGAGAGCTCGGCGAGGGCCTCCGGGTCGAGCTTCTCCGCCCACGCGCGGAGCTTCTTCGCCTTCATGGCCTTGGGCGGGTGCTTCGCGTACGCCGCCACGTACAGTTTCTTCGCGCGCGCGACGGAGAAGCGCCGATCGCTCTGCGACGCGTTCGGCTGCGACGCCCTCGACGCGGTGCCGAGGACGGCGGTCTCCGTCTCCGTCTCCGTCTCCGTCTCCGTCTCCGTCTCGGCGCGCGTCGACGGCGTCGGACGGCGGTCTCCGTCTCCGTCTCCGTCTCCGTCTCCGTCTCCGTCGCGCCGCGCGTCGTCCGCCCCGATATCCACCAGACGGGTCCTGATGAACGCGGCGAGCGCGTCCAGTTCGCGAACGCGCTCGGCGAGCGCGGCGCGCAGAGGCGCGCCCTCGAGGCGGGCGAGATCCGCGAGCGCGGAGGGAGGCGACGCGGAGGGAGGCGACGCGGAGGGAGGGCGCGGAGCGCCTCGCGGGAGCCCGCCCTCCCTCGCGCGCTTTTTTTTCGCGGGGGGCGCCGGGGAAACCGCCGCGGGTTCGGAGGCGCGGCGTCGCGAACGCGCGGGGTCGTCCGAGCGAGCGGGGTCGTCCGAGGGAGCGGGGTCGTCCGAGGGAGCGGGGTCGTCCGAGGGATCGTCCTCGTCCTCGTCCTCTGGCGTCGCGTCCTCCCTCGGCGTCGTCGCGGTCGTCGCCGCGTCCGCGCGCGTCTCCTCCGTCGCCTCGGCCTCCTCCTCCATCGCCTCGGCGAGACGCGCGATCCTGGAGATGACGCCGGCGACGGTGCGGTTCGGGCGAAGATCCTTGACGTACACCGGGTGCGTGCACCGCGGACACTCGTTCGCGTACACGCCCACGCCCTCGAGGCGGTCCCGCACGCACTCGGCGCAGAACGTGTGCGCGCACGGCAGCGTCGTCGGGTCGCGCAGGACGCCCTCGCACAGCTCGCACGACGGCACTCGCTCGAGCGCGCGAAGCGCCTCCGCACCGGTCTCCTCCGCGTCGAAGAAGCGCTCCATCTCCGCCGCCGACGCCATCGCCGCCTCGACGGACGCGCGCGCGCGACCGCGCGGCATCGTCGCGACCGGAGCCGTGCGCCCCCGCGCCGCGCGCGCGAGGATCTGAGACGAGCGAAACCACAACAGCTGTGTTCGTTTTGAAGTTCAAGACTACGAACCACGCGACCGCGCGGCGCTGATGATGAAAAGATATTGCGGTTCTCACCTCCCCGACCACGTACTATCACGGCTAGACGATCGACTCCTCGCGCATCACTTGTTCAGCGCCGCGTGCGTCTTTATGCCCTCGGGCACCTCCCCCTTTCCGTGCAGCCTCACCCCCTCTCCCCCCGTCGCTCGTCCCTCCATCGCCTCCGCGGCGTCGTCGAAATCGTCCGAGCGAAAAAACGTGTAGGACAAGCACACGTCGTTCACGTCCGCCATCGCCGGGTCGCTCGCGAACTCCGGGTCGAGGTAGAAGAACACGGGCATGTCCACCTCCTCCCCCGCCCGCAACCGCTGCTCCTCGAAGCAGAAGCACTGCACCTTGTTGAAGTAGCTCCCGGCCTTGTTCGGCTGCACGTTGTACGTCGCCACGCCCGTGACGTCGCGCTCGGAGTTGTTCTTGGCGGTGAAAAACGCGAGCGTCGTCTCGCCCGGCTTGACGATCAACGACTTCTGCGTCGGCACGAACCGCCACGGCATCCCCTCCGCGACGTCCGCGTTGAACGAGATGCGCACATCGCGGTTCCGCGCGGCCGAGCGGACGTCCGCGGGTAAGTTCGCCGCCTCCGCGAGCTTGTCCTCCACCGTCTTGCGACGGGTCGTCCCTCCGAAGCCCGTGGCCTGGCAGAACATGCGGTACAGCGGCACGGAGGCGTACGTCGCGCCGACCATGCCCACGGTCAGCGCGGCGAGGTAGAGCCCCCCCGAGGCGGCGGCGCCGCGCGCCTTCGCCGTCGCCGCCGCGACGCGCGAGGCGCGGCGATCGGACGCGTGGGAGTGGGGCGACGAGGCCCCGCGTCCGGAACCGCCCGCGGAGGCGTGCGCGCGCGTCCAGGGCGGCGTCGACGTGGACGCGCCGGTGCAGACGCGGAGGGGGGAGGGCGAGGGGGCGGGCGACGGCGCGGCGCGAGCGAGCGCGTCCATCGCCGGGCGCGAGGACGCCAGCCGCGACGCCGCGCGACGAAGCATGCCGATCGAGAGCCAAGATGCCCCCGCCGCGGAGAGGTGTGGCGCGACGAGCCCCGGGCGAGCAGAGCTCGGATCTGCCGGAGGCGTCTACGAAAATCCCGGCGGCCGCGTGATGCGCGCGGCTCGGGAATCGGCCGTTGGGCGCGTGGTCTTTCGCCGCGCCGACCCGCGGGGCACTGCGTCGCGCGCGGCGGCCTCGACTCGCGCGTACGGTCTCGGGCTGCGCGTCGAAAGACGCATGGACGCGCGACGTGCGTCCCCCGTCCCCTCGCGCCACCGCGCGTCCGCGCGCGCGCCTCGCTTCGACGACGCCTCGGTCGTTTCGTGCGTGTGGGCACCCCACCCCGTCGTTCGTTCCGTCCTTCTCCTTCTGACGCTTTGCCCGTGACCCCTCTCCCTTCCACAGCGAGCGCGGCGTCGAAGATCGAGATGCCGAGCTTCATGGCGCGCGGGACCGGGAGCGCGCTCGAGAGCCTGGCCGCGGCGTCGCCCGCGGGCGCGTCCGTCGTCCCGACCCCGCCTCCCGCCGCCCCCGAGGACGGCCCCGCGCATCGCCTCGCGCACGTCGCGGAGAAGTTCGGTAAGTTCTACGACGACCTCGAGAACACCAAGGCGCAGCGTCGCGAGGCGGAGATCGGGAGGCGCAACGCGCTGTACGACCAGGTCCAGAAGCTCGAGCTCGATCTCGAGACGGAGATCCGGCGGCGCCAGGAGTCCGACCGTCTGCTCCGCGAGAAGGTGGAGGCGGATCTCAAGGCGATGGAGACGGGCGTCGCGGCGCACGTGCGGGAGGCGCAGCTCGAACTCAAAGCCTCCGTCGAGGCCCTCTCCCGCGCCTTCGCCGAGCTCCACGCCGGCCTGCGCGAGGAGCGCGAGCAGCGCCGCGTCGACGTGGAGCACCTCGCGCAGTCCGTCGTCGCGAAGGTGGACGAGTGCCAGGCGAGCGTCGACGACGAGCGGGTCCAGCGCCTGGAGCGCGAAGCCGCGACGCTCAAGCGCGTGGGGGAGGACGTCTTCAGGCTCCAGGAGAAGGTGGACGGCGAGCGCGGCGTGCGCGAGGCCGCGGTCGCGCAGCTCGGCTCGGAGCTCCGGAGCCTCGCGACGCGCGCGGAGACGCACGACGACACGTTCCAGACGATCGTGCTGACGGAGATCGCCGCGGTGAAGAGCGCTCTGAACGCGGAGAAGGAAGAACGCGTCGCGGAGGATGAGCAGATCGTGCACGCCATCAACGACTACACGAGGGCGCTGCAAGACGGACTCAGGATCGTGAACCAGAGCTAGTCGAGAGGGGCGATCGAGAGGGGCGAGCGAGGTGAGATGAAGGAGGTATATCGTGTCATAGGGTGATGGGACCGTCGATGGGGGGGGCGCGGGGCCCGCTCGGGGACGGCGCGTCAGCTGTCTTTTCACTGTTGTTACCCGTCATCAGAAGTGCGCGCGCGAGCGAAACCTGCAATCACCGCGTCTTTTCGCGTTCTCTCGCCGCGCGACCCTTCGTCTGGCGGGGGTGTGGTGCGTGCTCCCAGGGGCCACACGGGGACGCGCGACCGGAGCGGCGCCGCGTCGGTCGATGCTTCGCGGGAAGGGTCTGACCTCGGCGGTGTTGGTAGCGAGCGCGCGGCGCGTACGCGTCGGACCTGCGCCGCACGCGTCGGTCTCGGCGCGCGGGGGGGGCGCGTGCTGGACGCGCCAGGCGCCTTCGAGATCGATGGCCTCCGGGGGCGCGGCGTCGTCCTCGAGAGGGGACGACGCCGCCGTGCGCCTGTACGAGCGATGCGACGAGCTGCTCTCGCGCAAAGCGCGCGGCGTGCCCGCGACGCGCGACGAGGTGGCGGCCATAGAACCGCTCATGGGTGCGTGTCGCGCCGTCCCGCGCCTCCGTCCCTCGCGCCCCGTCAGATGGCACCGCCGCCGACCCCGAGCGCGCGCCGCGTCTCCCGCCCCTCCCTCCTCACGCCCTCCCTCCTCCCTCGCGCCCTCCCTCCTTAGACGCGGTGGAGGCCCGCCACGTCGGCCTGTCTCCGCCCGCCGCGAACGACGTCTCCACCAGCGCCCCGTTCGCCGCGCGCCCGTGCCTCCAGTACGTCAAGCTCCACGACTGCCCCGCGTTCACGATGGGCGTCTTCGCGTTCCCGCGCGGCGCCGCGATCCCGTTGCACAATCACCCGGGCATGACCGTGATGTCCAAGCTCCTGTACGGCCGCCTCCGCGTGCGCAGCTTCGACTGGGTGGACGGCGGCGTCGATTACGTCGGGGCTTCGGCGCCGGTCGGCGTCCCGCGCCTGGCGAAGATCGTGTACGACGGAGAGCTCGCCGCCCCCGCGGCCCCCTTCGCGCTGTACCCGGCGAGCGGCGGCAACGTCCACGAGTTCACCGCGCTCGAGCCCGCGGCGGTCATGGACGTGCTGTCGCCGCCGTACGCGGTGGGGAACGGGCGGGACTGTCACTACTTCGAGGAGGTCGCGGCCGGGCCGGGCGGGGAGCCGGCGGCGGAGGGGTTCGCGTGGTTGGCGGAGATCGAGTGCCCCGACGATTTCGGCGTCGATCGCGCGGAGAACAACGCGAACCCGAAGTTCGGGAGCGAAAAAGAATGACGAAAACGTCTCTTCGACGACGCGCCGCGACGGCAAGCGAACGCTCGCCCCGGACGAACTCGCGAATAAAATAACCACGACGAGCGTCGCGCGCGGGACTCGCGAATAAAATAAAACCCTTCTACCATCGAAAGTACGACGTCGCGTCGTTCGCGTCGCGTCCGTCTCGACCCCCGATCCTCCCTCACAATCCTTTGCTCACCTCCGCGCCCGGCGGGAAGAGGTGCGTATACTCCGGGTGCGCGGTGATGTGGTAGCTGAGCAGCCCCCTGACGAGTCCCCGTTCGATCGCTTCCCGCACCGGCGGCGCCCCCTCGAGCCCCTCCGCGTCGAACCCCTCCCCCCTTCGTCTTCTCGCGCGTCTCGCGAACGCCAACGCGAGGAACCCGACGAGCCAGATGGACGCGGTGGCGCAGAGGCCGACGAAGGGCACCAGGCCGTTGACTCGCTTGATGCGCTCCGCGATGCTCCCCTGTTCGTCCTCGTCGTACACGGTCCCTCCGCCGGTCCACTTCCCGGAGACGCCGTCCTCGAGGACGTACGACGGGAAGTCGCGCTCGCCGTACGCGTACACGGCGAGGGTGAAGTGCAGGCACACGGCGAAGGGGAGGGTGTGGATGAGGATCGAGACGAGCTTGCCGGTGTACCGCGGGGGTTTCGCGCACAGGCACAGGAGCATGACGCGGTCGATGCAGTAGAACCCGACGCACATGACCGCCATGAACGCGTACCCCAGGGGGATCCCCGCGGAGAAGATGAGCGTGTACAGCACGGCGGCGGCGAAGTACCCGTTGCGCTCCGAGAGGGAAAACGGCGGGGGGTGGTAGAGCTCGTCGAGCTGGCGCTGCGTGTTGACGAGCTTCTCGCGGAAGTGCCGCGCCGCGCGCCACTTCACCACCTCGTTCGCGCACGAGATGGGGAACATGATCGAGTTGATCAGGGCGAGCTGCGAAAACTCGTTCCCGACGTCCTCGTACCACTCGGCGGTGAGGTCGGCGTAGTCCCCCTGGAACAGGTAGGGCACCCGCCGGAGCGAGTTGACGTCCGCGGCGACGCACAGCGGCAAGATGACGACGTTGATGGTGATGGCGACGGTGATCTTCCAGCTGATGCTCGCCTCGTACGTCGTGAACGAGTGCGGACGCTCGAGGTGGCTGAACAGCTTCGCGAGGACCTTGATGAGGATGTTCATCAGCGCGGAGACGATGGCGGCGCTGACGAGGAAGGTGTCGCGCGCCAACCGCTGGCGCCAGTACTCCCCGCACATCGCGCCCACGCCGTCCTCGTCGTTTCGCCACGCAGCGTTGCCCTTGCTCTCGCAGTAGCACGAGTAGCACAGGTGCGCCGCGCACTCGTCCGCGAGCGAGTCGGGGAGGAACCCGCCCAGGTACGCGCTCGAGCGGTCCTGCGCGTCGCGGAACGCCGCCACGGCGTCGGCGGAGGGGTACGCGACGGAGGCGCCGTCGGCGAAGCCGGAGTAGTCGGACATGTCGCGGAGAAACGCGCCGTTGACGACGAAGTCGGCGCAGTCGCTCGCGCTCACGTCCTCGCGCACGAAATGCATGATGTCCCGCCTCGCGCGGTTGTTCGCGCGGGTGCTCGCGTCCAGATCCCAGATCGCGGGGCAATCCAGCGTCGCCCCGCCCGCGCCGATGGACCCGCAATCCGGCTCGGGGTTGAGCACGTTGCGCACCGCCACCTTCGACCGCGAGATGAGCGCCGTCTCGAGGATGATGAACGCCAACATCGCGATCGCCGTCCCGAGCCGCCGCCGCCACATCGTCGCGCGGCTCCAGTGCATGTTCTCCCACAACACGTCGGAGGGCGGCGCCGTGTGCGTCACGTGGAGTCGACGCTGGGCGTTTCCGAAGTTGCGCGCGTCCTCGGGGGGCATCGTTCGCCAGTCGGCGTCGCCGCGGCGTTTACGCTCGTACTCCGCCGCGACGGCGTCGTTGTGCGCCTCCAAACAGTCGAACGCGCCCTTCTCCTCCGCGTACGTCACGAACGCGGTGACGATTCTGTACCCGTTCTCCCGGCACGTCTCGATCTCCGCCATCGTCTCCTCTCGCTCGCGCCTGTTCTCCGCGAGCCGGTCCGCGAGCGCGTCCAGGTCGAAATCCTGAGGCTTGAGCGCCATCATCGCGCCGACGACGTTCTTGTTCTCGCCGAACGCCTTATACCGCGCCGCCTTCGCCGCCGCCTCGGAGCGCTCCTTCATGCTCTTCGTCTTGTCCTTCGCCGCGTCGAGCGCCGCGGTCCACATGAAGCTCGCCCCGCGCGCCGCCGCGGCGAGCACGGCCTTCGTGGACCTCGACCACAGGCTCTTCGCGTCGGACGACGAGGCGCCGCCGCCGTCCCCGCCCCCCCCCGCGTCCGCCTCTTTCGCCGCGCCCCCCCCCGCGTCCGGCTCGTCCTCGCCCAGGATCTTCCTCGCCCTCTGCAGCATGAACTCCAGCACGTCGTGCTTCCCCTCCAGGTCGAACAGCTTCCTCCGCAGCGCGATGAGCTCGTGCAGGTCCCGCCCGAACGTCACGTCGTGAAGCTCTCCGTGCCGCTCGAAGTGCGCGCGCACCGCCGCCTCGTCCACGTCCTCCGGTAACCCGTGCACCTCCACGGTGTAATCGTCCAGCGTGATCATGCGTTGGTCGTTTTCGCGCTCTTTCCGCCGCTTAAGGCGGTACATGTACACCGTCCCGATGGAGATGAGGACCATGACGACGGCGTCGGAGACGACGACGCCGAGCGCGGCGTCTCGGTCGGCGTCGTCGACGGCGCCCGACTTGGACTTGGCGCGGCCCCAGAGGAGCATCGCGGCGAGGCTCGCGCGCGCCATCAGCGAGAGATCGCTCGTGCTCGTCTCGTTCTCCTCGTTCGCGACGCGCGCCATGTTCCAGAAGTGCGACAGGAGCAAGACGACGAGCAGTGACGTCGCGACGTAATTTCGGAGGAGCACGAACCAGAACGAGATGCCGTCGCCGAAGATGCGAGCCATGTCGTCGTCGCCGACGAAGAGCGAGTACCGCCGGGGGTTGCCGTCCGCGTCGGGCGCGGACTCGGTGTCCAAAGGCCGGAACGAGCGCATGTACGCCAACGCCTTGGCTCGATCGGGGGGCTCGTACGTCGAAGCGCGCAGACCGGAGGATGAACGCGCCTTCGCCATGGCGGGTGGCGACGTCGCGCCGCCGAAGCCTCCGAGCGAGCTCTTCATGGACTGCATCATCCCCGACGGGGAGGGGAGACCCCGCAGATACGAGCGACGAGTCCCGGTGGGGTTGGCGTCCACCGAGACGCGCGCGCTCGCGGCCTCCTCAGCGTCGTCCGCGGGGTCGGAGGCCGCGGATTCGGAAACCTCGGGCGCGGGGACATCATCGGGCGCTGCAGACGCGTACGCGTCGGCGCGTCGGCTCCCCATCCCGAAAAACATGCTCGCCGCGTGAGAACGTGACGAGATGTTCCGTGAGCGCGCGTCGCACCGCGCGCCCCGGCACGAAGCGCGCGTCGCACTGCCCGCCTCGTGGTCGCCCGCGACGGCCCTGACCGACAGCACGAGCGAGGATAAAGCAGAGCGCCGTTCCGTAGTCGGAGCGGCGCCACGAGATCATCGCGCGCGCGCGAGCGACGGATGTTCGAGTGTTCGAGTCTTTCAACACTTTCTCACCTCTGTCAAATCCTGCCGTCTACCGGGTCGTCGACCGGTTCGACCGACGGGTCCTCATCCGGGGATTCCCCGACCTCATCACTCCTCTTGGCTTCGCCGCGCCAAATATTTTCGTTCCCCGCCCCTCGCCTTCTCACAGCGGTTCCGTGACGTCGTCCCCCTTCGGGAAGAGGTGCTTATACTCCGGGTGCGCCGTGATTTTATACGACGGCAGATCCGTGAGCAGCCCCCGCGCGATCGCCTGCGGCAGCGGCGGGCACCCCTCCACGTCCATGTTGAGCCCGTCCAGGCGTTTCTTCACCGCCAGCGCGGTTTCCGCGACGAGCGCGAGCGACGCCGTGGTCACGAAGCCGACGAAGGACACCATCCCGTTGACGCGCGCGAGCCTCGCGCCCGCGTCCCACTGCCCGTCCTCCGCGTACGCGCCGCCGCCCGCCGCGTACGACCCGGAGACGCCCCCGTCGAGGACGTGCGAGGGGGCATCCCTCTGGCCGAAGATCCACGTCCCCATCGCGAAGTGCAGCGCGACGCCGATCGGGATGAGGTGAATGAGCAGAGCCGCGAGCTTCCCGGTGTACCTCGGCGGGTTCGCGCAGTAGCGGAGGAGCATGACGCGGTCGATGACTATGGACAGGGCCAGGAACACCACCATCCCGACGTACACGAGCGGGATCCCGGCGGAGAAGATGAGGGAGTAGAGGACCTGCGCGATGAGCTGGCCGTACCTCTCCGAGAGAAGAAACGGCGGCGGCGTCGTGAGCTCGTTGAGCTCGCGCTGCGACTTGACCTTGTTGACGAAGAACCACAGCTTGAGCCTCCAGAGGATCACGGGCGAGAGCAGGGTGAAGGGGAAGGACACGGCGTTGATGATCGCGATCTCCGCGAACTTTTTGGAGAACTCCCCGTACCACGGCCCCGCGACGTCGTAGTGGTCGCCTTTGAAGAGCCACGGGAGGGAAGAGAGCTCGGAGATATCCGCCGTCATGAACAGCGGTAAGAGCGCCATGTTCACGACCAGCGCGACGATCATGTACGACGCGGTGCTCAGCTCGCGCGCCGTGAGGCTCTGCGGGTGCTCGAACCACGCGAGCCAGATGCACAGCTCCTTCAGGATGATGTTCATCGTCGTCGAGACCAGCACCGCGGCAATCACCACCAACCACCGGTTGATCTGGTCCGTCCAGTACTTCTCGCAGAAGCTCCCGAGCCCGTCCGAGTCGTTCGAGTACTTCGAGTATCCTCGATCGCCGCAGTAGCACGCGTAACAGACGAACGCCGCGCACTCGTCCACCTGGCTGGACGGGTCCAGGCCGCCGTCGGGGAATGAGGCCCTGAAAGCCGCCGCCCCCGAGCCGGAATAAAAATCGCTGTGCGCGCGCATGTCGCCGACGAAGCCGCCAAACTTGACGTGATCCTCGCAGTCGTTCGCAGTCACGCGGCGAGCGAGGAAAGGCTGGATATCCTCGCGCGCCGCCGGGCTCGAGGCGCTGCTCGAGGCGAGGTCCCAGATCGCGGGGCAGCTGAGCAGTTCGCCGTCGGCGCCGATGTCGTCGCACGCCGCGATCGGGTGCAGCGATTTCATCGCCGCCATCGCGGCGGCGATGGCGGCGATGTTGACGACGAGGAAAAAAATGAGCACCACGAAGGACCGGAGCTTTCGCTTCCACATCGTCCTGTCCCGGTAGTGCAGGTTCTCCCAGAGCACGTCCGAGGGCGGATCCGCGGGCTTGATTTTCAGCTTCCACCCCTGGTCGAGCGGGGAGACGCGGAAGAGGCGGATGTCGTCTCCGCCCCGCATCTGCATCCGCGACCTCGGCGTCCCCTTCGCGGCGCGATCCTTCTTGTCCACGCGTTTCGAGTCGTTCACGAGCGCGACGCAATCGACGCAGTGCTGCTCCTCCACGAACGCCACCCACGCGCACACGATCGAGTACCCCTCCTGCGCGCACGCCGCGATTTCGTTCGCGTTCTCCTCGCGCTCGATCACGCTCTGCCGCATCTTCTGGCGGATCAGCTCCGGGTTGAAGTCGTCCGCGTTCGAGGACCCGGCCGCGCCCACGGTACCCTTCTTCATCGACCGCTGAGCCGCCTTCGCCGCGCTCGCCGTGCGCTCGCGCATGGACAAGCTCTCGTCGCGCGCCGCCGCCAGCGCGGCCCCCCACAAATCCACGCGCTTCTTCAGCACGCCCGCCGCGACGAGCTCTCTCTTCGTCTTGTCGTAGGCTTTCCGCCAGAGGCGCCGCCACCGCGCCGGGCCGTCGCGCTCGTCGTCGCTCGCCTCGCCCAGCAGCTTCTGCGCGCGTCGGAGCATCCACTCCAGGAGCTCGTGGTTCGCCTCGAGCGCGAGCGCCTTCTTGCGCAGCTCCATCACCTCGAGAACGTCCCGCCCGAACGTGATCTCGTGCACCGGTCCGCAGTGTCTCTCGAAGTGCGCTCGGACGCTCTCCTCCGTCGCGTCGGGGGGTAAACCCCGCACCTCCACGGCGTAATCATCCATCGTGATCGTGTTATCGTCCACATCTTCCTTGACTCGCTCCTTATAGATGTGGTGGTACACCGCGACGCCCAACAGGAGGACCATGGACAGCGCGTCGAGGATCACGATTGCGAGCGTCTCGTCCTTGTCGGCGCCCGACGGCGGGGCCCCGTCGCGGCTCTTTTTCGCGCTCCAGAAGAGCACCGCGCCGAAGCTCGCGCGCGAGATGCCATCGAGGCGCTCCCAGGTCGTGCCCGCCTCCTCGTTCGCGCGGCGGACGAGGTTGAAGTACCCCGAGGCGACGATCGTGAGCACGACGAAGACGATGAGGTAATCGCGGAGGAGGAGGAACCAGAACACCACGCCCTCGGAGAAGCGGTTCATCATCTCCTCCGTCCCGATCTTGAGCGAGAGCTTGCGCGTCGTCTTGCCCTCTTCGTCGGGCTCGATCACCTCGTGGGGCTGAATGCTGCGCATGCGCGCCATCGCGACGTTCAGGTTCGGCGGCTCGTACACCGACGCACGCAGCGTGCTCTTCCTCGGCGCCAGGAGGTTGCGCTTTTTCTTGAGGCTCTTTCTTCCCCCGCGAAGGCTGCCGGGGGTCTCGCTCATCCCGGGCGAGGGCAGCCCGCTCGCGTCGCTTCCCCCGGGCGAACCCAGGACGCTGTCGCCCTCCCACATCCCGCTGCTCGCGCCCATCGGAGGGATTTCCAGCTCGAACGCGCTCGCGCTCTCGAGTGGAGGGAGTTGTCCGCCGCCCGAGGATGCTTCCGACGCGTTCGCGGCGTCGCCGCCGCTCGCCGCGCGGCGAAACATCGCCCTGCTGAACGCGTCCATGAGCGGCATCGCGCTCGGGGCGTCCTCGAGGTCGAACCCCTCGCGAGATGCGAGGAGATCGAACGCGCGAAGATGCCTCGAGCCCGCGCCCCTTCGAAGCGGCCGCCGACAGGAGGCGCAGGTAACTGTATTTTGCTTCGCAGATGGAATCCAGCCCGCGGCCCGGCGGCTTCGAATCGCTCGTCTTCGGCTCGTCAGTTCTGTTGGGTTGAATTTCCTTGAGTTAACAGACCCTCGTCGGGTCAAACTTCGCTGCTGGTGTCCGCCGATAGACAAGACCCGGTGCGGCTGTGGGCACCCGGCGGATCTCGGAAACCCCACACACGCGATGGGCGCGGACGTCGTCGCGCACGTCAAGGGTGTGCTCGCGTCGACGGCGGTCGACGATGAGGTGTCTGAATACGTCGCCGAGATGGTCGGCGACCTGCTGTCGGACGGCGAGGTCGGGCGCTCGAGGGCGGAGATGGTCGACGAGCTCGTGGACGCGACGGGTCCGATGCTCGGGGAGTTCGTGGACGAGGCGGCGGTTCGGGCGTTGTGCGAGGGCGCGGTCGCGCACTTCGTCGGCGACGGAGGCGCGAGCGGCGAGGCCGCGAGCTCTCCCGCGTCCGACTCCGCCCCCGCGATGTGCCTCGACCTGGACGGCATCATCCTCGCCTTCGCGGGCAAGGTGCTCCTGCGCCCGACCTCGCTCAAGCTCGCTCGCGGTCGGCGCTACGGCGTCGTCGGGCAAAACGGCGCCGGTAAGACGACGCTCCTGACGCGCCTCGCCGCGGGGGACATCAACGGCTGGCCCGCGGACCTCCGGTGCGTCTTCGTCCAGCACGAGGTCCTCGTCGCGCTCGAGCAGTCCGTTCAAGACTTCCTCGCGTCGCAGGCGGCGACCCTCGGCGCGGACGCCGCGGACGTCGTCCCGTGCCTCGACGCGGTGGGCTTCACTCCCGAGACGCGCGCCAAAGCCGTCGCCGAGCTCTCCGGCGGGTGGCGCATGCGCCTCGCCATCGCGCGCGCGATGCTGCAACGGGCGGACCTCTTGCTCCTGGACGAGCCCACGAACCACCTGGACGTCGGCGCGGTGGAGTGGCTCGCGAAGCACCTCACCTCGCTCGCGGACACGACCGTGCTCGTGGTGTCGCACGATTACGACTTTCTCGCCGACATCGCGACGGACATCGTGCACTTCGAGAACCAGGAGCTCACGACGTTCGGTGGCGGGTTCGCGGGGTTCCGCGCCGCGCGCCCGAAACTCATCTTACCGCGCATGAAACGCGACGTCGTCGCCGCGATCGAGGCGTCCGCGAAAGCCGCGGGCGAGGACCCCGGCGGGGGCGGGACCGCCGGGAGCGACGACGACGCCGCCGCGCGCGGGCGGAAGATGGCCTCCGCCGCGCTCGGCGGGGTCGGCGTCGAGAGCGTCGGCACGCGCGCCTCCGCGCGGGGCGACAGCGGCGCCGGCGGCGGGTTCGCGGCGGCGATGTCGCGCGGGACCGCGTCGAGCGGCGGCGGCGCGGGTTCGAACGGCGCGGGGAAGAGGGAGAAGCCTCTGATTTCGTTTCCCGACCCGGGCCCGCTCGACGGGATCAAGAATCGCCAGCAGCCGGTGCTTCGCGTGGACGACCTCGGGTTCGCGTACCCCACGAGCACGTCGCCGGTTCTGGACGGGGTGAACGCCAGGGTCACCCTCGCGTCGCGCGTCGCGATCGTCGGCGCGAACGGTGCGGGGAAGACGACGCTTCTGAAGTGCATCGTCGGCGAGCTGATTCCCGGGACGGGGTCGGTGTGGCGCCACCACAACCTGCGCGTGTCGTACATCGCGCAGCACTCCATGCACCACCTCGAGTCGAACCTCGAGCAGAGCCCGAAGGCGTACATTCAGACGAGGTTTTTCTTGGGCCGCGATAAGGAGCTCGCGGCGATGGCGACGATGGAGATGACGGAGGAGGAGCAGGCGCAGATGCGGGTCAAGGGCAACGTGTGCGAGATCCTCGGGCGGGCGATGAAGGGCGGGTCGCTGTGTTACGAGGTGAAGAAAACCGGGGACCGGCCGGGGGTGACGCGGTGGGAGCCGCAGGAGTTCCTGAAGTCCTCGTACGTGGCGAAGATGACGCGGCACTACGACGAGAAGCTCAAGGCGAGTCAGAGCGGGCTGGACATTCGACCGCTGACGTCCGCGGAGGTGTACGCGCACCTGAGCGATTTCGGCATCGGCGTCGAGCTCGCGGATGGGAAAATCAGACGCATGTCCGGCGGGCAGAAATCTCGGCTCGTGCTCGCCGCGGCGATGTGGACCAAGCCGCACGTCATCGCGCTGGACGAGCCGACGAACTACTTGGATAACGAGACGCTCGCCGCGCTCACAGACGCGCTGAAAAAGTTCAAGGGCGGGGTGTTGACTGTGAGCCACAACGCGACCTTCGTCGCGGATTTGTGCACGGACAGCTGGCGCGTGTACCAGGGCGCGGTGGCCTCCGCGGAGGGAAACGCCGTCGCGGGCGCGGGAAAGCGAAGCGCCGCCGCCAGAAGGAAACAACGCGCGGACGAGAAGAGGGAGAACGCGCGCGGCGCGAAGGGGGAGCGAGGCGACGTCGAGAAGTCGGGCGAGGAGGGCGGCGGGGAGGGCGAGGGCGAGGGCGAGGGCGCCGCGGCGGGCGCGCGCGACGCGCGCGACCCCTCTGCCGCCGACCGCACCGTCACGGGCGTGCTCGCGTCCCGCTCGACGGCGATGGACGTTCGCATCGAGCAGTTCTCGATGCAGGTCAACGGCCGGGAGCTCGTGCGCGACTGCGCGATCGAGCTCAACCAGGGCCGGCGGTACGGCCTCCTCGGCGCGAACGGGTGCGGCAAGAGCAACCTCCTCGCCGCGATCGCTCGGCGGGAGGTTCCCGTGCCTCCGCACCTGGACGCGTACCTCCTCCGCGAGGAGGCCGAGCCCTCGGACCGGACCGCGCTGGAGGCGGTGGTGGACCACATCAAGGCGGAGGTGGCGCGGCTGCAGAGGCTGGAGGCTGGGATTTTGGCGGAGAGCGGGCCCGGGGACGAGCGCCTACAGCCGATTTACGAGCGGCTCGAGGCGCTCGACCCGAACGGGTTCGAGGCTCGCGCCGCCGAGCTGTTGCACGGCCTCGGGTTCGACGGCGCGATGCGGGCTCGAGCGACGCGGGACATGAGCGGCGGGTGGAGGATGCGCGTCGCGCTCGCCCGGGCGCTGTTCGCGTCGCCCGCGCTGCTTCTCCTCGACGAGCCCACGAACCACCTCGACCTGGGCGCGTGCGTGTGGCTGGAGCACCACCTGGCGAAGTACGACAAGTGCTTGCTCGTGGTGAGCCACTCGGCGGATTTCTTGAACGGCGTGTGCACGCACGTCGTTCGCCTCGCGAACCAGACGCTCAAGACGTACACCGGCGACTACGACACGTTTCGCAAGACGCTCGAGGCGGACGACGTGATCCAGCAGAGGAAGCACGACAAGGAGCAGGCGGACATCAAGCACCTGCGCGAGTTCATCGCGAGCTGCGGGACGTACGCCAACGCGATGAAGCAGGCGCACTCGAAACAGAAGATACTCGACAAGATGGAAGCCGCGGGGCTCACGCCCAGCCCGAAAGCCGAGCGCACGTTCGAGTTCGCGTTCCCGGACTGCCGGAAGCTGCCCCCGCCCGTGCTCCCGTTCAAAGACGTCACCTTCTCGTACCCGGGCGCGGACCCGAACGCGCCGCCGCTGCTGCGAAACCTCGAGTTCGGAGTGGACTGCGACTCGCGCGTCGCGCTCGTCGGCCCGAACGGCGCGGGCAAGAGCACGCTGCTCAAACTGATGACGGGCGAGTGCGAACCCGTCGGGGGGAGCGTCGGTCGCCACGCCCATCTCAGGATCGGGCGGTACCACCAGCACTCCGTGGACGTCTTGGACGAGGGGGCGTCGCCCGTGGATTTCTTCGCGGGCGCGTTCGAGAAGCTCAAGCGGTCCGCGGACGAGTGGCGCGGATTCCTGGGCAAGTTCGGCATCTCGGGGAGGCTGCAGACGACGCGCATCGGGCTGCTCTCCGACGGACAAAAGTCCAGGCTCGTGTTCGCGATGATTTGCGTGGAGGAACCCAACCTCTTGTTGCTGGACGAGCCCACGAACCACCTCGACATCGACGCCATCGACGCGCTCGCGAAAGCGATCAACGCGTTCAAGGGAGGTCTCGTCCTGGTCTCGCACGATTTTCGGCTCATCGACCAGGTCGCGAAGGAGATATGGGTGTGCGAGAACGGCGGGGTGGAGATGTGGCGCGACGACATACGCGCGTACAAACGGAAGCTCGCCAAGGCGGCGGGGTTGTGACGACGACGCGACGAATACGATAGCGTTTTTTTACTTCGCCGAGATGTCGTCGCTCGCGTTCGTCTCTTCCCGTCCGGAGGTCGGCGGGTTCCTCGCGCCCCTCTCGTCTCCCCCGATGGAAGTATCACACCCCGAGGCGCGCTTGCGAGGCCCCGGTCTCTCGGCCCCGAACTCTCCTCGTCTATCTTCGCTTGGACGTGGCGAGCGCGGTGACGATGCCTCCGAGCACCGCGGCGCCGACGCCCACGGCGCCCAAGCCTATGAGCCCGTCCCTGGCGATGGCGTCCTCCGCGGCGAGCCGAAGCGCGTCCGCCTGACGACACCCCGAGTCGAGCCTCAGCGCCGCCTCCGCGTCCGCTCGCGCGGAGAGGAAGTCGCCCTCGTTGAAGTGCGCGACGGCGGAGATGTACTTCCGGTCGCGCGGTTTCACCGCCTCGCCCCAGTCGTACGTCCCGTCCCGCAGGAGCTCCACGGCGCGCGCGGCGTCGCCCTCGCGCTTGGAGTGCGCGAGCGCCCAAGCCAGGCGGAAGCGCGCGGCGTCCTGCTCCGCGTGGTCCTCCGCGGTCGTCGCGGGCGTGGAGGCGGCTGCGAGCGGGGTCGGGTCGGGGTTCGCGCGGTCAGTCGCGTCGCGTCGCGGGGCGCGGCTTTCGGAGATCTCGCGCGTCGCACGTCCGCGCGCTCGTCAACAACGCACCTTCGGCGTACGATCGGTCCGCCTCCGTCACCATCTCCGCGTCCGACTCGGGAAGACCCGGTCCCGAGGTCGTGAAGAGCTTCTTCACATCCTTGAACTGCTTCGCGAGGTCGTCGAGGTTGACGCGGAAGTCCATCGCGCGCGCTCGAGGAAGTGCCGCGGCCGCGCGCGCGGACCGTTGTTTTCTCGACGCTGCTGCGAGGGGCACGGCGCGAAAGTGCTGCAGATCGTCAAGAGCGCGCGATTTTTTTCCCGCCAGGCCGCACGAGTGTCCTCTCGGGGGTGGTTTCCCGTCGCGCGCTCGTCGCGCCCGTCTCGCGCGCGTCTCGACCAACGAAGGTATCGATAAAGATCGTTTCGTTCATCACAACACACTCCCCCCCCTCCCCTCTGCTATCCGTCCGTCTTCGCTTTCACCGCATGATGGGTGCCTTTTCCCCCCGGCGCTTCCCCCCCCCGCCGACGGCGTCGACGGCAATCACTGCCACCCCCGCGGCGGCGACGAGCAGCGACGCCGCCTTCACCGCGGCGACGGCGCCCGGGCTGGCGTCGACGACGAACCCGAACCCGCGCTGCTGGTGACCCGTTCGCTCCTCGTTTTTCGGCGCGGCTCCGAGCTCGGCGTTCGCGATTTTAACGTCGACGTCGCGGCCGAGGGACGCGGCGGCGGCGGCGGCGGCGGCGGCGGCGACGGCGGCATCCGCCTCCGCCATGGCGGCGGCGGAGGCGTACGCCGTCGCCCCCGGGTTGTCGTCCTCGTTGCGGTAGTAGTCTTTTTTGAACACCGAGCCCTCGCTGCACTGCGCCTCGGCGTCGATCGCCGGGTCGCCGACCTGCGTGACGACGGGGTACACGGACTCGAACAGGAGGCCGCACGTCCCGAAGAGGTTATCCGCGCTCGGGGTGTCGCGCTCGAGCTTGAAGTATCCGTGCTCGCCGAAGTCGGTGCCGTACGAGTTCTTGACGAGCCAGTACCGCTTCCCGCCCTCCTCGCCCCACCCGACGACGAGCGCGGCGTGGTTGATGGACTGGATCCCGCGCCCCGCGGGGGGGCAGGAGTCCGCGTCGATGATCCCGGACTCGTAGAACTGCAGGTTGTTCGCGTTGATCCCGATCGCGACCGGGCCCGCCTCCTTGATGGCGATCATCAGCGCGCGGTTCCCCGCCGTCATCTTCAAGTCGCACATGCCGGGCGTCGTCAGCTTGAGCGGCGCATCCTCGACGCACGCCGCCGTCTCGTCGTCCTGCACCGGGCCGGGGACGATCGCGTCGTACGCCTCGCGCGTGGCCAAGCCGCCGTTCTCGCCGATCCAGTCGTACGCGGTGTACATGTTCCCGGTGTTGCACCCGTTGTCCTGGTGGTCGCACACCATGAGCTGCTTCACCGACATCTCCTCGATGTCCTCCTTGTTCATCACCGCCCACCGGCCGGCGATGGAATCCGCAGAGACGAACGCCCAGCAACTCGCGCAGATGTCCTGCTGGTTGTGCACGGGGCCGACGACGCGCCCGAACCCGGGCTGCTTGTCCGTCCAGCGAAATTCCGCGGGGAGGTCGTCGTAGTTCTCCTCGTACTCGCCCAGCGCGGCGGCGCGCGACGCGTGCATCGTGGCGATGTCCGTCTTCACCGTCGACACCTTGCGCGCGCTCGGGCGGTACTTGAGGTGCGTCTTCACGAACTCCTCCTCGCTCAGATCGGCGAAGCGACCCATCGCCATGTTGAACGTGCGATCTGACGCGGTGATGGGCGAGAGGGCGGGGGCGGAGTGGGTGAGCGCGCGCGGGTCGGCGAGGGGGCCGAGGGCGGGGCGATCGCGCGCGCGAACGGGACGCGCGGGGGGGAGCGGGGGGGTGTTGAGATTTTCGTCGATCGCCCTCCCGCGCGACGCGGGGAATCCGCGGGCGGGCGCGCACCAGGGTTGGAGTTGTGCGTGTTCACGAACTCCTGGTTCAGGTTGAAGATCTTCTCGCGGAGGACGGAGACCTCGCACGCCTTGCCCTTGCCCTCGCAGTACTCCTTGCCGTGCTTGCTCATGAAGCCGAGGAACGCCGGCGAGTGCTGGTGCGAGGCGAAGGCATCCTCGACGCGAGGGCCCAACGCAGCCACGTCGTCCGCGGCGGACGCCGCGGAGGCGCCCATCGCGCACGCGAGCAGAGCGAGGAGGGCCATCCGAACGATCGTCTTCGACATCGTCGCGTGATCTGAGACGCTGCGCGCGAGGGGCGCGACGCTCGTGTGAGCGATCGGCGCTGCGGCGTGCCCGGACTCGTGTGTTTTCCCACGGGCGCCGGGCGCGGGTGTTGGGTTTTGGCTCGCCGCATCGTACGACATAGTCCTCCACGGGGGATCTGACAGCTGTCGGTTTGTCGGCGATGGGTCGACCGACGCGGGGGTCGATTTCATCGGTACGTGACGCGTTCGATCGGCGCGTCCCCCGGATTTCGCGATCAATCCGAGCGTCGAACCCGCGCGAGTCGATCGCCGAGGCGCGCGCTTCGAATATATATCGGCGGCGGCCGCGCGCCTCCCGACTCGCCGCGGTCCATTCGTCCGTCGCGCGCGCCTCGGCGTCACTCGCGATGGTGGCGACGCGCTCCCGGACGGGCGCGTCGGCGGCGCGCTCGCCCGCGCCCTCCGGCGCGTCCCCCTCCCCCTCCCGCCCCCGCGGCTCCGTCCCCGCGGTCCCGTCCGAGGTGAAGCTCGCGTTCGCGGTCGGGGGCATCTTCTTCGCGTTCAGCGCCTTCGCGGTGCTCCAGGAGGACGTGTACCGCACGTCCCACGGCGGCGAACGCTTCCGCGCCACCTTCCTCGTGCTCGTGGTCGAGCGCGGCGTGAACACCCTCGCGGGCGCGATCGGCGCCCTCGTCGCCGCCTGGCGCCGCCGGCGCTCGGGTAAAACCCGCTCGGATCGCGCGCGCGTCGCGGTGCCCGTGCGCGAGATCCTCACCAGCGGCGTGTCGCAGATGCTCGCCATGGCGTCCTCGAACGAGGCGCTGCGGTACGTCTCCTTCGCCACGCAGAACCTCGGCAAGTCGTGCAAGATGGTCCCCGTCATGATCGGCGGCGTCGTCGCGGGGAAGACGTACGAGCGCGCGCAGTACGTCCAGGTCCTCGTCATGACCCTCGGCGTCGCCGCGTTCAACCTCGGGAAACCCGCCGCGAAGAAGGGCGGGTCCGGGTCCGGCGTGAGGTCCGACAGCGCGTACGGCCTCGGCCTCGTCGCCGCGTCGCTCGCGATGGATTTCGTAACCGCGACGCTCCAGGACCGCGTGAAGACCGCGACGCGGCGCATGAACCCCGGCGACCCCGGCGCGAGGACGTCCATGTTCGAGTCGATGCTGTGGACGAACCTCGGCGGCGCGATCGCGGCGCTCGCGCTCGCGCTGTGGTCGGGGCACTGGACCGAGGGGGTCGCGTTTTGCGCGAGGCACGCTGGGGTCGCGCGGGCGATCTTCGCGTACGCGCTCGCGAGCGTCGTCGGCCAGCTGTTCGTGTACTTCACGATCACGGAGTTCGACCCGCTGGTCCTGACCTCGGCGACGACGACGCGGAAGATCTTCAGCACCGCGCTGAGCGTGGCGAGGGACCGGTCGACGAAACTGGCGCCCGCGCAGGCGTGGGGGTGCCTCGCCGTGTTCGCGGCGCTCGGGTGGGAGGTGGTGGAGAAGTACGCGGGGGCGGGGAACGCGAGGCGGATGCGGCCGAGGGGGGGGGGCAAGGCGAAGCGGGGATAGGGAGGGGACGCGGACGAGGGAGGGGAGGGAGGGGAGACGCCGCGTGAGGGAGGGGAGACGCTGCGTGAGAGGAGGAAGGGGCGACGCGCGTTCGTATCGATCCTCTCGACACGTGTCGAATCCGACAGTCCGATAGATCCGATGGTCTATTAACCCCCCGATCACCCTTATGTTGTGTCAGTGCTAATACCTGGTACTGATGGACCGCTCTCTCCGTCGATCGGCCTCGACGTGCGCGCACTTCGCGTCGCGCGCTCGCGCTCGTCTTCGGCCGCGATGTCCTCTCCCCGGTACGTCCTCGGCGTGGACGGAGGCACCGGCGGCATCCGCGCCGGTCTCTTCGAGATCGCGACCGGCGCGCCCGTCGGTTTCGCGGACACGCCGTACGAGACGCGTTACCCCCACCCCGGTTGGGCGGAGCAGGACCCGCGCGCGTGGTGGGCCGGGATGGCGTCCAGCGTGCGCCGCGTCCTCGCGGAGGCCCGGGTCGCGCCCGCCGACGTCGCCGGTCTGTGCTGCGACACCACGTGCTGCACGGTCGTCGCCCTCGACGCGAGCGGCGAGCCCCTGATCCCGTGCATCCTGTGGATGGACATGCGCGCGGCTTCCCAGACCGAGGCGGTGTTGTCCACGCGCGACGGCGCGCTGGCGCTCAACTGCGGCGGCGACGGCCCCGTGAGCGCGGAGTGGATGATCCCGAAGGCGCTGTGGCTGAAGGAGAACCGGCCGGACGTCTTCGCGGACGCGGCGATGATCTGCGAGTACCAGGACTACCTGAACCTCAAGCTCACCGGTCGGTACGTCGCCTCCGCGAACAACGTCGCCGTGCGTTGGCACTTCAGGGACGGCGCGCCGCCGACGAGTTTACTCAACGCGCTCGACCTCGCCGCGCTCGCCGAGAAGTGGCCCGCCGAGATCCTCGCCATGGGCTCCGTCGTCGGCGGCCTCACCGCCGCCGCCGCCGCGCACCTCGGCCTCCCCGAGGGCCTCCCCGTCGCGCAGGGCGGCGCGGACGCCTTCGTCGCGATGGTCGGCCTCGGCACGACGCGGCCCGGGCAGCTCGCGCTCATCACCGGAAGCAGCCATCTGCACTTGGGCGTGACCGCCGCCGCGCTCGAGGGGCCCGGGATGTTCGGGGCGTACGCCCCCGGCGCGCTCGTCCCCGGCCCGCTTCGCGTGGTCGAGGGGGGGCAGACGAGCACGGGGAGCGTGGTGAACTGGTTCAAGACGCTCTGCGGCGGCGGCGAGGGGTTCTACGACGACATGAACGCGGCGGCGGCGGCGATTCCGATCGGGTGCGAGGGGCTGTGCGTGCAGGAACACCTCCAGGGGAACCGCACGCCGCACGTCGACGCGCTGAGCCGCGGGGTGTTCGCGGGTCTGACGCTGAGGCACGGACGCGCGCACGTGTACCGGGCCATCCTGGAGGGCGTGTCCTTCGGGACGAGGCTCGTGTTCGACGCGATGCGCGACGCCGGGTTCGAGCCGGAGGAGGTGGTGGTGGCGGGCGGCGCGACCAAGTCGGAACTCTGGATGCAGATCCACGCCGACGTCGCCGGGGTGCCGTTCCGGCGGACGAAATGCGCCGACGCGCCGGCGCTCGGGGCCGCCATCTTAGCCGCGGTGGGGGCGGGGAAGTACGCGACCGTCGACGACGCGGTACGAGCGATGGTGCACACCGCGGGGGTGATCAGCCCGAGCCCGGAGGCGACGCGCGCGTACGCCAAGCCGTACGAGGCGTACAAGGCGACATACGGAGCGACCAAGGCGATCATTCGAGAGTGCGCCGGCGGCGAACCGCGGTCCGGCGACGCGACGCGGAACGACGAGGCCGAAGCCGAAGCCGAAGCCTCGTCGCGGTCTTCTTCGTCGCCGGCGCCTCGCGTGTGCCCTTCGCTCCTCGCGGCGGACCAGGGGAACCTTCACGGCGAGGTGGAGCGCGTGCTCCGCCTGGGCGCGGACTGGCTCCACGTCGACGTCATGGACGGGCACTTCGTCCCGAACCTCACGATCGGCCCGCCCGTCGTCGCGGACATACGCGCCAAGGCGCGGCCGGGGGCGTTTCTCGACTGCCACCTCTCGTGCTCGAACCCCGAGGCTCTGGTCGAGCCGCTGGCGAAGGCGGGCGCGAGCGGGGTGACGTTTCACGCGGAGGCGCTCGAGTGCGACGCGGGGCGAATGAAAGCGCTCGCGGGGCGAATTCGCGCGCTCGGCATGCGCGCGGCGGTCGCGCTCAAGCCGAAGACGCCGATCGAGGTCGTCGTGCCGCTGTGCGACGCGGACGCGCTGGACATGGTCCTGTGCCTGAGCGTCGAGCCCGGGTTCGGGGGGCAGACGTTCGACCGGTCGACGCTGCCGAAAGTGAGGGCGCTGCGGGCGAAATTCCCGACGCTCGACGTGCAGATGGACGGGGGGGTGAACTTCGAGACGATGGACGACGCCGCGCGCGCGGGCGCCAACGTCCTCGTCGCGGGATCGGCCGTGTTCAAAGCGAAGGACCCGAAAGCGGCGATCGAGGGGATCAGGGGCGCGATCCGACGCGCGCAAGCGGGGGAGCGAGAGGGTGAGGCGTGATGCAATCCAATCTTCGAGCGTCGAGCGTTTTCTATAACGTGGTTGGAGTCAGTCAAAACCTCGTGAGCTCTCAGGCGGCGGGGCGGCACGGCGGGAATAAATGTACACACACCCCTTGGATCCGTCCCCTCCTTCGTCGTCCGCCACTCGCGCGCGCGCGTCGCGTCCGCGGAACCGCGCGGGTCTCGCGCGCGTCGCGTCGTCGCCGCGCGGCGGTCACGCGTCGCGCGGTGGCGGGTCGACGTCCCCGGGCTCGACGCTTCGGAATGGTCGCTGAGCCGCCGGACGACGACGACCACGATGACGGCACCTCCGCGGTCCTCGGCTCCTCGCGGCGCTCGGCGTCCGCGTTCCCGCCCGCCCCCGGGTCCGATCGCGACGCCGCCTCCTCCTCCTCGTTCGTCGACGCGTTCCGCAGGGACTTCTGGCTGTACGCGGTGTTCTTCCTCCTGACCGCCGCGCAGGCGCTCCCGCTGACGGCGATTCAGCATCTGCTCAACCGCGAGCTCGGCCTGGAGGATCACCCCGAGACCATCAACCGGTTCTTCGCGGTGGAGTTCGCCGTGTCCACGCTCAAGCCCGCGTACGCCGCGGTGTCCGACCTCTGCCCCATCCGCGGCCGCCGTCGCGTCCCGTACATGGTCCTCGGCGCCGCGGCGTACGCCTTGGCGTTGCAACTCTTCGCGCGCGTGCGGACGACGCCGCAGCTCTACGCCGCCGGCGTCTTCGGCGTCGCGTGCTACGCCGCGTGCGAGTCCGCCGCGGACGGCGTCCTCGTGTCCGTCTCGCGAACGAACGAGCGCGACTCTCTCTCTCTCGCGCGCGAGGACCACCTCGAGGAGAATCACCGGAGCGCGCGCGCGATGCGGGCGCAGGCGCTGGGCATGACCGTCCGCTCGGCGGGGAGCTTCTTCGCGACGGCGACGAGCATCCCCCTCCTCGCCGTCGTCGACGCGAGAACCGCCGTCTCCGCCGCCGGCGCGTTCGCCGTCCTCGCCGCGTTCGCCGCCGCCAGGGTCGACGAACCCGACCCTCCCCGCGCGTTCTCGACCGACGCGACGGGGGCATCGGCCGCCGGATGCGTGCGTCGGGTCGGCGGCTCGACCGACGCCGATCGCTCGGATCCGGCCGCCGCCGGCGACGAGCGGATCGTCCTCCCGGCGGCGAAGGCGTCCGCGTCGGCGTTTTTTTCTCGGGCGCGAAGCGTCGCCGCGAACGTCGCCTCGACGGCGCGGCGCGTCACTCCGGGCCAACGCGGCGCGGCGGCGTTCGTGTTCGCGTATCGCCTCCCCCCGACCGCCCTCGTGACGTTCTCCGCCTTCTCGTACGCGCGGTTCTCGGTGTCCGGCTCGTTCCGCGGCGCGTTGCTGTTTTTCGGGACGTTCGCGGGAATGTGCGCCAACGCCTTCTACGGCGCGCTCTCGTCGCGATTCGGTCTCATCTCCGCCTCCTTCGTCGCCGCCGCGTTCGTCGACGCGGCGTGCGGCTTGGCGCGGCTCGCGCTCGTCGACGCCGCGAAGACCACCTCCGAGCACGATCTCGTCTCGGGGCGGGGCGCGGTCGCCGCGCTGGTGTTTTCCGAACTCGCGAGCACGTTCGGCGTGATGTTCGGGTACATGCCGATCCTCGCCCTGGCGGCGCGCGCGGCGCCGGCGGGGCTCGAGGCGTTCGGGTTCGCGGCGATCGTCTGCGTCGCCGACGCCGCGACGACGCTCGGGTCGCTCATCGCCGCGGACCTCACCGAGGCGCTCGGGCTGGGCGCGGGCGCGGATAGGGACTGGGCGAACCTGAGCGCGTTCGCGTGGATCTGCGCGGTGCTCAAGCTGGCGCCGCTCGCGTTGCTCCCCTTCGTCGTCGCGTGCGAGGCGGAGGACCCGTCGCGAGGGACGCCGCTGCTCGCCGAGGAGGAGGAGGACGAGGAGGAGGACCGAAGCGGCGAGGACGGGGGGGGGCGCGAGGAGAGACGAGAGGGGGGAGGGAGAGACGGCGGCTGGGAGCGAGACGACGAGCGGCTGCTGGGGGGAGGGGGCGCGGCGCGGTAGGAGGAGACCCGGAGGACACTTTTCATTCCGACGCATTCTTTTCGTCGCGCGTTCGTCGTCGTCACGCCTCGCCGGCGATTTGTTTCTCCTTCTTCGCCGCGAGCTCGCTCGCGCGCTTGACGTGCTCGTCGTGTCTGCCCTGCAGCGCCTTCTCCGCTCGTTTCCGTTCGTCCTCCGTCATCTGCGCCTTCTTTATGGCGTCCATTCCTTTTTTCCTCGCGTTCCGCACCGATATCTTCGCCGCCTCCGCCGCCTTGGCCGCGAGCTTCCCGACGTTTCGTCGCGTCTCCGCCGTCATCTCGGGCACCGGAACGAGCAGCGCGTCGCCGTCCTCCCTCGGGTTGAACCCCAGCGACGACTCCTCGATCGCGCGCTTCACCGCGCCTCGCAACGCGGGATCGTAGAGCATCACCGTGAGCGTCTGCGCGTTCCTCGCCGCCACCGTCCCGAGGTGGCGCAGCGGGGACTTCTCCCCGTACGCGTCGACGACGAGATTCTCGAGCATCCCGGGACTCGCGCGGCCGACGCGGAGCTTGCCGAGGTCACGCTCCAGCGATTCCACCGCCAAGCGCATGAGCTCGTCCGCCTCCTCGGGGTCGTACTCGGAGGGGGGCGGGGGCGAGGCGCTCGAGTCGGACGTGGGTTTGGACGCGTCGGGGGACGCGTCGTCGTCGTCGGCGTCGTCGTCGCGCGCCGACGCCGCCGCCTTACCTGCGCGCTTCTTCTTCCCGCGGCGCGCCTCGAGGGCGTGCGCGGGGGCGCGATCGAGCGAACCCCGGGGATGGTGGGGCCGCTGGCGCTCGCCGCGGACGCGCGCGGGGGGCGCGGAGGCGAGCGCGGCGATAGCGCGACGCGCCAGGGACGGGGCGGACGGGGGCGGGGGAGGGGCGTCGAGGACGAGCCCGGCGGTCCACGCGCGCGTCGACGCGACGCTCGCGCGCGACGGGGGGATGGCGCGGTGGACGCCCGCGCCGAACGCGCGCGCGACGGCGTCGAGGCACCGGCGCGTCGTCATCGCGCGATCGCGGGGCGAGTGCGCGGCGGTGCTGACGCCAGTGCGTCGCGAGCCAGTGAAGGAATCGGCGGAAGGACGCGCCGACGGACCAGACTTGTCGCGATGATCTCAGCGTTCGAGGCGGAGCACTGCGCCAGCGCGCAGCTCCAGTGCGACGCGGCTGTCACTCGCGTCGCGTCGGCGGCGACAGACCGGCGAGCGACGAGTCATTTGTGACGCGCGCCGCTGCCAGGGTGGATTCTGCGCGGTGTTGGTTTGAACCGAGAGCGACGCGCGACGGCGAGCACACCGCCGTCGCGCGCCGGGCGTCTCGCGATGTCGAGCGCTCGCTCGATGGCGCACGCGCTGCCCGCGCGCGGCGTCTCCGCGCGGTCGCGTCGACGCGTCGCGGTCGCTTCGGCGCGCTCCGGCGAGTCGGGAGGCGCGCGTCCGGCGGTTCCTCATCGCGCGCCCGCGCTTCCCGAGCTCGCGCGCTCGTCCCCCGACGCTCGCGGCTCGACCTCGTCCTTCGCGTCCGCGCCTTCGCTCCCCGCGGTCACCCCCGCGACGGGCGCGGGGTGCGCACTCGTCGGCGCCGCGGCGTTGTTCTTCGCGGCTCGCGCCAAGCGCGCGGCGTCGCGCCGCGAGCGCGACGAGCTCAGACGCGAGATCCGCGGCGACCTCATCCGCCGACGCCTCGCGAACGTCCGCGCCGACGCCGACGCGGCGCGCGCGGAGGACGCCCGCCTCTTCCGCGACGCCGCGGTGATGGCGTCCACCTCCCCGGTGACCCTCGGCGTGACGTGCGAGGTCCCGTCCCGCGGCGACGGCGAGGTGTGGATCACGGGCGCGGCGGACGCGCTCGGCGCGTGGGATCTCCGCCGCGCGCGCGCGCTCACGCGCCTCGGCCGCGACCGATGGCAGATTGCGCTTCGCGCGCCGCACGGACCCCTCGAGTACCGCTACGCCCTCGTCACCGTCGACCCCCGCACCGGCGAGCGCGTCATCGAGACCGAAACCGGCCCCGCGCGGAGTCGCGTCGTCGTCTCGGACGCCGACGCCGCCCAGCTTTTCGTCGACGACGTCGCCCCGACCTTCGCGACGTTCGCGCCCGCCGCCGCGCCCGCCGAAAACGCCGAAGCGTCGGCGTCGGCGGCTTCGGCGTACGTCGACGCCGCCGCCGCGCGCCGCGTCGTCGCGCGGCACGGCGTCGCGCTGGACGTCGCGCTCGAACTCCTGGCGAGCCACGCGAACGACGAGGCGAGGGTGGACGCGATCCTGGTCGCGGCGCGGGGGCCGCGGGGCGGCGGCGGCGAGAGGAAGAATCCGAGAGGTTTCGAGAGAAGACAAAAGTCGGCGTTTGTCTCGGACGTCGACGTCACCGCGCGGTTGAGGGGGGCGGGGGCGCGCGGCGACGCGCGGGGGGAGGTGTACGTCAGCGACGACGTCAAGGTGGTGGAGGACTTCACGGAAGTGAGCGACGACGACCTCGCCGCGCTCGTGGACGATCTGCGGCGGGAGATCGACGCGGGGGGCGGCGACGCCGCGAAGGGAAGCCGGTGACGACGACGACGCCAACGCCGACCCGCGAGCGGTTTCCATTTTCCATTTTACATTCGTACGGTACATCGCCTACCCTCCCGCGGTTCTCGCTCGGAACTTCCCGCCCTGGCGCTTCGGGTACTTCCTCCGCGTCTTCTTCTCCTTCGCTCGCTCCTTCTTCTTCTTCGGCAGCGCGAACCCGTCCCCGTCCTCCCCGTCCCCGCCCGCCTCCGCGCCCCCGCCCCCCTCCGGGTCGCGCCCGGTGCCCCTGTGCGCGCTCGTGTACACCGAACACCGCGGCCCGCCGCGAGCGGCCTCGCGCGCGTCCCTCGGCGCGTCCGCGGGCGGCGGCCGCGGCGCGACGACGAGCGTCCCGTCGCCGCCGCGAGCGAAGCACCCCACCGAAGTGAAGCACCCGCCGCCCCCTCCGCCGCCGCGCGTCCCCGCGCCGAACCACGCCGCCGGCTCGTCGTACGCCAACTCGTCGCCGAGGTGCCACCGCCGATCGCCGCGCGGGGGCCCGGTCGCGCGACGCACGTCGAAGAGCGCGACGGCGTCGCCGGCGCCGTCGCCGCGCGAGATCCACGCCGCCCACTCGTCGAGCGCGCAGCACGCGTCCCCGGGGGCGAAGGCGGCGACGCCTCTCGCGACGCCGCCGCCTAAAACGCCGCCGGAATGCGGCACGCGGAACGTCGCCACGGGGTCGCGCGTCGCGCCCGCGCCCGCGCGCGCGTCGTACATCGCCGCGCGGCCGTCCGAGGTGGCGTGGAGGATGACGTTCCCCCGCGCGTCGAGCGCGGACCGGCCCGCCGCGGAAGCGCCTCGCCGAGGAAGCCGCGATGGGAAGGGCGAGCGAAACCGGTCGACGAGCTGACCCGTCTCGACGTCCACCGCCGAAACCTCCTCGACGACGCCGGCGAACCCGTCGCGCGTCGACGCCGCCCAGAGCGTCGGCGCGCCGCGGGGCGCCTCGAACCCGCGCGGCGCGAACGACGCGGTCGGGGTGCCGCCGTGGTACTCGGCGGCACCCCCACCGACCGCGCCGGTGACGATCATGTCCTCGACGTCGAAGAGGGTCGCCGCGCCGCCGCCGCTCGGGTCCGACGCGGGATCCTCGTCGGGCCACCCCGCGAGCGACAACAGCGCCCTCGTCGGCGCGCCCCGATTCAGATTCGTTTCGCCGTCCTGATGATTCGCGTCCTCGCGTCTCAGGTCGATCGCGCGCACGACGCGGCTTCGATCGCCGCACGCGAACGCGAGGTGTGCGGACGGGAGGACCGCGAGCGCCCTCACGGCGCCGCCCGCGGGGACGCCGCGCGCGTCCCCGTCGAGAAGGTCCGGGTCGAGAAGCGCGTCGTCGACGGCGTCGGCGCGCGCCGTCCCGGCGACGCGCGCGGCGGTCACCTCGAGCGAATCCGCGTCCCAGACGGTGACGTGGCCGGTGGGGTCGCCGGCGAGGAAGTACCCCGGCGCCGCCGCGAGCGCGGACCAACACCGAGCCCCGCCGGGGTCGTCCGTGGGAGGCGCCACGCCCGGGGGGTGCGGGAGCGTCGCGATGCGCTTCCCGGGCTCCGTCTGCCCGTCGCCGCCGTGGAACCAGAGCTTGATCTTCCGCCAGTCGCACGACACCGCCGTCGCCGAGTTCGCGAACGCGCGGTGCGCCGTCCAAGGACCCACGCCCTCGTGCCGAGCGAGCGGACGAGGGACGAGACGGCGCGAGCGAGCGCCGAGCGAGAACCGCCGGGAAGAAGCCCCCGAGCGGAGGAGTCCGATCCGATCCGAGCGAGGAGCTTCGGGTCCTCGCGCCGCGCCGCGACGCCGCGCCGAGTTCGCGCCCGAGCCCGCGAAGTCCCCGTCGTCCTCGTCGAACGCGACGTCGTCCACGCGCGCATCATCCTCCCCCGCGTCGTCGTCCGATTCCGCCCCCTCCGGACCGTCGTTGTCCGACGCCTCCGACGCCTCCGACGCCTCCGACGCCTCCGACGCCGCCTCCTCCTCCTCCTCCTCCTCCTCCTCCTCCTCCGGCGTCGGCCTCGTCGGGATCCATGGGTCCGCGGCGAGGACGGAAGCGCACGTCGCCGCCCACCCGCGGCGCGTGCCGAGCGCCTCGAGCGCCGCCGGGTCGAGCGCCGCGCCCGCGCTCGAGGCGCCCGGCCGCGCGGACGCGTCCCCGCGGTGGGGCCTCGCCCGTAGCGCGGCGGCGGGTGCGGGGGGCGCGGGGCGGCCGAAGAGCGCGGCGTGCTGCGCTTTCCTGACGACGTCGGATCGCGAGAGCTCGGCGAGGGCCGCGCACGTCGCCGAGAGGCACGCGACGCCGCGCGCGTCGCAGCGCGTCGCGACGGCTTCCCAACAGTGCGCCGGGAGGATGGCGAGCGCGTCCGAGCGCGACGCGTCGCTCCTCGAGGTCGAAGCCTCGTCGCCTTTTCGACGGTGGTGGGACGAGACGGACCAGAGCGTCTCCTCGTCCGTCTCTTCGCCGCCGCCGCCGCCGTCGAATCGCGCGACGACGCGGAGGACGAGGTGGTAGGGCGGTTCGCGGACGAGCGCGTTCCACGACGCGCGGTCGCCTCCCGGGGAGGAGGGGAAGACGGCGGCGTTCGCGGCGACGGGGGAGCCCGAGGCGCCGGGCGACGGCGAGGAGGCGCCGAGGGCGAGAAAGTCCGCGAGGGGCATCTCGCGCTCGCCGCCCTTGCGCATGCGCTGGCTCCACGCCGCCGCGCCGCTCTTGCGCCGCTCCTCCGGCCCCGTGTCCGCGACAATCACGCGGACGTGTTCGAGCTCGACGGCGCGGCCGGTGCGCTGAGACGCGCCGCCGCCGTGTTCGACGCGGCCGAACAGGCGCTTGAGCTCGCGCCTCGCCGGCGCGGCGTCGACGAGTCCGACGTGACGCTCGGAGTGCGACGAAGCGGGGGGTCGCGCGGGGGGGGTCGCGCCGAGGCGCGCCTCCGCCGCTCCCGCCTCCTCGCGCCGGTCGCGCTCGACGCGCTTGTCCTCGTTGCGCCGCTCGCGCTCCGCCTTGCGCCGCTCCTGCTCCAGCCGCAGCTCCTTCGCCCTCGCCTTCTGCTGCGACCCGCTGTTCCCGGGCGTCCACTTCTTCCGCCCGCCGCGCCCGCCTCCGCCGGGGCTGGGGTCCGAGGACGGGGCCGCGCCGCCGTCGGAATCGTCGCTCGACGTCGCGGCGGCGCGACGGGAACGCCCCATCGCGATCCGACTCGGACCGGACCGCCGAACGCGCGGGCGCGCCCGCCTCTCCGCGATGACACCGCCGGGGGGGGGTGCGCGGAACGAAAAAGCTGTCGGCGAGGAGGGGCGTTCGCGAGGAACCTCCCAGCGGTCGAAAACGTGACCCATAAGTCGAGACCGACACCCGCGGGAAAAGGTTTATAACCGCCAGCGCCCCAGAACCCTGTATCTTCCGATCATACCACCGTGAATACAGCGATACCCATCAGAACATCGAACTTAAGCACGGTTGGGCGGGATTAGTACTGGGTTGAGGAATC
>MDSW01029338.1_pt1 | contig 47457 bp, 42 predicted proteins | sample 811171 | NCBI WGS metagenome assembly MDSW01 (sample SAMN05326641, study PRJNA326480) | marine metagenome | isolation source: seawater | place: Atlantic Ocean: North West | collected 2012
AAATCAAAAATTGGAGTTGATTATAGAGTTTTATATCGTCCAAAGAATAAATAAAATAATTTAGTTTCAGCTTTAATTAGATTTATTGGGAATGATTGAGTAGCTGGTGCTTTCCACGGCCTTCAAAGCCGATGTCTCAATTATATTGAGAGCTGGGTTCGATTCCCAGGCATTCCCGCTAAACAAATCATATATCATTTATTTTATAATCTTCTCCACGTCCTGGGATAGAACTATCATTAGTTATATTAAATATTTTTTTAGAAATCTCCTCAGTCGATAATATTTTTTTCTGATTATTTTTTATAGTCTCTTTCATTAGGTCTGGCCAATTTTTTGTTAAGGATGTTTCCATAAATCCTGGAGAGATAGAAAAGCATTTAATTCCATAATGATATAATTCAGATGATAGCGATTTTGTGAAGCCTTGTAAAGCATACTTTGCGGTTATGTAATGACTAAAACCTTTAGGAATTGGTTCATAAATGGTTTCAGATAGAATATTTACTATGCATACTTTTTTAATTTTTATTAATTTTTTTAAAAGATTTTGGATTAAAATATATGAGCCTTTAATGGATGTATTAATGTGTAGCTCGTAATCATTCCACTTTAATAGATGCATTGGTTGAGGATACAAACTTGCACATGCATTGTTAATAATTATAATTTCATCTTTCGTATCAATATCATATGATGTATCACTTTTTGTTACATCTGCTTGAACACACACGCCATCAATATTAAAATTTTTAAATTCTCTTTTTAAATTATCAGCTGCATTAAAATCATTGGAAAAAGTTGAATACACATAATAACCATTTTTACCATAATTTATAGATAGCGCACGTCCTAGTCCTCTAGTGCCACCAGTAATTAATACAATTTTTTCTTTCAATTTTTTAAGATTTCCTTATCATTACATTGATTAAACCATCAGCAATAATATTATTTGATTTTTTATTAATATATTTAACCATTAAAACAATAACCTGATGATTTTTTTCAATTTGATTTACCTTTGCATGTAAAAGGATTAAATCATTTATGTAGCAAGCTGCTTTATATCTTATATTAACAGTCAATAAAAGTGAGTTTTTTCCAGGGAAATATGTGCCAACAAAGTGCGATAAAAATCCATTTAAAATTGCTCCATGCATAACTTTATCTTTGTAGCCTTGATCTATGGCATAATTGGAATCAATATGTAGAGGATTTCTATCATCAAAAGTTTCTAAAAAAGATTTATAAATAAAATCAGTTATAGTGTATTCTTTAGAGTACTCATCTCCAATTCTTATTTTTGTGAAATCTGTTGAATTAATTTTCAATACAATTCCTTTATTTTATAGAAGCCAGTATAATTTTCATCGTAGATATATCGTTAGCAAAGAAAAATAATGATATAGAAACATAAATAAATGTTAAAGCGGTTGCAATAATTTTAATAACTGTGCTATCTAAGTATTTTTTATACATATTTTTGGAAAGATTATTTTTTAGCCAGGTACTATAATAAAAATTTATGATTACTCCCAACCCATGTATTAATCCAAAGATTAAGTAATTTAGTCCTGAACCATGCCAAACACCAATTACAATAAAAACAATGAAAGTAGAAAAGACAATTACAAGATTATTGTAATCAATACCATATTTTAATATCAAAAGTTTTGATAACGGGGTAAATATCACATCTCTAGTATATTTTGATAGAGTAATATGCCACTTATTCCAAAATTCTTTGATATTCCTTGATAATAAGGGGTTATCAAAATTTTCATTGATTTTTATGCCTAATAAACCAGCACACCCTATAGATAAATCGCAGTAACCAGAAAAATTGCAATAAAGAAATAAATAAAAGCTTATAACTGATATAATTAAATCAGATTTATCATGCGAGTATCCATCTAGCATCAAACCTGAATAAGATAATTGATTTAGTATATTCCCTAGAAAAAGTAGCTTAACGGCCCCTATAAGCATTCTCATGAAAGAATTATTATTTATTTTATTCATTAAGTTGTTATCATTCATTCCTTTATAATAATCCTTATATTGGCTTATTGGACCCATCAAAAAAGTAGGTAGGAAAAGCGAGAAAGATAAAAATTCAAATAGCTTTGGAATAGGGACAGCATTAGTTCTTATCTCGATAGTTAGGTAACTAGTTCTAAATGCCATATATGATAATCCTAAAAAAAATGTTGAGACATTATGAGGAGTTTTATCTCCTAGTATATTTTCAAATGAAAATGAACCTACAGGAGTATATTTGAATACTATTAAAATAATTATGGGAAAAATGAAGGGAAAAAAGCGTTCATGACCTTTCTCATGAACATACTTTTTTATTAAATAAAATTCTGTTATTAATAATATCAGATAGAAAATAAAAAATAAAATGCTTAGCTCAATATAGACACTAAAATTTTCATAATTAATTTTATTTATATTTGAAACTAAAGATAATCCCAATACACCTAAGATATTCAATAATGTAAATAGAGCTATCCTTAATGATTTATTATGATGTAGTAAAATAATTTTCCCTAAAATAGGATAAAAAATGAAAACTATTGATAATGATAGTAGTTGAAAATTCATTTTTTACTAATTTTAAATTGAAAAATTTTTAAAATTAGAATCCCGCATATATTAATCCAGTCTGTAGTACTCCTGATGGTAATATAAGAAATAAGGTAATGCTAATTAATGAAATGGCTATTAGAATAAGCGAAATTATTGAATCAAAAATTTTAATCTTTTTCATAAAATTCAGCAATAGCTGGAAAGATAGATGCGGTAAAATATTCATTTCCATTAGAATTCAAATGTTCATCATAATAAAAATATTTTATACTATCGTCGCTCATAGATTCAAATAATTCATTTGGTCTAATACCAATGATATCAACCTCAGTATCAAAGGTTTTCGGCCAGCAAACCCTCTCGGATATTTTGTCTGATTCTCTCTCACTATATTTTGGAATATGAATTATTGCGGTTTTAATATTATTCTTTTTTAATAATTCAAAAATTTTTCCAATATAATGTTTTTGATATCCATTGATTTCTGGACCTTGAAATTTAAAATTACTTCCGTCAAGACTGTACATTGTGTTTTCTAGGGGAAAATAGTTTGGTTTTTTATTATTTATATATTTAAAAGGAGCGCCATTAAAACCACTGTTCACTTTGTAGGATCCTGTTTGATTAAAATTTTCATAATTTGAAAAAGCAATTTCTTTTTTAAATATAGTAATTAATTGCCTAGGCGCACTAAGCACTGAAGCTGCGTAGTAAATAAAACTATAAATTGGATTTAAACCTAAAATAGATTCCTTATAATTAGGATACTGTAAAAACCTATATAATACATTGTGAATATTTTTATCATTATGTTTGGGCGTTGGCATTGATAAAATTAATCTTTTAACAGGTCTGTTTTCTATAATATCTCTAATAATGTAATAAAGGATATCTTCACCTCTCCAGTTAATGCCAAATAGTTTTACATTTAAATCTGAATCATGAATTTTTGAGAGCATTTTTGAAATATAATGATCATCTATTCCAGTCCATAATAGAGATGATCCTACAAATAACAAATCTAATGTATCTTTAGATTTAAATATTTCATTACTAAATGAACGATAGGGTCCGTAATTATCAGGTATAGATCTGTAAAGTTCAACTTTATCAGGGTATAATTCAAAATGATGCATTAACATTGGCAGTGAGATGAAGAAACAAATTATAGTTATAAAAAATATTTTTTGTTTTTTTGAGCTAAATGGTTGTGTTATATGATGATCTTTAGTGGAATTAATGTTTTTCATTCAGCCTTTCTAAAATTAGATCTACGAATTCTCCAACATTTTTTGTGTTTTCAACTTCTCCAACTCTGAATTTTACATCAAATGCTTTTTCAATAGTTATGATTAAAGTGATGTGAGTTAACGAGTCCCAATCGGCAATGTCATCAGCACTTAATTCTGGAGTAAGCATTATATCATCTAGGAAAACATTATCAAAAATATTTTGCAGATCTTTGAATATTTGGTCTTTTTTCATGTAATCGAATTATCTTTTATTTGAATGCGAGTTTTGAATGGTTTAAATGAAGCTATTTTAAGTTCAAATTCTTCTTCTAATCTATTATTTTTTATCATATCAAACCCTAAAGAATTGTAATGATTTTTCACAATTGAATTTTTCTTCGTTCTTAAATACTTACCTCTTATTTCTTTACACTTATTTTTTCTTGCAATTTTTACTAATTCGTTCATAGCTAAATATTCAACCTGTCTGTTTAATACTCTACAGCTCATTATCCATGTGTCAATGAACAAAATTTTATTTTTAATGGAGGTAATTATTACTGATATTAATCCATAGTCACCAAATTTATCTCTGAGCCTTATCGAAAATGAATTGAAATCAGGCTTACTACTTATTTCAACGATTTGTGACTCTGTTCTTCTTAGAGTAGTCAAATTAAATTGATTGCTCTTATTTATTAGTTGAGTAATCCTAGGGATATCATTAGGTCTAAAATCAAAAATTTCACCTTCCATCTCAAGGGATTTTAAATATTTATCCATATTCGTAATTGAATTCTGTAAAAATTTTCTTTTTGTTTCAGCCTTGTATTGATTTGTTTTTTGATAATCTTCGTTGGTAATATTTTTTGGTTCGAAAAATCTTGAATCTTTTAGCTGTGCGACATACTTTGAAGGATCTTTATCTAAAGTAATTGTTTCTACCTCAGGCAGAAACTGATTGACAATTTCTATTTCGGCAGGATTATCATCGATAAATACAAAGCTATCTAACCCCAGATTAAGCTCTTTAGAGATTATGTTTATGTTGTCTGATTTGGGTTCCCAATTAGCTTTGAAAGAAACTATGTCAGATTTATTTAAAACCATTTCTGGATGTTTTTCAAAGGGTTCTATTGCATTTTTATAGTCATTCTTACTGCAAACAGTTAACAATACACCTATTTTTGTGAGCGATTTTATATATTTTTGAAAATCAAGAAAAGCTTCACCTGCCGGCGAATTATGGCCTAGGTCTATTCCATTCATACCATCGTCGCCAATGACTCCCCCCCAAATAGTATTATCAAGATCCAGTACAATAACCTTTTTCATTGGCTTTGAATTAGAATCAATAATAAAAGAAATTTCTTTTGCAATATACACCATTAGGTCTGCAGAGCATAACTGCTTACTTTCAAACCATAGTTTCTCATCTTTAGAAAATAATAAACCGTATCTACATGATAAGAAGTCAGTATCGCAAATATGTATGTACTCCGGAGACTTTATACCTAATTCCATATTAACCCCGCGTATAAAATTCCAATCTGAACCTAATGTTTTTGTTCTGAATGGTCCTGGTTCAAAGTAGGGTGGGAGTATAAAATTACTTAAAATTATTTCTGCTTTTGTTATTTGATGGAGCTTGTTACATAATTCTAATATTTCCTTACTTACATTTAATATAGAATTACGATGTTTTTCAGAATGGTCTGATAATTGATGTTTTGATTTACATCTAATGTGTGATGGAAACAAAACTACAAAGTCAGGGGAAAAATTATATAGATTACTATTTTCATCTAAAATTTCTGATGTATAATTGTCAAATTCACCTACAAATACCTCACATTTAAATCCGAAAATCATAGAATAATGAATAATAAGTTCCTGCATTGGATAAAAGCTATATGCTCCAATCAACGCTACCTTTATTTTCTTTTTAAAATCAGGATTTTTAATATCCATCTTCAAGGCTTTTTTACCCAAGTTTGAATACATTAAAAGTTTATCTACTTCAATAGTGCTATGAGTAGCTTCTTTCAGGGTTCTCCAAAAAGAAAAGTCTTTACTATTTAATAAATTTTTTAGGAGATTCAGCATTTATAATTATAAAATTGACTAGGCAAAATTTGTTTTTTTGGATCAATTTGTTTTAATGATTATGTTTAGATTAAATTAAATTGAATTGAGTTTATGAACATTATTAAGTATCAAAAAGTAATAAAATCTACTCTTTCATAAAAATTAAAGTTTTTTAAAAAATCTATTCTTTAAAAAAAGTTTTTAATAAATCTAATTAGCTCTAAGTCTTATATGTTTATTTTAGGAATTTCTGCATATTACCATGATAGTGCGGCTTGTATCCTCCGCGATGGGAAAATAGTTGCTGCTGCTCAAGAAGAAAGATTTACCAGAAAAAAACACGATCAAAATTTTCCTATAAATGCTATAAGGTCTTGCCTGAAAGAAGCAAATATTTCAGCATCTGATCTTGATATAGTTGCTTTCTATGATAAGCCATTTTTGAAATTTGAAAGAATTCTTGAGACATATCTAACATATGCTCCTAAAGGCATTCGTTCATTTTTAAAGGCTATGCCATTGTGGATTAAGAAAAAATTATGGATTAAGACACTCATACAAGATCAGCTAGGATTTAAGGGGAAAATATTATTTCCAGAACATCATGCTTCTCATGCGGCTTCTGCATTTTATGCATCGCCATATCAAGAAGCTGCATTTTTAACAATGGATGGAGTTGGAGAATGGGCCACGACAAGTTATGGATTTGGTAAAGGTAATAAGATGCAATTTTTAGCTGATATTAAATTTCCAAGCTCTCTTGGTCTTTTATATTCAGCCTTCACTTATTACACTGGCTTCAGAGTAAACTCTGGAGAATATAAAGTGATGGGTTTAGCACCTTATGGAGAGGCAAAATATAAAGATCTTATATACGAAAATTTAATTGATGTGAAAGATGATGGTTCATTTAAAATGGATATGAGTTATTTTGATTATAATGTTGGTCTAACCATGACGAATAAAAAATTTAATAATTTATTTGGTGGCCCACCTAGAGAGCCCGAATCAAAACTGACACAAAAGGAAATGGACCTTGCTCGTTCAATTCAAGAGGTTACGGAAGATATTGTGCTTAAAATGGCTAAACATGTTCGTAGTGTTACCGGGAAAAGATATTTATGTTTAGCAGGAGGTGTTGCTCTTAACTGCGTTGCTAATGGTAAGCTACTTCGTTCAGGTATTTTTGATGATATTTTTATTCAGCCAGCCGCAGGGGATGCAGGTGGGGCACTGGGTTGCGCATATATTGCTTGGTATCAATATTTAGAAAATAATAGAGATGCTGATGGTAAAACAGATTACATGAATGGTGCCTACCTTGGACCTGAGTTTAGTAATAATGAAATTGAAAAATATTTAAATAAAAATAATTATAATTATTCCAAGTTAAAAGATCAAGAGCTTCCAGAAAAAATTGCTGATTTAATAAATGAACAGAATGTTATAGGCTGGTTTCAAGGGAGAATGGAATTTGGTCCAAGAGCGTTGGGTAGTCGGACAATAATTGGTGACTCGAGATCGCCAGAAACTCAAAAGATTATAAACTTAAAAATAAAATACAGAGAAAGTTTTCGACCATTCGCACCCTCAATTAGAGAGGAAGATATCTCTGATTATTTTGATATTGACCGCCCAAGTCCTTACATGCTTTTAGTAGCCGATGTTAATGCAGATAAGCAATTACAAATGACTGAAAAACAAGAATCATATTTTGGTTTAAAAAAATTAAATATACCTCGTTCTGAAGTTCCTGCAGTTACTCACGTTGACTATTCTGCTAGGATACAATCTGTAAGTAATAAAACAAATAAGAGATATCATGACATGTTGACAGCATTTAATGATAAGTATGGTTGTCCAGTTATCGTAAATACTTCCTTTAATGTTAGAGGAGAACCTATTGTATGTACTCCTCAAGATGCCTATCTTTGCTTTATGCGAACAGAGATGGACTATCTAATATTGAATAATTTTCTGCTATCCAAAAAGGAGCAAGAGCCAATCGATAATGATTCAAATTGGATGGTGGAATACGAATTAGATTAGATTATGCTTGAAGAAATAATAAACATTAAAAGTAGTAGTAAAGATTTAAGATCTTTTGGTATTACTTTTAGTATAATTTCCTTAATTATTGCTTCATTTTTATATTTCAGTAATGCGCTGGAATTATTTAAAATATTCACTTATATCGGACTTGTATTCATAGTCTTAGGCTATATAATTCCAATAGCTTTAAAGCCATTATATTTTGTTTGGATGATAATAGCTATTGTCCTGGGGTGGGTTATGACAAGGGTAATATTAAGTATCGTATTTTATCTTGTCATCACTCCGATAGGAATTATTACAAGAATATTAGGAGAAGACTTTCTGAGTCTAAAAAATTCTGAAACTAAATCTTACTGGAATAATCGTGATAGCATTATTGAGAATAATCAAGATTATGAAAAGCAGTTCTAAATATTTTAATGTTAAGGATTAATTATGTCTAAAATTTCAATACTATCTGAATTCTGGGAGTTTATAAAGGTTAGAAAGAAGTTTTGGTTAGCCCCAATAGTATTTTTCTTGCTTCTTTTTGGTACTTTAATTGTTTTAACCGAAGGTACTGCTATAGCGCCATTTATTTATGCTTTATTTTAATTTTTGTTTGTAATCAATCAAATCATTATATTTTTTATAATTAACGATATTTTTATAAATATCATGTAATTATCAATATATTATAAAATAATATAAACAAATTTTATTTTTTTTATACAAATCATTTACATTTGTTTATATACATTATACTAATTAACTTAATACAGTAAATCCGAGGTATTGTGATGGTTAACCCATGCACAAAAAAATAATAAATATTTAGAAAAGGTTTAAAAATGAATTATTTACTAAGGGGGAACAAGTTTGTTATCTCTTTATTTTTGCTTCTAACATTAGGTGTTTCAAAAGGGCAAACAATTGATAGTGAAACATTAGACAAATTAAGAAAAGTTGGAGGAGCAAATATTGAGAGTATTGTCAAATCTAATCTGCCGTTAACAAAGCAGCAACAAGACCTTATAGAAAGTGAGATTAAAACTCCAAAAAATATCAATCTAAACGATTCAAAGGAAAAGGAACTAATTCAGGAATCAATACGTGCTGAGGGCAGTATTAACAATGAAAAAATAGAAGAATTAATTAATGAAGATAAAATAGAACCTGCTGATAATAAAGAGGAAAGTGAAAAAGACCTAACGGACAAAAAAGAGGACATAGTTAATACCTTTGATGAAAGCTCTGCTTATTTTGGTTATGAAATTTTCCAAACAGATAGTAAAATACTTGAAAATTCGCTTGCTGAAACTTTAGACCCCAACTATGTAATTGGCCCTGGTGATGAAATAATCATAATGTTATGGGGTGATACAGAATTACTAGAAAACTATACTGTTACTCGAGAAGGATATTTATTTATTGGCAATATTGGTCAGGTTTTTGTAAACGGGCTTACGCTCAACAAACTTGAAAATAAACTATTCAAAATGATGAAAAAGGTTCATTCAAGTTTAGAACCATCTACAGGGAAGCCAACCACCTTCTTTGATGTGAGCTTAGGATCATCAGTCTTAAAGCCAAAGAGAATTTTTGTTGTAGGTGAAGTTGAAAAACCTGGTGCATATCAGATGATGCCATCCGCTTCGATATTTACTTCATTATATTACTTCAAAGGCCCCAAGGTCACCGGTTCGCTAAGAGACATAAAACTCATCAGGAATGGTAAGGAAATAAAAACTATAGATTTTTATAGTTTTTTGTTAACAGGGAAAACTACAAATGATTCTCGGCTTTCAAGAGATGATGTTATATTTATTCCTTCTAGAGGAAAAACTGTAACTGTTAGTGGCGAAATAGGAAGACCGGGTATATATGAATTGAAAGAAAAAGAAGGTCTTAAAGATCTAATTAAAATAGCGGGTGATTTATTGAAAACAACGTATGCAAGAAGAATTCAGATTGATAGAATTGTTGATCCCAGCAAGCGTGAAGAAAAGAAGATGAATAGAATATTGATTGATTTAGAACTTAAAAAAATAATAAAATCAAAAAAAAATTATGCATTGCAAGATGGTGATAAAATTTCTTTCTACAAGATATCGGATGATCTAAATAATGCAATCACATTGAATGGCGCTGTAAGAAGGCCTGGAACATACGCTTTAGGAGACAAGCTTACTGTTAGTGAAATTATAAAAAAAGCAGATGGCTTTCTCGGTACTACATTCAAAAAAAGAGCGGATATTTCTCGAACAAATGTAGATGGGACACAAACATTGATTGATATCGATCTTGAAAAGGCAATGGCCAAAGATCCCGAGCATGATATTTTACTTTCTTCTGAAGATGAAATAAATGTTTATGATATTGAAAATATGATCTACAAAACAAATGTTGAAATACTCGGTCATGTAAAAAATCCTGGTATAAAGACGTATAAAAAAGGCATGCAATTATATGATCTTTTATTCATTGGAGGTGGATTTGAGAATGAGGTGCATTTTAAAAATACGTATCTTGAAAGAGGTATATTAACAAGATTAAATGAGTCTGACTTTGGTACTGCAATCATTCCTTTTAGAGTAGATTCTGTTCTTTTAGGTAAAGGTCTTGCAAATATGGAACTAAAAATGGGAGACAGGGTTACTATTTATTCTATGGATGATGTCGAGGGGTCTCTAGCCAGGAATGTCAGCATTCAAGGTTTTGTTAAGAGACCGGGAACCTATCCAAGATCAGATAGCATGAGGGTTTCAGATTTACTTTTCTTAGGAGGTGGATTTGATGACCTGAACCATTTAGCAAAAACCTTTATGGACAGAGCTGATTTGGTTAGACAATCTAGAAATAAGAAATCAAGTAGTATAATTACTTTTGACATTAATCAAATTTTAAATAATAAAAATGGTAAAGATGATTATTATTTAGAGAATGGAGATTTAATTAGGATTTATACTAATACAATATTTGATTTTTCAAATTATGTAATCATTGAAGGGGCGATAAACTCTCCTGGAAAGTATGATCTGAAAGATAATATGGTAGTTACTGATCTAATCCTTGAATCAGGAGGATTAAATAATGATGTTTATAAATTCAAATATGAGATTGCTAGGTTAAACCCTGATAATCGGGATGACAATAAATTCTCCCAAATTATATCTGGAGAACTTAGAAATAATGGTGATAGTTTTACATCCAATAAAGACAATATTAATAATATTGCTTTAAAACCTTATGATATAGTAACCATTAGACCTGATCCGTATTTCAGATTACAATCAAAGGTTTCTATTTCTGGTTTTGTGTTTTACCCCGGGGAATATGTTTTATCTGGGCCTGATGAAAAGGTTACTGATCTAATCCAAAGGGCAGGAGGATTGAGACCTGAGGCATATCCAATATCTTCAAAAATGACTCGAAATGGAGAATTAATTAATTTATCTTTTAAGGAAATAGTAAATAATCCAAGGTCTAGGAAGAATTTCAGTTTAATGGAAGGTGACATAATTGAAATTGGGTCAAAACCAAATTTAATTAAAATTTCAGGGGCAGTAAATAAACCCGGTAACTACCAGTACATAAGAGGACAGAGATTTGACGATTATATTAAACTTGCTGGTGGGCTATCTAGAGAGGCATCTAGATTCTCATCTATTGTCGTATTACCAAATGGGAAAACAAAAAAAATGGGATTAATATCACTATCGCCTAGAATTCTTGATGGTTCAGAGATAATTGTTGGAAGAAAAGAAGAAGTGGAACCATTTAATTTTACAGAATATGTTACTAATCTTACACAGATATATGCAGATATATCTCAAGCATACCTCATGATACTATTAGCAAGGCAATAATGAAATTTACTGAGTTACAAAAAATTCTTGAAGATAAGTTGGGTATAATAAGACTTGCTGACATAGCAAGGGAACTTGATGTAACTCCCCAGGTTGTGAGTAATTGGAAATCTAGAGACCAAGTTCCATACAAAAATGTAAAAAAGCTTCGAGAAAAGATCAGATCGTTAAAAACGCATGATAATTATATTGAAAATTCAGAAAATATTCCATTAGATGATGCTAATGATATCAATATATTTGAGATTGCTTACAATTTTTACAAAATATTTTTCAAAAATGTTAAAATGATTTTGGCATTTACAATTTTTTCATTTTTATCATCAGTCTTGTATCTGCAATTTTTTTCGATTCCAGTCTATCATTCCTTTGCTAAAGTGCTCCCTTTTTCAGAGGGGAAAGGATCTAGTAAAGCGTCTAGTTTGGCATCACAATTTGGGTTTAATATTTCACCTGGTAAGGCAGGGGGTAGTTTATCTTCATCATTAATGATTCCAGAAATAGTTAAAAGTAGAAGAATCGCCAATGAACTACTTAGTTATGAGTTTGAAACTGAAAAATTTGGAAGAAAACTCAATCTTGCTTCAATAATAAATATCAGTATTTTTGAAGGGAAAGAGATAAAAACCGATACAATAAGTCAGAGGAAAAAATATAATCTAATATCACAAGCAAGAAATTTAATTAGCATAAGTGGGAAAAAAGATAGTCCTATACTAAGAATATCTGCACAAACCTTTGAACCAAAATTTGCAAGAGATCTGGTAAATGCAGTTTTAGAAAGGTGTGGTATAATTATCGATAATTATAAATTTAAAGAGCTAGAGGAAAAAAAAGATTATATAAGTAAACGAATGAATGATGTAAGGAATGACTTAATTGATGTAGAGGAAAAACTAAAAATTTTTAGACAGCAAAATAGAGATATTATATCATCACCATCTTTGATGCTAGAGCAAGGTAGGCTCATGAGGGACGTTGAAGTTCAGACTCAATTGTATATTAGGTTGAAATCAGAATTTGAATTAGTCCAAATTGAAGCAGTGGGTCAGAGAAGTAAAATGCAGATTTTGGATCCTCCCGAAATACCAATTAAAAAAATTAGTCCTAAGCCTAGGGAATTAATGTTTCTTTCGATCTTCATTGGATTCTTTTTAGGTTTTGGCATATCAATTGCAAGGGATTATATATTGAAAAATAAATTTAGCTTGTTATTGAATAATAGCCATTTATGATAATTATTTATCTAGTAAATACTTTCTGTATACTCTTTGAACAATAGTGCCGAAGATATTCTTTCGTTTAGTTCTTTATCAAAAGAATCATTTTGATGTGAAAAATGCTTTTTCCCAATCAATATGTAATGATTGCCGCCTGTGAAGAATTTTGAGTAGTCATTTCTATAAGATATGATACCCTCGTAATGGACATACTTATTACTCATTGGCTTTGGAACGTCAAAATCAATTATGTATAAATACCCACCTTCTTTTAAAATTCGATCAATTTCAGAAACTGTTTTAAAAATTAAATCCCTATCAACTAAATAAAAAAATGTCCAGCAATAATTATATCAAAAAATTTGTCTTTATAGTCTAATTTTTCTGAAGTGCCGATTTTGAGTGATAAATTATTAGATGATTTTTTACCATTTTCTATGGATTCTTTGGAGGGGTCTATTACAAATAATTCTAAGCCATGTTTTGGCAAATTATTATCAAGATAGCCTAGATTGATACCATTAGAGTATCCTATTTAAAGGATCTTATTTTTTTACCGATATGAGATATTAAGTAGTCAAGTGTCTTGCCTTTATCCGTCTCTAATGACAAAGTATTTTTATTTCTGCTAAACCACTTATCACCCTCAGTTTTTATGAATGTATCCCTTTGAATATTTTTCTTCATAATATTTTAGAGCAATTGATTATAGTTATTTTATTTAATCTTGGTTGTATTAAAATAAACATGATTATCAGGTTTATCAGTTGGTTAATAAAATTTAATATTTCAATATCCAATATAATTAATCTTTATTTCACTTAAGTTTTTAAATGTATTCTTTGTTATTGTTTCATTCGTTTATTCTTTTATAATTTCCAATCGATGTACTATTAAGAACATCTTATTTCCAGTATAGCAAAAATAGAACATTTAAATAAAGACAAAAAAATAAGGAGCATGTTGATGAATTATTTAAGACTTTTGATTTCATTTTTTATTGTCATTGCAACCATAGATTTGGTTAAAGGACAAGATGATTTTGGAGATTTAGAAGAAGTTGCAGAAGGCTCAGTTATCAATGTAACTGGTAAGGTTTTAGATGCTGGTAGTGGTAGACCACTAGCTGGTGCAAATCTTATGATTGAAGGAACTGAAGATGGTACAGCGACTGATGAGACAGGGGAATTCACTTTTGAAAATATTGAGGCCGGTAGTGCAATTAGCATATCAATGATTGGATATGAGGATGTTGTCGTTTATGCTGATCAGGAAGTTTTAGAAATATCTCTTACTGCAAAGGTTATAGAAATGAGCGCGTTAGAAGTTTTAGCTTCAAGAGCCGGAGATAAAACCCCTGTTGCTTATACAAATGTAGATAAAGAAGATCTACAATTAAGACTTGGCTCAAGAGACATTCCGCTTGCATTAAACATGATTCCAAGTGTCTACTCTACCGGTCAAGGTGGTGGTGCTGGAGATGCTAGAATTAATGTCCGGGGATTCAATCAAAGAAATATTGCAGTGATGATTAATGGTGTACCAGTCAATGATGTTGAAAATGGTTGGGTTTATTGGTCAAATTGGGATGGATTAGCTGATGCTACAAGCTCGATTCAGATGCAAAAAGGTTTGAGTGCGCAGAATCTAGCTACACCATCGATAGGTGGCTCTATGAATGTTATAACTGATCCAAGTTCACAAGACCGTCGAGGACTTTTCAAGCAAGAAATAGGTGCTTATGGGTTCTTGAAATCAACACTTTCATTTCATTCTGGTCTTATGATGGATGATAAATTAGCAATGAGCGCAACTCTCGTTCGAAAAACTGGTACTGGCTATGTGCAGGGTACCTGGACAGATGCTTGGGCTTATTATTTTGATGCCACTTATAATTTAAATGATCAACACCGTCTACAGTTCTATGCGCTAGGTGCGCCTCAACAACATGGGCAAAACCGTTACAAACAAAATATTGCGGTTTATGATACCGAGTTTGCAAAAAGTTTAGATTCTTATTCACAAGGTGCTCTAACGGAAAATGATGGCGAGTTCATGGAAGCTGGAAGAGATTTTAATCAAAACACGGCAGAAATATCTGAAGCTTCACAGGCCATTTTAGATGCAGCCGGTGGCCAGCATTGGCAAATGTATGGTATCCGAGATGGTGTAGATAGGCATGAAGCAGATAGGTTGAATGAAAGAATGAACTTTTTCCATAAGCCTCAAGTCGCTCTTAACCACTATTGGACGATGAATGACCAAATGAATATGACTAGTAGTTTATATTGGTCTGGTGGTAAAGGTGGTGGAAGTGGACATTATGGTGATGTTGCAAGAAAAGATGCTGATGGTGTATCAGATTTAAGAGCTCAGAAGCATAAGTTCTATTATGGTCCATCGCCTTGGGTTTACGATTATGATGGTACAATTGCAGCAAATGCAAGCGATGCGTCTACAGTTGTTATATTTCAAGGTGATACTGTTTCGAGAGGTGATCAAGAATCCATTGGTATTATTAGAAACAGTAACAATAGACAATCTACGATTGGTGCTTTAACTAAATTTAATTACGAAGTAAATGATAACTTAAAAACACAAGTTGGATTGGATTGGCGTACAGCTGAAATATATCATGTGAAAACAATTAGAGATTTGTTAGGTGGTCAATATTTTGTTAATACAGACAGTGATTTTGATGCGCCTGGGCAGCAAAAAGGTTTAGGAGACCCTATTGATTATAATTTTACAAATACTGTTGACTGGCTAGGTCTTTTTGGCCAAGCTGAATACTCTGCTGGAGATATAACAGCATATGGGATGGCTGGATTAACTACTGTTAAATATACTATGCATGACCATTTTAAGGCTGCAGCTAATTACGATTATTCATATGTGCAAGAGAAAGATGGTAGTGGTTTAGATTGGGTCGAGGCTCCAGGAGATGAAATGGGTGGTAATGCTGGTGAGTTGTATATCGAGGCTGATCCAATTTCCACATCACAAGTTAAGGGTGGATTAATGTATTCACTTAATGATAAGCTTTCCTTTTTTAATATGATTCCGGTATTTGGGAAGCTTTACGATGATGTAGACTTTTGGCTTAATTTTGGACTTATTGATAAGGCACCAACGTTTGATCAAGTGATTCAGGATTGGGATGCAAAAATGTCTACAGATCCCAAGAATGAAAATTTTACTGCCTTTGAAATTGGATTCAATTCAAGGTCTAATGATGGTACAATGGCAGCTAAATTAAATTTTTATTCTACGCAATGGAAAGATAGAATTCAGACCAAATCAGTGCAAGATCAAGGTGATTCGACAGATGATATTATTGTCTATTTAACTGGTATTGATCAAGCTCATACTGGTATTGAATTTGAGCTTGCTGCTCAATTACATCCAATGCTTCGCTTAGATGTGGGCGTCGGGCTTGGAAACTGGGCATATACTAGTGATGCTACTGGAACATACAGAGATGGTGACTCTGATGTAGAATTCGCCTATGCATTAGATGGCTTAAATGTTGGTGATATGCCTCAAAGGAATTTAGTCCTAGGTTTCACTGTTACTCCTATCGAAGGTGCAACTATTCAGGCTATTTATAAATATTATGATAAACATATATCTGACTGGAATATTAGCTCTAGGGAATATGATCCTGCAGTAGGACATTCCATGACAAATACTATCTGGCAGGCTCCTTCATATGGTATCCTTGATTTACATGCATATTATGATCTACCATTTGAATTGGGTCCAGCAAAACCTCAACTTTTTCTACACGTCTTTAATGCGTTAGATGAGGTTTATATCCAAGATGCCGTTCACATGAGTTCATATAATGCTTGGGACAAAGACGTTCCTTATGCTGATGATGCAGAGGTATTCTTTGGTCTTCCAACAAGCTTTAATCTTGGATTATCTGTTAATTTCTAGATTTTGATATATTAGATATACAAATCAATTATAAAGAATAGTAAAAAGCCTCAAAATTTTTGAGGCTTTTTACTATATGGTAAAAATAAGTGTTACTTATTCGTTTTTAGATTTCTATAAAATTTATTGTATTGGAACTTTCTATAAAAAATTTTAAGCATATAGTATTTTATTCTATTATGATATTTCTCCCGTTAATATTAATTGAGATATTTTTGAGAAGTATATCTGTAAAAGATGGTCATATAGAAAAATTATTTAATAGGGCATGGTATGTTATACCTCCAATTGGGATCCCTACAAGCATTAGCAATAGTCATAAAACAGAAAAGGATAAGTATAGGGTATATGATGAAAAACTTGGATGGGGATTAGGTAAAAATAGTAGTGATCCTCCTTTATATTTTTCTAATTCACAAAATTTTAGAACTTCAGAATCTGAATATAAAACTGGGAATAAAATAATTTTAAATACTGATATAATCACCATTGGTGATTCATTTACTCATGGAGATGAGGTAATTTATGAACAGTCTTGGCCGTATAAATTAGAAAATAAAAGTGGATTAAAAGTTGTAAACTTAGGCGTTGGTGGCTACGGTATAGATCAAGCTATTTTATCTTATTTGAACAGCGACATAAATACCAATTATGTAATTATAGGTATTATCTCTGGTGATTTTGAACGATCTACAAATATATTATATAGAGGTTTATACTATGGAGGTACTAAGTCAAAACCAATGTTTAATTTTACTGACGATGGATACTCAATAATTAATCAACCTGCTCTATGGGGTCCTGGATTAATTGATGAATACAAAAAAAGGGAAAAGAGCTTATTTTTTCAAAATGAGAAAAATTACCATGAACTAATTATTAAAAAACAAATTTTTGACTTTAGTTATATATTTAGAATAGGGAAAATGTTTTGGCTCCGAAGTAAAATTATTAGTGACCCAATTTATTTAAAAAAAGAAGAGAAATTTGATATGTATAATTATAATTTAAAAATCCTTAACACATTTAGAGATTTAGCTATTGATAAAGGTGACATACCTATTGCTGTCTTACTTGGCAATGCAAACTCATTTCAAGATAGGGATAAGCATAAGGACCCATGGATAAATCTAAAAAATGATTTAGATAAGATAGAATTAAAGTATCTAGATGTAACAAATGAGTTGTATGAAATTTTTAAAAAAACACCGAATGAAATAATAAATAGTGAAGGCGTACATTATACTCCAAAAGCTAACGAACTTGTTGCAGATTTAATTTCTGAATACCTTGTTAATTTATAAAGTATAGTTAACTATAATATTTTTTTATGGATAATAAACGAGAAAAAAAAATAATAATCAAAGCCAAAAGTGGTTTTCAGCTTATAAATTGGAAGGAGATTATTGAATATAAAGATCTATTATATTTTTTAGTTCATAAAGAAGTTACGATACTCTACAAACAAACTATTCTTGGTTTTAGTTGGGCAATAATTAGGCCTTTTTTTACTATGGTAATTTTTAGTATCATATTTGGAAATTTAGCAAAAGTTCCTAGTGATGGTATTCCATACCCACTCTTTTCATATATCGCACTAGTACCGTGGACATATTTTTCAACAGCTATGACTAAATCATCTTTAAGTCTAGTTGGATCTGCTGGTACTTTTACTAAGGTGTATTTTCCTAGATTAGTTATCCCGATAACCTCCGTTATATCAGGACTTGTAGATTTTTTCATATCATTCACAATAATACTACTATTAATGATTTGGTATGGAGTAACACCGACTTTGAATATCATAATATTACCTTATTTAATTTTAATAATGTTTGTTTTTAGTTCTGGCATAGGTTTGATGCTATCATCATTAGCTATTCAGTATAGAGATATTAGACATGGAATGCATTTTATAAGTCAGCTATTAATGTATGCTACACCTGTTGTTTGGCCAGTGTCCTTGCTAGCAGATAAAATGGGTCCTAATGCTATTTATATTTATAGTTTTTATCCTATGGCTGGTGTTATCGAAGGGTTTAGAGCAGCATTAATTGGGGTTAATCCTATGCCTTGGTTAATGATTATTAATGGATCTATATCGAGTTTGATTGTTTTTCTTTTTGGTGCATATTATTTCAAAAATAAAGAGTATTTATTTGCGGATGTAGCCTAATGGATAATGATTTAGCAATAATTATATCAAAAATATCTAAACGATATAGAATCGGTTATAAAGAAGAATTAAATGATTCACTTATTGGTAGCATTGCTTCAATAGTTAAGAGTCCAATAGCGAATTTTAAAAAACTAAAAGAATTATCAAAATTTGATGATGAAGAATCTAAAGGAATATTATGGGCATTAAAGGATATATCATTCCAAGTTCCTAAGGGAGAAGTTATCGGAATCATAGGCCATAATGGTGCAGGGAAGAGCACTCTATTAAAGATTATTTCTAGAATAACGGTACCAACATCGGGTAGTATAGAAATTAACGGTAGGGTAGCAAGCTTGTTAGAAGTTGGTACTGGATTCCATCCTGAATTAACAGGTAAAGAAAATGTTTTTCTAAATGGAGCCATTCTTGGCATGAGTAGGCAAGAAATAAAAGATAAATATGAAAACATATTAGAGTTTTCAGGAGTGGAAAAATTTATTCATACACCTGTTAAAAGATATTCAACCGGTATGAGAGTCAGATTAGCGTTTTCTGTAGCAGCTTTTTTAGATCCTGAAATTTTATTAATTGATGAGGTGCTAGCAGTCGGAGACCAGGAATTTCAGGATAAATGTTTGAATAGGATGGAGAGTATAAGTAAATCTGCTGGAAGAACGATATTTTTTGTAAGTCATAATCTTCAAGCTGTAGAGAATTTATGTGATAGGGTAATCCTCTTATCAAGAGGTAAAGTTATTGCTGATGGAAAGCCTCATTTGATAATTCAAAAATATTTGGAATTTTCTTTAAATAGTTTAAAACAAGATCCTAATTATTTTGTAAATCTTAAAAGGGAAGGTGATGGTATTGTTACTTTTAAGAATATTAAAACTATTGATAAAAATTCGTTAGAGCAATTCACTGTAATGCAAGGTGATCCTTTAATTTTTTATATTGAAATAGAACATACAAAGCTGGTTGAAACCTTATTTTCATTAACTTTTAAATTATCTGATAGTGTTGTTATATCTCGCTCAAAACAAATTTCACTTGATAACGTAAAAGTATTACAAAATAAATTTAGAAGGTTTTACGTAAGAATAAATAATTTCAATCTTAATGTAGGTATTTATTATTTAACATTTTGGCTAGGAACAAAGAATAAGAAATATGATTTACTGGCAAATAGTACTCCTCCTTTAAGAGTACTCACTTCAAAAAAGTATAAAAAACAAACAAAGGGTTATGTTGCATTTGATTATGAAATATCTAATAATTTGAGTGTTAACAATAAAAACTAAATATAAAATAGATCTGATGAATAATTATTTTGAAAATAATCTTGATGAGAAAAACATAGAAAAAATAAAAAAAAGTCTTTTTGAGGATGGGTTTTTTGTTATCAGGGATTTTTTCAACAAAGAACAGGTTTCTCATCTAATAAATTATTGTGAAATCCTAATTTCCAAGAATAATTCAGAGCCAGTTATTTTAGATTTGATAAAAATTTCTGAAATACGAAAGATTGTATTTCATGAAAAAATAATTTCTCTAATGAAAACCATACTTTCTGAAAAATCTATTTATTATTTTGGTGATAGTACTATACACTTTACTCCAAATAATAGAATATTTCATACTGATGCTCGGCCAGAAGGTGTTGTAGAAAATATTATTGATTATCCATTGTTTAGAATTGGTATTTATTTACAAGATCATTATAACCATAGTGGCGGATTAAAAATTAGAAAAGGTTCACATAAAAAAATGATATATAATAAAACAAATATCAAAGGCCTAATTAATAAAAAATTTACTCTGCAATCTTATAAATCTTTGTTCAACACGGGAAAAGTTATAAATCTTCGTTCTAAGGTTGGGGATTTAGCAATATGGAATATAAAAATTGAACATAGCGGTGGTGCTGTAATTCCAAAGCTTTTTCCAAATTTAGCTTTTTGGCCATTTATAGATGAAAAAATTCCAAAAATTTTTAAAAAGCCAGAACACAAAAATCGTTTTGTTGTTTTTAATGCTTTAGGAAAATATTCACAAGCTTTAGATGATTATGTTCGCTTTAGAAATATGAGTGCTAAAAAACATGGCATAGATCCCTATAATAAGGAAGATTATACTTCAGAGATTCAAAAATTTGCTGAAAATCAAAATATTCAGCTTTATGAACATCCAAGATGATTAAAAAAGTTGCATATACGTTTTATAGAATTTATCAGAAATCATTATATTTCTTATTAAAATCAAAAAATGTTCGTTTTATGATTAGCTATATAAGAGCATTTATATATATTAATATTTTAAGACGAATGAATAAATATGATGTTACTCAAAAAAAACATATTCATGAACATACTGTTTTCTCAAATTTGAGACGAATAATTAAAAATAAAGACAACCCACACCCCAAAGCAAAATATTTCCTTGGTATTGATTTAGATCAATATGGTGAAAAGTCTAGATTATTGATGAATCCAATAATGTCTATACATCACATAAAGGAAAAAGTGTCAAGCATTAAGGTGTTAATTATCGGGCCAAGGGTTGAGTCAGAAATACTTAGTATAATGTCATATGGGATACCTTCAAAAAATATTACTTCTATTGATCTCATTTCATATTCTCCATGGATTGACTTAGGTGATATGCATGAATTACCTTATGATGATAATATTTATGATTTGATAATATGCGGATGGGTTATTGCATATAGTAATGATAAGTCTCAAGTAGCTAAAGAAATAATTAGAGTATCAAAAACAGATGCAATTGTAGCTATAGGGGTAACATATTCTCCATTATCTAATGATGAAGTTATTAAGGCAAGAGGATATTTAATTGGAAGTCCAGAAAGGCTTGAAAGTACTAAAATGATAACAACTTTATTTAAAAATAATTTAAATAAAGTTTATTTTGCAAACGATGCTTATGATAAAGAAAAAAAAAGTAAAATTATTAGTGTATTCTCAATCAAAAAATAAAGGATGATCAATGTCATTAAATAATCAAAGTGTTCTTATAACTGGTGGGACAGGTTCTTTTGGTAAGCGATTTGTAGAAACCCTATTGGTTGATCATGCTCCTAAAAAAATTATCATATATAGTAGGGATGAGCTAAAGCAATTTGAAATGCAAAGTTCTCCTCAGTTTTCAAAAAAAGGTGTGATGGTTCGTTATTTTTTAGGAGATGTTCGTGACTATAGCAGGCTCAAAAGAGCAATGGAAGGCGTAGATATTGTGATCCATGCAGCTGCTTTGAAGCAGGTTCCTGCAGCAGAGTATAATCCATTTGAAGCAGTAAAAACAAATGTGATTGGTGGCCAGAATGTTATTGATGCATCAATATCACATGGTGTAAAAAAAGTTATAGCTTTGAGTACAGACAAGGCTGCGGCTCCTATAAATTTATATGGTGCAACAAAGCTTACCTCTGATAAACTGTTCGTTGCTGCTAATAATTATAAAGGTAGAAGCGACATAAAATTTTCAGTAGTTAGATATGGAAATGTTTTGGGAAGCAGGGGGTCAGTAATTCCATTTTTTCTATCCCAAAAAAAGAATGGAGAGCTATCTATTACTGATGATAGAATGACTCGTTTTAGCATTACCCTCGACAAGGGTGTTGAATTTGTATTAAGATCACTTGATATAATGATTGGTGGAGAAGTATTTATTCCTAAGATCCCTAGCTATCGTATAATGGACGTCGCAAAAGCTATCGCTCCTAATGCTAATTTTAATATCGTCGGAATTAGGCCAGGTGAAAAATTGCATGAAGAAATGATAACTGAGATGGATGCTATGAATACTATTGAGTTTGAGAATTATTTTTTAATCGCTCCTAATTCAGAATACTTCCCTTTTCCAAAAGAACATTACTTGAATGGATATAAGGGAGAACTTGGAAAGCATTGCAAAGATGGATTTAGTTATAATAGTGGTACAAATGTTGATTTTCTTACTATCTCAGATCTAAAAAAATTAATTAAGTCAATTGGTTAAAAAGAAATGATTTCATACGGAAAACAATTCATTGATAATGATGATATTGAAGCTGTTGTAAAAGTTATGAAAGGGGATTGGCTTACCCAAGGACCTAGTGTGGAGGAATTTGAAAAAAATCTAAATAGTTATTTTGGTTCTAAATATACTTGTGCAGTTTCCAATGGTACAGCGGCTTTACATTTAACAGGGCTGGCACTTGGTTGGCAACCAGGTAATATAATTATTACAACTCCAATTACATTTTTAGCTACAGCGAACTGCATAGTTTACACTGGTGCTACACCAGATTTTGTAGATATTAATTCTAAAACCTATACCCTTGACCCAGATCTAGTTGAGTTTAAAATTAAGAAATATCGATCAGAGGGAAAAATAGTCAAAGCAATCATAGGTGTAGACTTTGCCGGGCATCCATGCGATTGGAAATCATTGAGAAAAATTGCAGATAAATATGATTTGAGATTGATAAATGATAACTGTCATGCTTTGGGGTCAAGATACAATGGTGAAAAAGAATATGCCTTAAAATATGCTGATATAATTACACAAAGTTATCACCCTGTCAAAAACTTCACTACTGGTGAGGGTGGTGCTATATTAACAAATGATGCTAATATTGATAAAAAAGTAAGATTGCTTAGGTCACATGGAATGACAAAAGACGTGAAACATATGAAAAATAATGATGGTCCATGGTATTATGAAATGAATTATCTAGGCTTTAATTATCGAATTACTGATTTTCAGTGTGCTTTGGGTATAAATCAGTTAAAAAGATTAGATCAATTTGTAAAAAGACGTAACCAAATAGCTAGAAATTATGATTCCGCGTTTAGAAATGATGAAAGATTTATTACGCCAAATGTTTCATCTCAAGTTTACCATTCTTATCACCTTTACCCACTTCAAATTAGATTTGAATATTTAAATATTGATAAAACAGAATTATTTAATAAGATGAGGGAGAAAAATATTAATCCTCAGGTTCACTACATACCAATTACTAAACAACCATTTTATAGAGAAAATTATCCATGTGATGAATCTTTGCTTCCCAATGCTTACAAGTTTTATGAAAATATGTTATCTATGCCTATCTATTACAGTTTAAAAAATGATGAGCAAGAATATATAATTAATAATATAAAATCTATCTTGGAATAAATTTGATAAAATCCATTATTATTTTTGGTGCATCTGATGACTGTAAGAGTTTACTAGATAAACTGTATCCATTAATCTTAGTTAATAAGGTAAGGATTGAAGCAATATGCGATAATGACTCTAGAATTCATGGTCATAAAATATATGGCTATAACATAATCTCTCCTGATGAATTACATTTACATAAATTTGATAAAATTATAGTAACTCCCATCTTTTTTTTAGATATAAAAAAACAGTTACTTGATCTTGGAGTTGATGAATCTGCAATCAAGCCATATAATTATGATTATAAAAATTATTTTGATACAAAAAAAAGAGTATTTGGAAATAATGAGGTTGGGAGGTACTCTTATTTTAAAACAAATACAAAAATCTGGAATACTAGAATAGGATCTTTTTGTCATATAGGTGATAACTGTATGATTGGTCAATCTGGACATGATGTTTCTAATGTAACTACATATCCACTAAGATACCATTTTAGTAATGAAATTTCTGATTGTTCGCTTGATAAAACTGGTAACAAGAAAACTTCTGGAAAAAAAACAATAATAAAAAATGACGTTTACATTGGCGAAGGAGTTACGATACAAAGTGGAGTTTCAATTGGTAATGGTGCTGTCATTGCGTCAAAAGCATATGTAACAAAAGATGTTGATGATTACTGCATTGTCGGCGGAGTCCCGGCCAGACCAATTAAAAAACGGTTTAGTGAAGACACTATAGCAAAATTATTAGCTATCAAATGGTGGAAGTATGATTCAAAAAAAATTAATTCTGTTATTAATATTCTTGAGAATGACATAGATGAATTTCTTAAAATTCAAAATTTCGAATCAAAAAAATGAAAATTATTATTGGTTCTGCTCAATTTGGTATGGACTATGGAATTGCAAATAAAATAGGTAAAGTAAATTCAAAGCAAATTGACTCAATAATTAAATTAGCAAAACTATATGATATTAATACTTTTGATACTGCTAGTAGTTATGGAAATAGTGAGAGTCGCATTGGGGAGTATATTAAAAAAAATCCTTCATCTAATCTAAAAATAATAACAAAAATAAGTGGTGAAGATAAACCTCTTAGAGTTCAAATAAATAATGCAATTACTAAGATAACAATCAAGCCAATCGCAATATTAGCCCATTCTAGTGCATTATATGTTTCTCCTTTTTTTCAAGATGAATTAATGGATATCAAAAAAGAATATAAAATTGGTGTTTCCATTTATAATAAAAAAGAACTTGATCAAGTTTTAGGTTCTGATAACATACCTGATATTATACAAATCCCAATTAATATTTTAGATACCAGATTATTTAGGGATGGTAGTCTAAAGAGAATGAAAAAAATGGGGGTTTGTATTCACGCACGTTCAGTATTCTTACAAGGTCTATTTTACCTTAGTGAGAATGAACTTAATTCTAGATTCCCGGATGTTAGCTCAACAATATCAGAACTAAAATCAATAGCTAATAATGAAAATATATCGATATCAGAGCTATCTTTATTATGGTTAAAAAATTTAGTCGAAATTGATAAAATTATCATAGGTGTTGATAGCGAAGAACAATTAAAAACACATATCAATACTTTGAGAAAAAGTATTGATGGAAAAGTTTTTGATATGGCTTTAAAATTAAAATATGAAAATGAGAAAATTCTAAATCCTTCATTATGGGATTAATTTTTATTTGAAAATATAGTCACATGAATATACTTGCTATTATCCAGGCTAGAATGAACTCATCTAGGTTCCCAGGAAAAGTCTTAAAGAAAATAAAGGATAAGTATCTTATAGATATATTGCTATATCGTTTATCCAAATCTCAACTCATTGATCATATTATTGTGGCAACTACAAAAAATAATGATGATAATGAACTGGTCAATATTTTAAATAATCTTAACATTGACATTTATAGGGGTGATGAAAATAATGTTCTAAGTAGGTATTATGAGGCCTCAAAAATATTTTCGCCAGAAATTATAGTACGCATAACAGGAGATTGCCCAATAATAGATGCTGAATTAGTTGATGAGATAATAAAATTTTACATTGAAAATGATGTTGATTATGTCAGTAATGGTAATCCACCTACTTTTCCTGATGGATTAGATGTTGAGGTTTTTTCATCAAAGTCATTATTAATGGCATATAAAAATGCTACCTCCAAACATGATAAAGAACATGTTACTCCCTACATTATCAAAAATAACATTTTCAAGAAATTAAATTACGAGAATGATATTGATCTAAGCAAAATGAGATGGACTGTTGATGAAGTTGAAGATTATGAGGTTATAAAAAATATAGTAAAACATTTTTATCCCAATTTATCATTTAGTTGGAATGATGTTTTAGATCTTGCTGAAGAAAAGCCCCATTATTTTCAGGCTAATAAAAATATTATAAGAAATGAGGGTTCGTTGCTAGGTACTGGACAAAAATTATACAAAAGAGCAAAAAAAATCATACCTGGTGGTACTATGCTATTGTCGAAGAAGCCTGAAATGTTTTTACCGGATTATTGGCCTTCTTATTTCAGCAAAACTGAAGGCTGTAAAGTCTGGGATTTAGATGGTAATGAATTTATCGATATGTCAATAATGGGTATAGGAACAAATACATTAGGTTATAGTAACCCTGAGGTTGACGATGCAGTTAAAGAAGTAATTTCTAAAGGAAATATGTCAACTTTTAGCTGTCCAGAAGAAGTTTATTTAGCTGAAAAATTAATATCCATTCACCCATGGGCAGATATGGCTCGTTTTGCTCGTAGTGGAGGAGAAGCAAATGCTATAGCAATAAGAATCGCTAGAGCTGCTAGTGGTAAAGATAAAGTAGCAATATGCGGTTATCATGGATGGCATGATTGGTATTTATCGACTAACTTATCAGATCAATCTCAACTTGATGGACATCTTTTACCAGGTTTAGAACCAAAAGGTGTTCCAAGAGGGCTGGCTGGAACAACCATTCCTTTTGACTATAATAACATTGATGGATTAACTGAAATTATCAGTAAAAATGATGTAGGTATAGTGAAAATGGAAGTTGTAAGAAATATTGACCCAAACCCTAACTTCCTTGAAGCAGTTCGTAAGTTAACATTTGATAATAATATTATTTTAATATTTGATGAGTGTACTTCTGGCTTTAGAGAAACTTATGGAGGATTACATAAAAAATATGCCGTTGAACCAGATATGATTATGCTAGGTAAAACGCTTGGGAATGGTTATGCAATTACTGCTGTATTAGGGAAAAAAGAAATAATGGAATTTGCTAAAGATACTTTTATAAGCAGTACCTTTTGGACAGAAAGAATAGGCCCATCAGCCGCATTGAAAACCCTTGAGGTTATGGATCACATGAAATCATGGAAGAAGATAACTCTAAAAGGATCAAAAATAGTTGATGGGTGGATGAGCTTGGCAAAGAAATATGATATTCCAATTAATATTCAAGGTTTGAAATCACTGTCAAACTTTAATTTTCCATTAAAAGAATGGCCGATTTATAAGACATATATAACTCAAGAAATGATGAAAAAAGGATATCTAGCAGCAAACTCAGTTTATGTTTGCACAGAGCATTCAGATGAAATTATTGACGAATATCTTTACAATTTATCTAATGTGTTTTTAAAAATTAAAAGTTCCATGGATAAGAATACGACTGATGGTATGCTTGATGGAGAAGTATGCCAAGATGGTTTTAAAAGATTAAATTGAAAAATATAGTTTTTAGGGTTGATTCTTCTTCGTTGATGGGTTCTGGGCATTTAATGAGATGTTTGACTCTAGCAGATGAATTAAATAAAAATAGTTCAGTTAATATTTTTTTCATTTCTAGAAATCATAAAGGAAATATAAATAGAATAGTCAAACAAAGAAATTTTCGAATAATTGAACTACCAACATCTAAAAATAAAATAACTGAAGCTAAATATGATAAAAATTTATATGGTATTAGGTGGTTAGGTGTAAGCCAAGAAGAGGATGCTAATGAATTTTTAAATGCAATAAATTGTATTGAGCCTGATCTTCTTATAATTGATCATTATGGGATTGGTGAAAAATGGGAAACTTTGGTTAGAAAACATGTAAAAAAAATCATGGTTGTTGATGATTTAGCTAACCGTATACATGATTGCGATTTTCTTTTAGATCAGAATTATTATGATAAGTTGGAAGACCGATACAAGTCATTCGTACCAAAAGATTGCAAACTATTTTTGGGTCCTAAGTATATATTGCTGAGAGACGAGTTTTTAGAAACAAATAGGATATTATCTAGAAATAAAAGAAAGAATAGAATATTTATATTTTTTGGAGCGATTGACCAATTTAACCTGACACTTAATACACTTAAATCTCTTCACTTAAATAATTCAAATAATTTTATTGCAGACATAGTAATTGGAAAAGAAAATCCCAACAAACAAATAATTAAGGATTACGTTAGTAACCATTCAAATTTAAATTTATATGTGCAAATTGACAATTTCTCAGAAATTCTAGAAAATGCTTCTATATGTATCGGATCTGGCGGGACAGCAATATGGGAAAGCTGTTTTTTAGGTATCCCTTCATTTATCATTACATTTGCAGAAAATCAAATTTTGTCTGTGGAATATTTAGCAAGCAAGAATATAATTGAATATTATGGTCATCATGATGATATTGAATTAGTAGATTTATCTAACCGAATATTTGAATTTCTTAATAATTCGGAAAGGTTGAAAATTTTAAGTCAAAACTGTGTGAGATTAGTTGATGGTCTAGGAAAGAATAGAATAATAAAAAAAATAAAATATGATTGAATTTGTTCCATTAAGAGAAAAACATTTAGAGTTAGTTTTGACAGTTCAAGAATTACATCGTTCTGGGTATGTAGAATACATTGGCAGTCATGACAGTTATAATTCTGAAAATTTAAAAAAAATTTTAAAATATATGGATTTGGAGCTAAAAGGGTTGTGGGAGACATAATTAGTTATAAGGATATAAAAATTGTCTGATAAAAATTATAAAGAAATAGTTTTACCCCAAGTAGGTGTCAACGAAGATTCAGCAAACCTCTTAGAGTGGGTTGTTGATGAAGGTGGGGAAGTAGTGAAAGGCCAGCACTTGTGTACAATTGAAACAACTAAAACTGCATTAGAGATCGAGTCTGACTATAATGGGTTTTTAGTTCACCTAGTTAAACCAAATACTAGAGTTAATGTGAATAATGTTATTGGTTTAGTTCTTGACGATGAATTAAACCTGAAAAAAGTTAAAAATAGTTACCTAGACGAAATTCATTTCAAAAAAGAAAAAGTTAATAAAAACTTCACAAAAAAAGCATTGGAGCTAATTAAACTACATAATATTGATGTCAATGATCTTCCTGAAAATAAATTAATTAGGACAAAAGATATCTTGAGATTAAAGAGGGATATAAAGTCTAGGGAAAAAAATTTTTTAGATAAAAGAAATCTGTCAAATAATTCAATGATAATTTATGGTGCTGGAAAGGGAGCTGTAACAATCCATGAATGTGTTAAAGAACAAAAACAATATAAGATTGAATGTTTTGTAGATGATGATAGTAATTATAGTTCTTCATTATTAAATCTTCCAGTATTTCACAGTTCAGAATTAAAAAAACTTAGACAGCTAGGTATTAAATATATTGCATGTGAAATAATGGGTGGTAAAACTCGACTTCAAATAAGAAAAAAAGTAAAAAGTCTAGAGTTTAAATTATTAAATATCATTCATCCCAACGCATATATTGCTAAGTCAGTAGTTATTGGTGAAGGTAATTTCCTTAAATCAGGATGTATAATCGAGACGAACTCAACAATTGGTAATTCTTGCATTATTGATAATGGTGTAGTAATTGCTCACGATAATATAATTGGTGATGGATGCCATATTGCTCCAGGTGCTAGTCTTGGGAGTAGTATAAAAATTGGGAACAATACTGTAATTGGAATAGGCGCAAGTATATCAACCGGGGTCGAAATCGGAAAAAATTGTATTATCTCTGTTGGTTCCTCAATCACAAGTAATATACCAGATAATAGTTTGATCGAGGGCGTACCTGGAAAGTTGATCGGAAAGGTTAGATAATTATTTTGAAAATCCCTTACGAAGATATATATGAAAAGATGCTTTTAATAAGAAAATTTGAAGAAATGTTATTAGAGCTATTTTCAAAAGGTGAATTGTTTGGCACTACTCATACTTATGTTGGGCAAGAAGCCATAGCCGTATCATTAGTAGAAAATATAAAGCCGGATGATATTATTTTTAGCAATCATCGGTGCCATGGTCACTTCTTAGCAAAAGAAGATGACCCTGAAGGTCTATTGGCTGAGATAATGGGTAGGGAAAAAGGTGTCTGTGGGGGGCGTGGAGGAAGTCAACATTTGCAAAAGAACAATTTTTATTCAAATGGCATACAAGGCGGGATAGTAGCGAATTCTTTAGGTATGGCTTTTGTAGAAAAATACAATAATACGAACAATATTGTTATTACATTCATAGGTGATGGCACCTGGGGTGAGGGTATAGTCTATGAAAGTTTAAATATGGCATCTTTATTAAGTGTGCCTCTTTTGCTAGTTGTTGAAAATAATATGTATGCCCAATCGACGCCAATTGAATTAAACTTAGCTGGTACGATATTACAAAGGGCCCAAGCATTTGGAATAAGTTGTGATGAGATTAGCTCGAATAATTTTTCAGAGCTCTATCCTATTTTTAATGCTGCTGTGAAATATGTTAGAACAAAAAAAAAACCTTTTGTCCAAATTATAAATACATATCGTTTAAATGCTCACAGCAAAGGAGATGATGACAGATCAGAGAAAGAAATCTTAAAAAATTGGGAAAATGAACCGCTTCAATATATTGAAAAAAACATTACTCATTCAAAGGTTTCCGAGATAAAACGCTCAGTTGATAAAAGATTAAAATCAGTTTTAGATAAAGTAAAAGAGATGAAATACGCATCTTTAACATAATTATTAATGCTTTATTTAGATTCATTAAACCAATCACTCCATAAAATTTTAGATAATGATAAAAATGTTATCATTATTGGGGAAGATATATTAGATCCATATGGAGGAGCTTTTAAAGTCACAAAGGGCTTATCAACATCTTTCCCAAATCAAATTATTTCTACGCCGATAAGTGAAGCAGCGATTGTGGGAAGCGCGGTCGGGATGGCAATGCGTGGTTTGAAACCTATTGTAGAAATTATGTTTGGTGATTTTATCACGCTGGCGGCAGATCAAATCATTAATCATGCATCAAAATATAATTGGATGTATAATGAAAAAGTAAATGTTCCAATGCTTATAAGGTTGCCTGTTGGAGGTGGAAGAGGATATGGACCAACACATAGTCAATCTTTAGAGTCAATTTTTATGTCTATACCTGGTATTGAAATTATATCTCCATCGTTGTACCATGATCCTGGAAAAATGTTACTTTCGATAATGAAAAACATTACCAACCCAATATTTTTTATAGAATATAAGTTAGATTATGCTAGAGAAATTAAAGACGATAATGAAGGAAATTTTCACATTATAAAGGATGATGTTGATAAGTATAATCAGAATCTCATAATTACACTTTACCCTAGCGAAATACCCGATATAACTATAATTACTTATGGTGGCAATGTGTCAATTGCAACTAAAGCTGCAGAGAAATTATTTATTGAAACAGAAATATTGACTAATGTTTTAGCCCTCTCCTCTGTTAAGCCGATTGATACATCTTGGTTAATTGATAAGTTAGAAAATAGTAATAAGATAATTATTTTGGAGGAGGGGAATAAAATAGGAGGTTGGGGTGCAGAAGTTTCAGCAATTCTTAATGAAGCATTGAATGATTTAGATCTACGAATAAAAAGATTAGGTGCTTACGATAATCCAATTCCCTCCTCAGCTCCAATGGAAAGAGAAGTATTGCCTTCAGTAGATAGAATAATTAAAATGATTAAAGAAATAGTTGATTAATAAATGGATTATCTTATTATAGCGGCACACCCAGATGATGAAGTACTTGGATGTGGTGGTAGTATTGCAAAATGGACTGCTAACGGAGATAAAGTAAATATTCTTATCGCTGCAGAGGGTATAACTTCTCGAGATAATAATAGGAATATTGGTAAGCGAAAAAATGCATTATCTGATTTACGCAGTTCATCTCAGAAAGCAGCTAAAATACTTGGAGCTAATTCTGTTTCTATTTTTGATTTTCCAGATAATAGAATGGATTCCATAGATTTACTTGATGTGGTAAAAAAAATAGGTCATCATATTGAAAAATTGAGACCTCAGATTATAGTCACTCATCATGCTGGGGATTTGAATATTGACCATCAAATAATTCACAAAGCTGTTATAACATTTTGCAGGCCACAACCATCTTTTTATGTTAAAAAAATATTAACCTTCGAAATTCCGTCTTCTACTGAATGGCAATCGCCCCAAAATAATACTCCATTCATTCCAAATTGGTTCGAGGATATAACCATTACATTAGACAAAAAAATAAAAGCTTTAAATGCATATAAATCTGAAATGAGAAATTGGCCTCATAGTAGATCAGTTGAGTCAATTAAATACCTCTCAAAATGGAGAGGCGCATCGGTGGGATTGGAAGCGGCAGAATCTTTCATGCTTGTTAGAAACATAACATAAATTTTTGAGTTATTTAATTGTTTATAATCGCCCTTGGTGGGAATATTTACCAAAAATATTAGAAAAAAATATTGGTGAAAAATTCTATGCAATTTCTGATGAAGCACAATTAACAGAAACATACATTGAAAAGATAAAGCCTAATTACATATTTTTTCCGCATTGGTCCTATCTTATACCTAAAAATATATATGAGAAATATGATTGTGTCATTTTCCATATGACAGATTTACCATACGGTCGCGGTGGTAGCCCTCTTCAAAATCTCATAATGAGAGGATTAAAAAGAACAAAGATTACAGCCTTTAAATGTGTAGAAAAAATTGATGCAGGCCCTGTGTACCTTAAAGAAACATTGAGTCTAGAAGGTAATGCTCAAGATATATTTGTTAGATCTACAAAAATCATAGAAAAAATGATATATCATATTATCAATAATAACCCTAAACCTATCGATCAGCAAGGCGAGGTAACGAAATTTAAAAGAAGAAACCCAAGTCAAGGTAATTGGGAAAAATCTAAATCGCTGGATGAAATTTATAATTATATTAGAATGTTAGATGCTGAGGGGTATCCTAGATCATTTATAAAGATTGGTAATTTTAAATTGAAATTTTCAAATGCCAAGCATCATAAAAATAGTATAAAATCACTAGTTGAAATAATTGAAGAAAATAATGAATAGAAGTATAAATATTGATAAATATATAATTAGTAGGGATAGTAATCCTTTCATCATTGCTGAGATGTCTGGCAACCATAATCAATCTTTAGATAATGCATTGAAGATAGTTGAAAAAGCTGCCCAATCTGGTGCGCATGCCATAAAGCTCCAAACATATACTGCTGATACAATGACCCTTGATATTAAAAGGAGCGAATTTAATATAGATGATGAAAAAAGTTTGTGGGATGGTAATAATTTATATGAATTATACAATATAGCCTATACACCTTGGGAGTGGCATAAGCCTTTAATGAAATGTGCTAATGATTTAGGATTAGTATGTTTCAGTACCCCATTTGACGATACTGCTGTTGACTTTTTAGAGGATCTCGATGTCCCAGCTTACAAAATCGCTTCATTTGAAAATATCGATCTTCCTCTGATTAAAAAAGTTGCAGCAACAAAAAAGCCAATTATAATATCAACAGGAATGGCTACTATATCAGAAATAGATGAAGCTGTTGTCACAGCAAAAGAAAATGGGTGCAGTGACCTTATTTTGTTAAAATGCACTAGCACATACCCTGCGTCCCCTAAATATATTAACCTAAAAACTATACCTCATATGCGCAAATTATTTAATTGCGAGATTGGATTATCTGATCATACACTAGGGATTGGTACGGCATTAGGAGCAGTAGCTTTTGGGGCTTCAGTAATTGAAAAGCATTTTACCCTTGATAGATCTAAGGGAGGTGTTGATTCAGCTTTTTCAATTGAACCCTCAGAATTATCTCAATTGGTAAAAGAATCAAAACAAGTTTGGCAATCTATAGGAGCTGTCTCCTATGGACCAACCCAAGAAGAAAGAAAATCTATAGAATTACGTCGCTCTATTTATATAACGAAAGACCTAAAAAAGGGTGAGCTTCTATCAGAGGAAAATATACGTAGGATTAGACCAGGTAATGGATTACCTCCAAAATATTACGAATTAGTCATTGGTAGAAAAGTTAATAGTGATGTTCAAATGGGTACACCATTATCCTGGGATATAATTATTTAATCCTACTATTAAAAATTTTTTAAGCTAAAATGGAAAAAGTGTATTTTAAAATTGATGGTAATCTTCAATTAAATAGTGATCATAGCTATATATACTTAAAAAAAACTAAAGAGAAATCCTTCTACGTTATCGGAGATTTAATTGGCTCTATCATTAATGGGAAAGTATATAATGCTGATGAGACTTTTAAATTAATTGTTGATGAAACCTTTATTTTAGAAAAAATATGTAGGTATCTTATAGGATCCTGTTATATCCTTGAAATAAAAGATGCAAGTATAAGAGTTTTTTGTTCTTGCAGTTCTCCAGGTATTTATTATACCAGATACAATAATAAATTATATTTTCATAATACAGAGAAAGATATTTATAAAAAATTTGGTTTAATTGAACAATTAGATGAAGATCAATTGATAGCACATATTATTTCGCACCACATTCTAATGCGAACACCTTTTGACACATTATTTAACAATATAAAAAAATGTCCATGTGGTGGTGTATTAAAAATAAACAACAATATGAATGTTAAGACTGATCTTTTCATCATGCGCAATATAGTTAGTCTAAAAAATAATAAGCCAAGTAATCATCTTTCAACGCAGGTAACGGAATTTGGATTTCTATTAGAAAATATACTCGAACTGCAAGCAGAGTATTATAAGGATAGAAAGTTAATATTATCTAAATCCGGTGGTTTAGATTCATCTGTGATTGCCACTGCTTTAAAGAAAAAAAATATCAAAATAGATGACTCAATATATATACCATATCAAGATAGTAAATCCTCTGATAAGAGTTTAGCGCAAATAATTTGTAAATACCTGGGGCTACCATATAGCAAATTAGAATCAAAAGCGATTGATAAAAATATTTTGAAATTACGAGCCAATAATTCGCTTAATTCGATACTTGGTTATCAATATTTATATTTTTCCCCTGAATATGATAATAGGTCAGAAAATAAAAAAGATGTATATATTAGCGGACAGAATTTAGACACATTGTATTCGATAGATAATTTTAGTCCTGGGACTCTTTCAGTCGGTATTGCTAAATGGAAGAAAATAATAAGAAAATCAAGATTAAGGTTTTTGTATACAAAATCTTCATTCTTTTTATTGGGTATAAAATCAAAAAATATTAAAAAAATAATCAACCTCCTTTTTAGAAGCGATGTTGATTTAACATATAAAAATTTCATAATAACAAATAGTATCCAAATGAGAGAACACGTTTTTCCTTTTAAAGAATTAGATCCTGAACTAGGTATACCAAATGACATTTATAAAAAATATAAAAATCATAGATATAATAAATTAGCGACTCTCTTTGTTGATCTTATTGCTTCAAAGGTAGATATAGATGATATTGAAGTTTTGCCTATTCAATTAAAGAATCATTATATAAGAGTATTACGCTTCATAAGAACAGTACAAAATGTCACTACAATGTATCATAACCTTTCAAAAATAGAGAATAGAGTTAGAATTTTGCCCTATAATGAAGGTCCCATGGTAGAGTATTTTCACAATTATACACTGACACTTATAGACACTATAAAAATTAAAAGAATATTACATAAATACTTTAAAAAACATTCTGGATCATCTCATAATAGTTTTGTTAAAACTTATTTAAAAGCACTTATTACAGATGTCAAAGACGAAGAAAAAACAAAACTTTTAATAAAGGAAGAAAAAGAATCTTTGAAGTGCTTGAGAGAATTAAATGATTTAAACAATAGTTTTTTATATAAAAATTTAAAAAGTGACCTTTATAAAAATTTCATTATAGACTTATATAATAAGATGGATAAATATGATTTCAGTGGCTATTCAAAACAATCCATGGTCTTTTATAGGCTAATAAACTTAGACCTATTTTTAAAACAAAATATTGTAAAATAAAAACTTTAAAAAAGTAATGATTAAAAAGTGGATTATAATACCAATTGAAGTAAAGGTACGTGACTGCGATTCAAGATTACTTATTGCTTATGAAGCACTAAATAATGGTTTTAATGTAATCATTGGTGACCAGAGACAGATTTATCAACATATTGATAAATTACCAAGATCGATATATTATGATAAAAGTGCTGCACAAAATAAAATTAATTTTTATAAAAAACTAACTAGTAAGGGTTTTATTATAGTATCTCAAGATGAGGAGGGGCTAAGTTGTGTAAATAATAGAGAAAAATATTTAAAACAAAGAGTCTGTGAAGAGACTTTGAAATTATTAAAAAAACAATTCACATGGGGTAAAACTGAAATAGATGTACTAAAAAGTAGATATCCGCATTATAAACAGAAATTTAGATCTACAGGTAATCCAAGGATAGATCTATTAAGACAAAAATTTAGATCAATTTATAAAGATAATATTGTCCAAATAAAAAAAGAATATGATGATTATATAATTTTTAATTCTAGTTTTACTGTTAATCATAAACTTGGTAAGGAAAATTTATTCACGCTTTGGAAAAATTTGGGTAGAGTTAAAAATAATAAAGAAAAAGTTTTTTACGAGAATAGAATTGATTTTTTTGAGAGAACGTTTAATCAATTTGTTGACCTTATAATAATGACATCAAAAAAATTTCCGCAAAAAAAGATTTTAGTTCGCCCTCATCCAGCTGAAGATGAAAAATTTTGGTTAGATTTATCTAGTAAGTATAAAAACATATGCATTAGAAAAGATGGCAATGTTTACCCTTGGATTATTGCGGCTGATATCGTCATTCATAGCTCATGTACAACTGGTATTGAGGCATATATAGCAGGCACACCTGTAATCTCTTATATCCCTTATACTGATAATGAGTATGTTAAGCACATATCTAATGAAGCAAGTGAATGTTTCAATAAAAAAGAAGAAGTAATGGATAGGATTAGTGAGATAATTATTTCTGATAAGGAAAACAGAAATAATACAACAAACGAAAAAAACTTAAAAAATCATATTCAAAACATTAATGGTGAATTTGCCTACGAGTCCATAATTAAAGAATTAATTGAGATAGATATAGACCCAGATTCTTATCAAAATTTTAAGGTCTCTTTAACAAAACAAATAATAAATAAATTTAAAAGTTATATTAAAATGATAAGGAGTAATAAAAAAGAAGCATATAAGAAAGCAAAATTTGATTCATTATCAAAATCAGAGGTTAAAAGTTATTTTAAAAAGTTGAAGAAAATTATAGGTTTTGAAATTCCAAAAATCAGGTCATTAGACTCACGACTTTTTATACTGTACAAATGATTAGACTATTAAAAGAATAAGTATACCTACCTATTTCAATGGAAATATTTGTTACTTTAAGAGGAAATTTTAAATCACCGCCAATTGTAAAGGTTGATATTATAAATGATAAAATTATTAGTATTAATGATATTAATATAGAAACTAATAATATTACTGCAGATAAAAGAGGCACTAATGGTATTGAGATAAATGGTGACTTATTATATGTTGCATTATGGGATAGAATAATAATTTTAAATAAATCAGATCTCACTTTGAAAGATGTTTTTCATGTTTGGTTTTATTTTTACATATTTTTTTTAAAGCCAAGCATTTGAATATTTAATGGAACTTTTAGTAACGCTTCGTGGAAATTTCAAATTTCCTCCAATTATAAAAGTTGATATTGAGCATGATAAAATTATTAGCACTACTGATCTAGATATAGAAACGAATAATGTTAGTCCAATCAAAAGAGGATCGAATGGAATAATAATCAAAGGAGATTTAGTTTATGTAGCATTATGGGATAGAGTAGCAATTCTAGATAAGAAAGATCTCTCCTTAATTGATTATATCCATAGTCCTCATTTTTCTGACCTCCATGGTTTAGATATAGATATAGATGGAAATATATTTGTGGTAAATACAAATATGCAGCGAGTTGAAGTAATTAAAGACTCAAATTTAGATGGATCCTTTTTTGTTGATTACAATATAGATACGACTTTATTTAATACTGAAAATAACTATAACCATTTGTTGAAAAGCGAAAGTCCATTTCACTCTTGTCACATAAATGATGTTATTGTTAATGATGAGATTATTATTATTTCCTATTTAGATGATGTTACTCAAAAGAAGTTTTTTAATAGAATTAAAACAAAGTTTGGATTCAGAAGAAAAAATTATAAAAATGGCGGATTATTATTTATCAATAAAAAAACAAAAAAAATTATTAAGAATATAAGAAATGAAGGACTTCATGATTTAGTAAGATATCGTAATTATATTGCAACAACAGAATATTTTGGGAACCGAATAGTATTTATTGATTTCAATAAGCAAATAATAAATCATAAAATAATATTAGAATCTGAGGATAATTATCTTGAACATTTGCTCTCTAGAGGAATATATGCGGTTGAAGATGGGTTTTGGGTTGGACATACTGTAAAAAGAGGTTGGGAAAAATCTAATCCAAATGCATTAATGAGATTTTATTATAATAATGGTGAGTACTCAGGAAGAGAAATAAAAATACCAAATGCTGTCGGTATTTATTCATTATGTTTAAATAAATAAACTGTACACAATGGCTTAGCAATGGAAAATAATAAATTTAAAATAGCGATTTACTCAGGTGAAATTCCTAGCACAGTTTTTATTGAAAATATAATTATTGGGCTATCAAATAGTTTTGAGATACATCTTTATGGAACATTAAATCGAAAAGTAAAATACAATACCAAAAATATTAGAATATTTTCAGTTCCAAATTCAAAATTTAAAAGGGTAATCTATTTATTAATTAACATGATAAAAGTTTTCATTTTTGACATATCTAAATTTTTTAAATATTTAAAAAAATTAAAGGACCGATCTTTTAAAAAAAAAATTATTTGCCTAGAAAAAATCCTTCCAATAATTATTAATAAACCAGACTTATTGCATTTTCAATGGCCTATCAGTATAAAATATTTTGATGTCATTCTTGATGATTTTATTACAATTGTCAGTCTTAGAGGACGTCTAGTCAATATCGTACCATTTGTATATCCTGAAATAATGAATTATTATTCAGAGAATTTTAAAAAAATAGATGCTTTCCATTCTGTTAGCTCTGATATGAGAAAAATTTCTCGATCATTTATAGGTGAAGAAAAACATATAAGAGTTATAAGGCCGGCAGTAAATAAAAAACTGATTGAAAGCTCTAATAAAGAATGGACTTATAAAATCAACAAGCCTTTAAAAATTATATCTATAGGAGGCAACAGATGGAAAAAGGGATTTACCTACGCACTTGATGCAATGAGAATTTTACATGAAGAAAATTTTAGTTTTATTTACACTTTAATAGCTCCAGGGTTTGACACTGAAAATATTAAATACCAAATTGATGATCTGGGGTTAAGTAGTTGTGTTAATTTTATACCTGGCATGGTACATGAAGATGCTTTGAATGAAATAAAAGAGAACCATTTATTTCTTCTTTCAAGCATTTCAGAGGGTATAGCTAATGTTGTGCTTGAAGCGATGGCTTTGGGAATACCTGTTATTTCTACAGATTGTGATGGAATGGATGAAGTAATTACTGATAATTACAATGGGTTTCTTATACAAACCAGATCGCCTAAAATAATAGCAGAAAAAATTATGGAATTCAAAAATATGGAGCTAAAGGATGTAAATGAAATAATTAAAAATGGTAAAGAAAAAATATTATCTAATCATTTACTTGAGACTCAGGTAGACGAATTGAAGAGTTTGTATTTAGATGTTTTAAATGAAATAAATATTGAATGATGGATAAAATTGAATTAAATAATCCAGCTGATAATAAATCAATCAAAAAAAGTACATTGCGGTTTATTTTTAGCAAGACAATAAGTAAAATAATAAACAGTAATATAAAAAGCGCTGTCACATATTTTTATGCTAGTGGATTGAATTATCTGAATGAAAGAAATAGAAAAAATAATTTTTATTGCAATGTTTGTAATAAAAAGACTCCATATTTTCTACATAAACCTAATAAGACTAATATATCATATTACTCAAGGTGTCCTAATTGTGACAGTAGAAAAAGACACAGAGGTCTTATGCAAATTTATAAAAATGAATTAAAGCAGTTTGATCAGAAAACCAAAATTCTTCACTTTGCTCCGGAGCAAGTATTTTATGATTTGTTATCCGATTATGCGTATACTACAACAGATAAGTATATGGCTGGAGTTGATTTAAAATTAGACTTAGATAATATGGATAATAAATATTACAATTCTTTCGATTTGATTTTATGTAATCATGTTCTTGAGCATATTAGAGATGATGAAAAAGCTCTAAGCAGTATTTGCAACCTATTAAAATCCAATGGAAAATTTATTTTATCTATACCAGGTGATTGGGAAATGGATAAAACTGTTGAGTATGAAGAAGTTGATTGGAATGGACATTATAGAAATTATGGATTAGATATAATCAATAAACTTAAAAATCATTTCGATGAAGTAAAATCCATAGATACATATATATTTAATAATGATTTCGATTTAGAGCTGGGTTTGACTAAAAATTTTGATTTAATTTTTATATGCGAAAAGATATCCACCTAGGTATAATTTTAAATTCAATCCCAACATATTCTGAGACATTCTTAATTAGCAAATTAAATGGATTAGTTTCTGAAGGTTTTAAAATTTCTCTATTTATTTTTTCAAAGAATAAATCGAATATTTATCTTGATAGATCAATAAATATTTATTGGCAGGATAATGTCTATAAATTGCGTTTTTTAATAATTTCGATGTTAAAGGTTATCATTTTAGCACCATATAAGCTAATTAAATTTATACTAATAGAACGATCTTCGAACCGTGGTTGGGTAAGTATTATAAAAAATATTATAATAAATGCAAATATACTGGTTGTAAAAAATTTAGATTGGATCCATTTTGAGTTTGCTACTATTGGTATTAGCAGAGAAAATATTGGTAAGGCTGTTGGCGCTAAAATAGCTTGTAGCTTTCGAGGATTTGATATTTGTTTATTTCCTTATAGGAACCCTAAATGTTATGATTTATTATTTAAGTCGATAGATAAGGTTCATACTATTTCTGATGATTTATACAAACATGCCTTGAAACTTGGTTTAGAAAAAAGTGTCAAATTTCAAAAAATAACACCAGCTATAAATACGAATATGTTTTCTAATGAAAAAGCAACTGGCAAATTACACAGTCCTATTAGAATATTAACCGTAAGCAGGCTTCATTGGAAAAAAGGAATTGAATATGCAATAGATGCATTAAAAATAGTCAATCAAAAAGGACTCGAATTTGAATATAGAATAATTGGATCAGGTGATTATTATGAGCCAATTGTCTACGCTATTAATAGTTCAGGTATTGCAGAAAAAATAAAAATGGTCGGTGAAAAAAATCATTTTGATATAGTAAATGAGATGAAATGGGCCGATATCTATATACAGCCTAGCATTCAAGAAGGGTTTTGTAATGCTGTTATAGAAGCACAGGCAATGAAATTGTTAGTTATAGTGACCGATGCAGATGGATTATCTGAAAATGTTTTAAATAATAAAACTGGGTGGGTTGTACCAAAAAGAAATGCTATCTCTATTTCTGATAGAATAATTGATATAAGCTCAATGAATCAAAAAAAAATAAAAATTGTACAAGATAATGCAAGAAAAAGGGTAATGAATAATTTTTCAATTACAAAACAAATAGAAATGTTTTCTGATTTTTATAAAAATATTTAACAACTCTATTTAATAATTCCATGGTGCTTCTAATCATTAGCGATACAGCAATTTTAAAAAAGAATGGGAGTTCAATTGTTTTAGAACCGCCATTAAGAGAGATAGAATTTTTATCTCATAATTTTAGTAAAATTATTTGGTTAGGATTCAAAAAAATTGATCAAAAGGATTTATGCAGGTCCCCTTCGAATTCTAAATTCGAATTAGTGAGTATGCCAAAATCTGGTGGTAATACATTTTTAGCTAAGATTGGTATATTTTTAAATATTATTTCATACTCCAAAACGGTTTATAAATATATGAAAACCGCTGACATTGTTCATTTTAGGATGCCATCAGTACCAGGAATTATTGGGCTTATTATAAATTTGTATTTTAACAAAAATAAAGGCTGGATAAAATATGCAGGAGATTGGGCTGGTAATGCACCATTTGGATACAATATTCAGAGACACTTTTTGAGATATTATAAAAAGCTTCCTGTTACAATATTATCTAAAAAACATTCTAACGGGCATCTGCACTTTATACCTAATCCATGTCTGAGTAATACTGAGCTTAAAGAAAATAATATTAATGGTTTTAATAAAGATTTTAATGGAAAAATAAACTTATTATTTGTTGGGTCACTAAGTCCCTATAAAAGACCTGAAATATTAATTAAATCCTATCTCAAATTAATAAACCATAAAAATATTGGAGTTTTAAATATTATTGGTGATGGAGTATTATATAAAAAAATAAAGGGTCTAATTAAGGATAAAGGTGATAAAATAATCCTCAGAGGTTTTTGTTCTAGAAATGAAATAGACTATTATTATTCTATTTCACATTTACTAGTTTGCCCATCTAACTCTGAGGGTTTCCCAAAAGTAATTGCTGAAGCTATGTCTTTCGGATGTGTACCAGTGGTTACAGCATTGACAGGTATTAAAGACTTAATTAAACATAAAAATACAGGATGGTTATTAGATGAAAAGGATACCTTAAATAATCTTAATGATAGTTTGAAAAATTTACTAAATAATAAAGAATTGCTTTACTCGATATCAAAGAATGCTATTAAAGATTCCAGAATTTTTACATATGATAAGTTTAATAAAATTATCGAAAATTTTATTCACTAAATTGGTTGAAAATAAAAGGAAGATTATGTCAGTAATTTTGTAATTAAATAGCTGGAGTGTTCAATTAATAAATAATAATTCTCTTTAATCATCTTACACAGAGATTATTAATTTTAATATAAATCATCATATTTTATTATGATAAAATCATCCCTTTACTTACTTTTATATTTTCATATTCAGTGACTAATAAAGTAGAATCAATTGTTTTAATTACAAAAGAATCATCACTAAATACTTTAGTTATCTCTCCTATTTTTTTATCTTTATATAATTCAGCGGAGAATGGTTGAGCTTGCCATATAATACATTTTTCATCGTTGAAATTTAAAAAAGCACCTGGAAATGGTTTAGATACTCCTCGGATCAGATTATGTATCAATTCTGTAGAATCTTCTAATATGTTTATCTTACCATCTTTTGGGTTTCTTTTAGGAAAAAAAGATTCTCTTTTTTTTCTATCTTGATTTTCTAAAACCAAAGTATCATTCTGGTAATCAGCGATTAATTTATCAATGGTATTTTCAAAATCAATAAGACTTTTCTTTTTCATTGAACCAATGTCATCCCAAGGAAAAATTTCTAATTTAGTCGTCGAATAAATTAAGCCATCATCTGCTTTTGAATTATACTGAAAGCAATGATTGTATACTTGCTTATAACCTAATATGATAGACCAATTTACTGGCGATCTACCTTTTCCAAATGGTAACCCCAGGGGACTTCCATGAAATCCAAAAATACCAAAATTAAAATTATTTAAAACTTTTTGTGGGATTAACCTTTGCCAACCAATAACAATTCCTATTTCAAATTTATTATTTTGAAAAAAATGCTCACATAATTTAGAACTTAATTTATAATCGTCTGTTTCAAAACACTCATTAACAAAATTAGTTATTTTAAAGCCACCAGAAATATGATATTTCTTCTTTTCATCACTATTCAATGTGACTACTAAATCTATTTTATCTTTGAATTTTTGGTAGATTGTATATGTTTCAGTTTTCACACCAAATAAAACTATTTTATACTTCAAAGCAAATCCTGTGGGAAACTATTTATTTCTAAATTTATTGAAGCTTTTAATTCATCTATCTTTTCATCTAATAAAACTTTAAAATTATTTATATTATTATATCCTGTTTTAGTCCAGCTGAAGGGATGGACTAATATTTGCAATTTTTTTACATTGCTAAAATCAATATCCAGAGGATAACCATACTTCCACTTATGATTTGAGTCTGATAAGTAAGTTACATCTAGGTTATCTAAATTATCAGATAGTGTAAAGTATTTATCTCCATATGCATTTATAACACCATCAATTTTTAAATTGGTTTCAAGATATTCTTTTGTTGGTCTATGAAAAGAAAATCTATCAATTGTCAGGCCTACAAATTTTTCGAAAGTAGATATTTCACTTAAAATATAGTCAGTAATATTATTTCCTTTATGTGCGCCCATATGAGCATGCAAGCCTATCTTATGCCCCAATTTATCAATCTTACGAATGATGTTTATGTTTTTATCTGAAAAAACATTATAACAATTATTTCTTAATTGAAAAAAATAAGTAGAACTTACACCTAATTCATTTTCAAGTATTGCAAGGTCGTAAGCTCTTTCTAAGATAAACTCTACATCATGTCTAATTATGGCAAAAGTGGTTGTTGTATTATCAATCTGACTATAATCAAGGATTGGTAAGTTTTTAGATATATAATCAATTATTTTTTCGTATTCTTTATAACTAAACATAATATTATTTAGGCACCTCAATTCTATTTCATTTTTTATTGATTAGACAGTAAAATTTATATATAACGATACTCACTTTAATAAATTAATACCTAAAAATTATAAAAAGGTAATTCATGCAATTTCTAAATTAGATAGTTGTTTAAAAAAAGTTGTAACTAGGGTATGAAATTTACTAATTATAAAAAATTTTGCGACATTTGATTTTTATTATTTTAATTATAATAAGAGCATAAATCATGAACATAATAATTCATATTTATACGATTATAAGATATTAATAGGAGATATATTTTAGCTTGAAGAACGCTATTTTTTCATTTTTATGTAATTATATATCTACTTTACCATGGGTCTGCAGATTCTTTGTTTGAATTATATAAAATATTAAATCCTACATGGTATTATAATTTAAAACCTAATATAGAAGATAATTTATACTGGATAGACTTTAGAAAAATTGATCAAAATGATAAAAATCTAATTGATTATTCTAATCAATATGATGATAGGAAAATTTCATTACTTGATGCTTCTTATCAATTATGGCAATTAGGTTACATAAGCAATAATAAGAATTTCATTCTTAATCATGATTACGAAATTAAGGTATCATTAAAGGATCAGTACACTTTCATTCGACGATTCTTCAAGCCTGTTTGGGTCTATTATTTATTTTTTATTCGTTTACTAAGGTTTAATAATCCTTTTTCAGAAATAATAGCAATTTTTCAAACTAGAAATTGTAAAATGTTTAAAAAGAAAATATCTTATTTCAGTTATGAAAATTTTGATACATATAAATCAAATTTAGTTAACAAAAGTCCATTGATAAGTATCATCGTTCCTACACTAAATAGATATGAATATTTAAAGGATGCACTTAAAGATTTAGAAAATCAAGAGTATAATAATTTTGAGGTCATAATTGTAGACCAAAGTGATAACTACAGTTTAGAATTTTACAAGAATTTTAGATTACAGTTGAATGTAATCAGGCAAAAAAGAAAGGCTCTTTGGGAGGCTAGAAACCATGCAATAAAAATATCCAAAGGTGAATATATTTTATTGTTTGATGATGATTCAAGAGTAGACTCTAAATGGGTTTTGAATCATTTAAAGTGTTTAGATTTCTTTAAAGCAGATATATCTGCTGGCGTTTCAAAATCCACTTATGGAGCCCCAATCCCAAGTCATTATAGATATTTTAGATGGGCAGACCAATTTGATACAGGGAATGCATTGTTGCATAAAAAACTATTTTTTCAGTGTGGTCTATTTGACACACAATTTGAGAAAATGAGATCGGGAGATGGAGAGTTTGGGGCTAGGTTATTTTTAAACGGCTTCAAGAATATTAATAATCCCAAAGCTAGCAGGGTGCATTTAAAATCAAAAATTGGTGGGTTAAGATATTTTGGCAGTTGGGATGGAATGAGGCCCACTAATCTCTTTAGTCCAAGGCCAATACCTAGTGTTCTTTATTTATTTAGGAAATATTGGGGGACCGAAGCTGCTAAAAATTCATTGCTTATATCTATACCTATCTCACTTTGCCCATATAGATTGAAAGGTAAAATATCGGGATACTTAATTAGTTTTTTAATTCTAATAATCTTCTTTCCTATTATTGTGATTCAGGTTTTTCGATCTTGGTCAATTGCTTCTTCAATGATTAATGAAGGAGAGAAGATAGAAACCATTGATTGATAACTCATTTTATTAAAATATTTAATTGAACAGAATTTATAATCATAAAAAAAATAGTATAAAAGATGATTACCTATTTTGGTTTTTGTTAGGTGTCCAAATATTCATAGCATATTATCCAAAATATATTTTCATACAGGCTATATCCATTTTAATTATTGGATTAAAATTATCCTTTAATAGGCAAGATAATAGATTCATATACTTGATTTCATTTTTATGTGGTAGCGATATTTTTTATCGCCAAATTCAAGTATGGAATATAACACATGTTTTACCCTGGGAGTTTTCAAAGTATGCTAGTGCATTTCTTTGTATGGTT